>ERZ835541.10-NODE-10-length-219022-cov-6.371974_pt1 | contig 219022 bp, 180 predicted proteins | sample MGYA00519945_ERZ835541 | MGnify/ENA primary metagenome ERZ835541 (study PRJEB31850, sample SAMEA3708780) | human gut metagenome | biome: human gut; feature: human-associated habitat; material: faeces | place: China | collected 2014 ...
CAACTGGCTCACTTTTTTATTAGCGAGGTGGCTCAGTTTTTTATTGACAAAGGCACCTTTGCGCTGCCGGCATGATATTTACATATTCCAGGTCATCTGAAAAAATCAAACGATATACAAAAGCGCAGTCTCTGGTGAGTCTACTGATTCTCATTTTGGTGATAATCGTGGTTGTATCGTTAGAATCGTTCTTTCCATCCTATCGTGATGTGATGTCATATAGTTACGGTTAAAAATCTCCTTTCGCACACCAAACCAAAAACGGCGTTGCCGCAGGAACATTTTCCCTGCGGCAACGCCGTTTCATTTTTCAGCGTACTTTACGCAAACTGACGATTACGTCTGTTTGCCGTTCGCTTTCTTTTTCTTTTCAATCTCCGCCTTTTTGGCTGCAAACTCCTTGTCGTCCAGAATACCCTCCTTATGGAGTGCCTCCAGTTTTTCCAGCAGTTTTTCCGGAGAATCGTCCTTATCCTTATTGTTGTTGGACTTCAGCTTGACACGTTTCTTTGCCTGCTGACGTTCCCGTTCCTTTTCTGCCTCTACTGCAACCAGCATTGCAGCATAGCGCTTGCGGTCGCCGAACCAGAACAGCACAATCAGGATAATACCGCCAGCCAGCGTACCCATGCCGATCCACCACCCCGGCGGTGTATAGGTCATCGTCACGGTATGCGTTCCGGCAGGCAGCCGCAGACCGATCATTGCATCTACCACAACGATCTGTCCGGAGTCACCGCTCTGATTGTTCAGACTGGTGCTGCCGTCCTCGTTCTTGACCTCCTCTACCAGGTTGTCTACACGCTTGCCGTCAACCTTGATGGACCAGCCCGGCTGATACGGGATAGAGGTCATCATGATCTGACCATCCTCTGCGGTGATCGTACCGGTGAGTTTCCGGTCGTTGCTCTTGGAAGAGTCGATCTGCCACTGGTTCTTCTTCAGCGTGTCGATATCTGCCTGGAACACATCCGGATGGTATGTGTAGAACAGGAAGTTCTTCACGATGGTGAACTTTTCATCGTTGGCAATGGTCATACGCAGCGTGATCTTTGTGCCTGGCTCGAAAGTACCCAGACGCAGGGCAATGTAGTTGTCGCCCTCGAAGTATTCACCCAGAGACTCAAAGCCGCTGTGATTCTTGGCGTACTCGTCGGCAGCCTTCCAGGTGAAGTCACCCTCGTTCTCTGCCTTCCAGCTCTCTTCGTCTGCGCTCCACTCGCTCTCGTCCCAGGTGGACATCCACAGGTTGACCTTCTTCTGGAACTCTGTCTTGAAGTAGATATAGATCGGATCGCTGGAATCTGCCACCAGGTGGAAGTCCACCGTCGGGTCACCGTCGCCGGTCACATCATACTTGGTCTGTTCGCCGTAAGGACTGGTGGTAATGGAATCGCTGACGATGGGATCTTCTGCCAGGTTCAGCGGTGTGTAGTATTCGTGCCACGATGCAAACTGACCGTTTTCGTCAAATTCCGTATTGCCGCTCATGGTACTCATGAAGATGTTCTGGCTGTTGAACGGATTGTCATTGCCCAGATGGTCGATCTTCTGTACATCTTCATCCACCATATAGCCGATGGACAGCGCATTGGTATTCTCATACGCCGTGATGGTCTTGTCCACGCCGTTTTCGTTTTTGTAGTCATATGCCCAGCGAGGTTCATACGCCGGGTTCAGACGGCGGTTCTGGTCGAAGTTTTCTCCACGATCCAGCACATACTTGATGCCCAGCAGAGAGTCAGCGATCTCTGTGTTGCCGTCATAACGGGTGTAATAGCTGTGCATACAATAGCCCATGGTCTCAATGAAGTTGATGACCCGGGTATTCATGACAGAACTGGAGTGGGAAATACCCTTCAGTCCGAACGCCGCATTGTCGTTGACACAGCGGAAGAAAGTCTTTTCTGCACGGTAGAAACCGTCATCCTTTTCCTCCAGCATATCCGCAACCGCTCTGCCGTTCTGCACATAGTTCTGATAGGATGCACGGGTGGAATATGCCACCTCATCGTCGATATCCTTCATGGAATCCACTGCATTATAGGTTGCCTCGCCGCCGACCATAACCAGCATCATGGTCGTCAGCGCAATGCTCACGCCACGCTTGCCCTCTGTCAGCTTGCCGCCGATCATGAAGTACAGCAGAATCAGATAGATGCCCATGAGTGCCGCAGAGATCCAGACTGCACCCTTTGCCATCTGGTCAAATTTCAGACCGGCAACAATGGCGATGATAACCACCATCACCCCGGTAGAGCCGAGCAGATGTTTCTTCTGGATGCCGTCCTTGTTGGCAAATGCAGTTGCCGCCATGGTGAGGAAGATAAAGGACAGCAAGAACGAATAGCGGAACGGCAGCCAGTTCGGCACCTGTCCGCCGTGCCACATCATGTCCACCGGTGTGATGAGCATACACATTACCATCACAACGATCAGCGCTGTATAGCCCAGCTTTTTCTTCCAGTTGATCTTCTTGTTCATGTAGAACAGCGGCAGCAGCACCAGTGTAAGCAGACCGCAGTAGATCTCCGGCTTGCCCTGGACGTTAACAGAGTCATACTGTGCCGGCAGCAGCTGCGGGAACATATCCAGCAGGTCGCACAGAAGTACCAGCAGCGGCGAATCCTGCGCATTTTCCAGCAGTTTCTGACTCAGCGGGAAAGACTGGAATCGGAAGCTGTAGTCCGGATCCGTAAACTCGAATTTACCCAGTTTCAGTGCATTGTACACCGGCAGCAGCATGAATGCCGCACAAGCCAGTGCAATGACCGAGGAATATGCCACACGCACGATGGCGGTAAAATAGTCATAGCCCTTGCGCTTCTTGTCCGAACCTGCCAGCAGGTAGAAGAAGAAGTACAGTGCCACAAAAATGCAGATCATGTAGCCGATGTAGAAGTTTGCCACGCACATCAGCGCCAGCGGAATGATGTAGTTCAGCCGTCTGCCGTCATCAACCAGATACTCGATGCCCAGCATAATCAGCGGCAGGAATACCAGACCATCCAGCCACATGGGGTCGATCAGCTGGATCACCATATATGCCATCATGGAATACATGGTGGAGAACAGCAGGGACGGATAGGGCTGTACGTTCCGGCGCTTTTGCAGGAAATAGTTGAATGTCACGCCGGCAGCGCCCACCTTGCAAAGCTGCATGATAAGCAGGCTGCTCAGCATGAACTTCTCCGGCAGAAGCATCACGATCAAAGTAAACGGGCTGGCAAGATAATAGCCGATAATGCCCATAAATTCACCGGAAAGGTTTCTGGACCAGTTGTAGAAAATGCTGCCGTCGCCCCAGAACGCATCACGAAGTGCTTCAAAATAGTAGACGTACTGTCCGTTCAGGTCGAGGCAAAGCACGGATTCTTCGCCAAAGGGGTAGAGTCCGAAGATGGCATACGCCAGATAGGTCAGCGCAGCCGGAATGGCAAAGGCGATGAGATAGATCCGGTTTCGGACGATCCATCTTCCGATTGCCGAGAAAATGCTGCCGGCACTGATACCACGCTTGGTACGCAGCGGCACGGCTTGGGTGTTGGTGGTTGCCATGGAAGTCCTCCTTAAAGTATAGTGAGATACAGCCCGTCCCATCGGATGCAAACGGCGCTGCGGTGTGTTCCGCCGTTCCCCTCCAGCGGACAGAACAACAGATATCATCATTATAGCACAATCTTTTTCATTTGGCAAGCCCTTTTTATGCAAAAACACGCAAATTGGTTTTTCTCCATTTTGCCTCCTCTTTAGAGGAGGTGTTCCGGAGGGACGGAGGAGTCAGAAAAACCAATTTGCGTGTTATGCTGTTATTCTTTTGAAATGCGGTTATGCCGTCTGAGCGAACTGAGAGCGGTACAGATCCGCATAGAACCCGTTCTTCGCCAGCAGCTCATCGTGCGTACCCTGCTCGATGATGTCGCCGTCCTTCATGACCAGGATCATATCCGCATTGCGGATGGTGGAAAGGCGGTGCGCAATGATAAAGCTGGTCCTGCCCTCCATCAGATGATCCATTGCCTTCTGGATCAGAATTTCGGTTCGGGTATCTACGGAAGAAGTCGCCTCGTCCAGGATCATGACCCGGTTGTCTGCCAGAATCGCACGTGCAATGGTAAGCAGCTGTTTCTGTCCCTGTGACACGTTGCTGGCGTCCTCGTTCAGCTCCATCTGATAGCCGTCCGGCAGCTGGCGGATAAAGGTATCTGCGTGGGCTGCCTTTGCGGCGGCGATGACCTCTTCGTCTGTGGCATCCAGTCTGCCGTAGCGGATATTCTCCATGATGGTTCCCTGGAACAGCCAGGTGTCCTGGAGTACCATGCCGAAAGATTCCCGGAGCTGATGCCGGTCGAAGTCACGGACATCGTGTCCGTCCAGCTTGATAGAACCGCTGTTGACATCGTAGAACCGCATCAGCAGTTTCACCATGGTCGTTTTTCCGGCACCGGTAGGACCAACAATGGCAACTTTCTGTCCCGGATGCACCTTGGCGCTGAAATCGTGGATGATGCACTGTTCCGGCTTATAGCCGAAGGAAACGTGTTCGAAATCCACGCTGCCCCTGACATCTGCCAGCTGTACCGGATGCTCTGCGGTCTGGACTTCTTCGTCCTCTTCCAGGAATTCAAACACACGCTCCGTGGCTGCCGCCATCGACTGCACCTGGTTCAGCACCTGTGCGATCTGCTGCATGGGCTGGGTGAAGTTCTTCACGTACTGGATGAATGCCTGGATATCACCGATGGTGATGGTACCACGAATGGCGAGCAGTCCGCCGGACAGTGCCACAGCGGCATAGCCCAGGTTGCCCACAAACATCATGATCGGCTGCATCAGTCCGGACAGGAACTGGGACTTCCATGCGGAGTGATACAGGGTATCGTTTGTCTCCTGGAACTGGCGCACGGTGTCCTTTTCCTTGTTGTATGCCTGGATCACAGTCTGACCGGCATAGGATTCCTCGACCTGACCGTTGATATGTCCCAGATATTCCTGCTGCTGCTTGAAGTACTTCTGAGACTTCTTGACCACCAAAGAGATCAGCGTCACAGAAATGGGCAGGATAATCACTGCGATCAGCGTCATCAGCGGCGAGATGCGCAGCATCATGACCAGTACGCCCACCATAGTTGCCACAGAGGTGATGATCTGGGTAATGCTCTGGTTCAGACTCTGTCCCAGCGTATCCACATCGTTGGTGATGCGGGACAGCACTTCGCCGTAGGTGCGGCTTTCGAAATATGCCATAGGCATCCGGTCGATCTTTTCGGAGATGTCTTTCCGCATCCGGTAGCAGACCTTCTGGGTCACGCCGGTCATCAGCCAGCCCTGGACAAAGTTGAACAGGGTGCTGAGCAGATACAGCCCCAGCACGAACAGCAAAATCTGTCCGATCTTCGTAAAGTCAATGCCGCCGGTTCCCTGGATCTTCGCCATCAGACCGTTTGCCAGCTCTGTGGTCGCCTTTCCCAGGATATCCGGGCCAATGACGCTGAACAAAGTGGAGGCAACTGCACACAGGATCACGACAACTACCGCAGCGTGATACTTTTTCATATACACAAACAGCTTGCCGATCGAACCCTTAAAGTCCTTTGCCTTTTCCACCGGCATCTGACCGCCTCTCGGACCGCCCATGCGCCGTCTTTCATTCGCCATCTGTCACCGCTCCTTTCTGTGTGTCCTCTTCCAGTCCCAGTTCCGCTGCGGAAAGCTGAGACTTTGCGATCTGCTGGTACACTTCGCAGCTGCGCAGCAGTTCTTCGTGTGTACCCTTGCCCACGATCTTTCCCTCTTCCAGCACCAGGATCTGGTCTGCATGGAGGATGGTGCTGATACGCTGCGCCACGATAATCATGGTGCTGTCCTGCACCTGCTCGCCCAGCGCTTTGCGCAGTGCCGCATCGGTTTTCAGATCCAGTGCGGAAAAGCTGTCATCAAAGACGAACACCTTCGGGTGCTTGGCAATGGCTCTGGCGATGGTCAGACGCTGTTTCTGACCGCCGGAAACATTGGTACCGCCCTGGGAGATATCGCTGTCGAACCGATCCGGCTTTTCTCCGATGAACTCCATTGCCTGGGCGATCTCTGCCGCCTGCTCTATCTCCGCATCCGACGCATCCGGATTGCCGAACCGCAGGTTGCTGGCAATCGTTCCGGAGAACAGCACGCCCTTCTGCGGCACAAAGCCGATCTGCTGCCGCAGTTCTTCCAGCGGCAGATCACGCAGTTCCACGCCGTCCAGCGTAATGCTGCCCTCTGTGGCATCGTACAGACGAGGGATCAGATTCACCAGCGTGGACTTGCCGCAGCCGGTGCTGCCGATGATGGCTGTGGTCTTGCCCGGTTCTGCGGTAAAACACAGATCAGACAGGGCATCCTCTTCGGCGTGCGGATAGCGGAAATGGACATGGTCGAATGCCAGAACGCCCTTGCAGGTGTCCAGGTGCTTCGGTGTCTCGCTTTCCTTGACGGAAGTCTCTGTCTGCAATACCTCGTCAATTCGTCCGGCAGCTACCGATGCACGGGGCAACATGACAGACATCATGGTCAGCATGAGGAAAGACATGACGATCATCATAGCATAGGTGATAAACGCCGTCATAGAACCGACCTGCATGGAGCCGCCGTCCACACGGTGTGCGCCGACCCAGACGATCAGAATGGTCAGACTGTACATAATCAGCATCATCACCGGCATCATAAAGGTCATGACACGGTTGACAAACAGGTTGGTTCGGGTCAGATTCCGGTTTGCCTGGTCGAAACGCTCTTCCTCGGTCTTTTCCCGTCCGAATGCACGAATGACCGACAGACCGGTCAGAATCTCACGGGAGACCAGGTTCACCTTATCCACCAGCACCTGCATCAGCTTGAACTTGGGCATTGCAATGGACATCAGCACGCCGACGATCCCCAGAATTACCAGAACCGCCAGGACAATGACCCAGCCCATGCCTGCGCCGGTATGTACCACCTTTAGAATACCGCCCACGCCCAGAATCGGCGCATACAGCAGCATCCGCAGGAAAATCGCCGTCACCATCTGCACCTGCTGGATATCGTTGGTACTGCGGGTGATGAGAGATGCGGTGGAGAACTGATCCATCTCCGCACTGGAGAACTGCATGACACGCTGGAACACTCTTCCACGGAGATCACGTCCCACGCCTGCACCCACACGGGATGCAAAATAGCCGACGCAGATCGCCGCAGCCATCATGGCGAATGCCATCGCCATCATCTTGCCGCCGGTGCGCCAGAGATAGCTGGTCTGGATCTTATCCACGTCCAGTCCGGCATCCTTGTCGCACTGCACTGCATATGCCACGCCCATGGACTTCACCAGAGAGTCGCCCATAGTGTCCAGCATATCCTCCAGCTGGGAGCGCATCTGGTTCACTATCTCTTCCGTGAGCTGACCGCTCTGCTGCATTGCCGCAAACACCGGGCGTACATCCACACAGGTCACCGTGGTCTCATTGCCGTCGTCGTCCTCTTCGGTGCGCTGGAACGGTTTCAGTTCCACGCCCATCATAGCGCCGATTTCTTCCACAGACATCTGTTCCATCTGTGCCTCCGCATTGGGGTCGGTCTGCTGCTGCGCCAGCATCTGGCGGAAAGTGTCCTCATTCATCATGGACATCTGATAATTCAGCAGCACCGGCACCAGCAGGTCGCTGTCCAGTTCGTCCAGTTTCTTTTCCGACAGGCTGTCTTTCCGGTTCTCGCCGTCATAGGCATCCTGCCACTGGTTCTGTTCTTCCTCGGTCATGAACAGCTGGGCATTATCAAACTCCTCCGCCGTGATCTTTTCCGGCAGGATGTGGGCTACGCCGCTGTTCTGGATGCCTGTGTCAATGATATCCGACGTATACTGGGGCAGCGACAGGTCACAAAACGCCTGCACCACCAACAGCACGAAAATCACCAGCACAGATTTCCAGTAAGGTTTCAGGTTCTTGAAAAGCTTACCCATTGGCTTGTTTCTCTCCTTTCATCTCATCCAGTTCTTCCGATGCCGCCATATAGAGCCGCCGCAGCAGTTCCATCAGCTGATCGGACTCTTCCTGCGTGAATCGTTTCTGGATACCCCGGTGAAATTCCTCCAAAAGCTGATTGGCACGCTGTACCTCTGTCTCTCCGGCAGCCGTCAGTGTCACATACGTGTTGCGCCGATCCTCCCGGCAGACTTCCCGGCGGATGTAGCCGTTGTTCTCCAGTCCACGCAGCGTCCGGGACACTGCCGGCTGCGGCACACGCATCAGCCGGGTCAGGGTCGATACCGTACAGCCCTCCGGGTTGGTCTTTCGGTGACGGAACACCAGGAACATCAGCATATACTCCTGCCGGGACAGGGGCAGCAGAGAAAACACATTCAACCCACGAAACGCATTCATTACGCCAAAAAACGTGTTTGCCTCACAATCCATCTCTCCAAAGCCTCCTTTATCTATAACTATGTTATGAAATAACTTTGTTCTATTATAACGCATGACATTTATTCTGTCAAGTGTATTTTGTCGTTTTCATCTGACGCACACAAAAAAAGTGCATCCCACCAAAACACAGCGGAATGCACGAAAAAGTTTTATTCAATTTATTCAGCCCAGCCGCTTTTTCAGATCTTCCCACACACGGCGTGAGATCTCAGCGGTATGGTCGGCGTCGCCGTCCGGCAGGGAAAGATTCCGCAGAACACAGACGGAGATGGTCAGATCCGCCAGCAGCAGAACCACCAGTCCCACCGCCAATTTCCCGGAAATAAATCCGGGAAGGCGATGATACAACATCATCAGAAACGGATTGATCCGGTAGAGGGCAAATGTCCCCAGCAGACCAAAGGGCAGCATGGTCTCCAGGCAGATACGGCCATGGATGTTGAACCGCATATCGTGATAGTCCCACCAGCGAGTGTGGAACACCCGTTCCATCAAAGCGCTTACTGCATATTCCAGCAGGCTGCACAGCAGGATGATAGAAAAGAACACGTGCCAATAGCTGTAGTGGCTGTCCTGGAACAACAGGGTAATGCCCACCATGCCTGCGCCGTAGATCGGACAGCAGGGTCCCAGCAGAAAGCCACGGTTGGTGATGCGCCGTTCCCGGACGCCCATATATAATGTTTCCATGCACCAGCCCAGGGTGGCATAGGCAAAGAAAAGGATCACATAGTCAGAAAGATAATGTACCATAAACTCACACCTGCTTTCTTCGGAGCAGTGCAGCGGCAGCGTGGAAAAATCCCACCACGGTCTCTAGGGTGGAACAGTACTTGTCCGCCATGCAGACCAGAACCGCCTCTCTGGAACGTGGCACAAACCGCAGCGTCAGCGGCCACATATGGGTGGTGATGATGTGCTGTACCTCTGCGTTGACGTGAAACCGCATCGCTGCATTTCTGCAGGCAATGTGCGGATGGGCAAAGCCGTGCAGCACGCCCTCATCCTGGTGCGTGTGCCAATCATACAAATAAAAGTCGTGGAGCAATGCCCCGACGATCAGATTTTCATAGTTTACACGGATGTGCAGCTTTTCTGCCATGGCACAGCTGATATGCACCACAGAAAGGCAGTGCTGTAATGTGCTGGTCGTGCCGTGCTGCACGTATTCATCCATGGAGCAGACGGCGCTGTCCTGCAAATATTCTGCAAGCTTACATTTTGCCAGGTCGTATGCTTCTTTTTCCTGTAACGACATAGATTCCTCCTGCTGCGCATTTGCAGCAACTGAATTTCTGCCGGCAGACCTGCCGGCGATCCACTATTGGTATCTTCCCCTGCAACATTCTCTTTCCACTACATTATAGCGGATTTTTGCCGAATTGTCAACAAAGTCTGCGTTATTTTTTCCCACGCAGCGCAAAAAATGCAGTGTCCTTCTGTGCCCGATTCCAGCAGTTTGACGAAAAATCCGGAGAATGTGACACTTTTCTGCATACTGCGGTGCATTTTTTGTGCATTTTCGGTTGCAACATCCCCGAAAATATGCTACAATAAAGGCAATACCGCACAAAACACAATACAAAGGAGGACCACACTTGAAACATTTTCCATTCCTGCTTTCCCTCGCCGCCGGACTGGGGACAGCCTGCATCCTGGGCGGCTTTTCTGCGGCGGCGGACAGCGCCGGGGTGACTGTTCCCGTTGCCACAGAAACCACCCAGCCCTCCGGCAACTGGGGCGTGACGGAAAGCGGCAGCCGCTGTTACTACGATGCCCAGGGCGAATGCGTCACCGGCGAAGTGACCATCGACGGTACGGACTATCTCTTCGACTACACCGGAGCGCAAAAGACCGGCTGGCGCACGGTGAACGGTATACGCCGCTACTACGACCCGGTCACAGGAGAACCGGTCTCCGGCTGGGTGGAGTCCGGCGGTCACCGCTATTATGCGGACAGCGACACCGGAAAGCTGACCGGCGAACAGACGCTGGACGGACACCGGTACCAGTTCGACCCGGACTGCGGCACCCAGACAGTGGGCGTATGCACGTTTGCTGACGGGACGGTCTCCTATTATAATAGTATAGACGGCAGCATCCAGACCGGCTGGCAGAAAGACGGCAGAGACATCTACTATTTCAGCCCGGACACGGAGACCGCACTGGTGGGGATGCAGCAGCTGGACGGCAGTTCCTATTACTTCGAAAGCGACGGCAAGCTGGTGCGCAGCCAGACCGTCCTCATCGACGGCGTGACCTATCGTGCCGCCGATGACGGCAAGCTTTCCACCAACACCACCCCGGTCATGGGCAAGTCCCAGGCGACAGTCGCACAGATGGCCGCCTACATCCGCTCTGTCAACCCCAACGTAGCGCAGAGCGTCCTGGACATGATCCCCTACTATCTCAGCGAGGGCAAGGCAGAGGGCGTGCGTGGGGACATTGCCTTTGCGCAGTCCTGCCTGGAGACCGGAAACTTCACCTTCCGTGGCTCTGCCGTGACGCTGAGCCAGAACAATTTCTGCGGCATGGGCGTGACGCAAAACGGCGTGAAAGGCAATTCCTTTGCCACGCCCCAGCTGGGCATCCGGGCGCAGATACAGCATCTGAAAGCCTACGCCTCCACAGAGCCGCTGAAACAGGACTGCATCGACACCCGTTTCCGCTATGTCCAGCGTGGCTGTGCGCCCTATGTGGAGTGGCTTGGCATCCAGGAGAACCCGAACCACAAGGGCTGGGCATCCGGGGCGAACTACGGGGCAAAGATCCTGCAGATACTAGCGCAGATTTTACAAATGTAACCGGATACAGCAAGGGCTGCGGTACTCGTGAAAAGTACCGCAGCCCTTTTTGGTTCTAAGAATTTTTCTTACTTGGCGAGGACTTCCTCCCAGGACACATCCTTGCCGACGCCGTGGAGTGCCACGTAATACATCATATAGAATACGTCGGTGGAGTCCACCTTGCCGCTGCCGTCCACATCGGCGGCGGCGATCTGTTCCGGTGTCAGACCGCCGGGGTTTCCTACGGCAACATTTGCCACGTAATACATGGTGTAGAAGATGTCGGTGGAGTCAATGCGGTCGCTGCCGTCCAGGTCGCCTTTGGCGAGGGTCGGATCTAGGATTGTAGCATTGCCCAGAGAAACAAAAGGAATATCCTTTTTCTTAGCATAAGTTTCTGCGTAGGAACCGGTGTAGCCGTAAATTGTCACGTTATTGCAATCTTCAAAAGTTTCTCCATCAATGTTTGTTACACTGTCCGGGATAGTAATTCTTGTCAGACTGGTACAGCCTTTAAAAGCACGCCACCCAATACTTGTTGCACCATCTGGAATAGTGATTTCCTTCAAACTGACACAGTCGAAAAAAGCTTCTTGACCAACACTTTTCACATTGTCTGGGATAGTAATTTCTTCTAAGCTAGTACATCCATAAAAAACATCATCGTAAATATTCGTTACTCCATCTGGAATAGTAATTTCCGTCAAGCTGGTGCATCCATAAAAAGCATCATCGTAAATATCCGTTACACTATTCGGAATTGTGATTGCAGTCAAGCCGGTACAGCCATTAAAAGCACTTCCTCCAATAAGCGTCACACTATCCGGAATGGTGATTTCTGCCAAACCAATACAGTCCTTAAAAGCATTATATCCAATATCCGTCACACTATCCGGAATTGCGATCGCTGTCAGACTAGTACAGCCTTCAAAAATACTCATATCAAGAATTGTCACGCCATTCGAAATAGAGATTTCTTTCAACCCAGTACAGTACTTAAAAGCATTATATTTAATATCCATCACACTATCCGGAATTGCGATTGCTGTTAGACTAGTACAGCCTTCAAAAGCACTTCCTTCAATAATCGTCACACCATTTGAAATAGTAATTCCTGTCAAACCAGTGCAGTCTTTAAAAGCACTCCAGCCAACACTCTTCACACTGCCCGGAATGGTGATCGTTGTCAAACTTGTACAATTCTGGAAAGCACTCCATCCTATGCTCGTCACAGGTTTTCCATCAATCTCCGACGGAATTTCTACAGTCGCAGCGTCTCCATTGTACCCAGTAATCACAACTTCACCTGCATCTGTTACATCATAGGACAGGTCTCCATAAATCTTATCTTCCGCACTCGCCGACAGCACCGTTCCCACGCTTTCCAGTACATTCTGCACCCCAGGCAGTCCCACGCCGCCGACGCAAAGCGCCCCGGCTGTCACTGCCGACAAAACTTTTTTCCACAATCTCATTTACATCATCCTCCTAAATTGAAATGGAATCTTACAATTCTAATTCACATTATAGCTCAAAAAAAAAAAAAAAAAAACGACTAAATTTAGGCTTAACTGTAAATTTCAACACTTTATCTGCATTTTTACAAAAAAATCCCGGTTTCCGCACCCACGCAGAAACCGGGAATATTTTTGTAATTATGCTCCCTGCTCCAGCATCGCCAGGATCTCCCGGACCTTTTTCTCCGGGAGCGCCGTCAGCTTGAACCGCTGCTGCCGGGGTCCGTTGCAGGTGATATATAAATGGCAAACTCCATACTGCTTTTGCATGGGCGTCTGCATAATGTCCGTGCGGACGATGCGTGCATGGTTCACCGTGATGGTGTGGAATGTGAACCAGCTGCAAAAGTGCATCTGCAGGTGCTGGTCGTCCATGGTGACCGATTCCGAGACCATCGCCACAATGCGGATGCAGAGCAGCCACACCAGCGGAATAATCATCATGACGGAAAAAAAGCGGATGATCGCTCCCACACCGGGCAGCAGCCACAGCAGGAAAAATCGCACCGGAAAAATGGCGCAAAGTCCGATCACCGGCGGCCAGACGAACGACCAGAAAAACTTGATGTTGGATTTTGCGTGCAGTTTCGGATGTTCCATCACCGGCACGGCGTGCAGGCGTTCCAGCAGGGGCTGAGAGCTTTTTTTGCGCATCAGCGGAATCAGCACCGGCAGGGTGTCACGCCGGCTGCCGTAGCCGGGACAGCGGATGTGCAGCGAGACCATGCCGAAAATCTTCATCACCAGGTTCTGCCGCAGGTCGGGAAAGATGATGGCGGTGTCCCGGAGATGATACCGCCGCCGGGTGATGATGCCCGTATGCACCGAGATAAACTCACTGCCGAACCGCATCTTGAATCTGCCGTAGCGCAGCAGATTCCGCCCGAATGAGATCAGCCACAGCGCCAGAATGATGATGCCGATGGTGACGGCGATGCGTGGTACACCGTGAAACGCCGTGGACGCTCTGTCTGTGGCATCCTCCAGGAGCTGCTGCGCCTGGAACTGTTCCAGCAGGTCAGACGTGATACGGCCGCCCTGAAAAAAAAGGGTCGCAATGTACAGCGCCCCGGAAAAGCTGCTGGAAAACAGCGCCGAGAACAGCATCGTCCGCCACGCCGGCGTGTGATATGCCGCCTCTTCCGACTTGCCGTTTTGCAGCACCGGGATATTCTGCCGCAGCCGGTGCAGGTCACGCAGATACAGCGTCAGCTGCATATCCGCATCCGGCATTGCGCCTGCCGCTGTACTGATGCGCAGACACGCCGCCCGGAGCGGACGTAGGTAAAAGGGGTGTTCCTCTACGGTGGAGGCAATGCGCTCCAGAGGGATCTCCGTGACACGCTGCAGCAGGATGCCGCTCCGGGAACGGATGGTCACTTCGTCGAAATAGTAGATGCAGGCGTGCCAGCGGAGCGTTCCGATCCCCAGGATCAGCAGCGCCACCAGCAGGTCAAACCACACGCCGGCACCCCAGTCGATGAGATTCTGAAACGAGAACGGATAAAACCGCAGACTGCGCAGCAGCGGAAAAATCAACAGCCACAGGTTTTTGGCGCTGTACCGCAGGATCTTGATGGGATGCTCCCGGTAAACTGCCGGGGATGCCGCAGCCGTCCGGGTCATGGCTCGCTCCTTTCCGTGTCGTCTGCCGGAGGTGCTTTCGTCTCCTGCATGGCGCTTTCGAATACGTCAAAGTCCGGACCTTCTTCCGGCAGCACAGGCTGTTCCACCACTCGCTGGCTGTGGCTGTACACCGTCTTTTGCAGAAACTCCTGGATCTCCTCCGCATCGGAGCGGCTCAGAAATGCCAGAATGACTGTGCCGCCGTAGGCATGGAGCGGAATGAAGTTCATCCCGGTCTTTTCCGAAAACGGCGCACGAAAAATGCTGCTGAACTGGAGCGCCTGGGTGCGCATGGTCTGTTCCTGTACAAAGAAAATGCCGCACTTCCGGGTGATATGCGTCGCCGAAACGCTGTAGACGATGGTGCAGAACCACATGGGCAGCAGCAGTGTAGACAGCAGCACCGCAGCAGCAGCGACGATGACTGTCAGCGTCCAGAGCATCCAGTGGGGAAGTACCGCTAAAAAGTACCATATCAATCCAATCAGCACCGCTGACACCACAGGTGCAGCGATCTGCAGAGTATATTGTGCGTGTTTGTCGGCAGTATACTGCTTCATCTGCGCCTCCTGTGGAATTCTCCGGCGGCACTACACGGCTGTGCCTTTTCACGCACCGCTGCGCCGCCGCAACTTCTAAACGGGTTGGATATCTTCATAAACTATTATACCCCGATATGGCATTTTCGTCAAGAGATATGGGGAAATTGTTACGTAAATCAATTTTTATGCCTTCTTTGAAAATGCACCCACAAGATGTGCCTTGTGCTAAGAAAAATGCTCTGTAATAATCTATCCCCCTGTCAGCTTACGCTGACATCCCCCTTTTCAAGGGGGACTATCCGAAAAATCGATTTGCATGAGAAATTGTTACGCAAAAGCACTGCTGCCCCTGTCCAATGAAAGGAGACCGCCGCTATGCTGGAAACCATTGCATCTTATATCTGGAGTGCCGGACTATTGGTGCTGCTGCTCGGCACAGGTGTTTTTCTCACCATCCGGCTGCGCTTTCTCCAATTCCGGGGCTGGCGCACCATTCTGAAACGCACTTTCGGCAGTCTGAAAGAGAAACCCGCCGGCGAGAACCGCACTGCCCTCACCCAGTTCCAGACCTTTTCCACCGCCCTGGCGGCAGCTATGGGAACGGGAAACATCATCGGCGTGGCGGCGGCGCTCTGTATAGGCGGTCCGGGCGCTGTCTTTTGGATGTGGTTCTCTGCCCTGCTGGGAATGGCGCTGACCTACAGCGAAAACGTCCTTGCCCTGCGCTATGCCCGGACACTGCCGGACGGCAGACGAGTGAGCGGTCCCATGGCATATCTCCGGTTCGGACTGCACAGCCGGGTACTGGCGGCGTTCTATGCTGTTTGCTGTGTTGCCGCATCCCTAGGCATGGGCAACATGACCCAGAGCAGCGCCATTTCCACTCTGGCAAAGCAGGCGTTTTCCCTGCCGCCGCTGTGGACGGCGGTTGGCGTTGCAGTACTGCTGGGCATCATTCTGCTCCGTGGCACAAGCTGCACCGGAAAGGTCATCCAGTGGCTCATGCCGCTGCTGTCTGCCGTGTACCTGCTGGCGGCGCTCGGCGTAATCGTAACGCATCACGATGCCCTGCCGGGTGCGTTCCGGGACATCTTCTGCGGTGCATTCGGGATTCGTGCCGTGGGCGGCGGCATTTCCGGCGCTGTGCTGAAACAGGCGGTACAGACCGGACTGCGCCACGGCATCTTTTCCAACGAAGCAGGTCTGGGCAGCAGCGCCCTGGTCCACGCCGGCGGCAGTTCGGAAGATGCGGCGCTCCAGGGAATGTGGAGCATGGTGGAGGTGGCGCTAGATACGCTGGTCTGCTGTACCCTCACGGCGCTGGCAATTCTCACCAGCGGCGCACTGACGCAGGCAGACCACGCCGGGGCAATCATCACCGCAGCATTTTCCGGCATTTTCGGCAGCGCTGCCCCGGAGGTCATGGCAATTCTGACAGCGCTGTTTGCATTCTGCACGCTGATCGGCTGGTGCTGCTGCGGTGAACAGGCGGTGCGGTATCTGGGCGGCGAGCGGCTGCGGCTGCCCTATCGCCTGCTGTTCTGCCTGTGCGCCGGGATCGGTGCGGTGGTGTCGCTCCGGTCGGTGTGGGCGCTCTCGGACATTGCCAACGGACTGATGGCGATTCCCAATCTGCTGGGACTGGTGCTGCTGGGCTGGCGTGTCAGCGACAGACTCCCGGAGAAATAAGCCGCAGAAAAAACGGCGCACTCCAACCGGAATACGCCGCTTTTTCATAAGGTTTAAGGGGACAGTTCCGCCAGGCGGTACCGTCATAGAAGAGTTTGAAATGAGTGGAACATCCACTCAGAAAGGAAAGCTTTGTTCTCAGTCACGCTTTACGTGAAATGCTGCCATGCCCGGATATACTGCGCTGTCGCCCAGTTCTTCCTCGATGCGGAGCAGCTGGTTGTACTTGGCCACGCGCTCAGAACGGCTGGGAGCGCCGGTCTTGATCTGGCAGGTGTTCAGTGCTACTGCCAGGTCAGCGATGGTAGTATCTGCGGTCTCGCCGGAACGGTGAGAAGAAATTGCTGTATAGCCTGCATTGTGTGCCATCTGGATTGCCTCCAGTGTCTCGGAAACAGAACCGATCTGGTTCAGCTTGATGAGGATGGAGTTGCCGCAGCCCAGTTCGATGCCCTTCTTCAGACGCTCGGTGTTGGTAACGAACAGATCGTCGCCGACCAGCTGCACCTTGCCGCCCAGCTTTGCGGTGAGCTTCTGCCAGCCTTCCCAGTCCTCTTCATCCAGTGCGTCCTCGATGGAGATGATGGGGTACTTTTCTACCAGGTCTGCCCAGTGCTGGATCAGTTCATCAGAAGTGAAGTCTCTGCCGGACTTGGGCTGGTGATAGAATCCCTTGCCCTTTTCGCTCTTCCACTCAGAAGATGCAGCATCCATTGCGATCATGAAGTCCTTACCCGGCTCATATCCGGCAGCCTTTACTGCCTCCAGGATGGTCTCGATGGTCTCATCGTCGCTGGACAGGTTCGGTGCAAAGCCGCCTTCGTCGCCGACGGAAGTAGCCAGACCCTTTGCCTTCAGAATCTTTGCCAGGCTGTGGAATACTTCTGCACACCAGCGGAGCGCTTCCTTAAAGCTGGGTGCGCCAACCGGCATGATCATGAATTCCTGGGTATCTACGGTGTTGGTAGCGTGTGCGCCGCCGTTCAGAATGTTCATCATCGGAACCGGCAGACGTGTGCCGGAAACGCCGCCCAGGAAACGATACAGCGGAATATCCAGTGCAGTTGCTGCTGCTCTTGCAGTAGCGATGGAAACTGCCAGGATCGCATTTGCGCCCAGCTTGGACTTGTCCTTTGTGCCGTCTGCTGCGATCATTGCCTTGTCCACAGCGTACAGGTCAGAGGCATCCATGCCAGTGATAGTCTCGTTAATGATGGTGTTGATGTTTTCAACTGCCTTGGTCACGCCCTTGCCCAGATAACGTGCCTTGTCGCCGTCACGCAGTTCCAGCGCCTCGAATTCGCCGGTGGATGCGCCGCTGGGTGCAGTACCTCTTGCGGTAGTACCGTCAACCAGAGTCACTTCCGCCTCAACGGTAGGGTTTCCTCTGGAATCCAGAATTTCTCTGCCAATAACCTTTTCGATCTGCAAGTAATTCATTGCTATACGACTCCTTTACGTACTCTCATTTTATAGTTAGTTATCTCTAACCAGATTTATTGTACCACAGAATCTCTCCCTTGTCAAGAGGAACTGACAACAAAAAGTTTCTGTTCGCAGAGAGTATGCCCGCAGCGGCGGAAAATATACAAGCAGCAGCGCACAAAAGACCGCCTTTTCCCACGGTGTGCCGGGAAAAGGCGGTCTTTTTCTGTTTTCTATGGTTTATTTCTGGAATCAGCCCAGAACAACTTCGATCTGGTTCTGTTCAGCCAGTGCAGCAGCCGGAACATAGTCGCCTTCCAGTGCCTTACCGTTCAGTGTCAGAGATGCAACGCCGCTCTGTACGTGATTCGGGTTCTTGACTGTGATGGACAGCTGCTTGCCACGGAAGGATTTTTCCATGGTGAAACCATCCCATGCACCCGGAATGGACGGGCAGATATGCAGACCGTCTGCATCCGGACGCATACCGCAGATACCCTCTACGCAGCCGACCATAACAGTGGATGCAGTACCGGTCAGCCAGTGTACGTGAGAACGTCCTGCATACGGGGATGCTGTGGACTCGGTGAACTGACCGTGTACATACGGTTCCAGCACACGCTGTTCTGCCTTGTCGTTCATGGATGCCGGAGAGCTTTCCTCGAAGTAACGGAACGCATCGTCACCGTGACCCAGAAGGCTCTCTGCAAGGATCAGCCAGCCCTGAGACTGGGAGAAGATACCGCCGTTTTCCTTGGTATCCGGATTGAAAATGTGCATCAGTGCGCCGTCGAAATAGTTGTCGATATACGGCGGATCCAGCAGCTTTGCACCGTACGGGGTATCCAGGATATCTGCAACAGACTGCATTGCCTTGTCGCTCTGTTCCTTGGAGGCGAAACCGGAGATAACGCTCCAGCTCTGAGGATTCAGCCACATGGATGCCTCCGGATCCTTCTTTGCGCCAACGACTACGCCGTCTTCCCGGATGCCACGGATAAAGCGGTCCTCATCCCAGCAGGCAGCCAGTGCTTCGCCCAGCGCCTTCTGTACCTTGTCCAGATAAGCGATGTACTCGTCATCCTTGCGCTCTGCTGCCAGCTCGTGCATCATGGACATTGCATAGTACAGCTGGAATGCAACGAAGGTGGATTCACCCTTCTTGCCCAGACGCAGGCAGTCGTTCCAGTCTGCGTGGAGACCTGCCGGCATATTGTGGTCGCCCAGGCGCTCCATGGAGAAACGGATCGCACGTTTCAGATGGTCGTAAACCGTATCCTCGCCGCCGTTTGCATAGACGATCACTTCATCGTAGAATGCCTTGTTGCCGGATTCGCCCACATACTTGCGGATGGTCGGGAACAGCCACAGCGCATCGTCTGCACGGTAGGACGGGTGACCGGTCTCCTTGACATATTCCGGATCGTCCGGAGTGTTTTCATGGCCGGCATTGTGGTCGAACTTGACCAGCGGCAGACCGCCGCCGTTGTCTACCTGTGCAGACAGCATAAAGCGGATCTTTTCTGCGGCAAGCTCCGGATCCAGGTGAATGATGCCCTGGATATCCTGTACCGTATCCCGATAGCCGTAGCCGTTGCGCAGACCGCAGTATACAAAGGATGCTGCACGGGACCAGATAAAGGTAATGAAACACTGATAAGCGTTCCATACGTTGATCATGTTGTTGAAGGACTCAGACGGTGTGTCTACCTGGAAGTGGTTCAGCTTGCCGTGCCAGTAAGCCTTCAGTGCCTCGACTTCTTCGTCTACCTTGCCGGCAGTCTCATAGGATGCCAGGATCTCGTTTGCCTGGGTGTTGTCCTTCTGACCCAGTACGAAGATCAGTTCCTTGGACTCGCCCGGCTGGAGCGTGATATCGCTCTGGAGTGCGCCGCAGGCATTGCCGTTGTAGTTCATCTCACCGGTACACTTGCCCTGCTCTACTGCGATGGGGTTGGAATAGGTGCGGTACGGACCGATAAAGCTGTCCAGATTGCCGTTATAGCCGGAGATCGGTGCGCCGACCATGCCGAAGAAACGCTCTCTATGGTTGGAACCGGTAGCATCCTTGCCGCTGTTCTCGTTGATGTGCTGGAGGATCTTGTTGCCCTCAAAGCTGGTGCGTGTGATGAACAGGGTGTACTGGAGGTTGACCTGGTCCTGCTCGTAGTTATTGTCGTTGGTGAACTCTACGAAACCGAATGCAGACAGGTTTCTCGGCTTGTCGCTGTTGTTGGTGATGACAGCACGCCATACCTCATAGGTAGCGCCGATGGGAACATAATATGTGACCTCAGAAGAGATGCCGGCATAGTCTGCGGAAATCACGGTATAAGCTGTGCCGTGGCGGCAGACGCTCTTGTAGGCATCCAGCGGCTTGCCTACCGGCTGCCAGGTGGCAGACCAGTAGTCCTTGGTGTCGTTGTCACGCAGGTAGATGTAGCGTCCCGGCAGCGCCATCATGGAGTTGAACCGGAAACGGCTGATTCTGCCGTTTGCGCCAGACTTGACAAAGCTGTAGCCGGCAGCGTTGTTCGAGATCATTGCGCCGTATTCCGGGGAACCCAGGTAGTTGACCCAGGGTGCCGGCGTATCCGGATGATCGATGACATACTCTTTGTTTTTCAGATCAAAGTAACCATACTGCATAAGTAGTATCTCCTTTTATCAATATTTTACGGTGTTGATTTCTGCATCTGCACGGCAGTCCGCACAGATACGGTAAGAGCCTGTACCACGAAGTTGATACAGGCTCTGAACTGTACAGATTTATCATACCATAGAACGAAACAATTTGCAAGGGGTTTCCGAAATTTTTTGCAGAAAATGTGAGATTTGGCGGTGCTGAGACACACGATGCCGCCGCAGATCACTTCTGTGCCGTCACGCCGCACACCGTCAGCACGTCCCCGTCTACGGTAAACTTCACTTCCAGCCGGGCAAAGCCGAACCCGTATATCCGTTCCGGGTCGTGCTGATAGGACGGTCTGGGGTCCTGCGCCAGCACTTCGGTCAGCCCGTCCCGCAGCTGTTCCGGGACTTTTTCCAGCCACTGTTCCGGAAATACCACTTTCAGCCGATGTTCCGCCGCCGGAACGGCAAAGCCGCCTCTGGCATCCGGATGGCTGTCGATATGGGGCAGATAGGGCTTGATGTCATAGATGGGCGTGCCGTTCATCAGGTCTGCGCCGGATACCACCAGATACGGAGCATCTGCGCCGTGCAGCACCACTTCTTCCAGCTGTACCGCCGACAGCCCGACGGGATTCGGACGGAACGGCGAACGGGTGGCGAATACGCCCATCCGGGTATTGCCGCCCAGCCTTGGCGGACGCACCGTAGGAGACCACTTCTGCCGCACCGCCTGGGAAAACTCCCAGATCAGCCAGACGTGGGAAAAATCCTCCAGTCCCCGGAACGCATCGGGATTCCGGTATTCCGGCGCAAAGACGATCCGGGAACGGAGACTGTTGACCAGTCCACTCTGCCGGGGAATGCCGAACTTGGTGGAAAAGTCATTTTCGATATGGGCAATGATTTTCATGCAAAACGCTCCTTTCCCGTTATGTCAGATCTTTCTTCTGAAAGACACGGCAGCTGAAGAAATAGCACAGTCCGGAGACCACCAGGGACAGTATGGGTATGGCAATCGCCGCCGGCAGCAGCATTGCGGAAAACGCCGCAGGCAGGACGGCAGGATTGTCCGCTATTTCCTGAACGAAAATGCTGCCTGCACCCATGAAAACACACGCCGGAATCACATAGACCAAAATGGAGATCAGCCGCACGTATTCCGGCGGAAACCGGAACAGCAGCAGTGTGGAAACGCTGCCCATGAGCAGCACGACCCAGAACACGAGCCATGCGGCAAGCAGCATATTGCAAAACGCCTTGACTTCAAACGTCCGCAGCACCAGACTGACAAGGGCAGCCAGCACAAGGTATGCCAGCATACTGCCGAATACGATCAGCAGCTGCAAAAGGAATTTCGACTGCACCACGTCTTTTCGTGTAACAGGCATCGTCAGTGCAAAACGATTCCAGTTGCAGGAATGGTCATAGGAAAAGGTGCTTAAAGTCTGCGCATCCATCATCACCATCCAAAAACCCATGTAAGACCAGCCGTTCTGGAGATTCATGCCGGAAACGGCTGCGATAAAGATGTACAGAATAATAAAAATTCGTCCGGCTTTCCATATGGTATAGAAGTCCTTCAAGAGCAGTCCCTTCATTTTTTCTGCGCTCCTTTCACATACAACAGCAGGATCTCGTCCATGGTTGCTCTGTCCACTACCGCCTCCGGATATCTCCGCAGCAGCTCTTCCCGATCCGGCACAAGCACGTCATAGGAATAGTCCTTTTTCTGCCATGCCAGCACCTCTGACCCGTCCAGTTTCTGAAACTGCTCCTCGCCGCAGCGCAGTACGCCGTATTTCCAGAGCAGTTCGTCCTTGGGCTTGGTCAGCAGCAACTTTCCTGCATGGAGAAATGTCACATAATCCGCTATCTTTTCCAGGTCGCTGGTGATGTGCGACGAGATCAGAATGGCGTGTTCCTCGTCCCGGACAAAGTCCAGAAACAAGTCCAGTAAGTCATCCCGTACCACCGGGTCCAGTCCGCTGGTGGGTTCGTCCAGAATCAGCAGTTTCGGACGGTGGGCAAACGCCAGCACCAGGGAAAGTTTCATGCTCATGCCACGGGACAGCGCCTTGATCTTCTGCTTGGGATCCAGAGAAAACTGCTCCAGCAGTTCCCGGAAATATGCCTCATCCCAGTTCCGATAGGTTTTCCGACAGATCTTCCCTGCCTTTTCCACCGTCAGTTCCGGATAAAAGCAGATGCTGTCGAACACCACGCCGATCTGTTCTTTCATGGCGGCACTGTCCGTGGTCAGCGGTTCGCCGCAGTACAGCACCTCGCCGGCATCCTTCCGGATGAGTCCCAGCGCCGCACGGATGGTGGTACTTTTTCCGGCGCCGTTCTCGCCCACCAGTCCCATGATCGTTCCGCCGGGAATGGAAAGGCTGATGTGTTCCAGCCGGAAATTCACATAGGAACGCCCCAGATCCCGTATCTCTAAAATGTTCTGCATGGTCAGTTCTCCTCCTCATAGAATATGGTCAGCGCCCGGATGAGCTGTTCCAGCGGTATGCCGCCGGTTCGTGCGATCTCTGCCGCCGCACTCAGATGTTCTTCCGCCCGGCGCTGCTGTTCCTCCAGATAAAACGCCGGATCCTGGACGGCAACGAAACTGCCACGCCCGACGGTCGTTTCGATGAACCCGTCACGCTGCAGTTCCTCATAGGCACGCTGTACGGTGATTACACTGACGTGCAGGGACTTCGCCAGGCTGCGCATAGACGGGATCGGATCGCCGGCACGCAGTGTGCCGTCCATGATCTGCGCCTTGATCTGCTCCGTGATCTGGGTATAAATGGGTTTGCTGCTGTTGCTGCTGAGAATGATCTCCACAGGCTCTCCCCCTTTCGCTGTGCTGATTGTACTGATTCAATAGGTACAGTATAGCACATTGCAGTACACTTGTCAAGAGGTATTTTTCAGAAAAGATTTGTGCCGCACCGCCTTTACAATTTCGACAGAATATGCTACAATAGAACAAGCATACAACGATTTTTACAGAAAGGAGACCTGCCATGCGTTCTGCCAAACCCGTAAAACGTGTCCTTCTGGGGCTGCTGGTGCTGTGCATTCTTCTGGCAGGCGGATGGTATCTGCTGACACCGTTCCCCATCGGAAAAGCCATGCACGCCGACGAGCCGTTTTCCCTCTCGGTAGTCACCGCCGGCGTTTCCGTCACGGGAAAAGCCACCACAGAAAGCGTGACCTATGACTTCCAGCCCGGCACAAAGGAATACGACGCACTGCTTTCCCTGCTGGACGGCTACACCTATCACCGCAGCTTTCTCACGCCGCTGCCCCTGGAAAGCTACACCATGGACATAGACACCACCAGCTTTCTGCTGCGCAGCGGCGACCAGCTGTACCAGGTGTCAGACTGCGGCGACTTCACCGTTTCCCCTGCCGCCGGCGGCAGCATCCACCTGTACAGCGTAGGCTACTGGGGCAAGGACAAGGCACAGCGGTTCACCTCTGAATTGCAGGCGCTGCTGAAAAGCTGCACGCCCACCGAAACAGACGATTCTGAAACATAAAAAAGCAGGACAGCGCATTTCAATTTCGACACGCTGTCCTGTTTTCGTTTTCCCCAAATTATACTTATGCACCCTGCACCGGCAGTTCATCTACTAGATGCACCAGAAACTGCATCAGAATCGCAGCGTCTGCCTGGCTGATCGTACCGTCCTGGTCGCAGTCGCCGTTTACCTTGGCGTCGCTGTTGAGCGTCACCGTTCCGGCGGCTGCCTTTGCCAGCAGGACGGCATCCTGGATATCCACTCTGCCGTCCAGGTTCACATCCCCGTAGACCGGCGTTTCTGCCAGCGTCACAAAGGGAATGGCATTGTCCGCCGCATACTGTTCCGCAGTAGAACCGGCATAGCCATAGATCACCAGATTTTCATTGCGGTACGGATTGGTTTCCAGCCAGACGGACACATAGCCCAGTCCGGTATCCGTCAAGTCCACATCACGGGAGAGAATGGTCACTTTTTCCAGAGCGGAATCGGTTTCCAAAGCCATGTCGCCGATCTCCTCCACCCCTGCCGGAATGGTGAGTTCTTTTACGCCGGCGTTAAGAAATGCTTGATTTCCAATGATTTTCAGACTGTCCGGCAAGGTGATCCGGGTGCAGTGGGTATTCTCAAATGTGCTGTCCCCGATGGAAACCACGCTGTTTCCCAGCTGTACCGTTTCCGAATCCCCAAATCCGAGGAATCCCAGCGGCGCATCCAGCTGCGTCACTCCATCGGAAACCACAATGTGCTTGATGCCGGTAAACGCTGTCCGCACTGCATAAGCCTCCGGCATCAGTTCTGCGATGGCTGCGTTCTTTTCCTCGCTGCCCATTGCAGAAGGATCATAGCCGTTTGCCTCCAGCAGTTCCGTCAATTCGTTTGCTGCCGCATTCGACCATTCCTGATATTCTTCCCAAGAATAAACGCCCTTTTCAATGGTACAGGTATCGCCCTGTATCGAAATCTCCACACCGTCCGCCGCTGCAGATTCCCATGTGCAGCGCACAGTGTCCCCGTCAACTGTCCATGTCATGGTATCTCCCAATGTGCCGGTCATTTCCTCTGCGGAAACCGGCAACCCTGCCGTTCCGGTCAGCATCGTCAATGCCGCCAGAAGTGCCGTCAGCTTTTTACACGCTTTCATACGATCGCCCCTTTTTCATTTTTACTCGTCATATACTGCCGTAAGATTCACTTTCCTGTGATTTTGTTCTCACAGGTTTTATTATAACATAGTATTCTAAATATGTCAACTTTTTTTTGCGGATGATTCACAGAATTGGAAAACAAGGATTTCACAGAGGCACAAAAAAGCCGTACTTTCCAGTACGGCTTTTCTATCAAGTTGAAAAGTATGTTTATCCCTGCCACGGTTCGGCATAGACGGAATCCACGCCCAGATATTCTTCCAGGGTCAGACCGTATTTCTGTATCTCTTTTGCCACGTCCACGCCCACATAGCGGATGTGCCACGGCTCATACTGATAGCCGGTGATGCTCTCCTTTCCCTTGGGAAAACGGATGATAAACCCGTAGTCGGCGCAGTGCTGTGCCAGCCAGACGGATTCCTGGGTATCACCGAAGGCATCGTCAATGGTGTTGCAGTCAATGGTGAGTCCTGTCTGATGTTCCGAATAGCCGGGACGGGCAGAAAAGCTGTCCGCTTGTTCCCAGCCGTATAAATTGCAGTAGTTGTTATAGATCTTCACCTGGTAGGCGTAGTCCCGGTAATCCGAACCGATATAGATATCCAGCCCTTCCTGTGCCGCCGCATCGCTCAGCTTTTGAAAAGCATCCTTTGTCACCGGCTGCAAACCGGGGTCGTAGTTTTCCGACAGCGGATAGGACTTGTTGACGATCAGAATACCGTCCACATACGTTCCCTCTTCCCGCTGTTCCAGACGGCGCACATCCACCTGATAGGTGCTGCTGCCGTCCGTGATCTGACAGCTGCCCTGTTTCACGCCGGTAACGGTTCCATTGCTGTCCACAGTTGCCACCGACTCGTCGCTACTCTTCCACTTCCCGGCGGAAAGCTGTGCAGTATTGCCCTCCAGCACCGCCAGAAACGCCTGTGCATCGGAATTCTGCACCGTGCCGGAATCACTGGTCACAGCTGCGGTTCCGGGATCAGCTGTACTGCTCTGCAAAACGGATGTTTCTCCCACGTGATTGAGATGATTGGGAACAAACAGGAGCCATACCGAAAACCCCAGCACTGCTAGGCAGAGCAGCAGCGCTGCTGTCATCAAATGTTTTTGCCGTTTGCGGCTGTGCTGTCGATTTCTGCTCATGTTGAAACATCCTTTCTCTGCGAATTACTGTGCGCTGTAGATCACAGTGCGGTCGGTGAGATCATAGCCGCTCAGTCCGCTGGTGCCGTCGGAATCCTCACCTGCAAAAGCAAAGCGATACGCTGTGATCGTCTCCACCTCTGCCGGGTCGATGGGTTCGCTGTAGCAAAATACGTCTGTGGCGCTGTCCTTCTCCCAGTAGTTCTCTGCCAGCGGCACATACTGCTCGATGGTATCCGTCTCACAGCCGGGCAGCGCATGGATACGCTGTAACATTTCGTCACCGGCTGTGTACTGTGCCATCAGTTCGTCGAAGATCTTTCTGCCGTCTTTCAGCGTGATAACATAGTTGACCGCATGGTTCTGGTCGTCCCATTCTGCCGGCGCAGCGATGCTTGCGGACAGGGTCTGCAATGTCACTGTGCCGCCGTCAAACTCCGCCGTGATGGGCGCTGCGCTGGCGAAATCCAGTGTCACGCTGGTATGCCAGCTGCCGGAGATCACGCCGTCTGTCTCTGCGTAGAGTTCCTTTTCCCGGTCGCTGCACTTCTGATCCAGATGATTCTCCCGGCGGTAGGCTTTCCAGGCATCCACATCAAATTCTGCCAGAAGTTCGCCGTTCCCCCAGTCTTTCAGCGCATCTTCCCCGAAGTTCTGCCGGACATAGTCCTGCTGGAGCTGGTCGTCATAGGCTGTCAGCTGCGACCAGATCTGAGAGATCTGCGCCTCCGTGTAGAAGTTCCGGAAGGTCACATCCAGTGTTTTGCCCTGCAAGTCGGTGCGGTTGATACGGAGATTGATGTAATATGCCCCGTCTTTTTCCCGGATATCTGCCGTTTTGCCGTAGCAGTCCAGCGCCTCGCTGCTGCCGTCAGTACCCTGTAAGGTCAGCTGATAGGGCAGCTTGAAACCGTCCTGCAATGCTGTGCCGTCCTTGGCAGTCACCTGAAAGCTCAGCATCGCCTGGCTGTCGTCGCCGTACATTCCCAGCAGGGTAAACTGTACGTCCTGGTTGGTGCTGTCAAAGCTGGCATCCGGCGTAGCGACAAGCGCCGCCAGCTTTTCCGGATTTTCCGGCGTTTCCTCGCCGATCAGACTGTGAAAAAAGGCATCCAGTCCGCCGACACCGGCAGCCGCAGCCAGCGTTGTACCGCCGGTTACCAATACTGCCGCTGCCGCAATGCCAGCTGCCCACTTGGTCATCCGGATGCGGCTGCGCTTATGCGGCTGGGAATGGGCGGCGGTCTGCGCCTGTACCCGTTCCAGCACCGCATCTGTGCGGATGGGCTGTTCTTTCAGCGCCGGCACACCGTTTTTTTCTGTATTATAGTGATCAAACAGATCATAGCAATTCCATTTCATGAGACAGCTCCTTTTCCGATGGCGGCAAAGCGTATCTGCTGCACCGCCGGCGATTCCTCATACGCATATCCTCGTGCGATCAGTTCCTGCTGGAGTTTCTTTCTCGCCCGGCTCATCCGCATTTTCACTGCGGACTCGCTCAGACAAAGCGTCTCGGCGATCTGCCGGACGTTCTCATAACAGTAGTAGTACCGAACCAGAATCTCCCGGTCTTTTTCCGTCAGCGTGTCCAGTACATCCCGGAGCAACTCGCCCAGGATCTTCCGGTCGATGGCATCTTCCAGATCCTCGCCGCTGCCGATCTCTATCATGTCCTCCAGATTCACGGTCTCGTGATATCCACGGATGCGGTTTTTCGCCCGGTTTCTGGCGATCGCCGCCAGATATGCGGTGAGCTTTCCGGCTTTCAGCTGGTCGGTGTGTTCCCACACTGCCAGAAAAACATCCGCAGTGAGTTCCTCCACATCTGATTCTGACAGATACTTTCCGATAATATTGCGCACGATCGTCCCCACATAGGGGCTGTATGTCTTGATCAGCTCTTCCAGAGCCTGCGGCTGGTGTTGTTTGAGTCTGCGTATCAGAATACGTTCCTGCACGCCGGTTCACTCCTTTCGTTTTCTTCGAACGGCCGTTCACCTATAACAACACGCATACCGCTGAAATGGTCACATCTGTTTTATTCGTTTTCTGATTCGTTCTCTTCCTCCGGCGCTTTCTCCTCCGGTTCTGCCGCATCGGCGTGACCGATGCTGTGCAGCTGGCTGTGCGAAATGGTCTGCTCATAGTCTGCCACTTCTTCCGCATCGTCCTCGTCGTCTGCGAGAATACTGCGGTAACCGTCGTCAAACTCCGGTTCTTCGGTCTTTGACGATTCCCCACGCTGCATCAGCGGCACTTTCTGTTCTGCCTGCGCCGACTTGAGGGCAAGCTTTTCTTCCGCCGTCATCATGGTGCGGCGGATGATGCGAACAGCGATCAGCACTACTGCCGCCAGAACCACAACCAGCACAGCCCAGAAGATCAGCCCTTTCCAGTTGAAGTTCACCGACTTAAAGCTGATGTCCACATCGCAGTCCTTCACATAGTCCGATGCAGCGCCGGTGTAGCCGATCAGCAGGAATCCGCTCAGCGCCTTGACTTTCAGATCGTCTCCAGAGTCCGAAGAAACGGTCACATAATCCTCGCTGTCGTCATCGTCAGACGGCGAAGTGCAGCCAAAGGCATACTTGCCGATGGAGGAGACACGCTTGGGCAGCTGGACTTCTTTCAGATTGTCCGTACAGAAAAAGGCGTAGTCGCCGATCTCCAGCTTGTCCCCGTCGCCGCCGTCCTCATCGGATGCGCCGTCGAATGTGACAGATGTCAGTCCGGTACAGTCGGCGAAAGCAGTCGTGCCGATAGTGGTCACACCCTTCGGAATGTTCAGACTGGTGAGTCCGCTGCAAAAGTCAAACGCCATCTCGCCGATGTACTGGAGCTTTTCGTCAAATGTAATCTGCTGGAGATTTCCGGCGGCAAAGAATGCGCCGGCATAGACCACCAGCGTGCTGTCCGGCAGGGTAAAGCTGGTGTCGCTCCGTCCGGCAGGATACAGATAGAGGATGCTCTCCTCGCTGTCGTACAATACGTTGTCCACTGCGGTATACTTGGCATTGCCGTCTGCCACCGTAATGGTCTCCAGGGACGGACACGCCACAAAGGACATTGCGCCGATATCTTCCAGGTTCACCGGCACTTCGAACGATTTCAGCGCCAGACAGCCGTAGAACGTATAGCTGCCCAGTTCCGTCACCTTATCCGGAATGGAGATATCATCCAGCGCCGTGCAGTAGTAGAACACCTGATTGCCCATATTTTCCACGGTATCCGGCAAAGCAACCGTTTCCAGGCTGGTGCAGTAGCCGAACGCCATATCGCCGATATCCGTGGTCTTTCCGCCCAGCGTCAGATCGGTCAGAGCGCTGCAGTTGAAGAAGGTGCCACTCTCGATCTTGGTCACCGAATCCGGAACGGTCAGACTTTCCAGAGCGGTACAGCCGTAAAACGCTGCCGAGCCGATCTCTGTGACAGTGTCCGGAATGGTCAGTCCCTGCAGGGAGGTACAGTTGGCGAAAGCCTCTTCACCGATGGAGACCACATCATAGCCGTCGATCTTCGGCATGATGCTGATATGGGTGGCAGACTCCACGCAGTCCGTTACGGAAACCGTGGTGTTGCTGAGTTTTTTATAAGTCAGCGTACCGTCATCGAATGTCTCGCTGCTGCTGTCGGTCGTGGTCTCTGCTGCCAGAACATTTCCGGCAGGCAGCAGCACACATACCGAAAGCACACCGGCTGCGGCAGCTGCAAGCAGGCGTTTGGGTGCAAATGAATGTAAATGCTTCATGGTTTGGGGTCCTTTCTGCGGCAGGTGATGCCACTTAGTAAATATCAATCTATGTTCATTTCAAGCTTGTAATATCTATCAATATCCCTTATAACATTATCAATATCTAAATCCGCCAGACTACACATCCATTCTTGAAGTTCGTTAATCGTAATGATTTCTTCTATTGCATCATGATATCTTTTTTCAATGACACACATACCATTCGACTTTTTCTCAATGTATTTTTCTAAATCTCTTAGCACTTCAAGTTTTTTAGAACTTGTTTTTACTACAAAAGTAACTGGAAAATGCATTACTTTTTCTATATCTAATAAATATTTACTATATTCATTTACCTCTGTTACTTGAAAAAACCTACCTAAAGGTCGCATTACAAAGTCAATTCCCCCGTCATTTGCATTAGTTCTTCCGGTTTTGTATAGAGTCAGATACTCTGTTCTAAGATTTTCTACCGAATATCCAATGTAAACTTTTGTGTTTTTATAGTGGTTTTTTAATATTGAAAAGCTTATTATTTCAAATATTCTTGCTTCTGCATCAACTGATAATAATGTTTTCAATTTATTTCTTTTCAACTCATAACTAGATGTATTCGTTAATTGTTCTAAAACCTCGGATAATTCATTATCCTTTCGTTTTAGAAGATGGATATATTTCTCAATAACCTTACAACATATATTACTGATATCTATGTCATCCACGTACAAATAATCGATATGTATCAGGTATTTTCCATTATTCGATACTATAAGTTCATTTGTAGTGTTTGGAAATTTATTTTTGAACTCACCATTTACTCTGGAATTCAGCGCATGATTTTGCAGTTTATTTCCTCCATATAAATTCCGATAGAAATGGAATAATTTTATATAATCATACCCGTCAAACTTCCTGTATTCATCTGGAGCATTGCAAAAATCTTCTTTATAAAAGAACAGTATAGAATAGACAGCATAGATATTCGCCAAACTTCTTCGTGATTTACTATCTCCATGCACAGCTTTCATCTTTCCATCTAAATACTGTAGTAATGTGCTTTGATCATATATAAATTGATATGTTAACGGGTATGCTTCCCGTAGAATGCTTTCTACAAATTCTTCAATAATTTTCATTGTATCACCTTTTATATTTAGATCTTGCAGATGTCTTTTTTTCTTTTTGCTTTACCAATTCCTCCCCGTGATAAAAAGAAGAGATTCCTGTTCTCCTAATTCCAATCTTACAATATTCCTCATTTATATCAATTCCGATTGCACCTCTTCCTAATCTAACAGCTACTGCCGAAGTAGTGAAAGATCCTGAAAACGGATCTAAAATAAGATCTCCAACATTTGATGATGCCTTTATAATTCTTTCTAACAAAGCTTCCGGTTTTTGAGTCGGGTGATTTTCATACTCCTGCATTCTAAATCGCACTCTACTAAAATCCCATACATTTCCGGGGACTTTTTCACTATTATATAATTGTGGCGGATCTTTTCGATAATCTATTAGCTTCCTTTTAGCTCCTGTTTTTGCTTCCACTAAAATATCATTTTGATTAAATGTGTACTTTGATTTTTTACTTTTATTCGCCATAAGTATCGGTTCATACAATGAACCAAATATTTTCTTTGACTGCATTCCTGAACTATCATATGCCCACACAATTCTACACAATACATTGTATTTTTCAGAAATGTATACGTCAAGAAATGGCATATGCTGCGTTGCAGTCATAAAATATATGGTTCCATCATCACTTAATATGCGAAAGCACTCATCAAGCCATCGTTTGCACCATTCAACATAATCATTAACATTTTTCCATTTATCAAGGTTATTTCCAAAATTCTTTCCAATGTTGTAAGGTGCATCGGCAAAGATAAGTTGCACTGTTTTTGATTTCATTTTTTTTAATACATCTAAACTATCACCTAGTATAACCATTGAATTGTTGTTATGATATTCATTATTTATCTGACCTTCAAAGACCTGACTAAAATCATATTTTGATATAAGTTTCTTCTGTGGTATATTTTCTTTACTCTCTACATCGCTCATATCAAATATCATTTGTGCGCTACTATTCAAAAAAGTTTCTCCTTTCCCTTTATTTCTTCCGCTTCGTCTCCGACGCATGGCGGCTGGTCGGCCGTATCTTGTTCCGATACCGCCGTACCGAGATCAGTGCGATGACACCCCCGACGATCACAACAGCGACCGCACCACCAATGATCCAATACTTATAGTCGTCTGATTTCCACTGCCGGATATACTGGCTGACCGCATTGCTGCCGGCGTTGTAAACGTGCAGCCGGTCGATCTTCTTCGCCGTATTGTCCTTGGAATCTGACGGCGTATAATACCCGATCGCCTGGTCGCCGATCTCCGTAATGGTCTGCGGCAGGTTCATTTCCAGCAGAGAAACGCAGTTGTAGAAACACTGGTCTCCCAGCGTAGTCAGTCCCTCCGGCAGGTCGATCTTGTTCAGCTTGGCGCAGGAATAAAAACAGTGATCTCCCAGTTTCCAGATGGTCGCCGGCAGTTTCACCTCTTCCAGGGACAGGCAGTAGCCGAACACAGCGCCGTTCAGTTCTGCGACGCCGTCCGGGATAACGATGCTTTTCAGCGAAGTGCAGTAATAGAAACAGTCCTCACCGATAGAAGTCACCCCGTCAATGCTGATCTGTTCCAGTGTGGTAGAGCCAATAAAGCTCCAGTCCGCCAGTGTCCTGCAGCCCTCCGGAACGGTATATGCCGTCTCCGCCTTTGCCTGGGGATACCGCACCAGGGTCTCGCCGTCTTTGGTAAACAGCACGCCGTCCTGCGACAGATAGGCCGTGTTGCCCTCTGCCACATCCAGCGCCGTCAGCGCCTGGCAGCCGTCAAACACATACTTGCCCAGAGTGGTACAGGATGCCGGCAGTTTCGCCTGCTCCAGCACCTGGCAGTTCTGAAACGCATAGTCCCCGATGGACGCCACGCCCTCAGGCAGCGTCACCTCTTTCAAGGCAGTACAGCTATAAAATGCCTCGTTCCCGATGACTTTGATCGTCGCCGGCACAGAAAAGCTGGGCAGATAGCTGCAATTGTAGAATGCCGCCTCCGGCAGTTCTGTCAGCGTAGACGGCAGCGTCACCTGGCTCAGCATGGTACAGGACTCAAACACGCCCTTGCCCAGTTCTGTCAGCCCCTCCGGCAGAGAGACCTGGCACAGCATGGGACAGCTGGAAAAGGCACTTTCGCCGATCTTCGTCACATGGGACGGTACATCTATGGCAGTCAGATAGGCACAGTTCATAAATGCCGCATCGCCGATCTCTGTGACCGGCTTTCCGTCGATCTCCTCCGGAATATCGGCAGATGTGGCGGCGGTATCACAGGATGTGATGCAAACGCCTGTGTCATTTTCCCGATAGGTGAACACATCATAGGAGGTGTCTCCGGAGGTATCAATGGAAATGCCGCTGTCATCGGTTTCTGAAACCTGGCTGCTCTCCGCCATTGCCGCCGATGCCGGCAGCATCACCGGAGCACTCAGCAGCGCTGCCCCCAGCATCCCGCAAATCATTGTCGTTACAGCTCTCATTTGGTATCCTCGTGCGGCTCTGTCTCTGTTTCTTCTGTCTTTTCTTCTGTCTTTTCTTCTGTCTTTTCCTCTGCCTTGTCATTTTTCTTCGAAGAGGCAGTCTTTTTCTTCTTTCCGCCGCCGGCAAAGATCAGAATGCCGCCGCCCACCAGCAGAACAACTGCGCCGGCGCCCAGCAGGATCCATCTGCCGTAGCTCTGCCAGAGGTTTTCCTTCTCGGTCACTTCTACGGTATTGCTGTCACTTCCGGAGACCTCTTCGGACATGACGCTGCGGAACTTGAAGTTATTGGAATAGTCGTTTTCGGAATCCACTGCGGTGCAGTAGGTCTGCGCCTGGGAGCCGACTTTGCCGTAGATCACAAAGTCCTCTACCTTAGTGGTCATATCTGCCTCATAGCCGAATGCGCAGAAACCGATATAGGTGACGCTCTCCGGAATAGTTACTTCTTTCAGACCGGTCCCGGCAAAAGCCGCCATCTGGATCTCCGTCAAACTGTCATACATGGTGACCTCTGTCAGACTGGTCTCACCGGCAAAGGCTGCCGCCTGGATCAGTTCCAGATCCTGGGGCAAGTCGATCTTCTGGATGCCCTCACAGTAGGCAAAGGCATACTGTCCGATCTCCGTCACAGAGTCCGGCAGATCCAGCGAAGTCAGCGCCGAAGAGGCAAACGCCCAGTCGTCAATGTACAGCACGCCGTCCGGGAATGTGACGTCTGTCAGCTTGGTGTTGGAAAAGGCAGATGTCCAGATTTCCTTTACCCCGTCCGGAATGGTATAGGAAGTGCCTTCCATTGCATCCGGATAGACGATCAGATCTTCGCCGTCAGCGGAGAACAGCACGCCGTCTGTCACGGTAAATGCGGTGTTGCCCTCTGCCAGTTCTACCTTTTCCAGGCTGGTGCAGCCGTAGAAGCAGGAACTGTTGATCTCTGTCAGTGCCGCTGGCAGTGTCACCGAGACGATCTTATCCTTTGTGGCAAACGTGCCGCTGCCCAGAGAGACCACCTTGTGACCGTCCAGTTCGTCCGGTACGACAACATTTGTTTCATCGCTGTTGTTGTACTTTGTGATCTTGGCGTTTTCCCCGTCCAGGGAATAGGTATAGTCACCGCTGGTAAACGATTCTTCGCTGCTCTCATCGCTGCCAAGGCTGTCTGCGTCTACCACGCTGTCCTCCGCAGAAGAGACATCCTCTTCCGCTGCCGCCGAAATGCCCAGCATCTGTGTCATTGTCAGTGCTGCCGCAGCCAGCAGCGCAATCTTTTTGTATTTCATCACTGTTATCGTTCCTTTTCTATTATTCCACAGTCACGGATTTTGCCAGATTCCGTGGCTTATCCACATCGTTGCCCTTGAGGACAGAGGTGTAATATGCGATCAGCTGCAGCGGTACTACGGCGATCATCGGCATGAGCAGATCGTCGAACTCCGGCAGACCGAACTTCAGATCTACAGCATCCGGGTCTACATTGTCGCTTTCCCGGCACACCAGGATCACCTTTGCGCCACGGGCCTTGACTTCCTTGATGTTGCTGATGGTCTTTTCCATCAGCGCTTTCTGGGTGGCAACGGCGATCACCGGCATATTTTCCGTGATAAGCGAGATGGTGCCGTGCTTCAGTTCGCCGGCAGCATAGGACTCCGAGTGGATATAGGAGATCTCTTTCAGTTTCAGCGAGCCTTCCATGCTGAGGGCATAGTCCAGACCACGTCCGATATACAGCAGGCTGTCTGCGGTAATCAGAGAAGAGGCGATATACTGCGCCTGCTCCTTGTGTTCCAGAATGCCGGTAATGGTGTCGGATGTATCCTGGAGCAGCTGCACCAGACGGCGGCACTCGGTCTCGTCGATCTTTCCCACAGCCAGCGCCAGTTCAAAGGCAAACAGATACATCACAGCGATCTGCACCATATACGCCTTGGTGGATGCCACGGCAATTTCCGGACCGGCGTGAGTGTAGATCAGCATATCCGCCTCACGTGCGATAGAGCTGCCCATCGCATTGACGATCGCCAGCGTCTTTGCACCCAGAGACTTTGCCAGGCGCATTGCCGCCAGGCTGTCTGCGGTCTCGCCGGACTGGGAAATAATAATCACCAGGTCGCCCTCGCCCACCAGCGGTTCCCGATAGCGGAATTCCGAGGCAATGTCCACAGTGACCGGCACTCTCGCCAGCTTTTCAATCACATATTTGCCCACCGTTCCGGCGTGCATGGCAGTACCGCAGGCAACCACCTGGATATGCCGGAAACTGCGCAGCATCTCCGGTGTGATGCCGCACTCTTCCAGATTGGGCAAGCCGTCCTGGATTCTCGGCAGGATGGTGTTCCGGATGGCAGTGGGCTGCTCGTGGATCTCCTTGAGCATGAAGTGGGCATAGCCGTTCTTGCCGATCGCCTCCACATCCCAGTCTGCGGTTTTCAGTTCCTTTTCCACCGGCTGACCGAAGGCATCATAGATATGCACGCCGTCGCTGCCCAGCACAGCGATCTCCTCGTGTTCCAGCAGGTAGTAGTCTCTGGTGTATTCAATGATTGCCGGCACATCCGATGCGATAAAGCTTTCGCCCTTGCCCACGCCGACGATCAGCGGACTTTCACAGCGGACAGCATACACCTGATCCGGATGGTCAGCGAAGATGATGCCCAGCGCATAGGAACCCTCCAGGTCACGGATCACATCAGAGATGGTCTGGATGGGGCTGCCGTTATAGCGATAGTCCAGCAGCTTTGCCACCACCTCGGTATCCGTATCGCTGGCAAAGGTCACGCCCTTGGATGCCAGGTGATCTTTCAGTTCCTTATAGTTCTCGATGATGCCGTTATGTACGATGGTCACTCTGCCGCCGCTGTGGGGATGAGAGTTCACGTCAGACGGCTCACCGTGGGTCGCCCAGCGGGTGTGCCCGATGCCCACATGACCGACAGGTCTGCCCTCACGCTCCATTTTGTCCTCCAGGTCTTTCAGTCTGCCCTTGGACTTGGCTACAGCGATCTTTCCATCCTGGAACACGGCGATCCCGGCGGAGTCATAGCCACGGTATTCCAGCTTGCTCAGTCCGTTTATCAAAACGTCTGTGCAGTTCCGCTTTCCTACATATCCAACAATTCCACACATATTCTGTGCCTCACTTTCATTCAATCACAAGCCAGAGCCATGGCTCTGACACTACATACTATAGATTATACCATAAAGGCGTAGGAAATGCAACTGATTTTTTAGTGAAAATTACGTGATATGGGTTTATGGAACAAAGGATTTCGCAGCACAATCTGCAATTTTCACAGAGGGACAGCGTCGGCGCATCCCACGACATTCCGGAAAAAATCCCCCGGATTTTCTGAAAAATCTGCGAATCCGGTTGCAGTCTGCCGAAAAATATGATATACTGAAAAAGATAACACCTTGTCATTGTAGAGACAAGCCGAACTACACACCCAACGAAAAGAGGTAATGCCCGTCATGAATCAAAAGCAAGATATGATAGATACCGAAGAGACCATGCTCCCCGAGCCGGATGCCGCACTGCTCCCCTATATGGAAAAGCTCTATCCCCTCACCTTTGCCCTCAAGCAGCACAAGCCGTGGAAAACCATCTACGAATACGAGGCGTTCGCCGTCCGTCTGCCCGACGGCACGCCTGCCTGCTGTCTGCTGACCGGCATGGAGGGAGACTTTATCTCGCTGTCTGTCTATTCCGGCGAAACGGGCTGGAACAACATCCACAAGTTCTGGGAAACACCGGACGGACTGGACAAAACACAGGAAAATTACCAGGAACTGATGATGTCCCAGTCCTGTCTCCAGGTCGTATTCTGCTGCAAGGATGACCTGGCAGCTGCCGAGGTGGAAAGTCTCCGCCGCTATGCCAAGGAAAACGGCATCACCTTCCGTGGAAAGAACGCCTACTTCTGTTTCCGCAGCGCCAAGCCCTATCATGCCACCTGGTTCCTGGAAAATGAGACGCAGGCGGACATCCTGGAGACGGCGCTCCACGCTGCACTGGACATTGCCGCACAGCTGGAACAGGGCAAGACCAAACAGGAACTGGGGCTGCTCCCCTATTCCGCTGTCCTGCCCCTGTATGTTCCCACTGCGGACGGCGCAGTCTGGGAGACGCTGGAAATTCCGGAAGAGACAGAAGTCACTCTGGCAGAGCCGCACCTGGACGCTGCCATGCAGCAGAAACTGCGCCGGATGAAAAAAGGCGGCGGCAAGTGGGAGTGCCAGCTGTTCCCGTTCCCGGACCCGGTTCGTGCCAGAGAGGGCGCACCGTTTTTCCCGTTCCTCATGCTGATCCTGGACACCAAGCGGGACCAGCTCCTGCCGCAGCAGCCTTTGCAATACAACGATGCCGTCCTCCAGCAGGCACTGGACGGCTTTGTCCAGGCAGTCATCGACTACGGCCGCTGCCCGAAGAGCATCGCCGTCTGCGACAAGCGCACCGAGGCGGCGCTCTCCGGAATGTGCCGCAGCTGCGGGATCCTCCTGCTGCGCACCACACGCTTTGCCATGCTGGACGAGGCGAAAGCGTCGTTTCTGGATGACGTGAACCCAAAGGAAGAAGGCGGCGCAACGCTGGAAGAGGTCGTGGCTCTGCTGGAACAAATGCCGGACGGCGAACTGGCAAATCTCCCGAAAGAAAGCATCCAGATGATGCTGGAAGAAAAGATCCCGGAAAAGCTGCGCAAGCGGCTGAAAACTGCACTGGAGGCGAAGTAATCCTATGAGCGAAACCATTTACCGAGTTCTGCACATCTTTGAAAGCGACTACGGCTGTGAGGAACACAGCGAACCGATGGTAGACGTAGTTCTGGAATCGCCGGACGGCAGACGCAGCACCATTCCCTATTCCGATGCCCGGCTGTATGCCCTGGACATCTTCGAGGGTGACAGCGTGACCCTGCACCAGGGACAGCTGAAAAAGGTGCATTTCCAGGGAGAAAACGCATGACCGAAGTCGAAGTACAGCAGCGTGCCAAGCGATATCTGGACTGCCTGGTACAAGGCATCAATCCCCTGGACGGCACAGTCATCCCGGAAGGAGACACCGTCCGGCAGGTACGCATTGCCAGGTGCCTGCAATATGTCTCCGGCATCCTGGAACAGGTGATCGAGAACCACGGCGAAGTACAGCGTGTCAAGAAAAAGCGTTCCGAACGCCTGCCGTTTTCGCTGACGCCGGAACAGCTGCTCTCTCTGAAACCAGAGCCACAGCCAGTAAGCATTTCTGAGATCGTACAGAAGTGCAATGCCATGATCGATGAATACACCATGTGCAGGCTGAAAACCACCACCCTCACCAAATGGCTGGTGCGTGCCGGTTTTCTGGAAGAGATCTCCGTCGGCGAGAACCGTCACCGGAAAATCCCCACTGCAAACGGCACTGCCCTGGGCATTGCGGAGAAAACCGTACAGAGCTTTGATCGTACTTATACGGTAGTGACATATTCGTCCCGTGCCCAGGAGTTTCTCTTCGAGAATCTCGAAATGATGCTGGAAGAAAACGACTAGCACATTACCATTATAATAAGACAAAAACCGCCTCCGGCCGGGAATCACTCCCGATCAGAGGCGGTTTCATTTAATGATCTTTTTTGGTCTGTTCCGCAGAAACTGTTTTCGCCTGTTCCTTTGCCGCTTTCAGCTTTTTCAAGCTGGGCTGCATGACCAGAAAGGCAGTGACACCGCAGGACACGGTGAATACCACCAGAACGATCACGATCTGCTTTGTCTTTCCGCTGTCCTTTGCATTGTCCGAGGACTGCGACTCCGCCGCAGTGGTCTGCGGTGCGGCAGTTTCAGCCGCCGCTGCCGGAATCGTCCAGAGACTGCCCAGCAGAAACAGTGTTCCCAGCAGAACGCAAAGGCGTCTTTTCCAACGCTGCCGCATGGATTTAGCCCAGTGTGGACGGCATTGTCGCAGACGACATTGCTGCGCTGTTGTGTTCCAGATATGCGTCATTCTTGACGATCTTGACGTTGTTGTAAACGTCCATACCAGTACCAGCCGGAATCAGCTTACCGATAATAACATTTTCCTTCAGACCATACAGATAGTCGCTCTTGCCACGGATTGCGGCATCGGTCAGCGCCTTTGTGGTCTCCTGGAAGGATGCAGCAGACAGGAAGCTGTCGGAGCTGGAGGATGCCTTGGTAATACCCTGGAGCATCGGCTCTACGGTAACCAGAGAAACCTCGGTCTCACCGTTGTCGATGCGCTCCTGGAGTGCATCGTTGACTTCCATGATCTTGCGGCGGTCGACCATTGTACCCGGGAGCAGATAGCTGCTGCCGGAATCGTCTACCTTCACCTTGCGGAGCATCTGGCGTACAATAACTTCGATGTGCTTATCGTTGATATCTACACCCTGGAGGCGGTAAACCTTCTGTACTTCGCTGATGATATAATCCTGTACTGCCTGAACACCCAGAATATTCAGGATGTCGCCCGGGAATACGTTACCCTCTGTCATGCGGGTACCCTTCTTGATGTATTCGCCTTCACGAACACGGATCTTGAAGTTATAGTGGATCGGATAAGATTCCGACTCGCCGGTCTCATCGTTGGTAACGATGATGGTACGTGCGGTCTTGATCTCTTCGATGTGTACCACGCCGTCGATGCGGGACAGAACGGATGCGTTCTTCGGGTGACGGCTCTCGAACAGTTCCTCGACACGAGGCAGACCCTGTGTGATATCTTCTGCCGATGCGATACCGCCGGTATGGAAGGTACGCATGGTCAGCTGTGTACCCGGCTCACCGATGGACTGTGCGGCGATAACGCCGACTGCCTCACCGACAGATACCAGGTTGCCGTGTGCCAGGTTTGCGCCATAGCACTTTGCGCAGACACCCTGTCTTGCACGGCACATGAGGACGGAACGAATCTTGATACGCTCTACGCCGCAGTCCACAACCTTCTGTGCGTCTGCCTCGGTGAGCATCTTGTTTTTGGAGATGATGAGTTCGCCGGTCTGCGGATCACGCAGATCGTCTACCAGATAACGGCCGACCAGACGCTCGGACAGCTTTTCGATCAGCTCGTTGCCATTGCGGATCTCGTAGATCTCCAGACCGTCGGTTGCGCCGCAGTCCTGTTCCCGGATGATGACATCCTGAGAAACGTCTACCAGACGACGGGTCAGATAACCAGAGTCGGCGGTACGCAGTGCCGTATCTGCCAGACCCTTACGGGCGCCACGGGAGGAGATGAAGTATTCCAGGATATTCAGACCCTCACGATAGTTGGAACGAATCGGCATTTCGATGGTCGCACCGGAAGTATTGGCGATCAGACCACGCATACCAGCCAGCTGACGAATCTGAGAGATACTACCACGGGCACCGGAGTCCGCCATCATGAAGATGGGGTTGTACCGATCCAGACCGTTCTGCAGTGCGGTGGTAACGTCGTTGGTTGCCTTGTTCCAGATCTCGATGAACCGCTTGGACTTTTCCGCAGCGGAGATATAACCATACTCGTATTCCGAGGTGATCTCATCGACCTGTGCATCTGCGGCGTTGACGATATCCCATTTTTCCTTCGGGATGATGGCGTCGCAGACAGCAACGGTGATGGCTGCCTTGGTGGAATACTTGAATCCGGTTGCCTTGATCTTATCCAGCACTTCCGAAGTGGTGGTAGTGCCGTGGATCTTGATGCAGCGGTCAATGATCTGACCCAGCTGCTTTTTGCCGACCAGGAATGTGATTTCCAGATCGAACTGCTTGTCGGAATTGGTACGGTCTACATAACCCAGATTCTGGGGGATATTTTCGTTGAAGATCAGACGGCCGACGGTGCAGTCGATGATCTTGGATACCCGCTTTTCGCCGATATCCTTGGTGATGCGGACTTTGATCTTCGCATGGATGGAAACGTCGCCTTCCTGATATGCCATCAGTGCCTCGTTTACATCACGGAATACCTTGCCCTCGCCCTTTTCGCCGTCTTTTTCCATGGTCAGATAGTACGAACCCAGAACCATATCCTGTGTCGGTACGGCTACCGGACGTCCGTCAGACGGTTTCAGCAGGTTGTTGGCAGCCAGCATCAGGAAACGTGCCTCAGCCTGTGCCTCAGCGGACAGCGGCAGATGCACTGCCATCTGGTCGCCGTCGAAGTCGGCGTTGAATGCGGAGCATACCAGCGGATGCAGTTTCAGCGCACGGCCCTCTACCAGAACCGGCTCGAATGCCTGGATACCCAGACGGTGCAGCGTAGGCGCACGGTTCAGCAGAACCGGATGATCGTGGATGACATTTTCCAGCGCATCCCATACTTCCGCAGACGCACGGTCTACCATCTTTCTTGCGCTCTTGATGTTTGCAATGACCTTGGTGTCCACCAAACGTTTCAGCACGAACGGCTTGAACAGTTCCAGCGCCATTTCCTTCGGCAGACCGCACTGATACATTTTCAGCTCCGGTCCGACAACGATTACAGAACGACCGGAATAGTCAACACGCTTACCCAGCAGGTTCTGACGGAAACGTCCCTGCTTACCTTTCAGCATATCCGACAGGGACTTCAGCGCACGGTTGTTCGGACCGGTGACCGGTCTGCCGTGTCTGCCGTTGTCGATAAGGGCATCGACTGCCTCCTGGAGCATACGCTTTTCATTGCGGACAATGATCTCCGGTGCATCCAGTTCCAGCATACGTTTCAGACGATTGTTACGGTTGATGACCCGGCGATACAGATCGTTCAGGTCAGATGTGGCATATCTGCCGCCGTCCAGCATGACCATCGGGCGCAGATCCGGCGGAATGACCGGAACAACGTCCATAATCATCCATTCCGGACGGTTGCCGGACTGACGGAATGCCTCTACGATCTCCAGGCGTTTCAGCAGCTTGACACGCTTCTGACCGGATGCCAGACCTGCCAGCTCTGTTTTCAGTTCTGCTGCCAGTTCATCCAGGTCGATCTCTTTCAGCAGTTTCTGGATCGCCTCAGCGCCCATGCCTGCCTCAAATTCGTCGCCGTACTTTTCCCGATATGCGTGATATTCCTTATCGGTCAGCAGCTGTTTCGGCACCAGTTCTGTGTTGCCCGGATCCAGGACAATGAACTTAGTGAAGTACAGCACTTCTTCCAGACGTTTCTGGGAGATCTCCAGCATCTGTCCGATACGGGACGGAGTACCCTTAAAGTACCAGATGTGAGAGACCGGCGCTGCCAGCTCGATGTGACCCATACGCTCACGGCGTACCTTTGCACGGGTGACTTCTACGCCGCAGCGGTCGCAGATCTTACCCTTAAAGCGAATCTTCTTAAACTTACCGCAGTGGCACTCCCAGTCCTTTGTCGGTCCGAAAATGCGCTCACAGTACAGACCGTCACGCTCCGGCTTTTGGGTACGATAGTTGATGGTCTCCGGGCGCTCTACTGCACCATAGGACCACTCCCGGATGCGATCCGGCGAAGCAAGACAAATCTTAATAGATTCAAAAGTGTTAAATTCCAAACCGTTACCTCCTAATATCAACGAGGAAACAGGAGAAGCGAACGCAGTTTCGTCCGCTGCCTGTCTGTTGGTGTATCTCTATAGAAATCCGATCTTTTTCCGGGCGTTTCCACACCCATGAAAAGCAGATGATTACATCAGATCGTCGTCATCCAGGTCATCATCCAGACCGAAATCATCGCCGAGGAGATCGTCGTCATCGTCCTCATCCATAGCGCTGGTCTGACTGCCGCCCAGGCTGCTGCCCAGGAGGTCATCGTCGTCCGGATTGCCTTCCTTAAAGGAGAGACCTGCGTCTTCCATATCCTTATCCACGCCCTCATACAGCATGGTATCCTCTGCATCGTCTGCAAAGCTTACCGGCTGCGGAATGATTGCCTCGTCCTCTTCGAAGTTGGACTTGAGGTCGATCTCTTCCTGGTTGCTGTCCAGCGCCTTGACATCCAGACCCAGGGACTGCATTTCCTTGATGAGTACCTTGAAGGATTCCGGCAGACCCGGCTTCGGCACATTCTGACCCTTGACAATTGCCTCATAGGTGTTGACACGACCTACGGTATCGTCAGACTTTACAGTCAGGATCTCCTGCAGGGTGTATGCTGCGCCGTATGCCTCCAGCGCCCATACTTCCATCTCACCGAAACGCTGACCACCGAACTGCGCCTTACCGCCCAGCGGCTGCTGGGTTACCAGTGCATACGGACCAACGGAACGTGCGTGGATCTTATCGTCTACCAGGTGGTGGAGTTTCAGATAGTACATATATCCGACAGTAACACGGTTGTCGAACTTTTCACCGGTTCTGCCGTCATACAGCGTAAACTTGCCGTCCTCGTTCATTTCCAGTGCCTTCGGGTTGATGACCTTCTGCATGGGTTTCAGATCGAACGGATCGTCACGGTGCGGTGCATTCTTTTCGTTTGCCTCACGGAAGCAAGCACGGATATCATCCTCGTGTGCGCCGTCGAATACCGGCGTCATGATGTGCCAGCCCAGTGCCTTGGCAGCCATACCCAGATGCACTTCCAGAACCTGTCCGATGTTCATACGGGAAGGTACGCCCAGCGGGTTCAGCACGATATCCAGCGGTGTGCCATCCGGCAGGAACGGCATATCTTCTTCCGGCAGAATACGGGAAACGACACCCTTGTTGCCGTGACGTCCCGCCATCTTATCGCCCACAGAGATCTTACGCTTCTGTGCGATATAGCAGCGTACCAGCTGGTTTACGCCCGGAGACAGCTCATCGCAGTTCTCACGGGTGAAGATCTTGACATCCACAATGATACCAGCCTCGCCGTGCGGCACCTTCAGGGAGTTGTCACGAACTTCTCTTGCCTTTTCACCGAAGATCGCACGGAGCAGACGCTCTTCTGCGGTCAGCTCGGTCTCGCCCTTCGGGGTGACCTTTCCGACCAGGATATCGCCGGCGTGTACTTCCGCACCGATGCGGATGATACCGTTTTCATCCAGATCCTTCAGCGCATCGTCGCCTACGTTCGGGATATCACGGGTGATCTCTTCCGGTCCCAGCTTGGTGTCACGGCACTCGATCTCCAGTTCCTCGATGTGAACAGAGGTAAAGACATCTTCTCTTACCAGACGCTCATTCAGCAGAACGGCATCCTCGTAGTTGTAGCCTTCCCAGGTCATGAAACCGATGAGGGCATTCTTACCAAGAGAAATTTCACCGTCAGCAGTTGCCGGACCGTCTGCCAGTACCTGTCCCTTGTGGACACGCTCGCCGGCATCCACGATAGGACGCTGGTTGATACAGGTAGACTGGTTGGAACGCTTATACTTCTGGAGTACATATTTATGGGTCTTGTGTTCGTCATCTACCAGGACGATCTCGTCTGCGGAAACAGAGTCGATCACGCCATCATACTCGGAAACAACGCAGACACCGGAGTCTACGGCTGCCTTGTATTCCATACCGGTGCCGACAAACGGACGCTCGGTCTTGAGCAGCGGCACAGCCTGACGCTGCATATTGGAGCCCATCAGCGCACGGTTTGCGTCGTCGTTTTCCAGGAACGGGATCATGGAGGTTGCGACGGAGACTACCATCTTCGGGGAAACGTCCATGAAGTCAACACGCTCTGCCTCAATTTCCAGGATCTGATCCCGGAAACGACCTGCGACCTTTGCATTTGCGAAGTGACCGTCTTCTGTCAGCGGTTCGTTCGCCTGTGCGACAATGTAGTTATCTTCCATATCCGCAGTCATGTAGACTACTTCATCTGTAACGCAGCCGGTCTCCTTGTCCACACGGCGGTACGGTGCCTCAATAAAACCGTACTGGTTGATCCGTGCGAAAGTTGCCAGATAAGAGATCAGACCGATGTTCGGACCTTCCGGCGTCTCGATCGGGCACATTCTTCCGTAGTGGCTGTAGTGTACGTCACGTACCTCGAATCCGGCACGGTCACGGGACAGACCGCCCGGGCCCAGTGCGGACAGACGACGCTTGTGGGTCAGTTCTGCCAGCGGATTGTTCTGGTCCATGAACTGAGACAGCGGAGAGGAGCCGAAGAATTCCTTGATTGCGGAAGTGACCGGACGGATGTTGACCAGTGCCTGGGGGGTGATGACATCCATATCCTGTGCCTGGATGTTCATGCGCTCCCGGATCACACGCTCCATACGGGTGAAACCGATGCGGAACTGGTTCTGGAGCAGTTCGCCTACCGAACGGATACGGCGGTTGCCCAGGTGGTCGATGTCGTCGATGTTGCCGACACCGTCGCACAGGTTCAGGAAGTAACTGATGGTAGCATAGATATCATCCAGGATGATGTGCTTCGGCACCAGTTCATCTGCACGCTTGCGGATGGCGCTGCGCAGTTCGTCCTCGTTTGCTGCGCTGTCCAGGATCTCACGGAGTACGGCATAGCGTACCTTTTCGCTGATGCCCAGCTCCTCGCAGTCAAAGCTGACATACTTATTGATATCGACCATGCCGTTGCCGATGACCTTGACTTCCTTTTCCACGAAACGGATCTCGTTTTCGCCGGACTCGGTCACGAAGTATTCCTTGGTCTCAGCCTTGATGAATGCCTCCTTGACGCCTGCCTCCTGGATCTGCATTGCCTGATCGAAGGACAGCGTTACGCCTGCCTCAAAGAGGATCTCGCCGGTTGCCTCGTCTACCACCGGACGGGTCAGCTCGTGACCTGCCAGACGGCTGGCGATGCCCAGCTTTTTATTGTACTTATAGCGGCCGAACCGGCAGAGGTCATACCGCTTTGCATCAAAGAACAGGTTGTTCAGATGTGTCAGAGAGCTTTCCACCGTAGGCGGCTCGCCCGGACGCAGCTTTTTGTATACGTCGATCAGCGCATCTTCCGTGTTCTTGGTGGTATCCTTCTGGAGGATGGTTTGGGTCAGACGCTCGTCGCTGCCGAACATCTCTGCGATCTCCTCGTCAGAACCGATGCCCAGGGAACGGATAAAGGTCGTGATCGGGATCTTGCGGTTTTTATCGATGCGGACATAGACCACATCGTTGGAATCCATTTCATATTCCAGCCATGCGCCACGGTTCGGGATAACGGTAGCCTTGAACAGATCCTTACCGGTCCGATCCTTTTCCGATGCGTAATAAACGCCCGGAGAACGCACCAACTGAGAAACAATAACACGTTCTGCACCATTGATGACAAAGGTACCGCTTTCGGTCATCAGCGGGAAGTCGCCCATGAAGATCTCGCTCTCCTTGACTTCACCAGTCTCCTTGTTCCAGAGCGTTGCTGTCACACGCAGAGGCGCTGCATAGGTAACGTCACGTTCCTTGCACTCTGCAATTGTATATTTGGGGGTGTCATCGATCCGGTAGTCTGTGAAGTTCAGTACCAGATTGCCGTTGTAATCCGTAATGGAAGAAACGTCACGAAAGACCTCTTTCAGTCCTTTTTCCCGGAACCACTTGTACGAGTTCTTCTGTACCTCGATCAGGTTCGGCATTTCCAGAACTTCGTTGATCTTACCGAAGTTCATGCGAACGTTTTTCCCGCACTGCTTTGGCGTAACTTGCACCATTGGCGAAAAACCTCCTTAACTCTTTGTCAGACAAAAATCCGCCTGTCACCTTTTCGCCGCACTGGACGAAAAAACTTTTTGCTTTTTTGAAAAAAGTGCTTGACAGACGAGGGTGGAATGTGTTATACTATTCTGCTAAGAAATACATTTACACATTACGATACATTTTATTATTATATAATATTGGCGTCCTGTTGTCAAGGGCGTTTTTTTATTTTTGTAGGATCGCAGCCGAACTTCTTATATTTCACAGCTTTTTTCATCAATTTGCACAACAGCAAAAAACGCACCCTCCGCCGTGTATCCTGCGTCCGAAAATTTTTTCAGATTCCGACTGGTACACCGTTTACATTTTTCCGAAATCATGGTATACTGATAAGAGCCTGTTTCATAAAGCGAAACAGCGGCAGCGCTGTGTGCAGCGCTGCACAAAACCCAAAAGCGAGGTGAAACGCTTGTTTACCCAAATCAAAAGTCTGGGGCTGTTCGGGCTGAATGCCTTTCCGGTGGATGTGGAAGTCAGCATGGGACGTGGCAAGCCCCAGTTTGAAATTGTCGGGCTGCCGGATGCCTCTGTCCGGGAGAGCCGGGAGCGTATCCGGTCGGCACTTGCCAGCCTTTCCATCGCCCTGCCTGCCCGTCAGATCACAGTCAACCTTGCGCCGGCAGATGTGAAAAAGGTCGGCACGATGCACGATCTCGCCATTCTGCTGGGCATCCTGGTCTGCATGGAACGCATTCCGCCGCAGCCGGAAAACCGCTGTTTTCTGGGTGAGGTTTCCCTGTCGGGACACGTCCGGAGCATCAGCGGCGTTCTGCCTATGGCACTGCTGGCGGCACAGTCCGGCATCCGGGAACTGTTCGTCCCGGAGGAAAATGCCGCCGAGGCATCTGCGGTAGGCATCCCCATCTACGGCGTCCATTGTCTGAGCAACCTGCTCACCCATCTGGAGGACACCGCAAGACCCATTCTCCGGCAGCAGCCGACCTATGTGCCGCAGCCGGAGGACTATCAGGACACCCTGGATTTCGCCGATGTCAAAGGACAGCAAAACGCCAAGTATGCCCTGGAAATCGCCGCAGCCGGCGGTCACAATGCGCTGATGATCGGCAGCCCCGGCAGCGGCAAGAGTATGCTGGCAAAGCGCATCCCGTCCATTCTGCCGGAGATGACTGCCGCAGAATCCATGGAGACCACCCAGATCTATTCCATCGCCGGACTGCTGGACAGCGGCAAGCCGCTCATGACAAAGCGGCCGTTCCGTGCGCCCCATCACACGATCTCCGGCGCAGGACTGGTGGGCGGCGGCACGATTCCCCGACCAGGTGAAATTTCCCTGGCGCACAACGGACTGCTGTTTCTGGATGAGCTGGCGGAATTCGACCACCGCACCCTGGAGATCATGCGCCAGCCCTTAGAAGATCGGAGAGTCACCATCACCCGTGCCTCCGGCACAGTTTCCTATCCCTGTTCCTTTATGCTGGTGGGCGCCATGAACCCCTGTCCCTGCGGCTATTACGGGCATCCCAAGCGGCAATGCACCTGCACCGACCGGCAGGTGCGGCAGTATCTGAACCGGATCTCCGGGCCGCTGCTGGACCGCTTTGACCTGCATATTGAGGTGGAGCCGGTGTCGTTTGACTCCCTGTCCGCCAGGGCAAAGGCAGAATCCTCTGCCGCCATCCGGGAACGGGTACAGGCGGCAAGAGAATGGCAGAACCAGCGCTTTTCCGGAACGGGCATTTTCTGCAATGCCGCCATTCCTGCCGGAATGCTCCAGGACTTCTGTCCCATGGATGACGGGGCAGTCACCCTGCTGCGTGCCGTGTTCGACAAGCTGGGGCTGAGCGCACGGGCATATGACCGCATCCTGAAGGTTGCCCGAACCATCGCCGACCTGGACGGCAGCGACATCATCCGGAAACAACACATTGCATCTGCTGCCCAGTTCCGCAGTCTCGACCGAAAATACTGGGGAACCGGCGGATAACCCATTCCACGAAAGGAATTCTCATGAACCGAGTTTATAAATCTACCAAACGAGAAAAGCCGGTCAGCCCTCTGGTCTCCTACTGGCGGCGGCTGGACAAGCCGCTGATCCTGGCGGCGCTGCTCTGCTCCCTGCTGAGCGTCATCCTGCTGTACTCCATCTGGCAGAACCACATCATCAGCTCTGTGGGTGCAAGCTATTACCGGACACAGCTGCTCTCCTGCGGTCTGGGTATGGTGTGCCTGCTGGTACTTTCTGCCATTGACTATCACAAGATTGTCCGGCTGTGGTTTCTCTATGCGCCCATCGCCCTGGTGCTGACCCTGCTCACCTTTACGGCGCTGGGTCACAGGCGTGCCGGCGCAGACGACCAGGCGTGGCTGAACCTGGGCTTTATCCAGTTCCAGCCTTCTGAGGTGCTGAAGCTGGCGTTTATTCTGACGTTTTCGCTCCATCTCGCCAAGGATGAGGACAACATGAACAAGCCGCTGCATATGCTCCTGCTCTGCGTCCACAGTGCGATTCCCACCGGACTCATCGCACTCCAGGGCGACTATGGTACTGCCATTGTCTTTGCGGTGATCTTCCTGGGAATGCTCTTTGCCGCAAAGATTTCCTGGAAGTATGTGCTGGCATTTCTGATCGCCATTCCGGCGGCGCTGGTCGTTGCATGGAACTTCCTGCTGGGAGACACCCACAAAAAGCGTATCCTGGTACTGCTCCACCCCGGCACAGACCCGGAGAACATCGAGTATCAGCAGGACCGTGGTCTGGAGGCACTCTCCAACGGCAAGATCTTCGGTGTCGGTCTCCACGCCGGCAAGGAAAACTATGTGTCCGTGCCAGAAATACACAACGACTTTATGTTCGCACAGGTGGGACAGGCGCTGGGGTTCGTGGGCGCTGTCGCTGTCATTCTGGTGCTGACATTCCTGTGCCTCAAGATCTTGTACGACGGATTCCGCACCAAGGACAAAATGGGAATGTTTCTCTGCACCGGCGTGTTCAGTATGCTGTTCATCCACTGCGTCATGAACATCGGCATGGTGCTGAAAGTGGCGCCGGTCATCGGTGTTCCCCTGCCGTTCATCAGCGCCGGCGGTACGGCGACTGTGAGTATGTACATCGCACTGGGATTAGTGGTCAGTGCCTATGGACATAACGACAAGAAATACCGGGTGTTTGACTGATTCGCTGGATGTGTTTTCCAATTTTGTTGCATGGATTCCGCAAAAACGCTCTTGAAAATTTCCTTTTTCCGGAATAAAATAGATTGCGGCGATGCCGGACGGCTCTGCCCTAAAGTTCAAGTTTCGGAGGAATTTTTTATGGATACCACTGCAAAAAATCCGCACGCCCTGCGTGGTGAGTGGATGCTGGCGCTGGCGGTCTGCATCAACAGTTTCGGCGTTGTGCTGATGCTCTATTCCGGTGCCGGCATTTCGGCAATTTCCAGCGTTCCCTTTGCCTTTTCCCAGGTATTTCCCAGGCTGACCCTCGGCACATGGACGTATCTGTTTCAGGGTCTGCTGATACTGAGTCTGATGGTGATGCGCAAACGGTTTGTGCCGCCGTATCTGTTCAGCTTTGTGGTGGGCTTTGTGTTCAGCGAACTGCTGGACGTCCACGAGCTGTGGATCGTGATACTGCCCACGGCACTGCCCTGGCGCATCCTGTATTTTGCCGTCAGCTATGTACTGCTCTGCATCGGCATTGCGCTGTCCAACCGGTGCGGTCTGCCCATCATCCCCACCGACCTGTTTCCACGGGAACTGGCGGATATTACCGGCGTCAGCTACCCGAAGATCAAGATCGGTTTTGACGTCACCTGTCTGGCGGTCACTGCCGGGCTGACCTTTTTCTGTCTGGGACATCTGGAAGGGCTGGGCATCGGCACAGTCCTCGCCGCATTCACCATGGGAAAAGGCGTGGGCATCTGCGGCAATTGGATGGACAAGCGCTTTCAGTTCACCACATTCCTGGCGAAACGAAAGGAGAACGCACAATGAAACCACTGCGCCTTCTGGTCACCTATACCGCAAAGCCCGGTCAGCGGGATGCCTTCCTCCGGGCAGTGCTGCAAAGCGGCGTGCCGGAAACCGTCCGGCAGGAGGACGGCTGTCTGCGGTACGACTATTTTCTGTCGGCAGAACGTCCGGATGAGATCCTGCTGATCGAGGAATGGGCATCGGCAGAACAGCAGCAGACACATCTCCGACAGCCCCATATGCAGCAGCTGAAACAGCAGAAAGCACAATACATTGCAGAAACAGACGTACAGACGCTCTGAATTTCTGGATTTTCACAAAATATACTTGCTTTTTTTCGGAAAAAGTGGCATAATAAAAAGAAAGGATTTCGCTGTGCAAGCGAAAGTGACACAGAAAGGAAACGTAATCTATGGAAAATCAACTGGTTCTGGTACTGGACTTCGGCGGTCAGTACAATCAGCTTATTGCCCGGCGTGTGCGGGAATGCGGCGTATACTGCGAAGTGATCCGCTATACCACACCGCTGGAAGAGATCACAGCACGGAAACCGGTGGGCATCATCTTCACCGGCGGTCCGAACAGCGTATATGACGAAAAATCACCCCATATCGCCAAGGAAATCTTTGAAATGGGCATCCCGATCCTGGGCATCTGCTACGGCTGTCAGCTGATGGCATACACCCTGGGCGGCACAGTCACCACCTGCACCACTTCGGAATACGGCAAGACCGAGACGATCTACGACAAGTCCAGCGCTCTGTTCGGCAGCGAAGAACTGCCGGAACAGGCGATCTCCTGGATGAGCCACACCGACTACATCTCCGAGGCACCGGAGGGCTTTACCGTCACAGCACATACCGAGAACTGCCCGGTGGCTGCCATGGAAAATCCGGAAAAGAAACTGTATGCCGTACAGTTCCACCCGGAGGTAAACCACACCCAGTATGGTCTGACCATGCTGGACAGTTTCCTGAAAAAGGTCTGCGGCTGCACCGGTGACTGGACTATGGGCAACTACGCCAAGACTGCCATTGCACAGATCCGGGAAAAAGTAGGCGACGGCAGAGTTCTGCTGGCGCTGTCCGGCGGCGTAGACAGCTCTGTCTGTGCTGCCCTGCTGTCCCGTGCGGTCGGCAAAAAGCTGACCTGCATCTTCGTAGACCACGGTTTCCTGCGGAAGAACGAGGGCGACGAGGTAGAGGCTGCCTTTGCGGACAAGGACATCAACTTCATCCGTGTCAACGCCAAGGCTGCCTTTATGGAAAAGCTGAACGGCGTTTCTGACCCGGAGACCAAGCGCAAGACCATCGGCGAGGAGTTCATCCGTGCCTTTGAACGGGAATCCAAAAAGCTGGGTACGGTAGACTTCCTGGCACAGGGCACCATCTATCCGGACGTGATCGAAAGCGGTTCCGGCGATGCAGCTGTCATCAAGTCCCACCACAACGTAGGCGGTCTGCCGGACTATGTGGATTTCAAGGAAATTATCGAGCCGCTGCGCCTGCTGTTCAAGGACGAGGTGCGTCAGCTGGGTATTGAGCTGGGACTGCCAGAAAACCTGGTATGGCGTCAGCCGTTCCCGGGTCCGGGTCTGGCGATCCGCATCATCGGCGAGATCACAGACGAAAAGCTGTCCATTCTCCAGGATGCCGACTGGATCTTCCGGGAAGAGATCGCAAAGGCTGGTCTGGATCGGAGCATCCACCAGTATTTCGCCGTGCTGACCAATATGCGTTCGGTAGGCGTTATGGGCGACGGCAGAACTTATGATTATACCCTGGCGCTGCGTGGCGTCACCACCACCGACTTTATGACCGCAGATTTCGCACGCATCCCGTATGAGGTGCTGGAAGTGATCTCGGCACGTATCGTTAACGAGGTAAAGAATATCAACCGAGTTGTGTATGATATTACGACAAAGCCGCCGGCTACGATTGAGTGGGAATAATAAACACCCTTTTTGGAATGGTGTAAATACGTGAGTTTTCTCGTTTACTGTTGCTGAATGGCAACGATTTGGCAACATTTCTCGATTATCGGCAACAGTGATATAATAATTGTCTGAAAAGATAAGAGCTATCTGATTCATGTTAGAATCGGATAGCTCTTTTTGTTTTATACAATTGATTGAATTCGTGCTTTAAACTCTTGTAATTCTTCTGCTTTGATGTAATATCCCAAATTAGTCATAATTGGAGTTGCCGTTCCAACGGTCTGCTGCGTAGGAATTGTTTGAACAACTATGTTTCCTTGAGCATTATATTGAGGTCCTGCAAAAAGAATTCCTAAAAGAACTATTCTGCTTCCAATGCATAACCCTCCTCCTTTTTCTTTATAACTTTTCTCATTTAATACATATATTGGAGAACCAGATGAACCAGGGAAACAAGCCATATCGACTACGCCTATTCCCGAATCATTAAAGTCAAAAGCTGGATGTGAAGCAGTATACCCTCTTCTGAATATTGGAAAATTGTTTTTCTCATCCCACAAGCCAATAGGGTATCCAACCATAGTTACCTCTTCAAGTGCACTAAGCTTTTCAAGTTTCTCTCTACTACCTAAAATAGACTCATCGTTTCCAATATAAAAAACATCTTTTCCTGTTTCCATCTTTACTCTTTCAAAAACTGGATTAATGAAACAAAAACATAGATCTTTTGATGAGTGGAAATACCATTTTGTTTTTATTGTGACTTTATAATTTTCATCAGACCCTTTATCTCCATCTGATAAATGAAGATGAAAAGATATTACTTCAATTTCTTTATTATTCACAACGTGCTTATTTGTGATAATTGTTGGATAAATCTTATCATCAATTTTAAAATCATAGAAGAATCCCGTACCAAAAGAACTGCCAGCTTGTAGTCTTACTGTATTAAACATCATTTGTTCCGATATTGAGATTGGTTTCATGATTATTCCTCCTCTTTTTTGAGATTAAATCTTTCTTTTTCATTTCGCTCCGCTTCCGACCTCGGATACTTGTATCTCCACTGGTCATACTCCTCACGGCTGATCTCCCCATTGCGGTATTTCTGAGCCATTTCCTCCCAGGGTTCGAGCAGACCTGTCATTTTAGAAAAGGTCGAGCCGTTCTGCCTGTTGATGCGGATACAGATCTCACCGTCCAGACGGTCGATCTTGAAGCCGTATAAGTCCTCTAAAGCGAACAGCGTGTGCATAAGCCCGGTGTAACTGTCGATATTCGGAACATTCAGAGCCTCAGTAGATACGTCCAGTGCATCGGCAAGCAGCTCCACAAGGTCAGCCTTGGGTGTTCTCGAACCCGATTCATACTGTGCCATACGAATATCGGCTGTCCGTTCCGAGAAGCCGACCTGCAAACCTAAGAACTTCTGTGTCATACCTCTGAGGTTTCTGATAAACCTGATTCTTTCACCTATTGCCATGATGTTGCCCTCCATTTTCAATCGGCTGACGATTTGTGCCGCCATATTTCACAAATCAATTATAATATATATGCTTAGTGTTTGTCAAGATAGTAGAAATAAAAATGCTTAGTGATTTTATACTTGACATAACGATATATGTTTAGTATAATAAAATCGGAACTTAACGATTTAGAGTTAAGTCAGAGAAAGGAGATACTCTTAATGACAGATAAAAATTTTATGAGAGTAGAAGATGTTGCCAGGGAGCTTGATGTATCTAAGTCCTATGCTTATAAGATAGTACAGAAGCTCAACAAGGAGCTTGAAGCCAAGGGATATATCACGATCTCAGGCAGAGTGAACAGACAATACTTCCTCGAAAGGACTTGCTACGGCGGTTCTGCCGAGGACAGCGAAAGGAAGTGATACGATGTCAGTCTATAAGGACGGCAGCAAGTGGCGTGTGATCTACCGCTACACCAACAGCCGTGGAGAACGCAAACAGACACAAAAGCGTGGTTTCTCCACAAAGAAAGAAGCTCAGGCGTGGGAGCGTGAGCAGATGAACAAGACGGAATCCAGCCTTGATATGACCTTTGAGAGCTTTTCGGAGATATACTTCGAGGACATGAAGAAGCGTCTGAAGGACAACACATGGCACACCAAAGAGCATATCCTCCGCACAAAGCTGATCCCGTTCTTCGGGAAAAGAAAGATGTGCGATATTCAGCCCAAAGATGTGATAGCGTGGCAGAATGAAATGCTCGAAGGTTCGACCAAGACAGGCAAGCCATACTCGCCTGTGTACCTGAAAACGCTACACAATCAGCTCAGTGCTGTGTTCAACTATGCAGTAAAGTTCTACGGGCTTCCGAGCAATCCCGCAGCCAAGGCAGGCAATATGGGAAAAGCGAAGAACCGTGAGATGCTGTTCTGGACGCAGGAGGAATACAAGCAGTTCGCAGAAGTCATGATGGACAAGCCTGTTTCCTTCTATGCCTTTGAAATGCTGTACTGGTGCGGTATCCGTGAGGGTGAACTTCTCGCCCTCACGCCTGCCGATTTCGACTTTGAGAAGCAGACGGTATCGATCACAAAGTCCTATCAGCGTATCAAGGGGCAGGATATTATCACCGATCCGAAAACCGCCAAGAGCAACCGTGTTGTGAAGATGCCTGATTTTCTTTCTCAGGAGATACAGGACTTCATCGGTCAGCTCTATGGCATCGCAGAACATGACCGTATGTTCATGATAACCAAGAGCTACCTTCATCACGAAATGGACAGAGGAGCGAAAGAATCTGGTGTAAAGCGTATCCGCATTCATGATCTTAGACACTCGCATATCTCTCTGCTCATTGAAATGGGGTTCTCTGCCGTGGCAATAGCGGATAGGGTTGGACACGAGAGCATTGATATTACTTATCGTTATGCTCACCTGTTCCCCAGTACGCAGAACGAAATGGCGGACAGGCTCAGTGACCTGAGAAGTGATGATGCGGAGGGAGGTGATTCAGATGTCAGCGAAGAATCTTGACAGCAAGGGACGTTTCAGGGCGAGGACGATCGGTTTCCGTGTATCCCCCGAGGAAGATCAGCTCATCAATTCGGCTGTGGCTCTTTCGGGACTGACCAAGCAGGACTACATCGTGAAGCGGCTACTGTGCCGTGATGTGGTGGTGCAGGGCAATCCGAGAGTATACAAAGCTCTGAAAAATCAGCTTGCGGAAGTGCTTTCAGAATTGCAGAGAATCGAAAATAGTTCTGTAAGTGATGAACTTCTTGAAACGATACGACTCATCAACACCACATTAAATGGAATGAAAGGAGAATCCTGATGTCAGAAGAAAAAGAAATGACCGCTCCGAACGTATCTATTGGCGTAGATACGGAGCAGTCATCCATAAAACAAACTACTAATAGTATATCAAATCGTGATGTAAATTTCAACCCCTTTGACGAATTTTTCAAGGAAATTGATCCGTCATACATGAAAACAGTCACGATGCAGGAACTGTATCAGGATATTTACAGCAAGAAACCGCCTGTTATTGAGGGCTTGCTCTATCAAGGTACTTATCTGTTTGTCGGTTCACCTAAGATCGGCAAAAGCTTCTTTATGGCACAGCTTGCCTATCATGTCAGCACAGGTACTACGCTTTGGGACTATCCTGTGAAAAAAGGTACGGTTCTCTACCTTGCACTGGAAGATGATTACAGACGATTGCAGGAACGAATGTACCGAATGTTCGGAACGGACAGTACGGAAAACTTGTACTTTTCCGTATCGTCCAAACCGCTTGGAAATGGTCTGACCGATCAGCTGAGCGGTTTTATCCGAGAACACCCTGACACAACGCTTGTGATTATTGATACACTTCAAAAAATCCGTGAGGTGGACAGTGATTCTTACAGCTATGCCAAAGATTACGAGATCATCAATCAGCTGAAACAGTTCTCTGACAGTTGGGGAATATGTCTGCTGTTAGTTCATCATACGAGAAAGCAAAAGGCATCTGATAACTTCGACATGATCTCAGGAACAAATGGGTTACTTGGCTGTGCAGACGGAGCATTTATGCTTTACAAGGAAAACAGGACTTCCAATAAGGCAACACTTGAAATTTCAGGCCGTGATCAGCAAGATCAGAAAATCCATCTTATTCGTGATGAAGAAAAACTCTGCTGGAATTTTGAAAAAGCAGAAACAGAGCTTTGGAAAGAACCTCCCGAACCGTTGCTGGAATGTATCGCCAATCTTGTAACAGAAGAAAATCCGACTTGGCAGGGTACAGCGACTGAATTGATAGAAAAGCTTGGACTTGATATGAAGCCGAATGTGGTTTCGCTGAAACTCAATGTCAATGCAGGCAGATTGATGAATGATTATAGCATTCGATACACGAATAAGCGTAACCACAGCGGACGCATGATTTTCTTTTCTTTGTTATCAAAAGAGTAAATTTCAAGTGGTTGGCGTGTCAGTCCGTGACGGTCGTGACGATGTTTTGTGAGCGGTGTAATCATCGTCACCATCGTCACACATCGTCACGGCGTTGGCGGTTTATCCGCCGTTCAAGCCTCGCAGAGCCCCGATAGCATTTTTGATAGTCCGTAAGGCTGTCGAAAGTGCTATGGGGTTACCAGCGGCATTCCGCAGGTAACTCGGCTCTCCGAGCCGTTCGGTTTGCCGATCTCCGTATCGTTGCAAACCGTTTTGCCCGTAGGACATTCCCTCGTCAGAGGGTCAATTTAAAAAGGAAGGGAGGTGTTTCTATGTGTCAAAAGACGATCTCAATGTGTCAGGGCAAGGGCAGCTTGTCCCACAACAACCGTGCATTTGCTGCCAAAAATATCGACAGTTCCCGAACAGCGGACAACATTACATTTGTGCATCAGAATTTGCGTGAAGCTTATGATATTCTTTTCAGCGATGCAGTAGAAAGATACAATGCCCGTCAGAAACGAAATGACCGCCGTATCCCCGACTACTTTCATCACCTGTTCAGCCGTGAACCGAGTGCATGTGTTATCACTGGGACAAATAAGCAAAAGAGTTTCTATGAAGACTTAGTCCAGATCGGGACAAAAGATGATACAGGTGTCGGTACTCCCGATTCGGAGATTGCTGTTGCCTGTTTACGGGAGTACATGGAGGGCTTTTCAGAAAGAAATCCGAATTTCTATGTGTTCAATGCTGTGATGCACCTTGATGAAGCAACTCCTCATCTGCACATCGACTATATTCCAGTGGGGCATTTCAGCAATGGTTTAGATACCCGAAATGCTATGGCGAAAGCTCTCGAAGAAATGGGACACGGCAAAGGTGCAAATGCAATCAACCGTTGGCGGTTAGCGGAATGGAAAGTCCTGCATCAGATATGTACTGCTCATGGTATCGAGATCTCAGAGCCGAAGAAGTCCAGAGGGTACAGCTACACCACCGAGAAATACGGCAAGCATCAGGATAGAATCCGGCAGCTTGAAGAAGAAAAAGCTCAGATCATTGCTGAAAAAGAAGAAATCAACGCAGCACTTGAAAAGGCAGCCAAAAAGCACGTCAAGCTGAAAGAAATCGACAGCGTTGTAACAGGCAAAACGGTTTTCGGTGGAAAAATCACAGTTTCCAAGGAAGATTGGGAAAATGTAACTGCACTTGCCAAAAAAGAAGTGATTTCACAAAAACAGACGAAAAAGCTTTGCAGAGAACGAGATGAAGCCATACAGGAGCGTAATGTGTTGAAAGCAAGGCTTGATGCGGTATCTTCGGAACTGGCTGATTACAAAAAGAAAGAAGAAGATAGGCGTCATTTTTCCCGTGATAAATTAAAAGCGGAATCAAAGCGTATTAGCCGTGAGGAAGAACTTTCCCGTGAACTGAAAAAAGTCAAGGCTTTTATCTCTGCTTGTGGATTGAGTTCCGACTATCAGCAGTTCAGATATAACAGCACAATAAAAAGCAAGAATTTGGAATGAGGAGAAAAATTTTATGATTATCAGAAGCAAAGATAAAGTTCAGGTGATCGGCAAAAACAAGTCGGTCTGGGTGTTGGATACCAATGCACTTACCATTACACACAATACAGTTGATACTGAGCCAACAGTAACAGCATTCCGTTCCGAGCATATCAAGTATCACCTGCATTATTCTGCGGAGTACCGCAAGGACAGACTGAGAAAACTTGTAAATAACGGCGAAATTCTGAGTTATCTGACTGAACTTGATAAGGCAGTGGAAAATGCTATGGAAAGACAGGTTGAAAAGTGGAAAGCTGACGATAAGGAATATCAGCAGTCACTTGCTGTTGGTGATCTCTGCAAAGCTCAAGGTTTGGAGAATATGTTTAGGTTGTGTGCGAGAGAGGCGGTATATGCGGATATGGTGTATGTGTGATTTAATTATGCTTCATAGGGAACAAGAGGAATAATATTTACATTTTAAGATTGGTTTCAAGTATATCCTTTGCTTGCTTTCTAATCACATAGTTTGCATCATTCACTAATTGTAGTGTAATTCTATTAATCAACTCTTTATGAATCGTATTATTCTCCTTGAAAATGTATAGAAGCTTACTTCGTATAGCTGGAGTTGGGTCAATCGACATTTCATAAATTTTTTCTTCTGCTTGTCCAGCGTATTGTGAATCAAGAATAAACCATAGACATTCACAAGCCATTGTCCTAATGAAAACATCTTGATCTTCACAACATTGAAATATGATAGATATGATTAATGCATCTACATCTGAACTAACATCGACCGAATATTGAAGATATGTCTTTAGGCATTGTACTAAGGCACGTCGTTCTTTGGCATCTTTTTTACTATATGAGAAACACCATTGAATCAAAACTTGTTTTTCCAGAACTCCGACAAGTATTTTCAGTATAATAAGTCTACACCATAAACCTTCGTTACTTCTATGTGTCATTATGAAGTCAGATGAATCTTCTAAGGAGACGTTTTGAATGCAACCAATCAATGCAGAAGGAATATCAATGCCGTTTTTATGATAGTAACCAAGAGCGGTACATAAACATTCTGCACATTGATCTTTTGTATCAAAAGAACAGTTACTATTAAGCACATCTATACACAATGGGAAAAATTCTTCTGTTACGCATTTAATGATATCGTATGAAGGATTATTTTCAAACACACATGATACTATGTAGTATGGATTTACACCAAATTCGTGATAAATACCTTTTTGATTATTGGCCTCAAATTGCTGTCTGGCACTTTCTATTTCCGATTGTAACACAGCATACCAATCGCCTTTATTTGTGTTGAGAGCATAAATCAGCGCTTGTTCTCCAGAAAGTCCATTATTAGGTAGTGTTTCCAATTCAGAAAAGACATCAGGATTACCATTTACTAATGCAGCTATACATTGTGGATCACCATTTCTACTCACCATGTCAGGCAGTTTTTCCTTCAAGACTTCGCAAAGTGATTTTAATGTTTTGTTTGATACAGATTCTAGATCAAGATAACTTATTAGACGAGTTATGTGATTTGCTGTTGCGTATTTATCCTTACCTATAATAGTAATAAGAATCTTTACAACATTCTCGTTGCTTAGACGTTCACAATTATTTATAATGCAATCCGTATAATTATCTGAAATATTCCATGGTAGATGCTCAGATAATTCTAACAAGTAACGTTCTGCTTCTGTAAACGAATTATCACTGAGATAAAGTCCTATCCTGTATAATACACCTATGCAGACCGCCTCTTTCGATCTTTCTTGTAAATTATGTGCTTGATGCCATAATCCATCAGCGTTCAAAATAAAAATATTACTGATATTATTCCATTCAAGATTGCTAAGGCGTATAAAATCTTTATATTTCCCGTCAAAAAGATACATTTTTATTGCAGTATATAGGAGTTCGGGGCTATTATATAATTTGCCAGTACGATAGAAAATAGTTGCAAATATCTTCCGAGTAATAGCCAAATGTGTATATGAACCGTATAAGAGAGATGAGAAAAGATAGTTTTCTACACCAGAAATGATATTATCAAGATTACTTCCAAAAAAGGTTGTTCCAAAAGAAGCTGTATTTCGTTTTATTTCTTCGTTTAAAAGTGCTTCATATGTGTCTTCCAAATATCGGTCAAGCACAGGAACGTGAACAATAGTATTAAGTGAATTAAGTCTATTTTGGTAAATCTCATCTTCCAGTCCAATTTTATTCTTTGGACAAAGCATTTGAAGATTACGTAAATCTATTAGAATATTTGTTACAATCCAAGCTGCAGCCTTGGTTTCTTCGGCTAACTTGAGTGCTTCTTTCTCTGAATAATAAGCTTTAACTATATCGCCTTGAATAAAGAAATCGATTGCATCCAGACGTTTTGAATACCATTCTACATTAGGGTAGATTGTAGCAACTGAACTTACAAGTTTTGATTTGACATCAGATGATAAAAATCTCTCACCGTTAAGCACCCATTTTATTGCTTGTTCACCTACAGTGTGCAAATTAGACAAAGGAATATCGGATTGTTTTTGCGATAAATTTGACATTCCAATATAGCTGTATATAGATTTATAGCTTGTCTTAAACTGAGACAAAACAGTTTTAGTCGGTATATATGAATCGTAGTCGGATTCAGTTTCAATTGGAGTACCATCTATATCTATAGGTTGCAAAAATGGTGTATAATGATGATTATAATGATAATAAAAAATGACATCCTGGATTACTGCGTTAGTTATAATCTTTTCTGCATTTGTAAAATCATTCATTTTACGATACGTGCAATAATCTCTCTTTTCTAGATCCTTACGCAAGCTTATGACCTCATCTTTTGCAGTATCGTCTCCAAAGAAAAAAACTAACATTGGCTTATTAGTTTCTCGACAACGAGTATATTCAACTTCAGTTCCTTTCCTAAATTCATTTTTAATCAACAGAACAACAATATCTGACGAATCAACATTGGCTACCATAAAATCACTGGATCTCATGGTACTTGTTCGATTCTCAATGGTAAAAGCTTGAATATAAGGACATTTATTAAGTTCATTTTGTACTGTTTCTCTAAAATCAAGCCACTTAAATGTTTCTTCTGAATCTGTATGTACTTCATCACCCATTGCAGAGCTTATGAACACTTTCAACTTTTCTTCAATATTAGGACAATTCATGAAATCCCTCCGTTTATATGTTTATTATACCATAAATAAACATATAATTCAAGATAAAAGCAAACAAGCCGAAGAATCCTATACGAGTTCTTCGGCTTTATTTTGATAACTCTACCGCAATCTTTCCTATAATCTGATAATGCTCAGCACTCATTTTTTGAAACGTTGATATATTTTTCTTTCTGAAAGTTTCAATAAGATTTTTAGTAATAGCGATCTGTTCTGGGTTCATACCAAAAGTGGAAATATTTGAATGCTTTTCCATTCCTGCAAGATAATCCATTGAAACGTTAAAAATAGCGGCGAATTCTTTTACCGTTTCAAAGGTTGGATTTTGCAACCCTTTTTCATATCGGCTTATGATTGAACTTTCTTTATGAATCAGACGGGCAAGCTGCTCTTGCGTAAACCCTTTTTCTTTTCGTAATTTTTGAAGAATTACTCCGAAATCGTACACTTCATCCATTTTGCACCTCAAGAATTTGTAGTATACTCAAATTATACCCCAAACCACTTGATAAATATGCAATTTTATGGTATACTACTTGATATATAATCAAGTTTGAAATGAAAAACATGATATATAATCAAATCGAAAGGCATAGTAAAATGGCAAACAAAAATGAAAATCTTTCTGCTGCGAAAAATGCAAAGAAAGATGAGTTTTATACTCAGTTAGTCGACATAGAGAACGAATTAAGGCATTATAAGGAACATTTCAAGGATAAGATTGTTTTCTGCAATTGTGATGACCCTTATGAGAGCAATTTTGTGAAGTATTTTGCAATGAATTTTAATGCTCTCGGATTGAAAAAGCTTATTGCAACTTGTTATACGACTTCTCCCGTGATGTATACGCAGCTTACATTTTTTGGCGAGGAAGAAGTAATTTCCGTTGCTTACAGCGGAAAGAAACCGTATGTCATTGAAATTTCTGAAGTTACAGATGAAAATGGCGATGGTGCGGTTGATCTGACTGATTTTGAATTGATTTTAAAGAAGAATAAGCCGAAAATATTAAAGGGGGACGGCGATTTTCGTTCTGCTGAATGTATTGAATATTTGAAAGAAGCTGATATTGTTGTGACAAATCCCCCATTTTCCCTTTTCAGAGAATACGTTGCACAGCTTATGGAGTATGATAAAAAATTTATTATTATTGGAAATCAGAACGCAATTACATATAAGGAGGTTTTCCCACTAATCAAAGAAAATAGGTTGTGGTTAGGCTTTAAGTGCGGAGATATGGCATTTACAGTTCCGGAGTCATATGAAGCGAGAGAAACACGGTTTTGGGTTGATGAGAGTGGGCAAAAATGGAGAAGTTTTGGAAATATTTGTTGGTATACAAATCTTGACCACAGCAAAAGACATGAGGATTTAATCCTTTATAAAAGCTATTCAGAAGAGGAATATCCTTCTTATGATAATTATAATGCGATTGAAGTAAGCAAAGTTTCAGAGATTCCATGTGATTATTATGGGATAATGGGAGTGCCTATTACATTTCTTGACAAATACAATCCAGAACAATTTGAAATTATCGGTCTTGACAGATATACGGTTCCAAAAGAGTTCCTTGTTGGTGGAAGAGTGGCGATTAATGGTAAGCCTCGCTATGCAAGAATTTTGATTAGAAAGAAGGAGAAATAATGGAAATCAGACTTGAAGAACATACGATCAGAGAAATATTCGATGGGTACAAAGATAGTGCAGATAACGGAGTTATTGCATTTGGTGGAAAACTTAACGTCAGACCAGCCTTTCAGCGAGAGTTTGTTTATAAGGAAAAAGAACGCAATGCCGTCATCGATACTGTGACAAAAGGTTTTCCTTTGAATGTAATGTATTGGTGCGAAGATGATAATGGAAACTATGAACTGCTTGACGGACAGCAAAGAACGATCAGCATTTGTCAGTATTGCAGCGGAGATTTTTCAATCAATAACAGAACTTTTCATAACCTCACCAATACTGAAAGAGAACGTATTCTGGATTACAAGCTTATGATCTACATATGCAAAGGAAATGATCTTGAAAAGCTGGAGTGGTTCAAGACGATAAATATTGCAGGTGTAAAACTTGCTGATCAGGAACTGAGAAATGCGATTTATACCGGTCCATGGCTGACAGATGTCAAAAAATATTTTTCCAAGAATGGTTGTCCTGCATATAAGATCGGAAATAAATATCTCAGCGGTGAAATGATCCGTCAGGATTATCTTGAAAAGGCAATCAAGTGGATCGCTTCAAAAGAAAATAAGAGCATTGAAGAATATATGTCAGAACATCAGCATGATTCAGACGGCACTGCATTATGGCTTTATTTCCAGAACGTTATTTCATGGGTGAACACACTCTTCCCGAAATATCGAAAGGAAATGAAAGGGCTTGAATGGGGATTGTTTTATAATGTGTTTGGAAATAATTCCTATAACCCAGATATGTTAGAGAAAAGAATAACCGAACTTATGGCAGATGATGATGTAACCTCTAAAAAAGGGATTTATGAGTATCTTTTAAGCGGAAAAGAAAAAGTTCTCAGCATCAGAGCATTTACCGATAGTCAGAAAGCTACTGCTTATGCCAAACAAAATGGAATCTGTCCGATTTGTCAAAAACATTTTGAACTCGACAGAATGCATGCCGATCACATCACGCCCTGGCACGCAGGCGGCAAGACCGTTCTGGAGAATTTGCAGATGCTTTGCAGGGATTGTAATTTGAAGAAGTCGGGACAGGAATAATGAATGGCAGACTATATCTAAAAAATGTAGTCTGCCATTCTTTTTATGGAAAAAGGTTGAGTTTTGGGATGAAATGTGGTATAATATGAATAATAGCATTGAAAGGAGAAAAGATGGGGAATATTTCTGTCAGCGATGATTTTAAATCATTTTGCAATGAATTGAGAATGAGCGAAGATACTGTTTCAAATATCCAAACACGCTATCATGCGATAACGAAAAGAATCAATCAGGATTTTTGGAATACTGATTCTGACGTAATACACAGCCTTTATGTCGGCTCATACGGAAGGGGTACTTGTATTTATACAAGTGATATTGATATTATAGTTGAGTTACCCTGGAGTGAGTATTCAAAATATGACGATTACTCTGGTAATGGTCAATCTTATCTTTTACAAGTAGTAAAGCTTAGCCTTAGAAGTACATATAGTCGTTCTGATATAAGTGCAGATGGACAAGTGATAGATATTTGCTTTTCCGATGGAGTGCAGTTTGAGGTAGTCCCAGCTTTCAAATACTCGGATGGAAGTGGGTATTGCTATCCAGACACCAACAATGGTGGTTCATGGAAAACAATGAATCCTAAATTAGAAATCGACAGCTTTAATTCACTAAATAAGAAAACCAATAACAATTTAAAAAGGCTATGCAGAATGATAAGAGCGTGGAATTCAACAAATACTGTTCTCATGCCAGGTATATTAATTGATACCATAGCATTTCGTTTTCTTAGTTCTTATGAGTATGCTGATAAGTCGTATTCATTTTATGACTGGATGTCAAGAGATTTCTTTAAATACTTATATGATAATGCAGATCAAGAATACTGGTTAAAACCTGGAAGTGGAGAAAGAGTATACAAAAAATATTCTTTCAAGAGCGATGCAAAAAAAGCGTATGAATTATGTTTGAAAGCGTTGGAAAACTATTCAAATGGTTACACTTATAGTTGGCACGAGAATTGGAGGAAAATATATGGAAGCAAATTCCCATCATGATAAAGAACTGTATAATCAAATAGAGGAGGCATACGGAAAAGTTACCTACTCATATACTACGCAGATAATCCATGCCGGACGACTTTATAAGAAAAATAAAATACTAAAATGGGCTCAAATGATTCTTTCAGCTGTTTCAACTGGAGGGTTTATTGGAACATTAATTACAAATCAAGTAATACTCACATGGGTAGGTGGATTGTGTTCAACAGCATTATTAGTTTTAACCGCATATTCTAAAGATTCCGAATTATCGGAGTTATATAGAAGACACCATGATTCATCAAATCAGCTATGGATGATTAGAGAAAAATACTTATCATTACTAACAGATTATGATACAATGACAAGAGATGAAATAGTAGTAAAACGAGATGTGCTTCAAGAAGAATTATCAAAAATATATGACGATGCTCCATTAACAGATTCCACGAGTTATGAACTGGCTCAGAAATCCTTAAAGGAAAATCAATCGCAATTCTTTTCGAGAGAAGAATTAAACCAAATGTTGCCAGAATCATTAAGAGGATAATAGCTTTCTCCCGGCAACACAATGGCAACAAAAATTCAGATACTCCAAATCTGACAGACAACTGAGGTAATAGAGATACCGCGAGCAATAAAACTTAACTCAAACTGGTTAAGATTACGGTTCAAGGATCGAGTGGGAATAACCCTCAACACAATTTCCTTACAACAACACAAAGCCGTCTGGTCTACAGCGACCAGACGGCTTTTTCATATGCTCACGCTTACTGCATCTTACTGCAGCTTATCACCGCAGCCTCCAGCGACGTGCGCACCACCAGTGAGATACAGCGGATGCTCTTCTCGTCCTGCGCTGCATCCCTGGATTTCAGCAAGTCCACCAGTTCCCCTGCCATGCCCTCTGTATAGAAGTTGCAGATGATCTTCTTGGCATCCGGGTCGGAGTGTACGTTTTCCTTTCGCTCGATCTGCTCCACAATGGACATCACAATGCTCTGAAAATCATGGTTCAGAAAGCGTTTCAGCTCGTCCCTGCCGATAGAATCGTAGGCGCAGTTTATCATGTGGCTGTTTTCCCGGATATACCGAACCGCAAACCGCAGTGCCTCCTCCAGTTCGTTCAGCAGATCGAACTGCTTTACCACATCCACCGCCTCCTGCTCCAACGTCCATTTCAGCAGATCGGGAACGTCCTGGAAGTGATAATAGAATGTCTTTCGGTTCAGTCCGCAGTCGGTGACGATATCCGTTACCGTGATCTTCGACAGCGACTTTTTCTCCATGCAGTGTTTGAGCGATGCGGAAAGCATCTTTTTTGTATTTAATGTGGTTACTTCATGTTTCATGACCGTTTCTCCTGTATTTCATTGTGCAGCATTCAGTGCTGCCTTTATTATACATCTGTCCGGCAAAGAAATCAACCACAAATCCCGGACATTTGCCCATCAATTTCACCACATTTGTCCGAAATTCACCCAAACGCCCGATATTGACCGTTGCAATTTTACGGACAAGTGGGTAAAATAGAATTATAAAATTTGAAAAGGAGCGATGAAAAATGGCTTACATCGAAATGATAAACAGCTGCAAGACCTATCACATGGGCGGCAGCACCATCTATGCCAACCGGGACGTTTCGTTCTCTGTAGAAAAGGGCGAACTCGCCATCATCCTTGGCTCTTCCGGCGCCGGAAAATCCACGGTGCTGAACATCCTCGGCGGCATGGACTCCAACGACAGCGGCAAGGTCATCATCGACGGCAAGGACATCTCCAAATACAGCCGCACACAGCTGACCGCATACCGCCGCACCGATGTGGGATTTGTGTTCCAGTTCTACAATCTGGTGCAGAATCTGACGGCAAAGGAAAACGTAGAGCTTGCCTCTGAAATCGTGGAACACGCCCTGGATCCGGTCACGGTTCTGAAAGACGTAGGGCTTGCCGACCGCATCAACAACTTTCCGGCACAGCTCTCCGGCGGTGAGCAGCAGCGTGTTGCCATCGCCAGAGCCATTGCCAAAAACCCGAAGATCCTGCTCTGTGACGAACCCACCGGCGCACTGGACTATAACACCGGCAAACAGGTGCTGCAAATTCTCCAGGACATGAGCCGACAAAAGGGTGCGACTGTCATTATCGTCACCCACAATGCGGCGATCGCACCCATTGCAGACCGGGTCATCCATATGCACGATGCACGGGTCAGCCGCATTGAAGAAAATCCCAACCCGAAAAAAATTGCAGATATCGAATGGTAGGTGCATGGTCATGAAGAAAAAAGCGCTGAACCAAGACATTCAAAAAAGCTTTTCCAAGTCCAAGGGACGGTTTATCTCCATCGCCTGCCTCATTGCGCTGGGGTCCTTTGCCCTGGTGGGATTACAGGTCACCGGACCGGATATGCGAAAAACCACCAGCGACTATCTCCAGCAGTACCACGCCGCAGACCTGTCCGTCATCGGCAGCATGGGCATTGACCAGGAAAACGCAAAAACCATCGACAGCCTGGACGGAACAGAACAGGTCACCTACGGCTACTTGAAAGATGTGGTGCTGAAAGACACCTCGGAAAGCTGCCGCATTTTCTCCCTGGATGAGGACATCTCCAAGTATGAAGTCGTCAGCGGCAGACTCCCCGAAAAGGCAGACGAAATTGCATTTGCCGACGCCGACAAGGACAATTACCAGATCGGCGACCAGATCACATTCGAGGAAAAGGCAGACACCTCCGGGAATATGGTACTGAAAAACAAGACCTTTACCATTACCGGATTTGTCCACTCCACGGAAATTCTCTCCTGCGTCAACCAGGGGCAGTCCACCGCCGGTTCCGGCGAACTGAACAGCTATGCGGTGGTGACAGAGGATGCTTTCGACTGCGATTACTACATGATCGCAAGAATCACCTTCCGGGACACCCAGGGACTGGACCCCTATTCCGATGCGTACACCGACAAAATACAGGCGCACAAAAACCAGCTGGAAACCCTGCTGGAAGATGCCCCGGCACAGCGGCTTGATGCCGTTAGGTCGGAGTATCAGGAAAAGATTGACGACGGCAGACAGCAGATCGCCGAGGCGGAAACGGAACTGGATGACGCCAAGACCAAACTGGACGATGCCAAAGCGCAGATCCAGGATGCTGAACAGCAGATTCAGGACAACCAGGCGGAACTGGACAGCAAGGTCAGCGATGCCCAGCAGCAAATTGACGAGAACCAGAAAAAGCTGGAGGACTCGGAAAAGCAGCTGGCGGACGGCAAAACACAGCTTGCCAGCGCAAAGACACAGCTGGATGCGGCACAGGCGAAGATCACAGCGTCCGAAAATCAAATCGCTGCCGGAAAACAGGAACTTTTCGCAAAACAGGCGGAATACAACACCCAAAAGGCTGCCTTCACAGAAAAACAGACAGAATATCAGCAGAACGCCGACGCACTCTCCGCTGCACAGACAGAACTGGACAGCAACCGCTCTCAGCTGACCGGGGCAAAGTCCCAGTATGAAAGCGGCATTGCCGAACTGAAAGCCGGCATCGCCCAGTTACAGCAGGCGGTGCAGAATCCGCAGCTTTCCGCAGAAGAAAAGGCACAGTACACCGCACAGCTGGATGATGCACAGGCAAAGCTCCAGGAAACGACGAACAGCTACAATGCGTTTCTCAGCCAGCAGTACGAGCCGGGCTTGGCGCAGATCAGCGCCGCACAGCAGGAACTGGACAGCAAAAGCGCACAGTTCCAGGCGGCAAAAGCCCAGCTGGACGATGCGGAAAGTCAGCTGAATGATGCCGCCGCAGCGCTGACAACGGCAAAAAATCAGCTGTCCCAGGCATCGGCACAGGTCAACACCGCCAAATCCCAGCTTGCCGCCAAGCAGAGCGAATACAACACCAAAGCGGCAGAACTGAAAAGCGGCGAACAGCAGCTGGAAAGCGGCAGGACGGCGCTGGAACAGGCAAAGCAGGAACTGGAGACCCAGCGCTCTGACGGCGAGGCAAAGCTCCTGGATGCCAGAGAAACGCTGGCGGAAAAGAAACAGGAATACCGGGAAAAGCTGGCAGAATACAACGACAAAAAGGCAGATGCCGACAGCGAGATCGCAGACAACAGCGCAGAGCTGGACGATGCGCAGGCAGATGTGGATAAGCTTTCGCTTCCAACGTTCTCGGTCTACACCCGGCGTGAAGTTCCCGGCGCAGAGGGATACCGCACCTACAGCAGTGTCTCCGACATTGTGGATGCACTGGCAGACGTTTTCCCCATCTTCATGTATTTCGTGGCGGCACTTGTGACCCTCACCACTATGACACGTTTCGTAGACGAGGAGCGCATCAACTCCGGCACGCTGAAAGCCCTGGGCTATGAAGAGCGTGACATCATCAAAAAGTTCTCCCTCTACGGTCTGTTTTCGGGACTGACAGGTGCGGCGGCAGGCATTGCAGCCGGTCTGTATCTGCTCCCCAGAATCGCCAACAACGCCTATGCTCACGGGTTCACCGTGCCGAAGATCGAAACACCCTTCCATCTGAAATGGGCGGTTATCGCCGTGATCCTTGCCATGCTGAGTACCGTGCTTCCTGCGGTGCTGGTGGCAAAGAAAGAGTTACAGGAAAAGCCGTCTGCTCTGCTGCAGCCGAAACCGCCGGCAAACGGCTCCAAGATCCTCCTGGAACGCATCACACCCATCTGGAACCGCATGAGCTTTACCCACAAGGTGACAGCAAGAAACATCTTCCGCTACAAAAAGCGGATGCTGATGACCATTTTCGGTGTCTGCGGCTCTGTGACCATCCTCTTCGCCGGACTCAGCGTACAGCACTCCATCTCCGGCATCAACGACCGGCAGTTCGGCGAGATCATCCGGTATGATCTGATTGCCGCCGAAAACGACAACCTGGATACCGAGGAACAGCAGGCGATCAACGAAAAGCTGTCGGACAAGGATGTGGTGGAAAGCTATGCACCCATTTACTACGAGGAATATTCCGTTACCGCCGGAAAATCCCAGGACAGCCAGACCATCAAGCTGCTCTGCCCGGAAAACACCGACGACTTCTCCTCTTACATCTCCCTGGATGAGCGAAAGAGCGGAAAGTCCATTGCACTGACAGACAACGGCGTTGTCATCAGCGAACGGCTCAGCAAGCTGCTGGATGTTTCCGCAGGAGACACCATCACACTGAAGGATTCTGCCGGCAATCCCCAGAAAATGCAGATCGCCGCTGTAACCGAAATGTACACCGGACACTTCCTGTTCGTCAGCCCGGCATATTATCAGCAGTTCTCCGGACAGGATTTCTCTTCGAATACCTATCTGATCCGGCTGTGTGACAGCTCTTCGGAAAACGCAAACGAAGTGGCGGCATCGTTCATGAAACTGGGCGGCATCGCCGGCATTGTCCAGAACACCACCATGATAAGCCAGATCAACGTCATTGTCAAATCCCTGAACAAGATCATGTGGGTTCTGATCGTGGTCGCTGTTCTGCTCGGCGTGGTCATTCTGTACAATCTGACAAACATCAACGTATCCGAACGCATCCGGGAACTCTCCACCATCAAGGTGCTGGGATTCTACGACAAGGAGGTTACCCTCTATATCTACCGGGAAACGATCATCCTCACACTGCTGGGCATCCTGGTGGGATTCCTCACCGGTGACTGGCTCTATCAGTACATCATCACTGTGGTGCCGCCGGATGAGGTCATGTTTAACCCTGCCCTCTCCGCAAGAGCATTTCTGATCCCGTTTGTGCTGATTTCCATGATTACCGCAGTCCTCGGCGCAGTCATCAACCGCAGACTGCAAAACGTGGATATGCTGGATGCACTGAAATCCGTGGAATAATCCCCGGAACAACTTCAAAAGACATTCCCACCCTCAACAGAAAAGCGAACCATTCCCCAAAGAATGGTTCGCTTTTTTCTGTATCTGCCGTTTTATCTATGCAATTTGCAAATTTTAGCAATTTTATAGGAAAATCTCTTGAAAAATTGCGGCGAATATGTTACAATAGAAGTATCACAGTGTGTGTTTGCAGATTTGGGACGGACACACCCACAGAATGACCAAAGGAGTCCCCCAACTATGAAGTGGCTGACAAAACGACATATCGCACTCTATCTGACAATTTTAATGCTGGCGTTCCTGGTGGCTGCATTTGCCATTACCAAGGGAACACCGCTCCATAAAGAGGATACCCACTATCTCTACAGCGGCTGGCTCACTGCGGAAAGCAGAGATCCCGAAAACGAGCCGTATTTTGAAAAAGGACAGACCGTCTATCAGCTCCGGATGGTGCATGAACTGGACGACACGGTCAAGGGAAAGGTACTCTCTTTCCGCACCTATGATTCCTACGTGGACGCCTGGTTCTGCGACTCACCAGACATCCCGGCAGACAACGACAGCGCCTTTTATCATTTCGGCGAAACGCTGCGGTTCTGCGATTCCCCCGGCACGTATACCCATTTTCTCTCCATCCCGGAAACGGATGCACAGTATCTTGTCATACGGGTGGAGACTGCATATGCCAACAAGTTCCTCACGTCCTATGACGTGGCAATCGGCACGGAAAACGAACTGCTGTACAACAATCTCAAAGAGGACCTTATCCCCGGTATCTCCAATCTGGGCATGATGATTTTCGGCATTCTGCTGATCGTCATTTACATTATCGGCAGGTGCAAGCGCATTGCCTCCGCAGAATCCCTTTCCCTGGGCTGTCTCTCCATTGCGTTTGCCGTCAACTTCAACTGTCCTCTGTTTCTGAACCAGTATCTCTATCAGAACGCCGTGGTGCAGTACTACGCCAACTATTTTTCCCTGTTCCTGCTGCCGCTGCTGGTGATCCTGTACTTTGAGGACATTGTGCCGAAACTGCGCATGAGATGGATGTTCTACGGCTTTCTGCTCCTGGAGGCAGCCCTCAGCGTGGTTCATTTCACCGGCATCGCATCCTACACACGAACCATCAAATCATTTACCGCCGCACTGGGCATTCTGGCAGTGGTCTCCATTTTTCTGATGATTCGACACTACCGGGAAATGGAGCGGTTCAACCGCATCAGCATCATACTCCTGCTCAGCTTTGTCTGCGGAAATGTGATCTTCTTCATTTTTGTCTCCACCCTGGGCGACCAGACCTTTATCATCCGCACCGGCGTACTGCTCTACCTGGCGCTTGCTGTGGTCAACGGCATCCGCAAGCTGATGAATGAGATCAACCGGGAACGGGAATCCCGGCTTTTGCAGGAGATCGCCTACACAGACAAGCTCACCAAAATGGGCAACCGCTATGCCCTGGAACGGGATGCCAGAGAATGCGTGCTGGAACAGACCAGCATCGTCTCCATGGATCTGAACCTGCTGAAAACCACCAACGACACCTACGGCCACGCCGGCGGAGATGTGCTGCTGCAAAGCGCCGCAAAGTGCATGACTGCCGTCTATGATAAGGTATACCGGGTGGGCGGTGACGAATTCATTGCCCTGCTGCACCAAAAAAGCCAGAACGACCTGGAACAGCTCCACCATATGCTCCAGGAACAGATCCGGAAAATGAACGCCGACCGTTCCGACTTCGGAGAATTTGCCAAGACGGACACCTTCCGGCTGAGCATTGCCGCAGGATACGCCGCCTATGCGCCCGGCGACAACAGCTATGAGCAGATCATGAGCCGTGCTGACGAGGCAATGTATCGGGAAAAGAAACGGATGCACCGGGAACAAAAGGAAACCGTTCGTCCGTCGTAATATAAAAAGGCGGAGCGTCCACCCCGGCGCTCCGCCTTTTTTTGCGTACCAACAGCATTGCTGCGGCATCCTCTTACCGCTGTTTCACCATCACATCATAGCACAAAAACGCCATCTTTTCCGCAGGCAGACAGTGGAACTCTGCGGTCTGATATCCCTGTTTCAGATACATTGCCTTTGCCGGCAGAGATGCGTCCAGCGTCACCGCCGGATACTCCGCAAACACCAGCTTTTCCGCATAGGCAAGCAGTGCCTCTCCATATCCTTTCCGCTGCTGTTCCGGCAGAACAAACAGACGGCTGATCTCGCTGTTCTTGACGGTGACTGTTCCCACAATGCCGTCTGTTTCGTCAATACCCAGATAGACTGCACCGTCACGGATATCTGCCAGGATCGCTCCGTCGCAATGATGCGACAGGAAAAATTCCACTGCGCCCTGGGGATAATATTTCGGGTAGATCTGCCCGATGGTCTCTCTCGTCAACTCCCGGATGCACTCCAGGTCCCGACTCATCGCTTTTCGAATCTGCATCATAACTCCTCCTCGAATTTTCCCAAAGATCGTTCTTGATTTTTGAAACAAAATATGCTATACTGAAATTAGCAAGTACTAACCCATCAACCAGAAAGGATGTTTCTTATGGGCTTTTTAACCAACAAAACAGCAATCATCACCGGCGCCGGCAGAGCCGTTCTGAGTGACGGCAGATGCGGCTCCATCGGCTACGGCATCGCCACCGCCTATGCCAAAGAAGGCGCAAACCTGGTCATCACCGGGCGAAACGTCCAGAAACTGGACGCTGCAAAAGAAGAACTGGAACGGCTCTACGGCATTCAGGTGCTGACTGTACAGGCGGACGTCAATGCCGGCGCAGACAACGCCGCTGTAGTGGAAAACGTAGTCAAGCAGGCAGTGGACACCTTTGGAGATATCCACGTCCTCATCAACAACGCCCAGGCATCTGCCTCCGGCGTGACCCTGGCAGACCACACCACCGAACAGTTTGACCTGGCGATCTACTCCGGTCTGTACGCCACCTTCCACTACATGAAAGCCTGCTATCCCTACCTGAAAAAGACCCAGGGTTCTGTCATCAACTTTGCCTCCGGCGCAGGTCTGTTCGGCAACTTCGGACAGTGCGCCTATGCCGCAGCCAAAGAGGGCATCCGTGGTCTGACCCGTGTTGCCGCTACCGAATGGGGCAGAGACAACATCAACGTCAACATTGTCTGCCCGCTGGCATGGACCGCACAGCTGGAAAACTTCCAGAAAGCTTATCCGGACGCATTTGAGAAAAACGTCAAGATGCCGCCGGTAGGTCACCTGGGCGACGCTGAACTGGAGATTGGCAGAGTCTGCGTTCAGCTGGCATCTCCGGACTTCAAGTTCATGACCGGCGAGACCATTACGCTGGAAGGCGGTCTGGGTCAGCGCCCGTAACCAAAAAATAATCGAATCCCTTTTACGGCAGAGATACCACATCCGGTGTCTCTGCTTTTTTGCGTTCAGCGGTTCTTGAAAACCAGCCCCATAGTGAATCCATGGGACTCTGTGCTGTTGTATGTAATGTGCGATGCCTCGATCTGCTGCCGCACCGCCTGTACATGGCTGAGCTGCTGCAAGATTCCGGCGGTGTTTCTGGCATCTGCCAGCGCACCATGCTCCGTCCCCTTGAAATAGATCTGCATCGACCCCAGCGCACTGGTGAGATTCATGGGACGGGTGAACCCGTAGAGCCGCTGGTGGATCCGCTGGAGATCCACCCAGTAGGTATAGAACATTTTGTGCAGCGTCTGCTCTTTCAGATCCGCCTCTTTCAACAGAACGCCCTGGTCTGAATTGCTCCAGGTGTAGAACCGGCTGCGCACGCTGTCCCCCACCCAGTCCGTGAAAGCCGCCACCGCTGCGCCATAGGACGGTGCATTCTCCACCGTTTTCTCCGTGATCCCGGTGATGCGAGTGATGTGCGGCGGAATGCTGCTGTACTGGGGCTTCACATAGGTTTGAAATTCCTCCATTACCTCATTGTTTTCATTTAACTTGACAGCACCGATCTCTAAGATCTCGCTGCTCGCAACTGCCTGGAGGTCCGGATCACGAACCGGTGTAAACTCCAAGTCCAGCACGATCTTATTTCCGTGCATATTCACTTCCCCTTTTTTCCAATTGGATATTGTTATTATAACACACCTTTTTCCGCAATGCAATTCGTTTTGACATAATTTGAGCCTATTTTGAAAAAATCGGGTACAAGCCCTTGCCTGCACCCGATTTCACACTTTTCACTTGATTTATTTTATACTTTTCTATAGTTTTATTTCCAAAATTAGATTTTGCGCATTCTAATATATGGATATTTACGATGGAATGTGATTCCATTTTTCATAGAAATCTGCCGCTTATACCAAGCCGCACTCGTCGTAGTCCTTCCATTTTTCCCGGTTGATATGGCGGCGGTGCGTAGAGAGCGCATACACAATACCTGCCACGCCCACAGCGATTGCCGCCAAGACCATCAGAATTCCGCAAAGAGATGTTTTTTCTTCTTTCCGTGCCATGATTAAACTGCACTCCCTTCTGTTTCCGATGCAGTTTCTGTCTGACCCATTTCTGCCATGAGCCGCTGCAGCTCTGCATCCACGTCCATATCATGCTGTAACTGTTCGAATGACTTTTCCTCCGCAGAGCCGGTAACACCAGCCATTTCCGAGAATGCCTGTGCCTCAGCCTCCTGGCGGGTCACCTTTTCTTCCATGCGGTTGAATTTATCCAGCGCACTGGAGGCATCCATGCCGCCCACAGACTGTGCAAGATTCTTCTGGGTCTTTGCCATCTGAGAACGTGCGATCAGCATTGCCTGGCGGCTCTTCGCCTCGTCCAGCTTTGATTTCAGCGCCTCGACCTGCTCTCTGAGCTGTGCGGTCTGCGCCGAGATCTGCTCATACATCTGCTGATACTGCTTGACGTTTTCGTCTGCCTTGACCTTATTGGAAAGGGCTTTCTTCGCCAGATCGACTTCGCCGGCGTTGAGCGCTGCCTTTGCCTTCATTTCCCAATCGGAGGAGGTCTTTACGGCATCCTCATACTGCCGCTTTGCAATGCGCTCGCTTGCCATTGCCTTGCCCAGCGCCTGTGTTGCCTTGCTGACTTCCTTTTGCAGATCCAGGATGATCTGTTTCACCATCTTTTCCGGATCTTCTGCCCGGTCGATCATGTCGTTGATATTTGCCTTCAGCACGTCACCGATTCTTGAAAAAATGCCCATAATGTTCCTCCGTCATGGTTATTGCATCCCGGAGCGTTCCCGGTCTGCCGTCATATTCATGTACAATGTTCTGATTTTAAGCGGTGTTTCCGGCATTTCTGCGAAAACACTTTCTATTATTATATCGTACTTTCCTCCGATTGTCAAGGGAAATCTTACAATTCATTTACAAAAGCAGCCGCTGCTCCGGCATTTTGCCTAGTTTTTCTGCTGCATTTCGTGTATGCTTTCGCAAAATGCGGTGACTTTTCCGACAAAATCCTACAAAGTGTTTACAGACGTGAACGGCGGCAGACACCATTTTGCAGTGCCTGCCGCCGCTGTTCTGTATCAATTACGATTCCTGGGAATCGTTTTCTTTCTCTGCGCTTTCCGGTTCCGGCTGCCGCAGAATGCGGTCCAGCGCATTGCTGTTCAGCTGGGTGGACAGCCGCAGACGGTTGATCTCTGCCTGCATGGTGTCCATTTCAGCCGCAATTCTGCCCAGGATCTTTTTCTCCCGTGCCGCCAGGCCCTCCAGTTCTTCTTCCAGGCGCTGAATCTTGATCTCCAGCGTCCGGTTCTGGATTTCCAGCGCACGCAGCCGAGCCGCTGTGCCACGGTTGATCTGGTTCTGCCGCATCCCGAACACATGGATCTGGCGAGGCCAGCCCTTTAGCTTCTGCTTTTCCCATTCGTCCTCCGGATATGCGTCAGAAGGGGTGCTGTATCCCATATCCTCAGACACAGCATCCGGTTTCTTTTCCAGCAGTTCTTCCAATTGTGCCATACGCCTGCGCCTCCTCCAATCTTATTTCAGCTTGTTTTTCCAGTCGTCCAGTGTCTCTGCAATGGTCTGTTCCAGCGGGATCTCCGGCTGCCAGCCTGTGTCCGCCTGGAGCTTGGAGATATCCGCCCGGATCACCGGCACTTCTACCGGACGCAGCTTCGCCGGGTCTACTTCCACGGTGATGTCTGTGCCGCTGTGTGCAATGATGCGATCCAGAATCTCCTGGATGGAAATGGCTCTGCCGCTGCCTACGTTGTAGACCTCGCCGGAGCGTCCGTGTTCGATCAGCAGAGAATACGCCCGAACCACATCACGGACATCGGTGAAATCCCGTGCCGCTGTCAGATTGCCCACACGCATCACCGGCTCACGCACCCCGGCGGAGATCTCTGCCACCTGTTTGCAGAAATCCGAGACCACGAACTGGGGCAGCTGTCCCGGACCGATGTGGTTGAACGCACGCACCATCATGATGTGCATATCATATGCCTTGGCGTACAGCTCGCCGAAGAGATTCTGCGCCAGCTTGGTGATGGCATACGGATTCGCCGGATGCACCGGCGTGGTCTCGCTCACCAGGCTGGTGTTTTCCGGCAGTACGCCGTATTCCTCACCGGAACCAATCAGCAAAATCTTCGGCGCATAGCCGGGAACGCTGCGCACTGCATCCAGCACATTCAGACAGCCGTGGATGTTGATATCCGCCGTCAGCTGGGGATTCTTCCAGGAATAAGCCACTGAACTCTGCGCCGCCAGATGTAAAATGGCATCCGGTTTCAGCCGCACCAGCAGCGCCTCGACAGCGTCCTTGTCCAGAATGTCCAGATTGTACGCCTCACAGCCCTCTACTTCCACATTCTCCTTGGGCAGCTTTGTCAGAAATGTCTCCCAACCGCAGTCCTGCACCAGGTGTTCCGCCAGATACCGTCCTACAAATCCGCCGCCGCCAATAATCAGTGCTTTCATTTCCTTTGCCGCCTTTCTGCTACTTCTTTCAGCGTGGCATACACCTTGTCTACCACGTCTTTCTCCTCATATTCCTCTGCCACACGCTTTGCCGCTGCGCTGCCGTACTGTTCCCGCAGTGCCTTATCGTCTGCCAGTTTCTGTATCGCCTCTGCCAGTGCGTCTGCATCCTCCGGCGGTACGGTGATTCCCGTCACACCGTCCAGGCTGACGTGCGGCACGCCGGTGGGCAGCGCCGTGTTGATGACCGGCTTGCCGTAGACCATCGCCTCCTGCTGCACGATGCCGAACGCCTCGCTGTTCGCCACCGAGGGCAACACAAAGATATCACAGTCCGCAAACGCCGCCCGGAGATCTTCCTCCGGCAGATTTCCCAGGAAATGTACCTGCGCCGCCATGTGCGCCTCTTCCGTCATGCGGTGCAGTTTCTCTTCCATCTCCGGCGTGCCGTGTCCCACCAGGAACAGCTCACAGCCATGCACCCCGGCAAATGCGTGCAGCAACACCTCAATGCCCTTGTAGTACACGAACCGTCCCACAAACAGCACACGCACCGTTTCCGGATTTTGCTGTACCTGCCGCAGGATGGGCTTGCGTTCCACGCTCCGGTACGCCTGCACGTCAATGCCGTAAGGGATAACGCGGCATTTTTCCCGGAACTGGGTCAGAAACGGCGAACTGGTGATGTGTCCCTCTGTCGCCGCAATGATGCAGTCCGCACGGCGCAGGAATTTCATCAGCAATGGCTTATAAAACCGGAGCAGTGTCTTTTGCCGCACCACATCGCTGTGCCAGGCGATCACCACGCCGCCACGATAGCCGGACAGCAGGCACGCCAGATCTGCCAGCGGAAACGGCACGTGGAATTCCACCACGTCTGCCCACTTCGCCATCTCCCGGAATTTCCGCAGAAAGGAAAAGGACAGCGGACAGGAAAAGTATGTGCCGAGGCTGGACGCATAGTGTACCGGTACGCCTTCGACTACCCGGTCCTCGCCCTTCCCCTTTTCCTGGCAGACCAGAACTTTCACCTCTGCACGCTTTTGCAGCTCCCGGGAAAACGTCCGCACCAGGCTTTCGATGCCGCCGATGTGGGGATAATACGCCTTGTTGACCTGCAAAATATGCAGCTTTCTCTGCTCACTCACGGCAAGCCTCCTGATAGACCGCATAAAGCTGCTCTGCGGAGCGCTCCCAGGTGAACTGCGCCGCACGTTTCGGCCCTGCCGCCTTCAGCCGCTGCCGCAGTGCCTCGTCCGTATACAGCCGCTCCAATCCGGCGGCGATGTCCTCCGGCGAATAGGGGTCTGTCACCACAGCATCCTCGCCGACCACTTCCGGCAGCGATGCCGCATGGGTGGTCAGCACCGGAACGCCGCACGCCATTGCCTCCAGCGGCGGCATCCCAAATCCCTCATAGATCGACGGGAACACGAATGCCAGCGCACCGCACATCAGCGGACAGAGCATTTCATCCGGTACATATTCCGTGAACTTCACCAGGTCGCCCCTGCCCAGTTCCTCTGCCTTTTTGTAGATGCCGCTGTCCAGCCAGCCCTTGCCGCCGGCAAGCACCAGATACGGCGGTGTCTCCTTTCCCTGACAGAACCGGTCATACGCCTCGATCAGACGCTCCAGATTCTTTCGGGGTTCCACTGTCCCCAGATAGAGGAAATAGTCCCGGTCGATGCCGTACTTTTCCTTGACAGCGCTGATCTGCGCCGGGTCGTCCACCGGGTGGAATTTTTCCGTATTCACGCCGCAGTAAACCACACGGATCTTGTCCGCAAACTGCGGGAAATAGCGAATGATCTCCTGCCTGGAGAACTCCGAGTCCGTCACAATGCGGCTGGCACGCTTCATGGACTTTTTCAGCCCGGTGTCCAGCATATAACGGGTCCTGCCACGCACCGTTTCCGGAAAGGTCTTGTACACCATATCGTGTACCGTGACCACAGTTTTTCCTGCCACCTTCGGCGGTACGATATAGTTGAAGAAATGGGTCACCTGTGCCTTATCGCCGAAGTAGTGCCGATAAGAGACGGGCAGAAAGTTGGACACCAGCCGATAGACATAGCCGGATGCCTTTGCCCAGTGGGGCTTTACATTTTCCCGAAGATAGGGCTGGAGCCGCTGGATCTTGATCTCCTCGTTTTTCCGGGAGAAAAACTGCAGCAGAAACTCATCGTCCGGATACAGCCTGGTGAGAGCCTGGATCTGCCCTGCCTCACAATAGCCGATGCCCGTCATGCGGCAGCCGATCAGCGGCAGGACATCAAATGCAATGCGCATTCCGTGTTTCTCCTTCCGTGCATGATATGGAAACAAGGGCAGAGAAACTCTGCCCCTGTTTTTATGATCTCATTGTCTGTTGTGCTATATTGCTTATACGTTCTGGCACTTCAGCTCGTGTTCTACCAGAGCCAAGTCGTTCTTTACCATGCGCTCTACCAGTTCAGAGAAGGAAATGTCACGCTTCCAGCCCAGGACAGACTCTGCCTTTGCCGGATTGCCCAGCAGTACGTCTACTTCTGCCGGACGGAAGAACTTCTTATTGACGGAAACCACGGTCTTGCCGGTAGCCTTGTCGATACCGATCTCGTCTACGCCGCTGCCCTGCCACTCAATGTTGATGCCCACGTGTCCGAAAGCAGTCTCTACGAATTCCCGAACGGTGCGGGTCTCGTTGGTTGCGATTACATAATCGTCCGGCTTGTCCTGCTGGAGCATCAGCCACATTGCACGGACATAGTCCTTGGAGTGACCCCAGTCACGCTTGGAATCCATGTTGCCCAGCTCTACGTGATCCTGTACGCCCAGCTTGATTCTTGCAACTGCGTTGGTGATCTTACGGGTTACGAATTCCAGGCCACGGCGCTCAGACTCATGGTTGAACAAGATGCCGGAGCAAGCGAACAGACCGTAGCTTTCCCGATAGTTCTTGGTGATCCAGTGACCATACAGCTTTGCAACGCCGTACGGACTTCTCGGATAGAACGGGGTCTTTTCGGTCTGCGGCATTTCCTGTACCAAACCGAACATTTCAGAAGTGGATGCCTGGTAGAAACGGCACTCCGGCTTTACGGCACGGATTGCCTCCAGCATATTGGTAACACCCAGAGCGTCGATCTCTGCGGTTGCCAGCGGCTGCTCCCAGCTGGTAGCCACGAAAGACTGTGCAGCCAGGTTGTACACTTCGTCTGCCTGAGAGATGCGCATTGCGGAGATCAGAGAGATGACGTCGGTCATGTCTGCATAGATGAAGTGGATCTTTTCCTTGATGTGTTCTACGTTGCCGTAGTCTACAACGCTCTTCCGGCGCATGATGCCGTATACTTCATAGCCCTGCTCCAGCAGCAGTTCTGCCAGATAAGAGCCGTCCTGTCCTGTGATGCCTGTAATCAGTGCGTGTTTGCTCATAGTATTTCCTTTTCCTTTCTATCTAAGCGGCATTGTTATGCCTTTGCTTATACCAGCTGGTTTCGGTTGCAGATCTTCAGATTCTCGATGACCTTCTTGACATCCTGGGTGCTGTCCTTGGCGCAGATCAGCACGGCGTCATCGGTATCTACCACAATAAGATCTTCGATGCCCACCGCAGCGATCAGACGCTTGCCGCCGCAGATGGTGCTGCGCTCTGTGCCGATGGTGATGACATCGCCCTCGATATAGTTGCCGTATTCGTTGGTGGGATTGATGCGCTCCACTGCCAGCCAGTTTCCCACATCGTCCCAGCCAAAGCTGCCCGGCAGGGTGTAAATGTTCTCCGCCTTTTCCATGACGCCGAAGTCGATGGACTCGCTGCGGAATGCGTGATACTCGGTTTCCAGCACGGACGCATAGCTGCCTGTGCCAACTGCCGCCTCAATGCGCTCCAGACCCTCGTAGATGTCCGGCATCAATTTCTGGATGTTCGCCAGGATGGAAGAAGTCTTCCACACGAACATACCGCTGTTCCACAGATACCGGTGCGATGCCAGGTATTCCTTGGCGGTGTCCAGATCCGGCTTTTCCACAAAGCGCTCTACCCGATAAACGCCGGGCATTCCCAGGTCGGTGTCACGCTCAAAGTTGATATAGCCATAGCCGGTCTCCGGATAGGTGGGGGTAATGCCGATGGTCACCAGATTCTGTTCTTTTTCTGCCACAGCCACTGCCTGGCGCAGGGTGTCCACGTACATCTCTTCATAGCGGATGAGGTGGTCTGAGGGCAGCACCAGCATCATTGCCTCGCCGTACTTCTTGCGGATCACAGCGGCAGCCAGACCGATACAGGGTGCTGTATTTCTGGCACACGGCTCCAGCAGGATGTTCTCCTCCGGCAGCTGCGGCAGCTGTTCCTTGACCAGTGCGGCATAGCTTACGTTGGTCACTACGAATACGTCCTCCATTGCCACCATAGGCAGCAGACGCTTTACGGTTTTCTGGATCATGGTTTCTCCGTCCTTGGTCAGAGAGAGAAACTGCTTGGGATAATTGCCACGGCTCTTGGGCCAGAAGCGTTCGCCTCTGCCGCCTGCCATGATGACTGCGGTCACTTTCATGAGTGATCTCCTTTCTCTTTTTCCTGCTCCTGTATCTGTTCCTCCTGGTACAGCAGCTCCTGCGCATCGTGCGCATTTGCCTCTTCATTGGTTTCCCCGGGGAACAATGCAGTTTTCAGTGTCATCAGAATAATGCGCAGGTCCATGAAAATGGAATAGTTTTCAATGTACATCAAGTCCATTTTCAGTTTATCATAAGGCAGGGTGTCATACAGTCCGGTGACCTGTGCATACCCGGTGAGTCCTGCCTTCACTTGCAGCCGGAACTCAAATTCCGGCATGGTTTTTTCATATTCTTCTGCCAGTTCTGGGCGCTCCGGTCTGGGTCCCACCACGGACATATCGCCACGGAGAATGTTGATGAGCTGGGGCAGCTCGTCCAGACGGCATTTCCGCAGGATGCGTCCCACCTTGGTGATGCGGCTGTCGTTTTCCTTTGCCAGCTGCGGTCCGGACTTTTCCGCATCCACCACCATGCTCCGGAATTTATAGACGTAAAATTCCTTTCCGTGATAGGTCAGACGCTTTTGCTTGAACAGCACCGGTCCGCCGTCATCCAGCTTGATGGCGATGGCGGATGCCAGCATCACCGGCGACAGGATCACCAGAAAGACAACGGCAAAAACCAGGTCGAAGATACGCTTGCCCAGCTTTTGCTCAAATGTCAGCCCGTAGTTCCGGCAGAGCAGCAGCGGCGTGTCGAACAGCCGGATCTCCTCTGCGCCTCTTAGGATAATGTCGGATATTTTCGGCGCAATATACGCCCGGACATTCTGTGCAAAGCAATATTTGATGAGATCGTTGCGCAGCCGCCCGGAGACCTCGCAGAGGATGATGCCCTCATACCGGGAGATCGCCTCCCGGATCTCCTCCGGCGGCGCAGATGCGCTGACGGATTCGCAGATCATATACTTGTCCACCCGGCGGCTCATTTTCAGCACCAGCTCGGCGGCGTTCCGGTCGCCGTAGATGACCACCAGCTTTCTCGGCGGATACAGCCGGAAATACAGCTTGTTGGTCAGCACGATCCACAGGATCAGCACCGCCAGATCTACGATCGTCAGCAGCACCATCGGCACCGTAGCGGAAAAGTCACGGTTGACCACGCTGATCTGAAAATACGTCACCACGTTGACACAGAAGATGGAAAGCGTCTGGGAATAGAACATATCCGTTCGCTTGAGATAGCCGATCTTCAGTCCGCCGAATGACTTGGCAAACAGCAGCACCAGCACCACATAGATTAGGATCATGACCCAGTTGCCCCGCCGGTAAAACGGCAGCAGAATGGCAGAACTGTAGCTTTCATACCAGACCCATGCAAAGCCGGCTGCATACATTCCCACCAGCAGCACCGCCGCAAAAAACGAAAAAATGCGCTTGAACTGGTCTCGGTTGCAGTTAGTTTTCATGATGATATCACAGCACAGAATCCTGTGCCGCTGTGTGTTCCTTTCCAAAGGATCTGCCGGGCATTCCCGGCAAAGCTGTACGCCCGTTTTCTCTTCCAAACAGCGCTTACAGCATACAATTTCATTATAACAGAGAGTACACCGCTTTGTCAAGTAATTTCCATAATGTGCAGTGAATTTCATGCCGCTTGCGCACTATTTTTGCGCAAAATGACGGTCACAAAACAGATTCTTCCAGCATTTGTTTTCTTTGCCGCCGAAAGGTCTGATTTTCCGCCGGGAAAATATGCGCCTCCGACCCCAAAAATGCGCACAGACTTTTCGCCCGTGCGCATTTTTTGGACAGCACCGCACAAAGCTTGCGTGGTGTTGTCATATGTGAAAGACTACTTTGAATCGGATGGTGTCTGGTCAGGAGTTTTCTGTGCTGCTGTCCGTGCTGTTCTGTCCCGGCTTTTCCGGAGGTGTGCCGCCCTGTCCGCCGGGCTGTCCCGAAGGCATTCCATCGGGCTGACCGCCGTTCATGCCGCCGGAGCCGCCGTTTGCCGTCACTTCCGTGCCGCCGCTGACCGTTCCGCCCTCGGCATAGCCGTCATCGTTCAGCGTGCCGGAATATGTGCCGCCGGTCACAATGGTATAATCCGACGAGTCGCCGTCACCGATGCCATAGATCACATCGGAGACCGCCTTGGGCGACTGCAGTGTCACAAGAACCGTACCGTTCTGATCCACAATGCTGATCTGGTCGCCGGCTGCTGCGTTGCAGTTGGTTGCCACCAGACAGCCGCTCTCCGAATATTCCATCATGCCCTTGCTGGACAGCGCCAGCAGTGTGCCGCCGGTATAGGTCATATCCCCGTTGGCATCCAGCGAGCCGTCTCCGCCGCTGGTCGGACCGCACACCAGCAGTGTGCCGCCGGTCATTGTCCATGTGCCGTTGGAATCCACACCGTCACCGGAGGCGTTGACGTAGATATGGCCGCCGGAAATGGTCATGGCGTGGGAGCCACTGTCTGCGCCGCCGGTGTTCAGTCCGTCATCGGTGGCATCCAGAATCCGTATCTCGCCGCCGCTGATGTTCATTTCCGCCTTTGACTCAATGCCCTCGGTGCAGCTGTGAATGGTAATGCTGCCGTCTGAAACGGTGAGATCACCGTGGCTGCTGATGCCCTTGTTGTCGGAAGTAATGTCCAGCGTTGTGCCGGAGAGTTCTGCCGTTCCGGCGGCGTGGACAGCGTGGTCTGTGGAGTGAATGGTACAGCTGCCGCCGCTCATCACCAGATTGCCGCCGCACTTGATGCCCTTGCTGGTGGCATCATCTGCCGTTGTTGTGGTTGTTGTTGTCTGCGAATCTGCTGCGTCTGTCACAGATGCCGCAGTGGTATCCGTCTGAACGGCTGCCGCCTGGATGACGTCAGCGTTTTCGGCGTTGGCATTCTGCCCGTTCTGTCCGGGAACATCGCCGGAAGGTGCATTTCCGCTGGGCGGATTGCCGCCGCCAAAGGTCTCGCCGTCCGGCAGCTCCGGCGGATTTCCGGAGGGTGCATCTCCGGAGGGCATTTCACCGGAAGGCGGTGTACCGCCGCCAAAATTGCCGGGCTGGAAGTCGTCCTGTGCAGAGGCTGCCACTTCTCCGGTGGTCGTCACCTGGACAGTGCCGCCGGAAATGGTGAGGTCACCGTCTGCCTGGATGCCGTCCTCGGCACTGGAAACGGTCATCTCGCCGTCCTGTATCTCCATAGCGCCGCCGCAGTTCACGCCATCCTCTGCCGCATCAATGGTCAGTGTGCCGCCGGCGATTTCAACATCACCGCTGCACTTAATGCCTTTGCTGCTGGAGGTCTCGCCGGTCTTTGCATCCACAGCCGTGCCGTTGCTGGTGAGGGTATACGTACCGTCTGTCACCCACACCAGAGACTCTGCCTGGAGACAATCGCCGCCGGCTGTCACTGCGGCACTGCCGTCCGTCAGCTGCAAAAAGCCCTTTGCGGCATCGCTGTCCTCGGTGGACTTTACACCGTCATTGCCGGCGTTCACGGTCAGATCTGCGCCGAACATTGCCACGCAGTCCTTGCCCTTTACGCCATCCTCTGCCGCATCCACGGTGATCGTACCATTCACCAGTTTCAGCGTATCCTTGCAGACGATGCCGTCCCGGCTGTTTCCGGAGACTGCCAGGCTGCCGCTGCCATTGATCGTCAGCTTATCCTGTGCAAACAGAGCGCAGGCATCCACGTTGTTTCTGCTCTCTGTGGTTTCGGCGTTGTCGGCGCTGTCTGTCAGGACGTTTTTCGTATCCTTCGCCAGTGACAGGATGGTGCGCTTTTCATTGACGCACACCAGCGCCGGACCAGACGGGCTGGTGATCTCTGCGCCGTCCAGATAAAGCTTTACCTTTTCCGAACCGGTGACAACTACCTGTCCCTTTGTCAGCTTGCCGCTGATACGATAGGTGCCGCCTGCGGAAATGGTGACCCGGTTGTTTTTTACGGAAACGGCTTTGGTATTGCCGGTGACCTTGGTGTCGTCGTCTGCCAGAGCGATCTCTGCGTCAAAGCTGTCATAAGTGTCGCAAAGGTCGTCTGCATCGGTGGTCACGCCGGCAGTTCCGGACTGCACCGCAGAAAGATTCTGGCTGCTGACCGAACCGTCGGTTTCCTCCAGCGTGGTCGTCTGTGCTGTTTCGCTGTCCGTGCCGCTGGATGTGCTGCTGTTTTGTGTGCATCCGGTGCAGGTAATCATCGCCGCTACCGCCATGCTCATTGCCCAGGCAAATATTTTCTTTTGCATGAGACTCACGCTCCTTTTTGTATTTGGTACCCCATGATGTGAATTTGTCATTTGTCAAAACTCCTCGTATGTGATACCCAATTCCCCAAGCGTGGTTTCTGTTTTTCTATGTTCCTATTATTGCATATGTTTATGGAAATTACGTGAAAATCCTGCGTGAGGCTGCAAAAAGATACGTGGAAAACAGCCGTTGTAACAGAAAAACGTCCGACAGAAACTGTCGGACGCTTTCCCGAAAAATAATAAGGAGAATGTATGAAAAAAAACAAGATGTCAATTGAATAACGCAGTACCTAAATCATTAGTTATTCTCACTCTGCTGTACTTCTGCCAGTGTGACATCGACCTTTTTGGTCTCGCCGGCACGGACATAGGTCAGCGTGATGGTATCCCCAGCCTTGTACTGGTTCTTGACTGCGTTCAGTTCTTCGGTGGTTGTGATAGTCTGATCCTGGATGCCGGTGATAACATCGCCTGGCTGCAGACCAGCCTGGTCAGCTGCACCGCCGCTGGTGACGCTGAAAATATAAGCGCCGACCGGAATATTGTAAGCCTGTGAAACTGCCTCTGTCACATCCTGGCAGGAAATGCCAAGCTGCGGACGGCCGGTCACATAGCCATAGTTGATCAAATCGTCAATGATGCTCTTCGCCTCAGACATCGGGATAGCAAAGCCGATACCTTCTACAGTTGCCTCACCGGAATAGGTGCTGGACATCTTCGCAGAGTTGATGCCGATAACCTGACCGGAGCTGTTGATGAGCGGACCGCCGGAGTTACCGTTGTTGATCGCCGTATCGGTCTGGATCAGCGTCATGGTGTTGTCGTTGATGGTGACCTTACGGTCCAGTGCGGAGATGATGCCGCAGGTAACCGTATTCTGGAACTGGAGTCCCAGCGGGTTACCGATAGCAACTACCATTTCACCCACTTCACAGCTGCTGCTGTCGCCAAATTCTGCGGCAGTCAGATTGTCTGCATCGATTTTCAGTACAGCGATATCTGCCTCTTTGTCGTATGCCACGATGCGTGCATCATAAGTGGTGGTCTCATCCGACATCTGAATCTGTACGGAAGATGCCTCGCCGTAACCGTACTCATCGTCGTAAATCACATGTGCATTGGTAACGATATAGCCATCCTTCGACATGATGATGCCAGTGCCGACGCCGGTCATGCCCTGCGAGCTGTTGCCCTGCTGTCCGTTGCCGTAGCCGAAGAAACCGCCGTAACTGTTATTGTTGGTATTGCCGTTGGAAGAAGAGAACGTGGACTGTACGCCGACAACCGACGGGGTCACTTTCTTAACAATATCTGCTACCGACATCGAACCGTTGGTAGATGCCAGCTGGATCCAGCTCTGATCGGAACTGCTCTTCTTGGAAGAATCGCTGTCCGACTTTTTGCTCTGGCTTTCATCTGCTGCGGAAGAATCATTGCTTGCCACAATAGAACTGCCGTTGTCAGCATTGGCAGAGCGGATGCCCTCATAGACACCGATCGAACCGCCGGAGACCAGAACCATCGCCATAACAAAAGCCGCAATCTTTAGACCGGTGTGCTTTTTCTTCGGCTTTTTGTTGGGGTCGCCGCCGTTGGGGTCGGAGTAATAGTTCACATAGGAATAACCGCCGTTGTTGCCGTTGCCGCCGTTTCCGGCAGATACGGTGTTGTTGACGTTGGATGTATTGCTGCCTGCCGGATTGCCGTAGGTGCTGCCGTTCTGATAAGCGCCGCTGTGAACTGCCTCATCCTGGTGGGGTGTGGTGTTCCGGTAATATCCGTTCTGGTAAGCATATGGGTTTGCAGCGCCGTTTGCGCTGGAACCGGTATTGGTGGGGTTTGTGTTATATCCTGCGCCGGAAGTGTTCTGCGCAGCGTTTTTCACACTGTCTGCTGTACCGGCAGCATTGGGAGCAGATGCTCCGTTCTGCGCCGCATTGTTTTCATTCCACTGCGTGTTGTTTTTGTTTTCAAAGTCAGCCATGATCTTTTCTTCCTTTCTATCCTGAACACCGCTGTTTGGTTTTCGGCGGTGGTTTTGTGCTTTTCGCTTTCTGTAATTATTATTATACGGTTTTATGTGATAAACGTATGATAAGCGATAGAAAAGAAGGTAAAATGCGTCCCACAAAGACTTCACATTCCACATTTCATAGGGTTTCTGACTGTTTCAGTGCAGAAAAGGCGTTTAAGCAGCCTTATTCTGTGCCAGATAGTCCTCCAGATTTACGTCAATGCCGGCACCTGCCTGTGCCATATAGTACATCCAAAGGAACATATCCTGGCTGTCCAGCTTGCCGTCGGCATCTGCATCCAGAGCCTTGCGCTGAACGGGATCCAGCTGTGTATCATAGCCGGCACCTACCAGAGCAATATTGTACATGCAGAGGAACAGGTCATCAGTATCCACACGGCCGCTGGCATCTGCATCACCCATGTAATATGCAGGCATGGTGTGCGCTGCGGCAGCATTTATCATGCTGTCCAGGGACGCACGAAGTGTTTTCATATCATCACTTTTGCCGGTTGCCGCATAAGCATCTGCAACGACACTGCCGTTTCCGTGGGAAAGCATCTCGGTCGACTGGATCGCTGCGGCAGCCAGAGCCACCTGTCCCACCGGTGTAAAGGTCATATCCAGATTCATGATGTTGCTCAGTTCAAAGCCGATCGCCTTTTCACCGGCTGCGCCCACATAAGAGGCATAGAAGTCTGCCGCAGAAGCATCTTCCAGGTTTGCGATGCGCTTGTTCAGTCCGTCTGCGACTGTCATCGGTTCCAGCACGAAATTGTTCACAACGCCGCCCTCAAGTGCCACATCCAGATAGGTGTATAAGTAAGAGACAACGGCACGGCGGTTCTGAGAAACGCCCGGCAGTCCACCATTATAGTCTACGCCCAGAGGGTTGTTGACAGATTCTACCACAATATCTGCGGTACGGTTCAGCTTGTGCAGATCGGTGACCACAGTCTCAATGTTGGCAAATATGGTATCCACAACGCCCGGCAGATTTACCGCCAGCTTTTTATTGGCTGCATCCAGCTTGTTGGTATCGGTGGTCAGCTTGTTTGCCACATCGATCAGCGTGCTGCAATTGGACAGGTCTACCAGGTCAGTGTTCTCATACAGCACCTGTGCGATCAGATCGTTTACGCCCACAGAGACCATGATGACTTCTGCGGATTCTACGTCAGCACGGAGCGCCGCATCGGACTGCACCGCAGTCACCAGGTCGCCGGAAGTTGCACCGACCTTCGCATAGTTTACGGCAGTGCCGCCCAGATAATCTGCCACAATGGAGACTGCAGACTTTCCGTCGCCTGTCTCTGCCAGGCAGTCATCGCCCAGCGCAACTACCTTACAGCCCGTCACTGCAACCGGTTCATAGGTCGCCGCAGATGCTGACATTGCCAGAACCGGCACTGCGGTGACTGCTGCGCATACGCCAGCCAGACTTTTTGTCCAGATTTTTGTTTTCATCATTTACAAGTCCTTTCTGTCCTAACCCGTCTGCATGATTCGCAGGCAGGTACGCTTGGCTTTTCCACAGCGGCATCCTGTCTTTCTGCGCCCCAGGTACCCCTTTTTGTCCCCTGCGGACAGCGGCGCCGCCTGTTGTCATTATACCTTGTTTTGCCGCATCTGTCAAGAGATGTGCCGGGAAAAAGCGAAACCGTGTTTCTCCAAACGGAAAAACACGGTTTCAGTAAAGCAATGAGAAAAAGAGAGATAACTGCAAAATTCTAAAATTGCAAAAATGAAATACCGCCGACACCTCGCAATTCTTTTGCCGGAAATGTATTTCTATACGAAGCATCATCACAAGCGGGATATGCTGTGAATCATCTGCCTTGCTTCTGTTATGATTATATCACATTTGCACCAAATTGTCAACAGGAAGATGATGGATTTCATGTAAAATATCCAATCTGCTTTTTGTGCAACTTGACAGTAGGCATCCCTAACGCAGAAAAGCACTGTCAAACAGACCATAACAGCGTCGTTTCTGAAATCGGTTTTCCACAGATTTCTCCACTTTTCAACACGCTATGGTGTGGAAAGCCGTGGAAAAAGGCAGCTCTCACCGCTTTATGATCTCATCCGAATCCAGCATGACGGTAAACGGACCGTCATTGCACAACTCCACCTGCATATCTGCGCCGAAGATGCCGGACTCCACCACCGGAACACGCTCCCGGCAGTACGCCTTACAGGATTCGTACAGTGCCTCCGCCTGCGCCGGCGGTGCAGCATGGACAAAGCTGGGGCGATTGCCCTTGCGGCAGTCCGCATAGAGCGTAAACTGCGACACCAGCAGCAGGCTGCCGCCCACATCGGAAAGGGACAAATTGATCTTGTCGTTCTCATCCGAGAAGATCCGCAGCCGCAGCAGCTTGTCCACCATTTTTTCCATGATCTCCTGGGTGTCCTCCGGCGCAATGCCCAGGAGTACCAGAAATCCCTGTTCGATCTCTCCGGTGGTTTTGCCCTCCACGGAGACCTTTGCGTGTTTCACACGCTGTACCAACATCTTCATGCCTTATCCCTCACTTGAATTTGTTCCAGCACCTTGCCGATGGGTTCCCGGATGCACAGGTCCGCCTGTTCATCCATCGGCGTTGCGTCCCGGTTCAGCAGAACCAGATGGTCGCCCCGAAAATACCGCAGCAGCCCTGCCGCCGGATAGACCGTCAGCGATGTACCACCCACCAGCAGCAAGTCCGCATTGGCAATGGCATTCACCGACCGTGTCAGCGTCTCCTCCGGCAGGGACTCCTCATACAGTACCACATCCGGCTTGACTCTGCCGCCGCATTTTTCACAGTGCGGCACGCCGTTTGTCAGCATGATCCACTCAGCATCATAGACGGCGCCGCACACCTGGCAGATATTCCGGTGTACACTGCCGTGCAGTTCCAGCACCGTCTTGCTGCCAGCCATCTGGTGCAGCCCGTCGATGTTCTGGGTCACCACCGCCAGCAGTTTTCCGGCTTGTTCCAGCTCCGCCAGCTTTTTGTGCGCCGCATTGGGCTTTGCCGTGAGACAGATCATCTTGTTCCGGTAAAACCGGTAAAAATCCTCGGTATGCCGTTCAAAATAAGTATGGCTGAGGATGGTCTCCGGCGGCACGTCATACTGCTGGTGATACAGCCCATCCTGGCTGCGGAAGTCCGGGATGCCGCTTTCTGTGGAAACGCCTGCGCCGCCAAAAAAGACGATCCGGTCAGACGCATCCACCCATTTCTGCAACTGTTCGATTTTTTCTTTATCCATGGTGATTCCCCTTTCTATCCGGCAATGACGCTGACGTAAAACGTCCGGCGGCGTGGACCGTCAAACTCGCAGAAGTACACGCCCTGCCATGTGCCAAGCACCAGTCTGCCGTTTCGCACCGGAATGGTGACACTGCTGCCCATGGCAGAGGCACGGGCGTGTGCGGAAGAGTTGCCCTCCATGTGGCGAAACTCCGGGCGATCCGAAAAGGCTTTCCGATATGCCAGCAGCAGGTCTGTCACTACATCCGGGTCTGCATTTTCGTTAATGGTGATGCCGGCGGTGGTGTGGGGACAGTATACCACACAAATGCCGTCTGTCACGCCGCTTTCCGCCACTGCGCCCTGCACCTGGGCAGTGATGGGGCAGAGATTTTCTGCCGGCGTTTCTAATGTATATGCGTATAACATGGCAATCGCTCCTTTTTTGTGCTGTTTCTATTATAAAGCATCTGTCCCGGGAATGCAAGCCCCTTTCTTTTCAACATCAAAGGCGCTGATTTTCTTTTGCTTTTTCAACACAAGCATCAACTTTTTCCCGGATTTTTTTCTTTTTCCATTGAAAACAGAACTTTTTGAAATTGTCCAAAAAAATTTGCTGTTTTCTCTTGACAAAATCTGCTTTTTATAGTATAATAATAAAGCTGTTTGATGCAGTCCAATGGAGAGGTGTCCGAGCGGTTTAAGGAGCTAGTCTTGAAAACTAGTGATTCCGAGAGGAACCGTGGGTTCGAATCCCACCCTCTCCGCCAACGAATAATACATGGAGCGGAACATTTACAGCTGTTCCTCCTTTGGATGATAAAATGCGGAAGTACCCAAGTGGTGAAGGGGCTCCCCTGCTAAGGGAGTAGGTCGGGAAACCGGCGCGAGGGTTCAAATCCCTCCTTCCGCGCCAAGAAAAAAGCACTTCATTTCGAAGTGCTTTTTTCGTTTTTCCGCATAAAAAAACGACCTGCAAAAAGGGAAATTGCAGGTCTAAAAACAGATGAAGCCATTGCATATCCGTCAGACATGACGTCAAAACAGGACATAAAAAGGGGAATTGGGGGATTTCTTCAATCCATGCTTTTAGTATACCGGAAAAAGCTTAAAATAGGCTGAAAGAAACCACACTTTCTGCAAATTTTTCCATAGCTATGCAAGAGACGCAAAAAAGCCTGCACGCCATCCGGCGCACAGGCTTTTCATTTTATTTCGATTTACGCAAAAGGCACCAATCAGTTAATGATGGTCTCCTCAGTTTCCTTGTCGAACAGGTGAATCTTGTTCGGATCCAGAGCGATCTTGATCTCATCCTGCGGACGAGCGGTAGAGCGCGGATCAACACGAGCAGTCATCTGAACGCCAGCGCATACCAGGTACAGATAAGTCTCAGCACCCATCATTTCGGTGATTTCAACAGTAGCGTCAACGACACCGGTAGATGCGTTGGACAGGAACATCTCGTCATCGTGGAGAGCCTCCGGACGGATACCCAGAGTAACTTCCTTGTCAACATACTTTGCCAGCTCCGGAGTTACCTTTGCAGCCGGAACTTCAACCTGATACTTCACAGCCTTGCTGGTCTTGGTAGCATCTGCGCCGAACTCTACATAGTAGTTGTCTGCCTTCTTCAGAACAGCGTCGATGAAGTTCATCTGCGGAGATCCCAGGAATCCTGCAACGAACTTGTTGCCCGGACGCTCGTACAGAGCCTGCGGTGTATCGATCTGCTGAATGATACCATCCTTCATAACTACGATACGGTCACCCATGGTCATAGCCTCAGTCTGGTCATGTGTTACATAGATAAATGTGGTACCCAGCTTCTTGTGCAGCTTGGAGATCTCAGTTCTCATCTGCGCACGGAGCTTTGCGTCCAGGTTGGACAGCGGCTCGTCGAGGAGGAATACCTGCGGATTACGAACGATTGCACGACCCAGTGCAACACGCTGTCTCTGACCACCGGACATAGCCTTCGGCTTACGATCCAGCAGGTGGCTCAGATCCAGGATCTTTGCAGCCTCTTCTACCTTGCGTGCGATCTCGTCCTTCGGTACCTTACGCAGCTTCAGACCGAATGCCATGTTGTCGAATACGGTCATGTGCGGATACAGAGCATAGTTCTGGAATACCATTGCGATATCTCTGTCCTTCGGAGCGATGTCGTTTACCAGGCGGTCGCCGATGTACAGCTCACCTTCGGAAATTTCTTCCAGACCAGCGATCATACGCAGGGTCGTAGACTTACCGCATCCAGACGGTCCTACCAGAACGATGAATTCCTTATCCTTGATTTCCAGGTTAACGTCCTTTACAGCGACTACATTGCCCGGATACTTTTTATAAATATGTCGAAGTGATAAACTTGCCATTTGCGCAGTTCCTCCTAAATAAGATTTTTCCAGAACGTCCTCACGGGCGTTTCCCGTCCGCCGTTCTCGATGATATATATATCATACCAAAAATAAAAACATTTTTCAAGTCGTTATTTGCCCAAAATTCTGCTTGTACATTTATCCATTATGACGAATGCTTTTTTAGCGTTTGTAGCAAACTTGCAAAATTGGTTTCACAATTCAGCATTTTTTGGACATCTTTTTCAGACAGCACACAGCACGTGCCAATTTCCAGATCCTGGGGCATTTCCAGTCCGCCCATGGCGATCCTCGCCAGCTCTGCCACATGATTTCCAGCCGCCGCAAACATCCGCCGCACCTGGTGATATTTTCCCTCGTGCAGACAGATCAGCGCCTCACGGTCTGTGCCCTCCACCGGGGCAGCCTTTGCCGGCAGACACTGTGCGCCATCCGCCAGCACCATGCCCTCTGCCATCTTTTCCGCATAGCCGTCCTCCCAGGGGCGAGCCAGCACGATGTGATAGTATTTCGCCACGTGACTCCGTGCCGCAATGACCTGGTGCGCCAGCTGCCCGTCATCGGTGAGCAGCAGCATCCCGGTAGAGTCTTTGTCCAGCCGTCCCACAGGTCGCAGGTCCTTCCGGCACAGCTCCGGCGGCACAAGTTCCAGAACGCTCTTCTGCCCCGGCTCATCCGCAGAGCTGACATAGCCCTTGGGCTTGTGCAGCAGCACATAGAGATACTGGTCGCCGGGGATGTGTCTGCCGTTCAGACAGACGGTGTTCTCGTCCGGCTGTACGTGCTGGTCTGCCTTTCGCACCACAGCGCCGTCCACGGTCGCCTTTCCCTTCTGGATCATCTGCCGCAGTTCCCGGCGGGAATACATGGTGCGTGCAGAGAGAAACTGATCTAATCGCATCAGAGACCTCCTGTTCTATTTTTCGTTTGTCCACATAGATTATACACAGAGAAACACACAGCATTTTCGAAAGGCGGTCTGCATCATGGAAAAACGAGGGATTCTGTTTCTTGGCGCCGCAGGCGTGATCTTCGGCTGCGGCTTTTTGTGGCACTGGCTGCATCTGCCGGCAAGCGCACCGGAGACGCACCAGATCTGTCTCCAGGACGGCGCACAGCGGCTGGCATTCCTGGAGAGCCAGGGACAGCCGAAGCGCTGCTGCGTCGCCACAGAGACCGTTCAGCTGCCTGCTGCGGCGGACGGCAGCTACAGCGAGTACGCCGCACTCCAGCAGGCACAGGCGCTGCCGCTGGCATCACACCTGGGCGAGACAGCCGTCCGCTATACTTATACGCAGAGCAGCCCTGGCGAGGCACACCTGCGCACAGAGCTGCTGCTGAGTGAGGATCAGATCCTGCTGGGTGCGGTGCAGTATGACTGCACCCAACCGGAACAGATGTCTCCGGTCATGCAACCGTAGACTCCGGAATCACTTGTCAAATACGTGGAACAGTCCGCCGATCAGCGGCAGCTGCTTTGCCTTGCCGTTCGCTGCATTGATGATGCCAATAATCATCAGCGCCAGGCTTGCCAGAGACAGCAATGCGGAGAGAGCTGCGCCCAGAACCGGGATCTTTCCCAGAATGGCGCTGGCGATGCCCACAACAATGTTCGCCAGGAACAGGATAAATCCCTGGTTTGCGTGATATTTGGCATAGCGGGACTGTCCGCCGTTTACCAGCAGCGGCAGGATAAACAGGATGCCCACATAGGACAGCGCTGCCCAGACCTTGTTGGTCTGGATGTCCTGGGTGTCGTACATTCCGGTATCGTCCGGGGTATTCATAAAATCATTGAAATCGTTGCTCATGGTCTGATCTTCCTTTCTGCTCTGCGCTGCCGTAAATCCTCTTCATCCAGTGCGCCGATGGCAGCTAAAAATCCGGCTACATCTGTAAAATCCTGATAGACCGAGGCGAACCGCACATAGGCGACCGGGTCGATCAGTTTCAAACGTTCCATGACCGCATTCCCGATCTCCGAGGAGGTGACGACGCTGCGCATCTCCTGGGCATACTGGGATTCCAGCTCGCTCACCAGTTTCAGGATGAGGCTGGAGGTCACGGGACGTTTTTTGATGGCATTGAAAATTCCTGTCACCAGTTTATGACGATCAAACGGCTCATAAGAACCATCTTTTTTCTGTACCATCAGCATGGGGCGTTCCACCGCCTCATAGGTCGTGAAGCGCTTTCCGCACCCCAGGCATTCCCGGCGGCGGCGAATCTTTTCATCCGTCGAACGGGAGTCCATCACACGAGTGTTGATGTTTCCGCAAAAGGGACAATACATAGCGGCATTACACCTTACCTTTCCCTGCCGTCTCTGCGGAGCGAATCCGATTCTGGAGCAGCGTGTAATTGGCGGCAAGCTCTGCCACATCGGAAAAGCCGCTGCGGTAGAGTTCCAGGATCACGGAGCAGTCCGGGCTGACCTGCGCCAGCATTTCCAGAAAAGCGCTGATCCGAAAGCGCCCCTTCCCCAGCAGAAGGCAGTCGCCGTATTCGCCGTGGTCGCTCATGTGGACGTGTACCACATGAGACCCCAGCCCTCGCAGCATGGCAAGGGGATCTTCGCCGGAGCGCACCGCCTGCTTGATGTCCAGGACGAATCTCGCCTGTTTCCCCAGGGCATCCCGCATTTCCAGCAGAAACGGCAGGGATGCGCTGGTACAGCGTGCCACGTTTTCCTGCGCCACCTGGACGCCGTAGGAGTCTCCCAGCTCTGCCAGCCGGCGAAAGCGTTCGAAATACATCTCCTTGTTGACCGATGCCGCCGGGACTTTGTTCCCGTGCAGCACGAACACCTTTGCGCCCAGCTGCTGCATGGCGGAAAAATAATGCCGGCAGTATTCCAGATAGTCGTCCGCACGCCGTGGATAATTGGAAAAGAGCATGGTCGGCTCAATCTCACAGGTGAACGGGTGCAGCGAGACACAGGTCATGTCGAACCGATGCAGCAGGCGTGCCATGGTATCCACAAAGCTGCGGCGCAGTTCAGAGTGGCTGTTGATGAAAATTTCCACATTAGACACGCCGGAAAGCGCCAGATCATACAGTGCCTCTTCCACCACCCGTGGATACAGGCAAGCCGTAGAAACGCCGGCACGCAGCATACAACCACTCCTTTCTGCCTGCATTCTGCCCTGCACCGGAAATGGTGCGGCAGGCTTTTTTCATTATACCATACCCGAATCGAAATTTCAATAGATTTTTGTACAGATGTACGAAAATCGATTTTCATGCCGCAGATGCGCAAAAAACCGGCACGGGCGCTCTTGCCCATACCGGTTTTCTGTTCCTATATCAAGCGAAACAAACGCTTATACGCTTACCTTTGCTGCCTTTTTCTTCGGCGGTTTCAGCACGCTGATGCCACGTTTTTTCTGCCACCATACCCACAGGCTCGGCACAAAGCAGATGGAGTTGAACGTACCCATTGCAATACCAGCCATCATCGGCACGGAGAAACTCAGAATGGAATCCAGACCCATTACCAGCGCAACGATGGTAACGATCAGCATGGAGCTGAATGTGGTAACAGAAGTACGGATACTGCGTCGCAGCGACTGGGAGTCACTGATGTTGACCAGTTCCTGGATCTGTGTGCCCGGCAGCAGTGTCTGGTTCTCACGGATACGGTCGTAAATAACGATGGTATCGTTAACCGCATAACCCAGCAGAGTCAGGATAACTGCCATAAAGTTGGAGTCGATCTCAAACCGGCACAGAACCACGCAGCCATAGGTGACGATCAGTGTGGAGAGCAGTCCCAGCACAGCGCACACACCTGCGGACCAGCCGCTGATCTGCTTGAACCGGAGCGCAATGTACACGATCAGGATCAGTGCAGCGAATACTGCTGCCACGATGCACTTGGCGAAGAATTCGCCGCCGGAACGTGCGTTAACGTCGTTGGCGTCCAGCAGCTCTACCTCGTTGTCCGGGCAGAGTTCCTTCACCTTGTTGGTCACTTCGTTCTGACGGTCGATGGTCAGACCTTCGGTGGAAGTGAAGGACAGGGACAGGGTCTTGGTGTCGCTGTCCAGGCTGTCGCCCTGCTGTACCTTTACGGTAGAGCCGACCAAACTGGTCAGTTCCTTGGAAATGCTGCTTTCGTCCACATCACCGGTATAGCTGTAGGTGATGATCGTACCGCCCTTGAATTCCAGCGCAACGTCTACGCCGGTAAAGGTGGAGAGCAACGAGATCAGGATCAGTGCAAAGCCGATGATAAAGAACAGCTTCGACTTGGAACAGAAATCACGTACTTTTACGTCTACATCAAAATGCTTTGCGTCCTTAGTCTGCTTTGACATTGATACCACCTCCATAGAGTTTCTTGTTCTGGAAGCACTTGAACCGAGACAGAGACATGGTCATCAGTCTTGCCGCAAACACGCCCATGATAAAGTTCATAATCAGACCGGTCATCAGTGTAAAGCCGAAGGAGTAGATAACGCCCTCTGTGGTCGCACCGAAGAACCAGAAGATCGTGTGGTTGAAGATCTTTGCCCAGATGCTGTCTGGCACGCCGAATGCACCCATCAGCACGATGGATACCAGGATACCGGTCAGGTTACCGTCCAGGATCGCACTGAACGCACGGTGATAGCCGGAATACAGTGCCGTATCCAGCGTCTTGCCCTTGCGCAGTTCCTCACGGATACGCTCGCCGGTGATGATGTTCGCATCGACGCCCATGCCCACAGACAGGATGATACCTGCAATACCAGGGATCGTCAGCGTGGTGCTGGACATAAAGCCGAACCAGCCGGAAACAGCCGCCAGCATACCGGCAACCTGTCCAATCAGCGTGATGGATGCCACCACGCCCAGCAGGCGGTACAGGGCGATCATGTAAATCACGATCAGCGCCAGGGTGATAACGCCGGCAATCACCATTGCCGTCAGCGCACCCTCGCCCATGGTCGGAGAAATGGTCTTAAAGCTTGTCGTCTCCAGAGAGAACGGCAGCGCACCGGAATTGATCTTGTCTGCCAGTTCCTTTGCACTTTCATATGTAAAGTTACCGGAAATGGATGCCTTGCCGTCCGAGATCACTGCGTTGACAGACGGTGCAGAGACCATGGTGTTGTCCATCCAGATGGAGATCTGTCCCTTGGACTGATACAGCTCCGAGGTTGCCTCATAGAACTTTTCTGTACCGCTGTCGTTCAGATCCAGGGTAACCACCCAGGTGATGTCTCCGGTGGTGTCATCCTTGGAACCGCCGGTAGATGCCTGTGCCACGTCCGCACCGGTCAGCACGATATCGCCCGACGGAACGGTGTCGCCGTTTTCATCGGTGGTGGTGTCTGTACCCTTGCGGAAGGTCAGTTCTGCGGTCTCGCCCAGTTCCTTGACAGCCTGTTCCGGATTGAAGTCCTTTTCGCCTGCCTGCCACGGAAAACGCACGATAATACGATTGCTCTTGTAGTCCAGATACGTTTCGCTGTCGCTGATGTTCTGGTTTGCCAGACGCAGCTTGATGGTCTCCAGTGCTGCATCCATTTGTTCCTCCGTTGCATCCACATCGCCCGCCGGTTCAAAGGTCACGTCTACGCCGCCTTGGATGTCGATGCCGAGACGGATATCATCCACCCCGTGAACATAGGTCTTTACCACATCACCAAACTGGGTATGCACGCCGAAAATGGTGGTGAGCGTAAACAGAGCGATTACGGCAAATACAATGAAGAAAACGGGTTTTTTCACTTTTCTCACGATTTAGCCTCCTGTGCTGCGGTCTGTCTGTCTCAGGTTCCGCATAATAAACTGTGCCGTCGGCAGAATGCACGATCGACAATTACTTATTATTATATTCCAATTTTCGCAATTAGTCAATAGGCACGGCAAAACTTGTACAACATTGCCGATTTGAAAGCGGTTTTTTCGGCGACTTCTCCAAATACCGGGAGAAAACTTTTGGAATTGCCGTTGCAATTCCACGATACTTATGATATAATCATATCAATAGAAAAATACGATTCCGGCGCCGGCACAGGCGCTCCGAAAGGACTGACAGACAATGGTACACTTCGGCAACGACTGGGACACCATCCTGGACGGCGAATTTGCCAAAACCTACTATCAAAATCTGCGGCAGTTTCTGCTGACCGAATACCGCACCCAGACCATCTATCCCGGTATGTACGATATTTTCAACGCACTGAAATACACCCCTTACGCCAAAGTGCGTGCCGTAATTCTGGGACAAGACCCCTATCACGGTCCGAACCAGGCGCATGGACTGAGCTTTTCCGTGCGGAAAGGCGTAGCGCCGCCGCCGTCTCTGGTGAACATTTTCAAGGAGATCAAGGATGATGTGGGCATCGACAACACCGGCAAGCACGGCGAGCTGACCAACTGGGCAAAGCACGGGGTACTGCTGCTGAACACGGTGCTGACCGTCCGTGCCGGACAGGCGAATTCCCACAAGGGCAAGGGCTGGGAGCAGTTCACCGATGATGTGATCCGGCTGCTGGACCAGCGGGAAGAGCCGGTGGTGTTCCTGCTCTGGGGCAACAATGCCAAGGCGAAACGGGCGCTGATCCAGCACCCCCAGCACCTAGTGCTGACCGCCGCACACCCCAGCCCTCTGTCTGCGTATCACGGATTCTTCGGCTGCAAGCACTTCTCCAAGGCAAACGCATTCCTGCGGGAACACGGGCTGCCGGAAATCGACTGGAGCATCTGATATGGCGTATTCCTATCGCTGGCAGTACTGCGACATGGATTTTTTGCGGCACTGTCTGAAAAAATACAGCCTGCTGCTGGAGAAAATCCCATCGGCGATTCTCACGGAGGAAACCACGGGAACGCAGATGTTCGTCACGGAATTTCTCTCCGACTGCATCAAACGGTGTGATGACGGATTCGACGATTACACCATGACGGCACTTTTGCCGGAAGGGGCAGCCACTGTCACGCTGCAAGAAAACAGGGATACAGTTCGCCGTCTTTCCACCCGCTATCACGGCGAATATGCGGCACTGCTGCCGGAAATGGCAGCCTATTACTTTTCCAAAGCCGGCAGACAGCAGCGGCGGGATACGGAACAGGCTCTGGGAAAACGCTGTTTCGCATTTTTCGATTATGCGTACAACAGAATGTTGGAAGCGCAGTTTCTCCGGCACGATTTTCGCTGGGTGGGCGGCGAAATTCCTTCTGTCAACCATTTGAAAACGCTCTCCGACGCTGCCGATCTGACCGAGGCACTGGGGCAATTCCGACGGGAAGAATATGACAGACGAAAGGAACACGATTTCTCCCATGCAAAGCTTTGCACTTTCCTGGAAACCCGGTTTGGGATGCTGTATTTTGAAAATCGGTTTGCTGCGTACCTGCTGCAGCCGGTTTCCGGCGGTTTTTCCGCAGATGACGGCAGCACGGAAAGCTGGCTGCTGTGGAGATGCAGTCGGCTGCTGGGCGGCATTGCCCTCACGGCAGAGCGAAAAGTGTGCCGCCTGTTTGGAACTGATGAAAACGAACGGCAGCAGGTGCTGGCGGCATACTTTTGTTTCTGCCGGCAAAAGGGGATCCCCTTTTCCGGAGAGATACAGCTGTGCCAGCCGGAATATGCCGAGCCGCTGGGAAAGGATTTCCTGCCATGGAAGTGGGAGTCCGGCAAGGTCACGCCACAGCTGCTGCAAGCCATAGCCGACCAACTGCGGCAATGTGTCCCGGAACAAGACACAGACTGGTGCTGGCTGCTGGGAACACGGCTGGTATTCACCGTGCTGCCCCTGGCAAAAGAGGCATTGGCAGCACTGCCCCAGCCGGAACGGGATGCCCTTTTCGTACAGGCGGAACAGTTCCTGCGAAAAACGGCAGTTGCTTTAGGTGACCAGCCGCAGCCGCTGACAGAAACGGACTTTGAAAAGCTGACGGCACAATATGACAAGCTTTTGCTGGCAGATTCGGCGGAAAAGTTACAGCGATATTCCCGGCTGTATCCCACATCAGCACACGCCAAGTTTCCGATACAGCAGAAAGACGGCTATGTCTGGCGGTCGGAACGACCAGTAGAGCAATCGGCAAAAAATGCTCCAGACGGCACCACTCTGCCGGCAGTCCGCAGGGAATTGTTGTTGGAACAGCTGCAATTGCCGCCGGAAAAGATCGCCCTGGAACAGATCTATCCCCTTTGCTATGAAGATATGGCTGGTTTTTCCGAAAACGGAAGATACTGCAAACGTGGCGAAGATTTTCTGAAAGAAGCACCGCAGCTGCTGCGGAATTATGAAACACAGCACGCTGCGGTTCTCCGGGAGCGGTACTCGCCGGAGGAATGGAACTGGTTCCGGCAGAGCGCCGATCAGGTATAAAAAAAAATGATATCAAGCGATACGATTTTTCCGTCTACCCAAACACCTACAAATATGCTATAATATGATTGTACTACTAAAATATCATATATTCCGGCACACGCCGCAGAAAGGAAATAGATATGAAAATCGCATCCCTGTTCTCCGAAAAGACTGTTTTTTCGTTTGAGATCTTTCCGCCGAAAAAGACTTCTTCCATCGAAACCATTTATGACACCCTGGAGGCGCTCCAGGATCTGCACCCGGATTTTATCAGCGTGACCTTCGGTGCAGGCGGCAGCGGCAACGGCGAAAACACCCTTGCTATTGCCAAGCGGCTGAAGGAACACTACGGCGTACTGCCCATGGCACACCTGCCCTGCATCCACTATTCCAAGGCACAGATCGACACCATCCTGGAGCAGTTCCGGGAAAACGGCATCGAAAACATCCTGGCGCTCCGTGGCGACCGGGTGGAGGGCTTAGAACCGACCACCGATTTCGACCACGCCGCCGACCTTATCCGCTACATCCGCAGCAAGGACGGCAGCTTTGACATTGCCGGCGCCTGCTATCCGGAGTGCCACCCGGAGGCGCCCAACATGGATACGGACATCCGCCATCTGAAGGAAAAGGTGGATGCCGGCGCAAGCCATCTCATCACCCAGCTGTTTTTCGACAATGATTCGTTCTACGACTTCCGCTATCGTGCTGCCCGTGCCGGCGTGAATGTTCCCATTGAGGCTGGCATTATGCCGGTGACCAACCGGAAACAGATCGAGCGCATGGTCACCATGTGCGGCGCAAGTCTGCCCCGGAAGTTTACCAAGATGGTACAGCGTTTCGAGGACAATCCGGATGCGCTCCGGGATGCCGGCATTGCCTATGCCATCGACCAGATCGTCGACCTGGTGACCGACGGGGTGGACGGCATTCACCTGTACACCATGAATAATCCCTATGTGGCACGGAAAATCAGCGAGGCAGTCGGCGGCATCATTAAGGCAGCGCCGAAATGCTGACCCTGCCGCTGAACGAGATCGACAAGCAGGAGGCGCTCCGCTATATGGGATGTCCCGGTGCGCCGGATGCGTCCCTGCTGGCAGTCGTCAGCGACTGCGAAGAAAAGCTGCGACGTGCTGTTCTGCCGGGCGTGGTCTACCGGGTGCTGCCGCTCTGCCGGGAAAACGGCGTTCTCTCTGCCGGCGGCATGGTGCTTGCCGGAGAAGATATCGCACGGCATCTGGCAGAGTGCGACCGGATCATTCTGATGGCGGCGACCCTTTCCGGACAAGCAGACCAGCTCATCCACCGTGTGGGCATCTCCGATATGACACGCTCCCTCGCCATGGATGCCCTGGCAAGCGCCGGCATCGAACAGGTCTGCAACCGGGCGGAGGAATGCTTTCGGGAACAGCTGCCGGAGGTCTACTTTACCTGGCGGTTCAGTCCGGGCTACGGAGACCTGCCCCTGGCGCTCCAGCCGGAAATTTTGCAGCTGCTGGATGCACAAAAGCGTCTGGGGCTGACGGTGACGCCGGAGCATATCCTCATCCCCCGGAAGTCCGTGACGGCGATCATCGGCCTGGCGGATCATCCGCTGAAAAAAGGCGCACGGGGCTGTGCCACCTGCCGGATGCGGGAAAACTGTATGTTCCGCAAAGGCGGCACACATTGCTAAAATTGCGAAAACAACTTGCAGCATGGACGCAGATACCTGTGTCCATATTGTGTTATCTGGAACTTGTTTTCCTAAGACACACCTTTTCGGCGAATCCTACGGAAACACGTACTATATTAAAAAGGAGTTTTTCTTATGGAATATGAAATTATGCCGTATACAGAGGCTGACGTAGATGCTATGATCGAGATCTGGAACGAAGTTGTTCGGGACGGCGCTGCATTCCCCCAGCTGGACGAACTGAACCACAAGACCGGCGTGGAATTCTTCGGCAGACAGGATTTTGCCGGCGTGGCAAAGGTAAACGGCGAAGTAGCCGGGCTGTACATCCTGCACCCCAACAACGTGGGCAGATGCGGTCACCACGCCAACGCCAGCTATGCCGTTTCTTCGAAAATGCGTGGCATGAAGATCGGCGAGGGACTGGTGCGCCACTCGCTGGAAAAGGCAAAGGAGCTGGGCTACCGCATTCTGATCTTCAATGCCGTTGTCAAGGGCAATGACCGTGCGATCCAGCTGTACACCAAGCTGGGATTCCAGCGTGTGGGCGTGATCCCCGGCGGCTATCTGCTGAAAAACGGCGTGTACCAGGATATTTATGTGTATTATCATGTGCTGTAAAAACTATTGAATCACTTTTTGGAAAGGACACTCCCCTATGCTTTCTTCCCTATTTCCTCACCGCAAATTCATTCGTCTGGACGGCGGCATGGGTTCCATGCTGCAAAAAGGCGGTATGCCGGTCGGCGCACTGCCGGAAGTCTACAACATCACAGAACCGGAACGCATCATTGATGCACAAAAACAGTTCGTCGCCGTGGGTTCGGACATCATCTATGCCAATACCTTCGGGGCAAACCGGCACAAAATGGCAAAATCCGGCTATTCTGTCCAGGAACTGATCGCCGCCGGCATCGCCTGCGCCCGGAAAGCCTGCGCCGGAACGGAGACCAAGGTGGCGCTGGACATCGGCCCGATCGGACAGCTGCTGGAACCGCTGGGAACGCTGACCTTTGAAGAGGCATACGATATTTTCAAGGAAGAGGTTCTCGCCGGACAGGATGCCGACCTCATCGTCATTGAGACCATGACCGACCTGTACGAGACCAAGGCGGCACTGCTGGCGGCAAAGGAAAATTCCGACAAGCCGGTGATCTGCACCATGACCTTTGAGCCGAACCTCCGCACCTTTACCGGCTGCACCGTTGCCTCTGCGGCAATGACGCTGGAAGGCCTGGGGGCTGACGCTGTGGGCGTGAACTGCTCTCTCGGTCCGGACGAACTCTTTCCCATTGTGGAGGAGATGGCAAAGTGGACCACGCTGCCGCTGGTGGTAAAGCCCAACGCCGGACTCCCGGACCCGGTCACCGGAGAATATCTGGTAGACCCGGCGGAATTTGCACAGGCTGTGGTGAAGTTTGCACAGCTGGGCGTCACCGTCTACGGCGGCTGCTGCGGCACGACACCGGAGCATATCAAGGCGGCTTATGACCTGCTGGAACAGGCAGAGATCCCGAAACGGGAAAACATCCAGATCCCGGCAGCAGTCTGCTCTGCATCCGAAGTGGTGCAGATCGACCAGCCACGCATCATCGGCGAGCGCATCAACCCCACCGGCAAAAAGCGGTTCAAGGCGGCGCTCCAGGCAAACGACATGGACTACATCCTGGATCAGGCAGTGCAGCAGGTGGATGCCGGGGCTGACCTTTTGGATGTGAATGTAGGTATGCCGGGCATCGACGAAAAGGGCATGATGATCCGCACGGTAAAGGCGCTCCAGTCCATCGGCGGCACACCTTTGCAGCTGGACTCCACCATCCCGGCTGTCATGGAGGCTGCACTTCGGGTATATAATGGTAAGCCCATCGTCAATTCCGTCAACGGCGAAGAGGCATCGCTGCAAAACATCCTGCCGCTGGTCAAGAAATACGGCGCTGCGGTCGTGGGACTGACCCTGGACGAAAACGGCATTCCCAAAAAGGCGGCAGACCGGTTCGCCATCGCCAAACGCATCCTGGATCGTGCCACGGCACTGGGTATCCCGAAACGGGACGTGTACATCGACTGTCTGACGCTGACGGCATCGGCGGAACAGGACGGCGCAAAGGAGACCCTGGAGGCGCTCCACCGGGTCAAGACGGAACTGGGACTGAAAACCGTCCTGGGCGTTTCCAACATCTCCTTCGGTCTGCCGAACCGTGAGGCTGTCACACGGACGTTCCTCACCATGGCGCTGGAAAACGGACTGGATCTGCCCATCATCAACCCCAATATCGCCTCTATGGCAGAGGCTGTCCGGGCGTTCCGCCTGCTCCGGGGATTCGATGTAAACTGTGCCGCTTTCGTGGAGGCATACGCCAATATGCCGACTGCCACGGCGGCAGCCACGCCGACTGCTGCGGCAAAACCGGCGGCGGAAAAAGCGCCGGAGACCCTGGATCTGCCCTACGCCATGTCCCACGGACTGAAAAACGAGGGCGCAAAGATCACGGCGCAGCTGCTGGAAACCACCGACGCCATGGAAGTGGTCAATGACATTCTGATCCCGGCACTGGACAGCGCCGGAAAGCTGTTTGAACAGGGCAAGATCTTTCTGCCCCAGCTGATCCAGACCGCAAGCGTGGCGCAGGCGGCATTCGAGGTCATCAAGACCACCCTCATCGAACGCAATGCCGCCCCGGTCAGCCGTGGCGAGATCGTCCTGGCAACGGTAAAGGGCGACATTCACGACATCGGCAAGAACATCGTCCGGGTACTGCTGGAAAACTACGGCTATACGGTGCTGGATCTGGGACGGGATGTTCCGTGCCAGCTGGTGGCGGACACGGCGAAAGAACACGGCGTCAAGCTGGTGGGACTTTCGGCGCTGATGACCACGACCCTGGGCGCTATGGAAGAGACCATCCAGCTGGTAAAGGCATCCTGCCCGGACTGCAAAATCGTCGTGGGCGGCGCTGTGCTGACCGCCGACTATGCGGAAAAGATCGGCGCCGACTATTACGCCAAGGACGCCATGGAGACCGTAGCCGTCGCAAAAGAAGTGGTAGGCTGACAAGGAGGCAACCATTATGACAAACGAGCCAAACGAGACCGGAACCCGTTCTGATGCGCCGGAGAGCGAAGAGAAAAAAGTCCGGAAGTGGGACTTCGTCAACAAGCAGTGGGCGGCGACCATCATTTTCAGCGGCGTTGTTCTGCTGCTGGTGGCGTTCCTGTTCATCAAGCACGAGATCTTCACCGGACTGCTGTCCTATGTGTTTGACGTCCTGCGCCCCATCACCATCGGACTGGTCATTGCATTCATCCTGTACCGCCCCACCTGTCAGATCGACAAGCTGTTTCAGCGTGTGCGGAAAAAGTTCCCACGCTTTCCTACCGGAGCGATGGCGGTATTCTGTTCCTACTTTCTGATGCTCGCACTGCTGTGCGTCATTATCTGGATCATCGTGCCGCAGTTTATCACCAGTATCCGGGACTTCGGGGACAACATCATGCTCTACTACAACAACGTCATGAAGTTCCTCAACAGCAGCCGGGGCGAACAGATCCTCAAATTCCTGGAGGACAACGACATCAACCCGGCGATGCTCCGCACCAAGCTGATGAGTCTGACCACCTACATCCCGGACGCTGTGGGAACGCTCAGCACCTGGGCAAGCGGTCTCATCGGCGGCGTGATCGACTTTTTCATCGGGCTGATCTTCTCGGTCTACGTCCTCGCCGCACGCAACAAGCTCCGCAGCCAGGGACGGCAGATTCTGCGGCATTTCCTGCCCGAAAAACACTATCACCGGCTGTCTCACTACGGCAGACTGACCTTTTCCACCTTCTCCAACTTTATCAGCGGTCAGCTGTCGGATGCGTTCATTCTGGGCGTGCTGATCTTCTGTGTCATGAGCATCGGCGGGCTGGAATACCCCATGATGATCGCCGTTATCATCGGCATCACCAACATGATCCCCTATGTGGGACCCTGGATGGGTACGATTCCCTGTGCGCTGATCCTGCTGATGGTGAACCCGGGTCATGCCATCGCCTTTGTCATTATCGTTATCATTGCACAGCAGATCGACAGCAATCTGATCTATCCCCGTGTGGTGGGGACCTCGGTGGGACTCCCGGCGATCTGGGTGCTGTTCGCCATCACGGTGGGCGGCGGACTGTTCGGCGTCCTGGGAATGATCGTAGGCGTTCCGGTCATGTCCATCATTTATACGGTGATGCGGGAAAAGACCGCCTCCGGCACGCCGAACCAGCCCAGCCAGCCGGAAAAGAAAAAGCACCGCTGGCACATCCGGCAGTCGGTGCAGACCCTTTACAGCCGGGCGGCAAAGCGAAAAAACAGCGAAAACGACCACAGCGATTCTGCGAAGTGAGCGGTTTCGGAGAGAGAAAAATGAGCCTGTTTCTGCGGAAACGGGCTTTTTTGATTTTGCAACGAAAATCCGACAAAATTCGACAAAGTATATCTCTTATTTGAACAGATTCGACAAAACGAATTTAGCAATAATGCTGAATTTTCGCTGTTGAGATTGACACACATGAACAATATTGCTATAATATAAGCATAAGAGAATCGCAGAAAAGTCTAAATTTTGGAAGGGAGATGCAGGCATCAGGTGAAATCGTTTACAAACACGGGACATAAAAGAGGAGGAAGAACTATGAAAAAAATCAAAAAGATGTTCGCAGCCTGCATGGCAACACTGATTGCAGGGGCAACGCTGGGGAGCATAAGCGCACTGTCATCTTCGGCGGCAATATTAGGCGACGTGAATAACGACGGAAAACTTGATGTTTCCGACGTAGTAACATTAAACAAGTTCTTAGCTGGTGAAGGTGTACTTAGCAACTACAATGTTGCAGACACAAATGCAAACGGAATTATAGACGGTGTGGACTCTACGATTTTAATGGCTTTTTTAGTGCATGAAATCAACCGACTTCCGCATACAACAGGCTAATAAGGAGGAAATGTAATATGAAAAAGCTGAAAAAAATCCTGGCAGTCTCAACCGCTGTATTTGTATTGTCTCTTTCTTTGAGTTTGCCTACAGACTGCGTTTCTGCGGCAAATTCCAACAACGCCGTTTCATATACCGTTTTTTCGTTGAAAAGAGGCGGAACCTACAAAACAAAGTACACACTAAATCCGGTGGACACCTTATCCTCTACAAATGCACGTGCTGTCATTGGTGACGACACACGAGTGGTTGACTTTTCAAAAAGTGGTGTGGTAAAAATTAATTTTACTGCTAGTAATGGCGAGTCATATTGGGGAACGGGTTTTGTAGTTGATGAACACACCATTGCTACTGCTGCGCATTGTGTTTGCGAACAGACAAATGGCAAAAATGCTACTAATTCTGGCTCAAAAGTTACAGAAATAAATTTCTTTAACTCTGATGGTACACCAGGATTATCAATTACAGATGCTGTTGAAGTTCATGTTCCCACACTCTATGTAAACGGCTCTTACTCAGACTATAATCCTTATGATTATGCTTTAATTAAAGTCAATGAAGACTTGAGTGATTATGCAATTTTTAATCTGGGCATTATGAATGATAATTTTATCAACAAGCAAACCGCTGTATCTGTTACTGGATTCCCTAAAAAAGTCAATAATCAAGAAGTGCATAATGTCATGTATACAGGGACAGGTTTTATTCGCCAAAGCGATGATAATGAACTGTACTATGATATTGACACCTTTGGTGGAAACAGCGGCGGACCAATTTATATTACTTCCACATTTCAGGGAAAAGCATACTATACTGTAATCGGAATTCATGCTTATGGCGATGCCAACTCTTACAATGGTGGAGCCAGAATAACCACAAATTTGCTCCAATTCTACAAAAACAACCCCTATATCTAAAGAAAGGATGATTTTTATGAAAAAACAATTCCAGAGGGTTTTTGCTGCTTTTCTGGCAGCTGCTACAACATCTGTTTCTATTGCTGGAATTTCTGCAAATGCAATGATAGGATATACTAGCATTATTCCAGAAAACGCTGTTGATATTACCGATGTGTGTGAATGTCCAAAAGGACAATATTTGGATGAGTCATCCTATATGTCATACTATAATAATGACAGCCACACCATTGCCTACTTATCTGACTTCAAGTTTAATTACACTACACTTTATGTTACAAACAACGCCGAATTTATTAAATTCTACAATGAATACAACGCAGATCAGGTTTTTGAGAAATATGATGAAGAGGTTGTTCTGGAAACTTTTTCCCAGTACGGCGAGCGTCTAAAAGTCATGCTTTATGACAAAACAGATAAGAACGGCAATCACTCCACCGATTTTTCCAACTATACCAATAAACGAGATGAAGCGCTGAAATTTTGCAGAATATTGCAGGAAAAAGGCTATATCGCTCATGCAACTTACACCTCTTTTTCTGCAACAAGTATGAAGGGCGGATACGATAATAGCGTATTGTTAGAAAATGCTGTGTCGGGTAAATCAGAGGAAATCCGCAAGACAGCAGAGGCTTTTGACTCCAGCATTGAAGTGACTGAACAGTCCTCTGAAAACAGCAATGTCAGCACATATAAAATCAGCTCCGTGGAAAATATTGAGGATGGTGTAGCAATAGCACGGGAACTCAAGGATAAATTCTGCAAAACACGAAACGATAACGAAGTTTATCCATCCTCTGTAATTGTCACCGGCGTTCAAGAATCTGCATTTTCTAGTAGTTTCCAAGGCAGCGAAACCGATCTGACAACGGCGCACTACACCGGCGACATCGACAACAACGAAACCGTTGACACCAGCGATATTTTTGATGTGATGTACTACGTTGCACGAAAGGGCGCAGGGGTTGAGAACGTTTCCTTTACCGACGGCAACGCTGTGGAAGAGGCTGCCGCCTTTGCCGCCGCTGATATCGACGGAAACGGCAAGCTGGATTCCACCGATGTCTACTACATGATGAAGTACTGTGCGGAAAAAGGTGCTGGACTGAACCCGAGCTGGGGAGATTGAACGATTCGATAACTATGTGAAGTTGCAGGGGCAATGTGGGTATTGCCCCTGCTTTGGTAAAAAAGGATATCTAAGAAAGGATGATTTTTATGAAAAAAGCGAAAAGAGGCATTGCCGGCTTATTAAGCATGGCTTTGGTGCTTGGCTGTCTGGGGAGTTTGCCGGCATCTGCGGAGAACACTTCAAGTTGTATCAGCACCATTGATGAGAACGGTGTGATTCACACTAAAATCGGGGCAGAAACAAATATTACACTCGCAACCTATGCCCCCGATTATAAAGATATTCGGGAAGAAAAACCCGAGTATTCCGAATGGATAATTTCAATACCAACTTCGGATAACGACGAAGCGGTGAAAGACTACTGTGAAAAGCAGGGGTATTACATCTCCCCACTTCAATACAATATCGACAGCGACACCCGTGTTTTAATGGTCAACGGTTATCTGCAAGGAGATACGCATATTGAATTTACCAAGGAAGAATGTGAATCCACTGCCGCTGATATTCTGCAAAAAAAACTGGCTGAAGAAGTAACGATCGGAACATTTTGTTCTGCTGTTTCATACGACATGATAAAAACAAGCGGAACAGTTGCTGTGTACGCCGACAAGAATCTCACAGAAGATGATTTTGCCTGGCTGGACACAAGCACTGCTACCCTTGAAATCGAAGGAAATGTAGGACGCATTACACAACACGACTTACCTCTTACAGCAGAAGAACAGTGGAAAATACAGTACCAATTACTGCTGAATGCACTGGAAAAAACAGATGGTGCAACCGGTGTTTGGTACTCCCCGTATATGTACAATCTGCTGGCACAATTCCATGTACACGACCCCAAAACATACACCGTACACCCCACCGGCGACATCGACAACAACGAAACCGTTGACACCAGCGATATTTTCGATGTAATGTACTACGTTGCACGAAAGGGCGCAGGGATTGAGAACGTTTCCTTTACCGACGGCAACGCAGTGGAAGAGGCTGCCGTCTTTGCCGCCGCCGATATCGACGGAAACGGCAAGCTGGATTCCACCGATGTCTACTACATGATGAAGTACTGCGCAGAAAAAGGCGCCGGACTGAACCCGAGTTGGGGAGATTGAACGATTCGATAACTATGTGAAGTTGCAGGGGCAATGTGGGCATTGCCCCTGCTTTGGTAAAGCCAAGCGCTTTTGGGTTTAGAAAGGATGAGTTTTATGCTGAAAAAAATAATTGCAGGCATTGCAGGGCTGACCTTTGCTTTTTCTGTGGTAGTTTCTTCCGGAACGCTCCAGACAAAAGCAATGGAAACAACCACGGAAACCACTGCGGAAGAGACGACTGACACAGACGGCAGCGAGGTTCCCATGACCATACGTGTTCTGGATGAATCGCCGAATGATGAAATGTATCTTTCCGGCGTTGCATTTCAAGTCACGTTGGACGAGACAGGAGAAATAATCCAACAATTTGTGTATGACGGCGGCGATTTTACATTTCCACTGCAATATGACAAGACCTATACCGTATGCGCAACCTTTGTTCCGGAAGGATATCAACTTGAAAAACAGGGCTTTTATGTTGAAGTCTCCGGATATGCCAGCATGGACTATACATTCAGAGCGAAAAATCCCAGTATCACTACCACATACACCACAACAACCGACCCAAACATGACAACAGATGAATCTTTTACCGAATCCACTACAGCTACAACTGCAACAAAAAAATCGGAAACTTCTCCGGTACAAACAACTGTTACCACTGAAATGGATCACTACCGATATACCGGCACAACCGGAACCAGCAGACCTCGGCTGACTTCTGATACAACGGAAACGACAGTCTCAAAGCATGATGATACCAATATCATAGAAGTTCCCATGACCATACGTGTACTGGATGAATCACCAAATGATGAAATGTACCTTCCTGGTGTTGCATTTCAAGTCATATCGGAGGAAACCGGAGAGGTAATCCATCAATTTGTATATGACGGCGGCGATTTTTCCTTTTTGCTGGAGTATGGAAAGCCCTATACAATTTATGCAGTATCTTTACCCGAAGGATATCAGCTGCAAAATGAAGGCGTTTATGTAAGATCCGCAGAATACGAGATGGACTATACTTTCAGAGCAAAAAATCCAAGTATCACCACAACATATACGACAACAACCGATCCCAATATGTCAACAGCTGATTCAACAGAAACCACGTCTGCAAAATCTTCTGTGACTACAGCAACAACAAAACCAAGAACAACCGAAACAACTGCACGCACCACTCCGGATGACTATGAATATACCGGAACATCCGGTACAACAACGCCGGATTGGCTGCATTCGCAAACCACCACTGAAAGTACAACAGCCAACAGCACGACCCCAGATTGGATGAATTCTCAAACCACTACCGAAAACACAGCAACCAACAGTACGACTCCGGATATTGATAAAATCCCCTGCGGCGACATCAATATGGACAGAAGAATTGACCTCTGTGATGCTGTTTTGCTGAATAAATATTGTGCAGGAGTTGTTTCGTTCAATTCTATTGCAAAAGCAAACGGAGATTGCAACCAGGATGGCACGGTGGATGCCGCAGACAGCCTTTTGCTTTTGAAATTTTTACTGAGAATGGTAGAAAATCTACCTGGTACCAGCACTGAAACCGTATAAACAAAGCATATTCTTCCCTTTCTAACCCTAAAAATCCGCCTGTCCCAAACGGAACAGGCGGATTTGCTGTACACAGAACCCTTATTCACTTTCCCGGCGCAGTTCCTCCGGCTGAAGCCGTTCCACTTCCCGGAGCTGGCGCACAATGGCACGGGTGCGTGTCCCTGCCAGAAGTTCCAGCTGCTGCTCTGCGCCCTGGAGACTTTTCTGCGCCTTTTCGATCGTTCCGGCGAACTTTTCGAACTCGCTGCGGACTGCGCCCAGCACCACCCACGCCTCGTGGCTGTGTTTCTGGATGGCAAGGGTGCGGAATCCCATTTGCAGTGCGTTCAGAATCGCCGCCATGGTGGACGGTCCGGCAACGCTGATGCTGTACTCCCGCTGGAGCTGTTCCACCAGTCCGCTGTTCACCACCTCGGCATACAGCCCCTCAAAGGGCAGGAACAGGATGCCGAAATTGGTGGTATACGGCGGCTGAACATATTTGTCCCGGATATCCTTAGCGCAGCTGCGCACCACGCTCAGCAGTTTCTGCCGTGCCGCCTCCACCTGTGCCGGGTCACCCTGTTCCCGTGCGTCCTGGAGTGCGGCGTAAGTGTCCCCCGGAAACTTGGAGTCAATGGGCAGCCACACAGGCTGTTCGCCGTCCGCCGGCATCCGCACCGCAAATTCCACGTGGTTCCGGCTGTTGGGCAGGGTCGGAATCTCCGTGGCGTACTGCTCCGGCGCAAGGATTTCCTGTAAGATCGCTCCCAGCTGGACTTCACCCAGGATACCACGGGTCTTGACGTTGGACAGCACCTTTTTCAAGTCCCCCACGCCGACCGCCAGCGTCTGCATTTCTCCCAGCCCCTGGTAAACTTGTTCCAGGCGGCTGCTGACCAGCTGGAAGGACTGCCCGATCTTCTGGTTCAGCGACTGCGCCAGCTTTTCGTTGACCGTGGATTGTATCTCCGCCAGGCTGTCCTGCTGCTGGGTCTGCATCCGGTGAAGATTTGCGGCAACGGCAGAGCGTATCTGCTCCATGCCCTGGGCATTGGAACGCTCCAGGTTTCCCACACGGCTTTCGAACTGCCGCAGCCGTGCGTCCATGCCACGTTCCATCTGTTCCAGGCGCTCTGCCTGGTAGTCCCCGGACTGGCGCTGGTTTTCCGACAGCAGATTGCCCAGCATCTGCATTTGGTTCTGGGTGTCGGCGGCGATCTCCTGCCGCAGAGTGCGCAGCGCTGTGTCATCCTGCGGACGGCGCAGTTTCTGCACCTGCATCACCAGCCAGACAATGGCGGCGAGCTGTATCAGACAGAGTATCAGTAAAATATATTGCATGGAAATTCGACCTCTTTTCGGGAGTTTTTCGCAGGGACAAACCTCTGCGGCACATTCGGCAAACGGAAATCAAGAACGCTCTCTGCACATTCCGTCCAGAGAGCGTTCGGTTATTCTATCACGATTCTGTTTCCTGCTTACCGTTCCAGGATCTGGCTTCTGTCCGGACCGTTGCCCACCATAACGACCTTGCACTCGCAGACTTCTTCCAGACGGGCGATATACTTCTTGCAAGCCTCCGGCAGTTCGTCAAAGCTCTTGCAGTTGGAGATATCTTCGTCAAAGCCCTCGAATTCCTCATAGATCGGAGCGCAGTCAGCCAGGGATTCCAACGCAGCCGGGAAATCCTTCAGCACAGTGCCGTCCGGTTTCTGATAGCCCACGCACATTTTCAGCGTGCCGATGCCGCTCAGGGTATCCAGCTTGTTGATTGCCAGACCGTCCAGACCGTTGGTGCGGACAGAGTGACGTACGATCACAGCATCGAACCAGCCGGTACGACGGGGTCTGCCGGTGGTAGTGCCGAATTCACCGCCCTTGTTGCGGATCACATCGCCGGTCTCGTCGTTCAGCTCGGTCGGGAATGGACCCTTGCCCACACGGGTGGTATAAGCCTTTGCAACACCGATGATGTTGGTAATCATCTTCGGACCTACACCGGTACCGATGCACGCACCTGCTGCAATGGGGTGAGAAGAGGTAACATACGGATAAGTACCGAAGTCGATGTCCAGCAGGGTTGCCTGCGCACCCTCAAACATAATGGTCTTTCCAGCCTTGTTTGCCTCATAGGTCAGTACGGAAACGTCATCCACATACTTTGCCAGGCGCTTTCCGTATTCGGTATATTCTGCGATCACAGCGTCCAGGTCAAATGCCTCGCCGCCGTAAACTGCGGTAATGATCTTGTTTTTCAGTTCGCCGGTTGTCCGTGCCTTTTCTGCGAAAATCTCCGGATGAACCAGGTCGTAGACACGCAGACCGCAGCGCTCATACTTGTCCATATAGGTCGGACCAATACCACGCTTGGTCGTACCGATATCAGAGTTGCCACGGAAATTCTCCGACAGACCGTCCAGTGCGATATGCCACGGCATAACCACATGAGCACGAGGGTCGATCTTCAGGTTTGCGGTGGAAATCCCACGGCTTTCCAGACCATCCAGCTCCGAGATGAAGTCCTTCGGATCGAGGACAACACCGGCACCGATCAGACACAGGGTCTCCGGGTACAGGATGCCGGATGGGATCAGATGCAGCTTGTACACCTCACCGTTGTTGACAACGGTATGACCGGCATTGTTGCCGCCCGTTGCACGGACAACCACATCTGCACGGGATGCCATAATGTCAATGATCTTACCCTTTCCTTCGTCTCCCCACTGTGAACCGACTACAATATTTGCAGGCATAAGAAACTCCTCACTTTTCAAAAAACTACAAAATTTTGCCGAAAGCGATGCTTTCAGCGCAGTATCTCACTGCATCATACCATTCTATTATAACAGGCTTTTTCGGGAAATGCAATAGCATTTGCAGATTTTTTTCTTTTTCTGCCGTTTCACCGCAAAAAAGCACCGGTTTCCCGATGCCGCTCTTCTGACTGCGCCTGTATTTGACATTTTTTGCCGCAGCCTGCCATCCCTCCAGTGCGTCTGCTGAACAATAATTTCTACAGATTTGTCCGCAATGCGTTCTTATTGTAGGGGCGAACATCGTTCGCCCGGGACTCACCTCAAAAGAAACGGGCGAACACTGTTCGCCCCTACAGATTCCACGAGTTTGATTTTTCACGTTTACTACAATCAAAAAAAAGTAAAAAGCATCACCACAAGAAGAAAAAGAAATAACCGCCCCTAGCTACCAACTGTGGCGGTTAAATCTTTTTAATCCAAGCAGTGAAAGCAGACCGTCTACTGGTATGCTCTCTTCCCTTTTATTATTCCGTACTCACAGAGATTTGTCAAGAGACAGATCTCTTTTTTTCTGCCGTTTATCTGCAAAAACATACCGGTTGTCGAAAATGGCTTGAGCCGCCGTGAAAAATATGCTATGATAGACTGGCAGTCGACCGCAGCGAAAGGAGGAGACATCCCACGTGAAAATACAAATACAGCTGGACAGCCAATGCGAAGAGCCGGAAATTTTGATCCGCACCGCCGCCGTGACCGCCGAAGTCCGGGAACTGGTGGAAAAGCTGTCCGAAAAGCGTTCTGATTCTGTCATAGGCTATGATGCAGACAGCGCTGTCCTGCTGGAAAAGTCCCAGATCATGCGCATTTACGGCGCATCGCAAAAGGTTTACGCCCAAACGCCCCATGGTGAATTTTATTTGCGCCAGCGGCTCTATGAACTGGAACAGCTGCTGGACGAAAAAACCTTTGTCCGCATCTCCAAATCGGAGATCATCAACCTGCGCTTTGTGAAACGGCTGGACCTCAGCATCACCGGCACCATCGGCATCCAGCTGAAAACCGGTGAGACCGCATATGTTTCCAGGCGCTATGTCAACCGCATCAAATCCATACTCGGACTCTAAGGAGGTCGCTTTATGAAAAATATGAAAAAACAGATCCTGCTCCGCAGCGCTATCGGCTTCCCGATAGGCGTGTGCATCAGCAGCCTTATAATTCTGGTGATTTCCTTTTGCATCGGCACATATGCGCCGTGCAGCCCCGGCTGTACTGCTCTGTTCGGCTCTGAAACCGCCGGCGCCACGGCACAATTTCTGCTGTCCGGGCTGGTGGGTTCTGTTTTTGCCGGCAGTTCCGTCATCTGGGAAGTGGAATCGTGGAGTTTATTCCGTGCCACCGCCACCCATTTCTGCATGGTTACGCCCCTGTTCTGGGTCGTCTCACTGCTGCTGGGCTGGTGTGATCTGAGTCTGTGGGGAATGCTGCTCTATCTGGGAATTTTCCTCTGCATCTATCTCAGCATCTGGCTCAGCCAGTACAGCGTCTACCGGCGGAAAATACAGAAGATCAACCAGAAGCTACAGGAGGACACGAACGAAAACGCTGTGTAAGAGTCCTAAGCAAATACAAAGTGCAGCAACAGCATATAGCACACCGTGCCGCCGGCAATGGAGAGCAGAATCTGCCGTTTCCAGAGGTGCAGTCCGCAGGTCACCAGAATGGCGATCAGCTCCGGGAGTCCGTGACTGCCGGAGACGATGCTGACATTCCGCAGGCAATAGACCACCAGCATCCCGAAAACCGCAGCCGGCAGATATTTCCCTATATATTGTATCACTTCCGGCGTTTTTCGGTTTTCCCGGAAAATCAAAAACGGCAGAAAACGGGTCAGCATCGTTCCAAGGATACACAAGCCTATTGTAATGATCTGTTGGGTCAGTGTCATGATTTTTTCTCCGTTCGTTCCAGTTTTCTGCGGCACAAAAGCAGTGTCAGAAGAATCGCCGCCATGGTGGGAATCAAAAAAGAATCTGCGCCAAAGCAGACCAGGCAGACCACAGATGCCAGCAGACCGATCCATGAGGCGGCATGGTGCTTTTCTTTCAGCCACTGTTCCAGAAAAATCACCACAAACATGGCGGTCATCACAAAGCTGATGCCTGTGGTATCAAATTTCAAAAGCGAGCCAACAAGTCCGCCGATGGTCGCCCCGGAAAACCAGTAAAAATGGTTCAGCAGGGTCACAAAGAAAAAGAACCATCCCTTGTCCACGCCGTCCGGGATCTCTGCCGTATAGTTGATGGAAAAGGTCTCATCACACATTCCGAAAATCAGATATCCCTTTTTCCACCCCATGCCTTTATACTTGTCCAGCATGGATATGCCGTAAAACAGGTGGCGTGCCTGTATCAGCAGTGTCATGATGAGCACCTGCACCGGGGCAAACGGACTGAGCAGCATCTCCACAGCAACAAATTCCAGTGAGCCGCCGAAAATCAAAAGACTCATCAGCATCGGATAGACAAATGAAAAGCCGGCGGCGTGCATATAGATGCCATAGGCAAGCCCCAGAAACCAGAATCCGGCAAAAATGGGCAGTGTGTGCGGAAATGCCGCCCGAAGCGCTTTCCACTTCATACGATCATGCTCTCTTCTGTCTGAAAAGTACAGTCAACTGTAAAAGTATACCACACTTCGGAGAAAATTGCAATTGTCCCGGCAGCACAAAACGCCTCCTGCACCCAACGTGCAGAAGGCGTTCTTTTTGGTATGAATCGTTTACTTCGAGAACCGTCCGTCCTCGTCCTTGATCTTGCTCCACATATAGCGCAGCATCCAGCCGTCAAAATCCGTGATCTTCATGGCAGAGCCAGCCATCATCAAGGAATTTTCACCGCCGGGGAATCCTCCGGGCGGGAATCCGTTGGATTCGCCCTCGCCGCCGTAGAAATCCGTCATGCCAAAGCCGTGACCGATCTCGTGTTCCAGCACGTGGATACCGGAGCCGTCCAGCATATTGAGGTACGCCGTATCCGAAAGCCGCTGTCCCCAGTCACCGCCGCAGCCGCCGATGTTCGGGAATCCCTGCGTTCCCCACAGGTACATATCAAACCGTTTGTCCAGACCGCCGGGATAGCTGTAGCTGCTGTCGAAGAAGTGGTCAAACCGGGAGATCTCAGACGGCGCACTGGGCAGCTTATCCGGGATAGTGTCCACGCCGTTGGAGGTGTCATAGGTGCTGTCATAATCGGAGATGAGATTGTCATAGACGACCTCATCCGGCTGCAAATCCAGCAAAACTGATTTGTCCAGCACTGCCCAGCCCACAATTTTCACGTCCACATGGTCATACTTCCAGCCGTCCCATCCCTTGAGCCAGTCGTTCCAGCCGTTGATGCAGTCGCTCACCAGCTTTTCAAACTGCTGCCGCTGTTCCAGGGTCAGCGTGCGGTAGGACTGCCACCGCACCACATAGTTGATCGTACCGTTTCCGGCATCGATCTGGTCGAAAATGGTGTTCCGGCGTTCCGTAGACTTTTCCGCCGCAATACGGTTGTTCCAGATCCAGTCTGCCGCATAGGTATAATCCGACGGAAAGTCTGCCATCGTCAGATCCTGCCGGGGTGTTTCTGTGGTAGTTGTCACTATGGTCGTTTCTGTGGTTGCCGTGGTCTCTGTGGCAGCAGCCGTTCCCATCGTTGTGGTCGTTGTTTCTGTGGTCGTAGTGGTTTCCGTGACGGCAGGTTCTGTGGTCTCCGGCGGATTCGGCATCGGCACAATGCTGCATTCCGGCACGTGTACCTCTGCCATGGTCACATCCTCGCCCAGCAGATACTGCTGGAGCAGCTGTATATCTGCCCCATTCAACACACCGTCCCCGTTGGTGTCACCTACCGCCTGCTGCGCAAAGTCTGCCGTGTGATCCTGCACTGCCTGCCGCAGCAGTGTCAAGTCCATGCCGTCCACTGCACCGTCATGATTCCAGTCTCCCATGCGGAGATTGGTCACCGGTTCCGGCACCACAATGTCGTATGCCTTGCCGGATGCGCCCAGCAGTGTGCCGTCCTCTGACAGGGTGAATTCCCCTGCTGTTTTGGACAGCGCCAGCATACCATCCATCTCTTTCAGGTAATACTCGCCCTGCGAAAGGGCAGACTTGACGGTGATGCCGGTGTCTGTCTCGGTGAAATACCACGTATTATAGGGCGCTGCGCCGTCTGCCAAGTAAAAATCGACCTGTGCGCCCTCACCCTCTGAGCCGCCGAGAACGCTGAGGCAGTTCCCTGCCGCATTCCGCAGCACATATCCCGTCCAGGTGTTGTATTCCACCGATGAGGCTGCAACCGCCGGCAGAGACGCCGCAGCAAGCGCCACCGCTGTCAGTGATGCCAGGATTCTCTGTTTCTTCATACCCAATTTCCTCTCTGTTCAGCATCTGTGCGTACAAATGCCCTGATATCACTCTCTTATTGAAATCTGCCGTCCTCTGACTTGAGCTTGCTCCACAGATACCGGAAGAACCAGCCGTCAAAGTCAGTGATCTTCTGCGAAGAACCAGCCATCATAATGGAGTTTTCGCCGCCGGGGAATCCGCCGGGCGGGAATCCGTCAGACTCGCCCTCGCCGCCGTAATAGTCGGGCAGCCCGAAACCGTGCCCCATCTCGTGCAGCAGAATGTGCTGGCTGGTGGTGCCGTCGATCAGTCCCAGCACAGACTGGTCGGACAGAATCTGCCCGTAGTGATAGCCATAGCCGCCCATGTTGATCATGCCGGTGATGCCGTGGAGGTACATATCATACCGGTTTTCATAGCTGCCGTTATACGTCCAGTTCTTATCTGCCCAATGGGAATACCGGGAGATGTCAGTCGGCTCAGCCGGCTGAATTGCAGGCACACTGGAATCGCCCATGCCGCTGGAAATCATATCGTCCCGCAGCCACGAGCTTGTGGTATCCGTATAGACCACTTCATCCGGCTGGAGGTCCAGCAGGCAGTTTTTATCCAGCACAGCATAGCCCACAACTTCTACCTTGACGTGGTCAAACTTCCAGCCGTCCCAGCCTTTCAGATGATCCGTCCACTGGTTGACCGCATCCTCCAACATCTGAGGCAGTTTCTGCCGCTGTTCCAGAGTGATCTTCTCATAGGACTGCCACATCAGAATATAGTGCAGCGTGCCGTTTCCGGCAACGATCTGGTCATAGATGGTCGCCCAGTCCTTGGCAGAGCCTTCCGTATTGATACGGTTGTTCCAGATCCAGTCGGACGCATCCAGGTACTCTGCCGGATAGTCCGCCATGGTGAGATCCTGCTGCGGCGGTGCAGTGGTGGTCTCCGTAGTCACTGCTGCGGTATCCCTGTATGTCTGTGTGGTTTCAGTTGTTGTCGTGGTTTCGGTTGTTGTCATTGTGGTAGTGACCGGTTCTGTCGTTCCCGGTTCCGGCTGTTCCATTGCCGGCGGCACCATGGTACAGGTGGGGATGGAAACTGCCGCAAGCGAAACCGACTCGCCCAGCAGATACTGCTGGAGCAGCTGCACATCTGCTCCGTCTAATACGCCGTCGCCGTTGGCATCGCCCACTGCCTGCCGGACAAAGCTGACAGGCGAGTCGTCAAAATCCAGCTGTACGGTCTGCCGCAGCTGCATCAGGTCTGTGCCGTCTACAACACCGTCGCCGTTCCAGTCGCCCATGTGCAGGTTAGTCACAGCCTCCGGTGTCACCTGTGCATAGACCGGGGACTCCACGCCGCTGCGGAATCCACGCAGATAGCCGTCATCGCCCAGTTCAAAACTCCCGGCAGAGGTGGAAAGCTCCAGCCTGTTTTCCTTGGTATTCTCTGTTAAGTAATACTCTCCCTGAGACAGGGCAGATTTGATGGTAATACCCCAGTCTGTTTCCGTGAAGTACCACGTGTTGTAGGGTGCTACGCCGTCTGCCTCGTAAAAGCCGACCTGTACGCCCTCGCCCTCTGTGCCGCCGGAAACACTGAGGTAGCGCCCGGCAGGGTCACGCAGCACGTATCCCGTCCAGGTGTTGTACGGCTCGGATGATACGGCGCACACCGGCAGCGACGCCGCCGCCAGCACTGCTGCGGTCAGAGATGCTGCAAACCGGCGCATCGCCTGTTTCTTCTTTTGTCTTTGCTGCATTTGTTCTCCTCTCGAACTATTTTTCCAATGTGTTTCCGCCCGGACGCACACATTTTGCCCGTGGGAAACAAGATCTGATTTCCAATCAAAAATATTATATCATATTTTTTGTACAAATACAACAGCAATTTTATTCTTTTTGGAATATTTTTATCCTCTTTGCATTGCCAAAAATCGACGGTTTCGCATGATCTCTCAGCGTTTTTACCGGAAATCCATGTGAAATCTCGTACAAATTGCGGATTGCGCCGGGGCAGTGTTTCATGGTATAATAAAGTATATTACTTCGAATCAGACAGGAGAATGTTTATGAAGAAGAGCGCAAGAATTGCCCTGCACTGTCTGCTGGCAATGGTGCTGACCGTCCCGCTGGCTGCCTGCGGTTCTGACACCAAGGACACCACCCCGAAAAAGGATATGTCCGCCAACACCAGAGAACAGCTGGCAGAACTGGCAAAGTCAGACGAGCGTCTGACCGGAGAACTGGAAAACAAAACCATCAAGTGGATGTCCGACTGGGATATCAACTCGGACGATACCGGAAAGACCACGCCTATCGAACTGGCAGTGTTCCAGGAACGGTACGGCGGACAGATCGAATGGTATCAGACCACCTATGGTTCAAGATATGACAACCTGGCGAACGCCATCAACAGCGACGAGGGCGTAGACTTTTTCTACGGCGGCAACTGGGACGCTTTCCCGAAGGGCGCTGTCCGTGGAATGTTCGTCCCCTATGACAATTACATCGACCTGGATTCAGAGCTGTGGGCAGACGTAAAGGATGCCAACGACGCTATGATGTGGAACGGCGGTCACTATATGGCGATCGTAGAAGTGACCGGCGACAACTGTGCCATTATCTACAACCGCAAGACCATGGACGAAAACGGTCTGGATGACCCGGCAGAGCTGTTCGAAAAGGGCAAATGGGACTGGGACGCTTTCGAGGATATGCTGTCTGAATTTGTGGACACCTCCGATGAGCATTACGGCATCGACAGCTGGTACTTCGAGTCCGGTCTGTCTGCATCCACCGGTGTTCCGTACATCGGTCTGGAAAACGGCAAGCTGGTGAACAACCTGCGGAACGAGGCGATCGAGGACTATCAGAACTGGATGTACGGGCTGTGGCAGTCCGATTACATTGCGCTGGGCGTAGGCGACTATGGCTGGACTTCCCGTGACTATTACATCGGCGAGGGCAAGCTGCTGTTCTATCCCTGCGGTCTGTGGGCGCTGGGCAATGAAAAATCCCAGTGGTCCAAGACATTCGGCGAAGATGTATTCTTTGTTCCTGTCCCCAAGTATGACAAGGCGGACGAGTACTATATTCCCACCAGCGTCAACGCATACTGCTTTGTCAAAGGCGGTCACAATCCGGAGGGCGTGGGCAAGTTCCTGGACTGCTTCCGGTTCAGCAAGATCAGCGACGGCGCACAGGAGATCAGCGATGAACAGTTCGTCAAGGACTATGAGTGGACAGATGAAATGATCGAAATGAAAAACAAGATGAATGAAATGGCGCTGGAAAACCCGGTATTTGACTATTACAACGGCATTTCTTCTGATGTCACGGATATTCTGGACAGCAGCGTCAACGGCATTCGTGCCACATCCAGAGGCGTGCCGTGGAACGAGTCGGTAAACGCCATCTACGACCAGACCCAGAACTTCATTGACGAAGTAAACGAAAAGAATTCTGCGGAATAATATAACAACTCTGAAATATTGCAAAACAGCCGCCGGCAGGTTTTTTCCCCCTGCCGGCGGCTGTTTGCTTTGCAGCTGTTTAATAGTTTCCGGAAGTATCCTCCATCAGCTTGCACTGGATGGTGAATTCTTCAAATGTACCGTTGGGCTGATACCGGCGGCAGCGTGCCTCCATGGTATCGCCGCCTTTCAGTCCGGCAATCGCAGCGTTCAGCGAATCGTAATCATCCACCGCCTCGCCCTGGACGGAAACGATCACATCGTTCACCTGCAGCTCAGTGTTGGCAATGTCACAGTCCTCTGCAATCTCCGTGATCCACACGCCCGACAGGTCGTCGGGAATGGTTTTCATGCCGATCTCATCTGCAAAGTTCTGCTGCACCTCTTCCGGGAGCAGCGAGATAAAGGTAATGCCCACACGCACCCGGTCGGTGACATAACCGTTGTCGATGAGATCCTGCACAATGGGCAGCACCTCGTTGATGGTAATGGCAAAGCCCAGCCCCTCATAGCTGGAGCTGACATATTTCGAAGAAGTGATGCCAATGACCTGCCCGTACATATTGACCAGCGCACCGCCGGAGTTTCCGGGGCTGATGGCGGCATTGGTCTGGATGCAGTTCATGTCGAACCCGGTGGCATCGGAGCGAATCTGACGGTTCAGTCCGGAGACGATGCCGTTTGTCACAGAGCCGGAAAGCCCTGCCGGATTGCCGATGGCAACGACTGCCTCACCCAGCACTACCTCATCGGAATTGCCCATGGTGGCAGCCGGGAAGTCGCTGCCGTCGATCTTGATGACAGCCAGGTCGGTCTTGTTGTCCTTGCCGATCACCTTTGCCGCATATTCCGATTCGTCGGACATGATGACCTTGAAAGACTTGCCGTCCGTCAGCACGTGTGCATTGGTGATGATATAGCCGTCCTTGCTGGAAATAATTCCGGAGCCTGTGCCGCTGAGCAGTTCGCCCTTGGCATCGCCGTAGGTCTCGATCTCCACAATGGACGGACGCACTGCCGCCGCCACGCCTTCCACGGTATATGCGCCGTTTTCGTCTGTATTCTCGGCGTTTTTGTCCAGCTCCGGTTTATCCTGCTGCTGGATGATGACCTTTTGGGTATCCTCGTTGACTGTGTCGGAGGCTGCCGCAGCCGGGACAGTCTCGCCGTGGCGGTATTTCACCACATCGCTGCCGATGCAGTAGAGCAGCAGCGCTGCCAGCAGTCCTGCCACGATCTTCAGCCAAAACGCCGTGCGTCTGTCCTTTTTCTCCGGGGACATGGGCGGTTTCTGCGGCACAGGCGGCACCTGCGGCGGTGCCTGCCAGCTGCCCATTTTCGGCGGCTGGTTCTGATACCAGTTGGGGATGGGGTTGTGCATCGGCGGAACCTGGTTCATTGGGGGTACCTGGTGTATCGGCGGCACAGAATTCACAGGCGGCACGGAATTTCCGGGCTGTGACGGACGCACGTTCTGCACCGGCGGCACGGGATTTCCAGGCTGTGCCGGGCGAACGTTCTGCACCGGCGGCACAGAATTTCCGGGCTGTACCGGGCGCACATTCTGCACCGGCGGCACGGGATTTCCGGGCTGTACCGGGCGCACGTTCTGCACCGGCGGTACGGGATTCCCGGGCTGTACCGGGCGCACATTCTGCACCGGCGGCACGGGATTTCCGGGCTGTGCCGGGCACACGTTCTGTTCCGTTGAGACCGGGTTCACCGGCTTTTCCTGCGACGGATTCTGCTCTGGTGTTGGGGAAGTGTCTGCATTGGCATTGGGGAATGCCTGAGACTGCTGCTCCTGCATGAAAGATTCTCCTTTCAAAAAAACGGACAGTGCCTGCATTTTTTCACTTTGACACTGTCCGTTCTCTTATTCGTTTTCCTGTTCCGGCGGTTCCATGTGCGGCAGGCGCACTTCGAACTCCGTATAGGCATTTTCCTCACTGCGCACGCTGATCTGGGCGTGGTGCAGGTGAATGATCTTTTTCGTAATATCCAGTCCCAGACCCAATCCGGTCTTATCCTGGCTGCGGGAGGCATCCGACTTATAGAACCGCTCGAAGATCTTCGGCAGTTCTTCCTTCGAAATGCCCTTTCCGGTATTGCGGACGGCAAATACCCAGTCATTTTCTTCGTCGGCAAAGGTAAACGTGATCGTGCCGCCGTCATTGACGAACTTCACGGCGTTTTCCACCAGGTTATAAACCACCTGACCGATCAGATCCGGGTCTGCACAGACACGCACCGGCGGACTGTCCAGTCCTTCCACCGCAATATTTCGCTTTTCCAGACGGTTTTCAAACATGAGTATCGTCCGGAATGCGGTATCGTTCAGCGTAAACATACGATAGTTCATCTGAATCGTGCCGGCATCGAACTTGGTCAGATTCAGCATGGAAGTAACCAGCATTTTCAGCCGCTGTACCTCCTGCGAAACAATGGAGAGATACTCCATCCGCTTGGGTTTCGGCACAGTGCCGTCCAGGATGCCCTCTACAAAACCGCTGATAATGGTCATCGGCGTCCGCAGCTCATGGGACACGTTGGACACAAACTGGCGGCTGGACTCTTCGGCTCTGCCGGACTGGCTGCCGATCTGTTCTGCCAGAGATGCCACCTGTTCCAGTTCCGTCCCCACGAAGGAATCCGTGTCAATGGACTGGCTGTAGTCCCCCTGCACATAACGCCGCATTGCTGTCTCCAGCTGTTCCAGCCGGCGGTTGCTGTTCCAGCTGCCGTAAAAGGTCAGAAGCCCGGACAGCAGCAGCATCACGAAAAACAGGATGACCACCAGAAGCATCATGTGTGTGACATACACATTGAGCTGCCGTGTGTAGGACGAGGCAAACATATAATAAGGAACTTCCTCACCGTTCCGCACCAGATAAAACGTTCTGCCACGGGTGAGCATGGGTTCTGCTGCGCTGTGATCGATCTTTCCGACATTGCTGTCGGTCATATACTCGCCGTCTTTTTGCAAACCGCTGCGCATTTCTGTGCTGAGTTTCAGTTCATCCGCAGAAATGCCGCTGTTTTCGCTGGCATAGATGCAGTCTCCGTCCTGATTGAACAGATAGAGAAAAGCATCTGTCTGCTGGGCGATCTTATCCATATTTTTCGGGATATAGTCCCGGAGCAGATCCTCTCTCGGATTCTGTCTGCTGTATTCCGTGAACTCTTCCGCCATAATATCGCAGGAACGGAGGCAGCTGCCATAGTAATCCTGCTTATATTTTGAGATCGCATAGCCCGAAAGCGACAGCACTGTCACGATCAGCAGAAATGTGACCAGCAGCATCCAGATGAAGAACTTCCGCCAGATGCGCCGCCAGCAATGCTTGCCTTTCCGGCTTTGTTCTGGTTTTTCCACGGGATTTATTCGTCTTCTTCAGACTCGAACTTATAGCCTACGCCCCAGACAGTCTTCAGAGACCACTTGTCCGAAACGCCTTCCAGCTTTTCACGCAGACGCTTGATGTGTACGTCAATGGTACGGGAGTCACCGTAGTACTCAAAGCCCCATACCTCATCCAGCAGCTGGTCACGGGTGTAAACACGGTTCGGGTTGGATGCCAGATAGAACAGCAGTTCCAGTTCTTTCGGCGGTGTGTCTACGACCTTGCCGTCTACACGCAGCTCATAACGAGTCATGTTGACAGACAGCTTGTCATAGCGTACTTCCTTGACCTCGGACTCTTCCGGAGAATTGCCCACACGTCTTGCGATTGCCTTGATACGTGCGATGACTTCCTTGGTGTCGAACGGCTTTACAATATAGTCGTCTGCGCCCAGTTCCAAACCCAGCACCTTATCAAAAGTATCGCCCTTTGCGGTGATCATGATGATCGGCACGCTGGACTTCTTACGAACCTCACGGCAAACCTGCCAGCCGTCCAGTGTGGGCAGCATAACATCCAGCAGGATGATGTCCGGCTTCAGTGCGTTGAACTTCACCAGAGCCTCTTCGCCGTCATAAGACAGAATTACGCTGTAGCCTTCGTTTTCCAGGTACATCCGCAGTACGTCACAAATATTCGGGTCATCGTCAACAACAAGAACTTTTTCCAATGCCATAACTTTTCACGCCTTCCTCAATAATCGGGCAGCACCGCTCCGGTGACTGCCATCAGGGTTTTCTGATTTCTTCCCAGAGTCGGTCTGCATCCGGACATATCTCCTATTAAAATAAGATATCTATGAACAAACACAGAACCGATTCCCGGACAGCGCCGCAGCTTTTGCTGTCGAACGCCGTCATTTATCCTTGCAAGTATCATTATACTATAGCACTGTGATTGATAGGTGTATATTATATTTCTAAATTATTTCTAAAACGTAAAATATGAAGATTATAATTTCACAGCGTGTATTTGTTAGTTGATTTTTTCGCCGAAACAGATTTTCGAGGGATTTTTCAAGATTTGCTATTATCTATTTTGTGGATATGCCTATATTCCGTATCTTTTGCAGTTCCGTTTTTGTGAAATTATCTGAATTTGCAGAAAATCGCACAAAAGCCCTTGATTTTTTCTGAAAACTTGGTAAAATAGATATTAGCACTCAGAGATATTGAGTGCTAACACATTTCGAAAACAAGTGATAACGTGAAGTTACAGGAGGAATGGATCATGACAATGAAACCGTTGGCAGACAGAGTACTGATTAAAGTAGAAAAAGAACAGGAAGAAAAGACCGCAGGCGGTCTGGTACTGGCAACCAAGAATCCGGCAGGCGTTCCCGCAAAGGGCAAGGTCGTTGCCTGCGGCGAAGGCAAGTTTTCTCCCAAGGGCGCTCGTATCCCGATGGAAGTCAAGGTGGGCGACACCGTTCTCATCAGCCACAGCGCTGGTCAGACCATCAAGCTGGACGGCGAAGAGCTGACACTGGTATATGAGAGCGAGATCCTCGGCATTACCGAATAAAACCGAATCCAATCAAAAGTACATTTTCGAAAAGGAGTTTTGAATCATGGCGAAAGATATTAAGTATAATGCAGACGCAAGAGACGGTCTGATCGCAGGCATCGACAAGCTGGCAGACACCGTAAAGATCACACTGGGACCGAAGGGCAGAAACGTTGTTCTGGACCGTGAATTCGGCGCACCGCTGGTTACCAACGACGGCGTGACCATCGCAAAGGACATCGAACTGGAAGATCCGTTCGAGAACATGGGCGCACAGCTGGTTCGTGAAGTTGCCACCAAGACAAACGATGCTGCCGGCGACGGTACAACAACTGCTACCGTTCTGGCACAGGCAATCATCCACGAGGGCGCAAAGAACATTGCAGCCGGCGCAAATCCGATGGTACTGCGCAAGGGTATCGCAAAGGCAGTGGACACCGCTGTCAAGGTCATCAAGGATAATTCCAAGGTCGTTAACGGCACTGAGGATATTGCAAGAGTTGCCACCATCTCTTCCGCAGATGAAAACGTGGGCAAGCTGATTGCTGAGGCAATGGAAAAGGTTTCTACCGACGGCGTTATCACCATCGAAGAGGGCAAGACCGCTGAGACCTACAGCGAAGTGGTTGAAGGTATGCAGTTCGACCGCGGCTATATGTCCCCGTATATGATCACCGACCGTGAGAAGATGAAGGTCGTTTATGATGATGCACTGGTATTCATCACCGACAAGACCATCAGCAACATCCAGGATATCCTGCCGATGCTGGAACAGATTGTAAAGATGGGCAAAAAGCTGCTGATTATCGCCGAGGATATCGAGGGTGAGGCACTGACCACCATCATTCTGAACAACCTGCGTGGTACTTTCAAGTGCGCTGCTGTCAAGGCTCCGGGCTTTGGCGACAGAAGAAAGGAAATGCTCCAGGATATCGCAATCCTGACCGGCGGTACTGTCCTGTCCTCTGACCTGGGCATGGAACTGGCTGACGCAAGCGTTGAGATGCTGGGCAAGGTTAGCCAGGCTGTTATCGACAAGGAGAACACCATCCTGGTCGGCGGCGCAGGCACTTCTGAGGCGATCCAGGAGCGTATCGCAGAGATCAAGAATCAGATCGCTGCATCCACTTCTGACTTCGACAAGGAAAAGATGCAGGAACGCATCGGCAAGCTGTCCGGCGGCGTAGCTGTTATCAAGGTCGGCGCTGCAACCGAAGTTGAAATGAAGGAAAAGAAGCTGCGCATTGAGGACGCTCTGTCCGCAACCAAGGCAGCTGTAGAAGAGGGCATCGTTGCCGGCGGCGGCACAGCACTCATCAATGCAATCCCGGCAGTAGAAAAGCTGGTTCCGTCTCTGGACGGCGACGAAAAGACCGGCGCAAAGATCGTTCTGCGCGCTCTGGAGGCTCCGCTGCGTCAGATCGCTGCAAATGCTGGTCTGGAAGGCAGCATCATCGTGGATAAGATCCGCCGCAGCCGCAAGGTTGGCTATGGCTTTGATGCTTACAACGAGACCTACTGCGATATGATGGCAAACGGTATCGTTGACCCGACCAAGGTTACCAGAAGCGCACTCCAGAATGCTGCATCCATTGCATCTATGGTTCTGACCACAGAGAGCGCTGTTGCAAACATTCCGAAGGATGAGCCGGCAGCCGCAGCTCCGGCAGCAGGCGGCATGGGCGGTATGTATTGATCCGCTGAATCAAGCAAGCCAGGCATAACACAACAAATAACAAAGCGGAACATGGGCGTTTGCCTGTGTTCCGCTTTTTGTTGTATGCAGATAGAAACACCGCCCGGAATGGATGTTCGCATTCCGGGCGGTGTTTGTTTTATTGCTTGATAATGGTACTTACTGTCCCCGTTTCTGTGCCTTGTTCAAGAAACGGTCTGCGTCCACCAGAAAGCGCTTGTGCGTGCCGGAGCCGATCACGCCCACGCCGTCCTCTGCGGTCACGTGGTATGAGATCTCTCTGCCGCTGACGCCGGTGATCTCTGCGGTTGCAGTAACAGTCAGACCCTCCGGCGTTGCTGCATCGTGGCTGATGTCCAGCTTTGTGCCGACTGTGGTCTCGCCCTCACTGAGAAACGGTGCAATGGCATTGCAGGCAGCCTCTTCCATGAGCGCTGCCATCATCGGTGTGGCAAACACCGGCAGCGAACCGCTGCCCACGGTCAAAGCCAGATTGGTCTCATCGACCTTGACGCTGGCAGTGCCTTTACTTCCAATTGTGATCGGTTCCATAACAATTCTCCTCTTCCTTTTACAGGAACTTAGTCCGTTGTGGTTTCTGTGGTATCTTCTGTGGGATCCGGCAGCACATCCAGTGCGCTGGGGGAAATGATGTCACCCAGGATTCGGTCATATGTCAGAGTGTCCAGCTTTTTGTCCGCCTCCTGCATGGGCATATAGTTAGTGGAATATACCGGCTCGACCTCCATCTCGTTCATCATGGACTGGGTAAAGCTGTCTCTCGGCGCATCGATCAGATCCATGACCAGATACGGTGCATAGAAGGCAGAAACCGCCTCCGTGGGGAGCGAGCTGGTATCCAGACCGTAGTTGTTCCACAAAATGTAGCGCTGCTCATACAGCGTGCTGCAGTTTTCACTGGTGATGTTCAGCTGGCTGTAGATGCCGTCGTCTCCACGCAGGGACGGGAAATGGTCACCGACAAACAGCACGATGGTCGGCTCGTCGATCTGAGAAAGCCGTTCCAAGAAGTCTGCCAGTCCGTCTGCGGAATGCTGCAGCCGGCTCAGATAGTTGACAAATTCGTCATCGCTGTCCCCGTCTGTATAGGGCTGGTGGTTCTGCATGGTTGTTGCATGAACATACAGCGGCTCATTGGTAGAGGCGATCAGCGATTCGATCTGGTTGTAAACTACGTTGTCGTCGATGTACTCGCCGTAGGTGGTGGTCGGAACGGTGAAGTCATCCTCGAAGATCATGGTGTCAAAATTGAACTGTCCATAGATCCGCTTACGGCTGTAAAAGCTGCTCTGGAACGGATGGACATACGCCGTGGAATAACCCCAGCTCTTATAGTAAGACGGCACAGTGGGCTGCTGCCGGGTGAGCAGCATACGCTGCGGCATATTGGGGTCATTCAGCGACTTTACCGGCAGACCGAACAGCAGCTCAAATTCTGTCCGGACGGTATAGCTGGCATAGGTCGGCACGATCAGTGTACCCTCTGTTCCCATAGAAGCGGCTCTGTCCAGTCCGGAATAGTAGGAGTCCAGGTCGGTGTAGCCCAGCTCTGCCAGCTTATCGGAAAATGCACGGAAATCCGCAAAGGATTCCGACATGATCTCTACCACATTGGGCTTTACGCCGTTATCGAAGTCCAGATCCGGCACTTCCTTTGACAGATACTGCTTGACGGTATCGTCGCTGTCCTGTTTATAGTCGTCCGGCTCTTCCAGCTGGTTGGACAGATTCTCAGAACCGGTCTGCATAAAGAACGCCAGAAAGCCGTTGTTGTCGAACTTTTCATTTAAGATAAAGGTATTGTCCGCCTCTTTGGTGTCCAGACCGAACAGCGCATAGACCGGCTGGGAAACTGCCGGAACAGTCACCACCATAACACAGGCGATCAGACAAGCCAGCCCCGGCGCCAGGCGCTTGCGCAGCTTGATACGCATTTTCAGCCGTGGATTGAACCAGAACGCCAGCAGGATAAAGGCGGCGCAGATGCTGATGTACAAGACCAACCTGGGCGTGATCTTGATGTAGGCGAACGAGGTCAGACTCTTTACGCTGCGGAACAGCTTCATGTCCGTCATAATCAGATGGTTGCCGTTGGTGTTATACTTGAATAGCTCCGTGATACTCAGCGCCATGTACAGGATGCTCTCCAGCAGCATGGAGAACCACCCGGAGCGGAACAGCAGTAGCGCTCCCACAAAGATCAGCCCAGCAATCAGCACGTTAAACAGCATGATGGTGGGATGATCGGTGATGAACAATACCAGCTTGCTGGGGTATTTGTCCTGGTTCAGCTCCGCCATGCACACAATGAAGATCGGATACAGGATCAGCAGCAGCCGGTTGGTCATAGGATAGCGCAGCGTATTATACGAACGTTTCTCATGCACAGAGCAGAACCACGCCCGAACGGAAGAAAAGCAGTTATGCCATGTCATATGTTCTTTCATGTCTCAATTATCACCTTTGTTTCGAAACGAATTGCGAAAAGGCAGTGGTTTCCCCTGCCTCGACATTACATTACTATAACATAAATTTGCGGTTTCTGCAAGCGCTCTCATCAAAAACTCACCTAATTTTCACGGAATTTGTACATTCCATCGAAAAAAGTCAGCGGCAAAACACGGTTTTGTGCAAGTTGCAGAGGACAAATTTCCCGTATTTGGGTGCAAATCGACACTTTCTCTGCCGCCTGTCAGCCGCACCAGAAACCGCCGTTCACCGGGATATCCTGTCCGGTGATATACGCCGCCCGGCCGGACACCAGAAAGCGCACCGCATCCGCCACATCCTCCGGTTTTCCCAGCCGTCCCAGAGGTGTTTCCTCTGCCAGTTCGTCCAGGGTCTCCTGGGGCAGATGGGCGACCATATCCGTGGCGATCGTCCCCGGCGAGACCGCATTCACCCGGATGCCGGACGGCCCCACTTCCTTCGCCAGCGCACGGGTAAACGCCAGCACAGCGCCCTTTGTGACGGAATAGTCCACCTCACAGGATGCGCCGGTCTCGCCCCACATGGACGAAATATTCACAATGCACCCGGTGTGCCGGGAAATCATGGACGGCAGCAGCAGCCGGCTCAGTTCCACCACGGCAGTGAGATTTACCGCATAGAGCCGCCGCACCTGTTCCGGCGGCATACACTGAAACAGGTTGATGTAGGAACAGGCGGCATTGTTTACCAGAACGTCCACCTGTCCCAGCTGTTCCAGGACTGTCTCTGCCAGCCGGGGCAGCATCTCTGTCTGCGCCAAATCTGCGGCAATGGGGATCACACCGCAGGACGCCGCCAGCGACGCCATTTCCTCCTGGCTGCGGCAGTAGACTCCGGCAACACGATAGCCGTCCTCCGCCAGTCCCCGTGCCACCGCCGCACCGATGCCACGGGATGCACCGGTCACCAACGCTGTTTTCAGCATATGCAGCACCTCCTGTAAATACAAATCCTGCTTGGGCAACACCGCACAAAGCTTGTGCGTAAGATGCGAAGCCGGATTTTTCGGCAGATTGCATAGAAATTTCGCAGGCATACTGTCGTATGGCAAGGAATTTCTGGGCAATATGACGGAAAATCAGCAAGCAGATTGCGTACAAAGCCGCCAGGCGGGCTTTGTGCGGTGTTGCCTTTGGTCGGGATTATGCGCTGTACGGCAGGGTGTCCACGATATGCACCAGGAATTGCAGCAGAACAACTGCATCGCCGCTGCCGGGTTCGCCGTCGCCGTTGCAGTCGGCGTTTTTCTTTGCGGTATCATCCAGCGTGATGGCGCCGGAGCAGAATTTGTTCAGCAGAACAGCGTCTGTGATGTCCACTCGTCCGTCCAGGTTGATGTCGCCGCAGACGAGACCTCCGGTGATTGGTGCGGCGGTGGTTGGGGTGGTAATTGTAGTTGTTGTAGTTTCTGTGGTGGTAGTTGTGGTTGGCTCAGTTGTGGTAACGTCTCCCAGCGAGACGAAAGGAAAGTCGTTTTCGTTTGCATAGGTTTCTGCATAAGAACCGGTATAACCATAGATTGTCAAATTTTCACAGCCGTCAAAAGCATATTCCTCAATGTATGTTACGCTGTCTGGTATGATGACTGCCATTAAGTCGAAACAGCCACCAAAAGCATCGTCTCCAATACTTGTCACGCCGTCTGGAATGATAGCACTTTCAGTACAGGTTCTTCCATCAATCAGAATTCCATTGACGACAACAAGCGGATTTTCCTTTCGTTTGGCTGCAAGCCATGGTGTATCGCCAAAAGCATTTACGCCGATGCTTGTCACACTGTCCGGTATGGAAATTTCCGTCAGACCAGCACACCCATAAAAAGCGCCCCCTCCGATAGCCGTCACGCTATCTGGAATCGTAACACTTCCGGCGCAAGTTTTTCCATCAATCAAAATTTCATTGATGATAACAAGCGGATTTTCCTTTTGTTTGCCTGTAAGCCATGGTGTATCATCAAAAACAAAACTGCCAATACTTGTTACGCTATCCGGAATGATAACTTTCGTCAAGCTTTTACAGCCCTTAAAAGCAGCCGTTCCGATACTCTCTACACTGTCTGGTATTGTGATTTCTGTTAAACTTTCACAAGCGCAAAAAGCGTCATACCCAATACTTGTTACACTATTTGGGATTGTAATATTCGTCAATTTCGTACAGTAGTCAAAGGCATTGGGTCCAATGTTCGTCACACTGTTCGGAATCGTGATTTCTGTTAAGCTGGTGCAGCTGTAAAATACACTCTCTTCAATGCTTATCACACCATATGGAATCGTGATTTCCGTCAAGTTTTCACAGTACTTAAAAGCGCTCTTTCCAATATTTGTCATACTGTCGGGAATAGTAACCTCTGTCAAGTTTTTACAAAGAGAAAAAGCATCATCTCCTATACTCGTCACACCTTCTGGAATTGTAATACTTCCAGTACAGGTTGTTCCGTCAATCAAAATCCCATTGACAATTACGAGCGGATTTTCTTCTTGCTTTGCCGCAAGCCATGGTGTCCCATTAAAAGCATATGATCCGATACTCGTCACACTGCTTGGTATTATGATCCCTGTCAAGCTTTTACAACCGCTAAAACCAGATCCCCCAATACTTGTTACAGGTCTTCCGTCAATCTCCGCCGGAATCTCTACAGATACCACATCTTCATTACATCCCAAAATTTCAATTTCACCATCATCTGTTACTGAGTAATATAAATCACCATAAACCTTGTCATAAAGAGATGGCACATATGCACTCGCCGACAGCACCGTTCCCACAGACTCCAGCACACCCTGCAATCCAGTCATGCCAACGCTACCCACGCAAAGCACCCCGGCTGTCATCGCCGCAATTGCCTTTTTCCATAATCTCATTTACAACATCCTCCTTAATTTAGTCGAAGTCTTATACTTCATGTTACATTATAGCTCAAAAAAAAAAAAAAAACGAACAAATTTACGATATTCTGTAAATTTCAACGTTTTATCCTCATTTCCGCAACAAAAAGAACCGATCTCCGCACACGCAGAAATCGGTTCTTTTTCTATATTGACTTGCCGAAAAGGCAGCCTTTTTACTTCTGTTTCATCTCCGCAGAGACCGCCTCGAACTCGTCCACGATCTCCTGTTCCGGTGCCTTGGTCAGCAGAGAGACCACCACAATGGCGATCAGCGCACACAGGAACGCCGGCAGCAGCTCATAGATGGCAAACACGCCGCCCAGCTTGCTGATGGCGAACTTCCACACGAAGATCATGACGCCGCCGGTAATCATGCCAGCCAGTGCGCCGTACTTGTTGGAGCGTTTCCAGAACAGCGCCGTCAGCACCACCGGACCAAAGGTTGCGCCGAATCCTGCCCATGCGAAGGATACCACACGGAATACCGAGCTGTTCTGATCCCACGCCAGAACAACACCCAGCACAGCGATAATCAGCAGAACCAGACGAGCCGCCAGCATGGACTGCTTTTCCGACAGCTTGACGTGGAACACGCCTTTCAGCAGATTCTCCGACATACTGGACGATGCCGCCAGCAGCTGAGAGTCCGAAGTAGACATGGTGCAGGCAAGGATGCCGGCGAAGATCAGTCCGGCGATGAGCGCCGCACCTACGCTGTGCTTGCTGAGTACAGTAGCCATTTCCAGAACGATGGTCTCCGATGCAGACGCCGTTTCCAGCGGTGCAACTGTGCCGTTTGCAGTCAGCGCATTGCCGATAATACCGATCAGAATGGCAACGCCCATGGCAATGACCACCCAGATAGAGGCAATGCGGCGGGAAACCTTGACCTTGTTCTTGTCGTCGATCGCCATAAAGCGCAGGAGAATGTGGGGCATACCGAAATAACCCAGACCCCACGCCAGGGTGGAAACGATGCTCAGACCGCCGTAAGAGACCAGCTCGCCGTCTGCTGTCCGGGTACTGGTAAAGCTGAGGTAATTCTCGATGCCTCTCGCATTTTCCATCACATTATCCATGCCGCCGGCTGTGTGGATGCCGTAAACCACCAGAACCACCAGCGCCGAAGTCATCACGATGCTCTGGATCAGGTCAGTAAAGCTTGCCGCCAGGAATCCGCCCAGGCAGGTGTATGCGATAATGATAACGGCGCTGATAATCATTGCCATATGGTAATCCCAGCCGAACAGCTGATTGAACAGCTTGCCGCAGGCAGAAAAGCCCGATGCAGTATACGGCACGAAGAACACCAGAATAATCACAGCGGCAATTCCCATCAGCACGTGCTTGTTGTCACGATAGCGGTTGGAAAAAAAGTCCGGGATGGTGATGGCGTTTCCGCATCTCTGGGAATACACCCGGAGCCGCTTTGCCACCAGCAGCCAGTTCAGATAAGTACCGATGGCGAGACCGATCGCCGTCCAGCCTACCTCCGCACAGCCGCTCAGATACGCCAGTCCCGGCAGTCCCATCAGCAGATAGCTGCTCATGTCCGATGCCTCCGCACTCATGGCAGAGACGATGGGACCGAGCCGCCGTCCTCCCAGATAAAAGTCTCCGACACTGCTGTTCTTTTTGGAGTATATCACGCCGATCACGACCATCATTGCCATATACACCAGAATAGCGATCAGAATACACAAAACTGATTTTGTCACAATCCTATCTCCTTTCCAAAATCATTGCTCCAGAGTCGCTGCCGCTCTTGAACAGTACAAATCAGACTCTTAGCAAACATAAAAACAATCATACCACAAATCCGACAAATTTACAAGGGTGTTTCCATATTTTTTTATAAATAAACTGTAAAAACCGACAAAATACGCCGGAACAGCGGTGCTTTTCCCCATTCTCCTGCGGACATTCCCGGCAGATTTTCCGGAATCATCGCAAAAAACGGTAGGATTATATACGATTGTTGTAATTTTTTTTGCAATAGTACTTGCCACAATGCGAAAAAAATGCTATAATAGGAGTGCGAAGCACGCAAGAAACAGAGAAACTTTTCTTTGCGGATACGTGCAGCCATTTCTGCCGTAAAAGAGGAACATTCGTCCAGACGGCGAACGCTCTCAGGCAAAGAAAGGAAAACGTCTGCAAATTCAGACAGACGAGAAAATATACATGAGTACAACAAATACGACAGCTGAAACAACAACGCCCAACATCTGGCGGAGACGCCTGGTGTCACTGGTCGGTGCGGGATATCTGGCGCTGATGTGCTGGTTTTCCTATCTGGTCATTTTCTATGACTTTACCGCCACGAACAAGTTCCTGTTTTGTCTGACGCTCTGCGCCGTATCCTTTGCAGCACTGAGCGCCATGCTCTACAGCCGCTTTCAGATTCTGACTCGTCTGACCAGCATTCTTCTGCTGCCGGCGATCCTGCCGCAGATCCTGCTGTGTTTCGGGCAATGGGAGCTGATTCTGCCGATTGCTGTCACGTCGCTTATCATCTTTTTCCTGTCCGGTGCCGGCGAAACGGTAAAAACCGTCTTTGGCGTCATATACCTACTATTATATGTATTGGGTTCGCTGGCATTTTTCATGCTGATGTCGTTCTTTACCCCAAGCACACAGCAGACCATTCTGGAAAACGGCGAGTCGCCCTCCGGCGCATACCGGTATGAGATCATCCAGACGGATGACAGTTCCGGCGGCAATGTTGCGGTTCACATCGAGCCGAACGACCGGGACATCCACCTGCCGTTTCTGACCTTCGTCTCCAATGGTTATGACCGGACAGTCTATGAAGAGCGCCCCATCCCCAGTGAGGTTGGCAGCGCCCAGTGGTCTACCGTATCCCGTGCGGATATCACGGCACAGCTGCTGGCAATCTCAGAGGATGTGACACTGGATCTCAGCAAGTCGCAGAAAGCCACCATCGGCATCCCGTCAGACACAGAGACGGTCTACCTGAAAGACTTGACCGATTCCCAACTGGAACAGCTCGGCGTGCCGGCAGAAAACGATGTGCTGACCTTTGCGGACAAGACCTGTTTTCGCTCGTATATTGCTGTACTGGAAGATTATTTCGCAAAAGATAACCGAGAGATCTCCTTATTTAACTAATTCTCAATTGTTCTGGATGCAAGGCGTATCAAACGCCATTGATAATCTGGAGTATGTTCACTGAAAAAAGTATGCGTGAACACGCTCCCAAAAAATTTTAGGAGGAAACACCCATGAGTGAATTTTTCAAGAGCATTCCGAAAATCGCATACGAAGGCAAGAATTCCAAGAATCCCCTGGCATTTAAGTTTTACAACCCGGACGAAGTGATCGCCGGCAAGACCATGCGGGAACAGCTGAAGTTTGCCCTGTCCTGGTGGCACACCATGGGCGGCGACGGCACAGATATGTTTGGTTGCGGCACAACCGACAAGACCTGGGGCTGTGATGATGTGACAGCTCGTGCAAAGGCAAAGGTCGAGGCTGCATTCGAGATCATGGACAAGCTGAGTATCGACTACTACTGTTTCCACGACAGAGACCTGTCTCCGGAATACGGCAGTCTGAGCGAGACCAACGAAAAGCTGAGAGCAATCGTTGACCTGTGCAAGGAAAAGCAGGATGCAACCGGCAAAAAGCTGCTGTGGGGTACTGCAAAGTGCTTTGACCATCCTCGTTATATGCACGGCGCAGGCACATCTCCCAGCGCTGATGTATTCGCATATGCCGCTGCACAGATCAAGAGCGCCATTGATGCAACTGTAAAGCTGGGCGGTCAGGGCTATGTATTCTGGGGCGGCCGTGAAGGCTATGAGACCCTGCTGAATACCGATATGGGTCTGGAGCTGGACAACATGGCTCGTCTGATGCACCTGGCTGTAGATTATGCAAGAAGCATCGGATTCACCGGTGACTTCTATGTTGAACCCAAGCCGAAGGAACCGACCAAGCACCAGTATGACTTCGACTCTGCAACAGTCATCGGTTTCCTGCGCAAGTATGGCCTGGACAAGGACTTCAAGCTGAACATCGAGGCAAACCACGCAACACTGGCACAGCACACATTCCAGCACGAACTGCGTGTTGCAAGAACCAACGGTATGTTCGGTTCTATCGACGCAAACCAGGGCGATCCGCTGCTGGGCTGGGATACTGACCAGTTCCCGACCAACGTATATGACGCAGCACTGTGTATGTACGAAGTACTGAAGGCAGGCGGTTTCACCAACGGCGGTCTGAACTTCGACGCAAAGGCAAGACGTGGCTCTTTCGAGCTGGAAGACATCTTCCACAGCTACATCGCAGGCATGGACACCTTTGCACTGGGTCTGCGCATCGCCGACAAGATGATTACCGACGGCAGACTGGACAGCTTTGTGGCTGACCGCTATGCAAGCTGGAAGACCGGCATCGGCGCTGACATCATTTCCGGCAAGGCAACCATGGCTGACCTGGAAAAGTATGCACTGGAAAAGGGCGAAGTTACCGATTCTCTGACCAGCGGCCGCCAGGAAATGCTGGAGGCAATCATGAACGACATCATGTTCACACTGTAAGAGAATGTTTAAGCTGTGCGCATCTGCACAGCACAGAAAGAGCGCATTGACGATACAGCGTTGTCAATGCGCTCTTTTGATAGGAGGTTATTCCAAAATGACAATTGAAAACGGCAGACCCGCAGACGAAAGCGGCAGACTGGAAAAAGAAACCGCTGTATACGATCTGCTGGAACAGCTGGACATACCGTTTACACGGGCAGACCACGAACCAGCCTTTACCATGGATGCCTGTGAAGAAGTCGCTGCGGCGCTGGAAACCAAGATCTGCAAGAACCTATTTCTCTGCAACCGGCAGAAAACCAGTTTTTACCTGCTGCTTATGCCGGGAGACAAGCCCTTTCACACCAAAGAGATCACCAGCCAGCTGGGATGCGCACGGCTGTCCTTCGCCAAGGAGGAGGCGCTGGAACAGCTACTGCATCTGACCCCAGGCTCTGCCACCATCTTTGGTCTGATGTATGACACCGAAAACCAGGTGCAGCTGGTGGTGGATCAGGAACTGCTCCGGGAGCCGTACTTCGGCTGTCATCCCTGCATCAACACTTCCACCGTCCGGATGCAGACCAGCGATGTCTTTGACAAGCTGACAAACGCTCTGCACCACACCTATGTTACCGTTACACTCAAGGGAGAATGATCGTTATGGCAAAAGAAAAAATCATCAAAACCAACGCCATCCGGATGCTGGACAAGGCAAAAGTCCCCTACATCCACCGCTGCTGGGAACAGGCGACCGGACAGCACACCGGCGTAGAGCTGGCACAGGCGCTGGGACAAGACCCGGCGCAGGTATTCAAGACGCTGGTCACTGTGGCAAAGTCCGGCGAACACTACGTCTTTCTCGTTCCGGTGGCAGAGGAACTGGACTTGAAAAAGGCTGCCGCTGCGGTAGGCGAAAAAGCCATCTCCATGTGCAAATCCAAAGACCTGCTGCCGCTCACCGGATACATCCACGGCGGCTGTTCTCCCATCGGCATGAAAAAGCTGTTCCATACCACCATACATGAATCCGCCCGGAACTTCCCCACCATTCTGTGCAGTGCCGGAAAAATCGGACACCAGCTGGAGCTTTCCCTGGACAGCCTGGAAAAGGTCGTTCCGTTCCAGCTGGCTGATATCATTACAGAGCGATAGGAGAGCGCCGTCATGCAGAACAAAAAGACCACAGCCATTCTGCTCTCCGTTCTGGCGGCAGCCTTTTATGCCGTAAACGTCCCCTTTTCCAAGCTGCTGCTGAATCAAATCGGTCCGACGTTTCTGGCGTCTCTGCTGTATTTCGGCGCCGGAATCGGCATCGGCATCCTCTATCTCAGCAATCCGAAAAAGCACGCCGGAGAGAAAAAGCTGACACGCAAAGACCTGCCCTATACCATCGGCATGATCCTGCTGGATATCGCCGCACCCATTCTGCTGATGCTGGGGCTGAAAAGCGCCACCTCTGCTAACGCCTCTCTTCTGGGCAACTTTGAGATTGTGGCGACCTCGCTTATCGCCCTTTTTCTCTTCCGGGAAAAGATCTCCCGGCGGCTCTGGATTGCCATTGCGCTCATCACCCTTTCCAGCGGCATCCTCTCCTTTGAGGATATGTCCAGTCTGCATTTCTCCGGCGGTTCACTGCTGGTGCTGGCTGCGGCAGCCTGCTGGGGGCTGGAAAACAACTGCACCCGGAACATCTCCGACAAAAGCACCTTCGAGATCGTCTTTCTCAAAGGCATCTTCTCCGGACTGGGTTCCTGTATCATCGCCCTGTGCATCGGCGAACCGCTCCCGAAACTCGGTGCAGTCGCCGCCGCACTTCTGCTAGGCTTTGTGGCATACGGGCTGAGCATCTTCTGCTACGTCCGTGCGCAGAATGCACTGGGCGCCGCCAAAACCAGTGCCTATTATGCCGTTGCGCCCTTTATCGGAACGGCGCTCTCCTGCATCATCTGGCGGGATGCGCTGAGTGTGCAGTACTTCCTGGCGCTGGCAGTCATGCTCGCCGGCTCTGTGCTGGTCGTGCTGGACACCCTGCAGGCAGAACACACCCATCCTCACACCCACACGTTCACTCACACCCACGACGGCGTGACACATACTCACACGATCACCCACAGTCACGCCCATGTACACGGCAGAAGTGAAACGGAACACAGCCATCATCACCGGATGCACACGCTGCTGAAACAGCACGAACAGGCACACCACGTGTGATATCCCTGCGTTCCCGCAGCAGCCGTAACACCAGCCCGTAGAGGCTCAGTGTGATTCCCAGAAACACCGCAATGCCCAGCGGCGTTTCCCGCAGCTGCGGACAAAAATGCTCCGGCAGTGATGCCGCTGCAAAAGCAAACCCAACGGCAAACACCGGCTTTCCGATCAGCTTTCCGAATCGGAACCGGAGGTTTGCCGTTTTTACTGCCATGCGCAGCCGGTTGCAGTTGCCGAACACATTGCTGGTATAATACGACGCCACAATGCCGTAAAATCCAAACAGCGGAATGCAGATCAACACCACGCAGATTCGGATCACATACTCTGCCAGATAGTTGAGGGAGGAGAAGTTCTGTTTCCCCATGCCCTTAATCAGCGCCTCCAGCACGATCTCCAGATAGATAAACGGCACTACCGGGGCAAGGATCCGGATCATTCTGCCGGAAAGTTCGCCGCCGTCCATGCAGCGCCCGATGACACCGCCGTATTTCAGCAGCACTGCGCTGATGAGGACGGCAAAGATCAGCGTCAGCTCGATCACCCGTTCGGTCAGACGGCAGACCCGTTCCCGATTCCCGGCGGCATTGGCACGGGCAACCTCCGGAATCAGAATGCCCGATAAGGCGCAGAGAATGGTAGACGGAAAAAACAGCACCGGTATCACGATGCCTTCAAATGTGCCGAACTGCTGCAGCGCCCGGCTGGTGCTGTCCCCGAACTGCCGCAGTGTCATCGGAATCAGCGTATCATTTGCCGTACTGAGCGCCGCCGTCAGACAACCGCCAAACGCCACCGGCACTGCCAGGCGAATGTACGTTCCAAAGGAAAGGCTGCATTTTCCACGGCATGGCTCCCGTTTCCGCACATACAAAAGCAGCAGCACCGCCGTGGAAAACAGCGTCCCTGCCGCCATACTGCCCACCAGATAGGTGCAGACCTGTTCCGGCTTTGCGGCACGATGCCACAGCAAAAGCCCGGTCAGCAGCCCGGCACGGAGCAGAAACTCTGCCACATCACAGCCGGCTGTCACTGTCACACGGCACACGGCATTGAAATATCCTTTCAGACAGGCGCTGATGCTCCCCAGCGGCAGCAGGAGCGCCATAAGCCGCACTGCCTGCGCCATCGCTGTGCTTTGCAGGAACTGACGGCTCAGCGGCTCGGCAAAAGCGAAAATGCCAGCCGACACCGGCACCGAGAGCAGCAGACAAAACCGCACCGCATTCCGCAGGATCTGCGCCGGACAGCCGCAGGACTTTCCCAGTTCCTCCGAAACAAAACGGCTGGCGCAGAGCATGGCGTTTCCGCCGGCAACCATCGCCGCCAGATTGAAAAACGACCCAGCAAGCGCCAGCGTCCCCACCGTTGCCGCACCCACACGCCGGGTCATCCAGGCGTTGAACAGCAGTGCCAGACACTCCAAAAAGAACTGGATCACGGTCATCTGTATCGTGTCCCGAATTACACTTCGTCTGCGCATCTTCACTCCTCCTTCTGGAAAAGCTTATGCGCCGCCGAAAACAAACATACCCCATGCAGAACAATTTTTCCGCATGGGGTAATTCGTTTCTCTTTCCTGTAAAATCAAAAAAACTCAGAGCGTATCCACCAGACGCACCAGGAACTGCATCAATTTCACCGTATCACTGCTGTCCACTGTGCCGTCATGGTTGACATCGGCACTGGATTTCTGTGCCGCAGACAGTTCCACTGCACCAGCCGCAGCCTTGCCCAGCAGAACCGCATCGGTAACATCCAGACTGCCGTCCTGGTTCAGATCACCCACCACAGCATCTTCCGCCGCAGTGGTCTCCTCCACCGGATACAAAATAAAGTCATCCGGAGAAGAGACATAAATCTCAATATAGGTGACCTCCGGGAGTGCATACTGCACGCCGTCCACCTTCCCGAACTGCTTTACCAGATCCAGCAGAGCCGCCGGCTTGTTTTCTATGTTGGCATCCCAATCGACAGCCACATCATAACTGTATTTGGTATAGGTCTCTCCGGTTCCCATGCCTGTATAATTTGTTATGGCATTCTTTTCACTTACGCTGGTCACTGACGGAACAGCCGCCATGATATCTTCTGCCAGCAATTCTGTGTCCGCATCCACATAAAGCCCGAAATGCTCTTTTCCAGCCTCCCGATACGAGATCTCCGGTTTCAGCGTGTAGACGCCTTCCATCCGATAGATCATCTTTACGCCGGGAACACGAAACAGTTTTTCCACTGCCGCCCAGGTATCACTTTCTACTGTCACGATTTTCTCAGTCTACTGAATCTCCTGGTAGGTCAGCTCCATGCCGTCCAGCTTTGTGTCCCACAAATTGCCATTGTATCCGCCGCCGCAGGAAAGATTCTCTGCAAGAAGGGATACGTTCTCCGGCATATCTGCCGCCGACAGCGATGTGCCGTCCTCCAGAACTACCGTATAATAGTTCGTGTCACGCACATCCCACGTATAGAACTTGTTTTGATTCAGCGTGAGATAATCGTAATCGCTATTTGCCCTATTATAGGCATATGTAATGCTGTCAGCTGTTTCCTGTGCCACATACATTCCCGGCTGCTCAGCCTCAGATACGCCCAGCGGTGAAAGTGCCGTGACGCCCAGTGCTGCCGCTGCCAGACAAGCCAGTCCTCTTCTTATTTTTTTCATCATCATCCTTTCTGTCAATTGCGGCATGGTCTTTGATTCCCGCAAAAAAATCCATGCCATTCACAAATTCCTCTGTACTAATTATACGATATTTTTATTCATTTGTAAATACTATTTTTATTTTTTGCATAAAAATCAAACTGAAACTTCCGGCTGAAACGACTGAATCTCCTCCAGAAACATCTTCCCGTACTTCTGTGCCTTAATGACACCGACCCCGGAAACCTGGCGCATATCGCCCATACTCCGGGGCTTTTTCCGGCACATATCCCGGAGCGTGGCATCGGAAAAGATAAAGTACGGCGGAATCCCCTCGTGTTTTGCCTGTGCCGACCGCACCTGCCGCAGCTTTTGGAACAGCTCGTTGTCTGCCGCAGACAGAGTGGGGTCTTTTGTTCCCACCGGCGCCGCCAGCTTTTCCCGGACAATGGGAACACGGCGCATCACCTTTTTCTGATCCCGGATGATCTCCACCGATCCGGCAGTCAGCGCCAGTTCCTGGTACTCCTGAAACGGGCGGAGCGCCAGATTTTCCTGCTGGAGCAGTTCATCGATCAGCCCCACCACTTCTTTCTGCGTCAGCTTTTCGATAATGCCGTAGGTGGACAGCCGATCCAGCCGCATCCGCAGCAGGCTTTCCTTTTTGCTGCCGATCAGCACATCGGCGGTCATGGTGCGGCTCAGATGATAACCGCCTTTCTGCGCCCGATAGACACAGGAGATGATCTTCTTTGCCGCCATGGTGGCATCCTCTTCCCGGTAGTTGGTGAGACAGCAGGAACAGTTGCCGCAGCTCTCCGGTGCATGGTCACCGAAATAGCGTAGCATCCGATGCCGGAGACAGGAGGTCGAGGTGGCATAAAAGGTCATCTGTTTCAGCCGCTCCATTCCCTGGTTCAGCAGAAACTGCCGTGTCTCCTCATCTTCCACATCCATGGTCTCCCGGCTGCGTTTCAGCAGGAACTCGTTTGTCCGCACATCTCTGCCGCTGTACAGCAGGATGCACTGCGCCGGTTCACCGTCCCGTCCGGCACGGCCAGCCTCCTGGTAATAGCTTTCCAGATCCATGGGCATATTGTAGTGGATGACGAAAGAAACATTGGACTTGTCGATACCCATGCCGAACGCATTGGTTGCGACCATAATGGGCTTGCGGTCGTAGAGAAAATCGTCCTGGTTCTGCGCCCGTTCCACGTCCGAAAGTCCGGCGTGATAGCGTGTGGCATCGAATCCGGTATCACAGAGAGATGCACAGACCTCTTCCACCGCCTTTCTGGTGGAGCAGTAGACAATGCCGCTTTTTCCGTCGTTTTCTTTCAGCAGGTGAAACAGTTCCGTCATTTTGCTGTTGGGACGGCGTACTCCGAAAAACAGGTTTTTCCGGTCGAATCCGGTATGTATGGTCTCCGGGTCACGGAGCTTCAGTATGCGTGCAATATCCGCCTCGACCTGCTTGGTTGCCGTCGCCGTAAACGCCGTGCAGACCGGACGCACCGGCAGCTGTTCCATAAACACCGGAATGTCCAGATAGCTCTGCCGGAAATCCTGTCCCCACTGGGAGACGCAGTGCGCCTCATCCACAGCGATCATGCTGATCTGCACCCGCTGCGCCAGCCGGAGCAGACTCTCCGTCATCAGCCGTTCCGGTGCCACATAGAGAATGCGGCACTGTCCCTGCTGTAACATCTGCATGGAATGATAGAACTCCTCCTGGCTGATGCTGCTGTTGATGTACGCCGCCGGGATGCCCACCTGCCGGAGTGCCTCCACCTGGTCTTTCATCAGCGAGATCAGCGGCGAAATGACGATCGTCACGCCCGGCAACAGCAGTGCCGAGATCTGATAGCACACAGATTTTCCTGCGCCTGTGGGCATGACCGCCAGCACATCCCTGCCGGAAAGAATGGCGTCGATCGCCTGTTTCTGTCCGGCGCGAAATGCCTTATGTCCGAAATACTGCTGTAACAGCGCCTCTGGCTGTATCATGTTTCCTGTCCGTCCTCTCTCTCCGGCAGCAAGTCATCCTGCCAGCGTCTCAATTCTTCTCTTGCCGTCTCCAGCAGCAGCACACTGGGATTTTCGCCGCCCATGATCCGGGCAATTTCATGCACACGCCCTTCCGGTTCCAGCACCATAACATGAGTCTCCGTTCTCGTCCCCTCGGTCTGCTTTTCGATCATCAGATGCTGGTCTGCCATAACGGCGATCTGGGACAAATGGGTCACGCAGAGCACCTGCCGCAGCTGTCCCACTTCCCGGAGTTTCATGCCGATCTTCTGCGCCGCCTTGCCGCTGACGCCGGTGTCGATCTCGTCGAAGATCAGCGTGGGGATGCTGTCCCGGTCGGCAATAACGCATTTCAGCGCCAGCATGATACGGGACAGTTCACCGCCGGATGCGATGCGTGCCAGAGGTCTCGGTTCTTCGCCCCGGTTCGCCGAAATGAGAAATTCCAGGCTGTCCATGCCGTGAATGGTCAGTTTTCCCGTGGTATGCTTTGCCGTCAGCACCACGTTCGGCATATTCAGAAATTCCAGCTGTTCGGTCACTTCTGCCGTAAAGCGCTGCAGTGTCTCTGAGCGGTATTCCGACAGCGCTTTCGCCTGGACGGAGACCTTTTCCAAAAGTTCCGCCTTCTGCTCCCGGAGCGCAGTGATCTCTGCGGCAGCGCCCTGCATCTGTTCCAGTTCCTCTTCCGCACGGTTGCGGCGCTCCACCAGTTCGTCTCCGGTACACTGATATTCCCGGCTGAGCCGCCGGATCTCCAGCATCCGTTTCTGCACCATGGCATAGCGCTGGGGATCCAGTTCCATGTCATCCCGGAGACGGCGGCATTCTGACGCAATGTCCGCCAGTTCAATGCCGGCTGCGGAAAGGCGCTCTCCCAGCACAGAAAACTCCGTCCGCAGATCAGCGAACGGAGACAATTCCTCTGCTGCCGCCTCGGTCAGCAGCACCGCAGAGCCGTCGGCATCCTCGCCGTCAATGGCATCTGCCGCCGCCTGCAGTGCCGCCGCAATACTTTCGGCGTGCTGCAAAAGGTTCATCTCTTCTTCCAGGGCATCCTCTTCGCCCAGTTCCAGCCCCAGCTCGTCCACCTCGGCAACCAGTGCTTTCAGCTGATGCCGGCGGTGCGCCTTATCCTGTTCCAGCTTTACCAGCTGGTTCAGCCGCTTGGCTGCCTGCTGCAGCTGGCGAAATGTCTCCTGGTACTCCTGCAATAGAGTATCGTCTCCGCCGAAGGAATCCAGAATTTGCAGATGGCATTCCGGCGCAAGCAGCACCTGGTTATCATGCTGTCCATGGATGTTGATAAGAGCATCGCCGATCTCCCGGAGAACGGAAACCGTTGTGGTATGTCCGTTGACCCGTGCGGCGCTTCCGCCGTCTGCAGCGATCTCACGGGTCAGCAGAAGTTCATCGTCCACATGGGAAATGGAAAGCGCATCCAGTCTCGCACAGACCAGCGGATCCAGGTGGGTGAAAAGCGCCGTCACCACTGCTTTTTTGCAGCCGGTTCGCACAATGTCCCGTGTGACACGCTGCCCCAGCACCGCATGGATGCCGTGCAGCAGAATGGACTTTCCGGCGCCGGTCTCACCGGTAAACACGTTGAGCCGGGGTGAAAACGGGATGCGTGCATGGGCGATCACCGCCAGATTTTCGATTTCCAGTTCAGCCAGCATTAGAATCCTCCTGTTTCCATCAGTCTCGCAAAGCTGCCGGCAAATTCCTTTGCCTGCGTTTCTGTGCGCAGCAGTACGAAAATGGTATCATCTCCGGCGATCGTTCCCACCACATCTTCCCGGTGCATGGCATCCAGTGCCGCAGCCACCGCCTGTGCTGTGCCTGTCCGGCAGTGGATCACAGAAACGTTTCCGGCATAATCTGTCCGCAGTGCAGCATTCTGCAAAATGCCGCCGTTGACTTCCTGCCGCACCGGTGCAATATAGCAGGCTCTGCCGCCGCTGCGCCGCTCCTTGGTCAGTTTCAGCTCCCGGATGTCTCTGGAAAGCGTCGCCTGGGTCACCGCAAAGCCCTGTTCCGCCATCCGCTCCCGCAGCACCTCCTGGGTCGGGATATCCTCCGCAGCGATCAGCGCCAAAATGGTGTCCTGCCGTTTCTTTTTCATCGTTCTGCTCACGACCTTCCTGATTTCAGTGACTGCATCAGCTTTCTGCTGAGGGAATCAAAAAATGTATTTCCGCTGAGATCCAGAATCTCCAGCGACTGATCAGAGCCGGAGATCTCCATGACTCTGCCCTCCGGAAAAGGCTCCGGCTTTTCTCCGTCTGCGCAGAAATACGCATCGTATTCCTCCCGGACACGGAGACTAACCTGCAGGTCGTTGTGGGGCGAAAACAAGATAGGTCTTGCCGACAGCGAGTGGGGACAGATCAGATTCATCTCAATGCAGGAAAACTCCGGCTCAATGATTGGACCGCCTGCGGAAAGGGCATAGGCGGTAGAACCGGTAGGCGTACTGAAAATCACGCCGTCTGCCCGGTATTCGCCCAGCACCACATTGTTCCGGGACACAGTAAACTCAATGACACGGGAAAAATTCCGGGAAATGACAATGTCGTTGAGCGCCGTCAGTTCCCGGAGACAAGTCCCTGTTTTGTCCAGCACCTTGCCTCGGAGCAGCATCCGCTTGGACACCCGGTAGTCTCCGGTCTGCAGCCGTGCGATCTCGCCGATCTGATCCGGCTCCATGGATGCCAGAAAGCCCAGCCGCCCGGTGTTGATGCCCAGCAGCTTGGCGCTTGTTCCCACCACATGACGGGCGCAGTGCAGGATCGTGCCGTCACCACCGATGGCAACTGCCACATCCGCATCCTGTATCGCCTCCAGAAAAGGCGCATAGCACACGAAATCCATATCTTTCAGCAGACCCAGACAGCGTGGGTCTGCCCAGACCTCCATACCGTTCCGATGGAGTGCCAGGCAGACCTTTCTCGCCACTTCCGGGGCATTGCCCTTTTGCAGATGGTGAAACAACACGACCTTCATTTCGTCTTCTCCTTTTTCGCCTGTGTAAACGCCTGCTGCACCACAGCCGCAGCGTCCGGCACATATGCCGTTTCGCCGCCTTTCTGCACTGCCGCCAGATATTCCACGTTGCCGGAACCACCCCGGATGGGTGACGGACACAGCAGCTGCACCGTCAGTCCCAGCGCAGACAGCAGCGTCAGAATATTCCCCAGTACCTGTACATGGACACGCTGCGACTGCACCAGTCCGTTTTTGCCGATGTTTTCCCTGCCTGCCTCAAACTGGGGCTTGATAAGAATTGCTCCGGCAGCATCCGGTTTCAGCAGCGGCAGCACATAGGGCAGTACATGGTGCAGCGAAATAAACGACACATCCACTGAAAAAAAGTCTGCCGGCTGTTCCAGCTGTTCCGGTGCAATGCTGCGGACATCTGTGCCTTCCCAGTTCACCACACGTGGATTTTCCCGGAGCGACTGCACCAGCTGTCCGTGTCCCACGTCAATGGCGTAAACCTTTGCTGCGCCACGCTGTAACATACAGTCCGTAAAGCCGCCGGTAGATGCGCCGATATCCAGACAGACCAGTCCGTCCAGAGAACGCTTTGTCTGTTCCAGCGCATATTCCAGTTTCAGACCGCCACGTCCCACAAAAGGAATATCACTGCCCTCCATGGTGATCTGATCGGTCTCCTCCACAGCAAATGCCGGCTTGGTGCAGACCTTTCCATTCACAGAGATCTGTCCGTTCTGAATCAGCGTTTTTGCACGCTGGCGGCTGGGGACGAGTCCCTGCTGCACCATTGCCGCATCAAGTCTCGCCATGCTCTGCCTCCTGCCGGATATCCCGGTAAATGGCATACTCCGAAAGTCCCATAGTCTCCATCTGGGAATCCGTAGATGCCTGGAGCAGATACTGTTTCGGTGCGACCCGGCGGTATGTACCTTGGAATCCACGTTCCAGCAGCAGATCGCCGAACAGCTGGGAAATGCCGCCGTAATAATACGCCTCTTCCAGGAATACCACGTGGCGATAAGACATGGCAATGTCCACCACACCATCCGCCAGCGGAAAGATACGGGTCAGTTTCAGCAGGTCACAGTGAAGCTCCCGCTCTGCACAGCGCTTTGCCGCACGGTACAGATTATCATATACTCTGCCGTAGGAAATATACAGGATATCGGTCTTTTTCCCGGAAACATGGGTATACTCCGTGTTCAGGGCGCTCTTGTCAAACACGCTCTTGTCATTTCCTCTGGGATAGCGCACGCACGCCAGTCCCTTGTCCCGGTACAGCGCCCGGCGCAGACAGAGACGCAGTTCGTCATAACAAGCCGGCGCATAGATCACAGCGCCCGGCACTGTGCTGAGGAACGACACGTCATACAGCCCGTGATGGGTCTCACCATCCTCGCCCACAACACCGGCACGGTCGATGCCCAGCACTACATGGAGTCCGCCGATGGCAACATCGTGCATCAGCTGGTCATAGGCACGCTGCAAAAAGGAAGAGTACACCGCAAATACAGGAAGTTCTCCCATGGATGCCAGCCCGGCGGAAAATGTCACGGCGTGCTGTTCGGCAATGCCCACGTCATAGTACCGGTTCGGGAACTTTCGTGCAAAATGATGCAGTCCCGTGCCGTGTTCCATAGCGGCAGTCACTGCACAGATACGGGAGTCCTCCTCTGCCAGGCGCACCAGTTCCTTGCCGAACACATCGGAATAGGAATCCGTCCCGGAGACCTCCGGGTTGCCGGTTTCAATATCGAACTTGGAAATGCCGTGGTATTCGCCGGGATTTTCCTCCGCCGGCGCATAGCCCTTTCCCTTTACCGTATGCACATGGAGAAATACCGGGCGGTGATATTCCTTCGCCGCCAGCAGTGCCTCTTCCAGGTCGCCCAGGTTATGCCCATCCACTGGTCCCAGGTATACAAACCCGAAATCCTCAAAGATGGTGGCAGACTGGAGCAACACATCCCGGACAACGCTCTTGGAATTCTTGATGACCTTCGCCACAGACGGACCGATCACAGCCGTGCGGTTCAGACGGCGCTCCACCGCCTTTTTGGTGCGGACATAGCCCTCACTGCTCCGCATGGAAGAGAGATATCTCGCCAGCGCTCCCACGTTTTTGGAGATGGACATTTCGTTGTCGTTCAGAATCACGATCAGATTGTTTCCCGACTTGCCGGCATTGTTCAGTCCCTCATAGGACAGACCGCCGGTCATGGCGCCGTCACCGACTACTGCAACGGCAAAATGCTCTCTGTCTCCGTGCTGACGCATTCCTTCCGCAATGCCGCAGGCAACAGAGATCGCCGTGCTGCTGTGACCGCTGATAAAGCTATCGTGTTCCGATTCGTTTGGTTTCGGAAAGCCGGAGATGCCGTTTTCCTGCCGCAGGGTAGAAAACTGCTCCAGCCGTCCGGTCAATATTTTATGGGTATAACACTGGTGTCCCACGTCCCAGACAAATTTGTCCTGGGGCGAGGAAAATACACGGTGCATCGCCACCGTCAGTTCCACGGAACCGAGGTTGGAGGCGAGATGCCCGCCGGTTTTCGAGACGGTCTCCACCAGGAGACTTCGAATCTCCTCACAGAGCGACTCACACTGTTCCAGCGAAAGCCCTTTCAGATCCTTGGGAGAATGCAGCCGTTCCAACAGCGGCGCATCTTCCTTCGGCAATTGATTATGCTCCATTTCTTCATTGTCTGCGAGTCTCCTGTCACAGCCAAAATCCGTGACATTCCCGCAGACTTCACTCCTTTATTTATTTTTCACGCCGCAGCAGCTCCTGCGTCAGTGCCATCAGGAACTCGTGTTCCGGGAACTGCGCCAGAATCTGCTCGGCCTCTTCTGTCAGAGCCGCAGCACGTCTCTGCGCCTCTTCCAGTCCCAGCAGCGTTACAAATGTTGTTTTTCCCTCTTCGGCATCACTGCCCACCGGCTTGCCCAGCACCTCAGATGTACTGGTCACATCCAGGATATCATCCACGATCTGGAACGCCAGCCCCAGCTTTGCGCCATACTGGTCTGCCAGTATGATCTGCTCTTTGGACGCAAATCCGGCAGTGCAGCCCAGGCGGCAGGCGGCACGGATCAGTGCGCCGGTCTTTGCCGCACACATCGCCTCCTGCTCTTCCAGGGTCACGTCGCTGCGCTTTTCGTTTGCCATATCCATGATCTGTCCGCCCACCATTCCGGCGGCGCCGGTCGCCTCGGTCAGAATGTGCAGCAGCTCCACTTTCATTTCCGGTTCCAGGATCGGGTCATCCACGATCACACGAAACGCCTCGGTCAGCAGGGCATCCCCTGCCTGCAAAGCCACCGCATGGCCGAACGCCTTGTGGCAGGACGGCTTTCCACGGCGGTAATCGTCGTTGTCCATCTCCGGCAGGTCGTCATGGATGAGCGAAAAGGTATGCACCATTTCCAGCGCACACGCCGCCGCCATCGCCTGTTCCTTTGTGCCGCCAAAAATCCGGCAGAATTCCAGCACCAGCACCGGACGAATCCGCTTGCCGCCTGCCTCCAGAGAATACCGCATGGCATCTACTACCTGCGCCTGGCGCTTTGTCTCCGGCGTCACCTGTACATAGCGGAGCAGCTGTGTCTCCACCTCTGCCGCCAACTGTTCCAAATGGGCTTTATCCTTCGCTTCCATCTGTTTCCTCCTGTTCTGCCGCCGGCACATTCTGTTTGGAGATCTGCAGCTTTGCCGTTTGCAGTTCCTCCTGGCAGGATGCCGCCAGTTCCATGCCCTTGCTGTAGAGCTGTACCGCCTCTTCCAGAGGCAGGTTGCCCTGCTCCAATTTCTGCGTCAGTTCCCGCAGCGCTTTCATGTGTGTCTCAAATGCCATGTGCATCCTCTCCTTTCCCGAAATTCGCCTATGATATTTCGATACAGCACCGCACAAGCTTTGTGCTTTGCTGTTCTGTTTATGATTCCTGTGGTACGACTTCTGTCATAACCTCGCCCTCTGCCAGCCGCAGCCGCAGCCGGTCTCCGGGCTGTACCTGTGCGGCACTGCGCACCAGTTCCTCGCCGTGATACGCCAGGGCATAACCACGCCCCAGAATTTTCAACGGGCTGAGCATCTCCAGCCGTGCCGCCTGCTGTGCCAGCTGTTCCCGGCACTGTTCCAGCCGCAGCGCCATTCCTTTTTCCAGACGCTGCTGCAAATGCGCCAGTTCCTGCTGCGCCAACTCCTGCCGATGCGCCGGCGACTGCATCTTTAAGCGGTCTGACAGCCGTTCCAGTTCCTGTGCCTTTTGCCGGAGCTGCTGCTGCATGGCGCTGTCCAGCCGGCGTGCCTGCTCCTGCACCTGCTGCATCAGATGGCGCACATCCGGCACAGCCAGTTCTGCCGCCGCAGACGGCGTAGGCGCACGAAGGTCTGCCGCCGCATCTGCCAGCGTCCAGTCTGTCTCATGTCCCACCGCCGAAACGACAGGAACAGCACAGTGATAGATCGCCATAACCACACGCTCTGTGTTGAACGCCTCCAAAGTCTCCGATGCGCCGCCGCCACGTCCCACAATGAGAACGTCACAGCCGTCACGCTCTGCCGCCGCAATAGCACGGCAGACAGAATCCGCCGCCGCATCACCCTGCACCTGTGCCGGATAGACCAGCAGATGTCCGATGGGATAGCGCCGCCCGATGACGTTTTTCACGTCCTGAAGCGCCGCACCGGTGTCCGAAGTAATGACGCCGATCTTTTGGGGCATTGCCGGAAGCGGACGTTTTGCCGCCGCATCGAACACACCCATTGCCGTCAATTTTTTCTTGAGCTGTTCCAGCGCCAACGCCTGTGTGCCAGCGCCGTCCGGCTGGAGATCTGTCACATACAGCTGAAATGCGCCGTCCCGTTCATAGAGCGATGCCGTCGCTGCTGCGATCACATTCATCCCTTCCCGGGGCGTGAACCGCAGACGCTGGGCATTGCTCCGGAACATCACCGCCTTGACACAGCTTTCCGCATCCCGGAGCGTAAAATAGAGATGCCCCGACCGGTAGTGGTTGGTGAAATTGGTGATCTCGCCACGCACCAAGATGCCCTGCAGCGCACGATCCTCTTTCAGCTTGAATCCCACATAGCGGTTCAGCTGACTCACGCTTAAAATTGCCACAGTTTTCCTCCTTGCTTTCGCCACGCACCATAGACCGCCACACCTGCGGCATTGTCACAGGCGAACTCCGGCGCAGCAAACCAGCACACCGCATTTTCCGCCAGCAGCGGACGGATCAGCTGGTTAGACATGACGCCGCCGGCATACAGCACCGGCAGCCTGCCATAGCGCTCCTGTGCCTCCTTTGTCATGGCGATCACAGTTTCCGCCACAGTCAGCAGGCAGAACTTTGCCACATCCTCCGGCGGTTCGCCCTGTTCCAGGCGTTTCCGGCACTGGTTTTCCAGCCCGGACAGACAGCAGTCCATGCCACGCACCACTGGTTTGATCCGGAATGTTTTCCGGCTCTTTGCCGCCAGCTGTTCCAGTGCCTTGCCGCAGGGAAACTGCAAGCCCAGCATCAAGCCGACCCGGTCGATCGCCTGTCCAGCTTTCAGATCCAGCGAAGTGCCGCAGGGCGTGATCTTCAGCGCCATATCCGCATCCGGCTCGCAGTAGAGCGAATCGGTAGTGCCGCCGCTGACATGAAACGCCAGAAACGGCTTTTCCCGTTCCCCCAGCTTTCCGGCAGAGTACAGCGCCGCCAGCACATGACCCACCTGATGTGAAGTCTCATACAGCGGCACACCGCTCACCGCAGCAACGGCACGGGCAGTTCCCATACCGGTCAGAAAGCAGGGCATATACGAACCGTCCACATTCCGGGGACGTGTGGAAACACTGACGCCGCAGACCGGATTATTCTCCAGAAACGGGCGCAGCCGTTCCAGCAGTTCCGGGAGCTGACGTGTATGGTGAAACACCGCATCGCTCTGCCGCAGTCCCACCTCGCCGACTTTTACCGGCAAGAGCTGCTTTTCCTGGTGTACCTCTCCGGTCTCCAGATCCAGCAGCGCCGCTGAGGTGGTGTAATTGCTGGTATCAATCCCCAGAATTTGTGCCATCGGCAGTGTCCTCCTTTGCCGCCGGCTTGGAACGTGCATATGCACCCAGTACGCCGTTGATAAAGGCGGTGTCCTCCGGATATGCGTATGCCTGGGACAGATGCACTGCCTCACTGATGACAACATTCACCGGAGTCTGCGGCATATTCTTCAATTCGTACAGTGCCAGACGCAGGATCGAACGGTTCACTGCCGGCACACGGTTCAGACTGCGCTGCTTGCTGTGCGCTGCAATAATGCTGTCCAGTTCCTCTGTCTGGGACATCACGCCGGACACATACTGCTTCACCTTTTCCGGGATCGGCAGCTCCAGCATCTCTTCCGTCGAGGCGTACAGATCCTCGATGGTATTCAGTTCTTCGGTTCTCACCATTGCCTCATACAGCAGCAAAAATGCGTATTCTCTGGTTTCGTGTTTTGTCATAACTACCTCCACATCCATTTTTTTACAATTCTTGCCCGCCTGCAACGCTTTTCGCATTTCTGCAAAAAAGAAAGCTGCTGTAGACATTTTACAGCAGCTTTTCATCCGATTACTTTGGTTTCTTTTGGTACTTCTATGTATTTCAACAGAATCGAAAGAAACCGCATCTGATGCGCTGCCCGTTCCATGCCAGTCCGAACAAGTTCTTTCTTCTATTATACCAAAAAAAATCGCCGGATACAACTATTTTACCTCAAAAATTCGAATATTTTCTGCCGAGACTGAAACTTCACCCAAAATCACGTCCTTGATCGCTGCCGCCTGTGCCGCATCCAGACCCTCTGTCTGCACCACGACCTTGGCGCTGTCCCCGTCCAGATAGACGATGCAGTTGGAATATCCCTGCGCCTGTATCAGCGACTCGATGGTGCTTTCGCTCTCGATCAGCTTGGAGGTCTCCACGGCTGCGATGGCGTCGGTCACCAGTTCGTCCTCTGTCCGGTCGCCGCCGCCCAGCATGGACTGCAGCGCCGCCACGCTCTCATCCCGGCTGCTGGTGCGTTCCAGTCTCGCCTGGGCGAAATAGTTTTCTGCACTTCCGGCGGCGGTATACTCTGCCTCTACGTCTGCGGCAGTTTCCTCCGCATCGCCGTTGACGGAATATGCGCCGGACGTCTCGTCAGCCGGTTCGCTTTCCTCTGTCGGCTGGCTCTCCTCCGCTGCCTGGTTTGCCTCAGCATTCACAAAGGCAGTGTCTCCATAGGTCACGCTATCCTTGGACTGTACCTGTGCAGTTTCCAGCTTGCCGTCCGACATGGCATAATTCACATAGACGGCGATGGCAAGCATCAGCGTCAGACACGAGAGAATGATCTGTTTTTTTCCGATGATAAAAGATGGTTTCTTCATGCTCTGATTCCTTTCTGGTTCACGCCGCCGGAACGACGCAGATTCTGCCTGCGGCAAGATGCAGCACTGCCTGCACTGCCTTTGTAACACGTTCCTGCACCACAGCGCTGGATGCGCCGCTGCACACCACGATCACACCGCTGATCTCCGGCGCAGCGATCTGCTGCACCAGTGGCTGCTGACTGCCGCTGTCGGAAACGATCACGCATTTCCGCTGGATCCTGGTGCGGTTTTCGCCCTGCTCCTGTTCAGCATCCTGTGCATAGATGGTCTCCGGGCTGCCTGTCGCCGTCAGCATCACCCGACAGCTGCCCACGCCCTCGACCTGTTCCAGCACATCGACCAGCTGCTGTTCCATCCGGCGGCAGTACTGCTCCGCCTGTTCCTGAGAGGCTGTCTCTGCGCTCTGCACAGATGCGGCATCTGTCTGCTTTTCGGCTTTGTCCGGCAGAAACCCGGACAACAGGATCAGCGCCAGCCCGGCGATGCCCAGCAGCATCACCAGCCGCACGCCGTTCTCACCCTTCAGCTTTTTCCGCAGCGGTTCAAGAATCCGTTTCCACATGGATATTCACCTCTTTTCCCAGACAATCTGTCAGCAGCTGTCCTGCCGCTGCGGCATCTCTACAGGCCACTGTGACTTGTTCTATCTCTATGCTGTTGTCCTCCGCAATATTCATTTCCACCTGAACCCGGGCATCCGGAATGCCGTTCTGCCGCAGCATCGCCGCAAGAGATTCCTCCAGATTTCCGGCGGCACAGCGCAGCGTCTCCTGTTCTGCGGTTTCTGCCAGGCTGTTTTCCGTAAGTTCGGCGGCGCAGTCCCAGTTCGGCTGAAACTCTGCCGCACCACGGCTCAGCGGCGTGAAGATTCCCAGTACAAACACTGATGCCAAAAGCAGCCGCAGCTGGCGGTCGAACTTTGCGCTGGGTTTCAGCACGTCCAGCAGACCGCTGAGAATGCTGATGACACAGGTCACCAGCACAATGGCACGCATGGTCTCCAACGCTATGCTGCCCCCTTTCCAATGGTCATGGCGATGGCAGTTGCCACCACGAACATAATACCGAAACAGACCAGCAGCGCAAAGGCAATGGCGAGCGCCTGCTGTGTTCCACGGAGCAGACGCAGCAGACTTTTTGTTCCGAAAAGTTCTGCCGCTGCCGCACCCACCGCCACCACAGCACGGTACAACAGCAGTTGCACCAGCGGCGGCAAAAAAAGCACACACAGGGAGACGATCCCGATCACGCCTGTGGTGCTGCGCAGGATCTGCAAACTGCTGCGCACTGTAGTATAGGCATCGGATACCGCATTGCCCACCACCGGCACAAAGTTGGCGATCACATACTTGGTGGTTTTGGATGCCGCTGTATCCAAACTGCCGCCCAGCCAGTTCTGCATGGAAAGCACCCCCAGAAACAAGGTCATCAGCAACCCCAGCACCCAGGTGGTAAACTTCCGGGACAGCCGCAGCAGTCCGCCCACGGACACAGACGGACTGACGGCATCCACGATTGCCAGTGAAAAGCCCATGGTGCAGAACGGCAGCAGCACACGGGTAATCATCTGCATCACGCCGTCCGCCAGGGCTACCACGGCAGTCTGGTAGGACACAGCGCTGGTGACTGTACCGCCTGCCGCCAGGATACCGGCAAACACCGGCACAAACAGGGTCATAAACGATGCGCCCTGGGACAGTGCGCTCTCCACCGCCGCAAAGCTCTGACACAGCGGCTCTGCCAGCACTGCCACTGCCGCAAGCGCACAGACAAACTCGTATACCTGTCCCACGGCACGGCGTTTCGGGTCATCCTGGATGCCCTGGAGCAGTGCCGCAAACAGGATCACTGTCAGCAGTCCGCCCAGCATGGCAAAAGGCTGTGAGATGCGCCCGGAGAGATAGTCCGAGAACACCTGCCAGATGTGAGACAGGGTGAATTTTTCCCCGGTCTCATCCGGCGCAGTCACCGACAGCCCCAGCTGTTCCAGCACCGACTGCACATCCCAGTCCAGCTGTTCTGTCACCCCGGCTGCGCCGCTCTCCTCTGCCAGCTGTCCGGCAGGTTCTTCCTGCGCCACCGCCTGCCACGGCAGCAGCAGCCCCAGGCAGAGCGTCCCCAGCAGCACCAGCGCTTTCCACCGTTTCATGACAACACCTCCGTTACCATCTGCAAAAGGGTCTCCAACAGCGGCAGGGACAGCAGCACCAGGGAAAGCCTGCCCCAGAGTTCCACCGTCCGTGCCAGAGCAGACTCGCCGCAGTCCTGGCAGAGATCCCCGGCGATGCCGGTCAGATAGCAGATGCCCAGGGCTTTCCAGAGAATCGTCAGATAGGCGGACGGCAGGTTTGTCCGCTCGAAAAGCGCCTGCATCTGCGACACCACTGGCGTGAGATACGCCGCCGCTGCGATTCCCACCGCCGCACACGCCCCGATCACGCAGAACAGGGCGTGTTCCCGGCAGTATTGTTTCAACAGTGTGGAAAAGATCGCCGCAGTGATGCAGACTGCGGCGGCAGTTACAGTCTCCTCTATCATAAGCCAAACACCGACTTTACCCGTTCAAACAGCGTGCCGATCTGATCGACCAGCAGCATCAGCACCACCACCAGCCCGGCAAGTGTGGTCATCATCGCCTGCTCCTCCCGCTCTGCCCGTTTCAGAACCAGGTTCAGCACTGCCACAATGATCCCTGTTCCGGCAATCTTAAAAATGAGATCTATTTCCATGGTTTTTCCTTTCAGCAAAGCAGGATTGCCGCCAGAAAGCCGCCCAGAACACCCAGGCTGCAATAGAGCCGTTGTTTCCGGCGGCATAATTCGCCTGCCTCTGCGGCATAGGGTTCCAGCTGCCGGCGGTATTGGGACAGCGTGGCGGTCTGACCGTCCAGGTCGCTTGCGCCCAGTTCTTCGCCCAGGGGCAGCAGCAGATTCTTTCCCGTCTCCGGAATTGCCTTGTCCTGACGGATGCCCGACTCCCAGGCATCTGCCAGAGGCATTCCCTGTTCCAGCCCGGAAAGCACCAGCACCGGGAACTGAAACGCCGCATATGCCGGCTCCCGGCAAAGCTGTTCCAGCAGTTCCTGCACCGTCAGACTGCGAAACGCCATCTGCACGGAAAGTTCCCGGAGCATCCGGCAGAGCTGTTCCAGGTTCCGGTGTGTCTGCCGCAGACGCATCGCCTGCATCACGCCGATCCCGGCGCCGCAGCAGACCACCAGCAGCAGTCCCAGCAGTTTCATCATGGCACCACCCGGCGCAGCGTCTGCACCTTTCCCTGTTCCCTGCCGGACAAAACTGCCGCATACCGAAACACGCCCTTGTCCAGCAGCTGTTTCAGCGCCGGCCGGCGTTCCAGGTCTTCCAGAGATGTTCCGTGTGCCGATGCCACCACCGGGACGCCGCTGCCGTGTATGCGCAAAATCGCCTGGGCATCTGCCTCCGTGCTGATCTCATCGCAGACCAGCACCTCCGGCGTCAGCACACGGAGCGCTGTCAGCAGACCCTCTGCCCGTGGAAAGCCGTCCAGCACATCGGTGTGCAGTCCCACATCATACTGCGGCACGCCGTGGTGTACGGCGGCGATCTCGCTGCGCTCATCCACCAGTGTGAGCCGCCAGGATGCCCCCAGAAGGCGGCAAAGGTCACGGAGCATTGTTGTCTTGCCCGACCCCACAGCGCCTGCCAGAAGGAGGCTGGATGGCCTCTCCGGGCATATCTGCCGGAAGAGCGGCTCGGCACAGCCGGTCACCGCATGAGAGACCCGAAAGTTCAGACCGCTGATGTGGCGCATCTGCACCAGTTTTCCCTCCCGATAGACTGCCGACCCGGCAATGCCCACCCGGTTGCCGCCGGCAATGGTCACAAAGCCCTCGGCGATCTCTTTCGCATAGCGGTAGACGGAATATTCGCACACCGCCTGGAATGTCTGCTCGATAGTTCTCTGTGAAACCGGATGTCCCGGGTCTAGAGGCTTTTCTCTGCTGTGCAGCAGAATGCACGTCGGCCGCTCTGCACGCAGGCGTATCTCCTGGATCTGTGCCTGCTCTGACGGCGTCAGCTGCTGTATCCGGCTGCGCACCTGCTGCGGCAGACAACGCAGTACATTTTGTATCCCTTGCTGTTCCATACGTCCTCCTGTTGGTCATGGGCTGTGCCCTGTGTTTGTCCCATTCTATGCACGGCGGCGGACGAGTATGCAAAAAACCTCCGTGCGCCGGTTGGGTGTCCGGTACACGGAGGTTTTGGGGTATTCTATTACAAATAAAATCTACAGCGTCAGCTGCATCCGGATATGCGGAATACCATCTTCCAGAAATTCTTCCGATGTTTGGTGAAAACCTGCTTTTTCATAGAGACGGCGTGCGTAAGTCTGCGCTTCGATAGTGATTTTATCTGCACCAAATTTTTCTTTTGCAATATTGACCGCAGCAGCAACAATTTTACTTCCCAATCCGCACCGGCGCTTTACTGCGATCACACGCCCGATTGCGGCAGAATCGAAAGTCACACCCGGCGGCAGCACCCGTGCATAGGCTTTGATTCCGGTTTCATCTTTGAGCCACACATGATAAGCGGCTCTATCTGCGTCATCTGCCTCCTGATACGGACAATTTTGCTCCACAACGAAAACAGAGATCCGCAGTTTATAGATCTCAAATAATTCTTCCGCACTTAACTCGGAAAAATGTTTTACAATCAGTTCCATTCTGTCTCTCCACAATTCCACTGTATTTTACATATGCTGCCGGCAATACTTATGCACCCAGTCAAATGTGTCTTCCTTGCAGTCGGTTTCCTCTACATACTGAAAATATTTTTCGGCAAGTGCATCATCAGAAAGCCGTTCCAATTTGCTTTTTTCACAGACGTTTTTTCTCAGCAGATACTGCTCGTATGCTTCTATCCAGACAGGCCCTCTTGCCATACCGCTGTCATCTCCTTATTTTGCCGATTACGAATCCCGATTCTCTATTGCATAGACCACGCAGGCAATTCCGGCGATCATCGAAAACAAGATTGCTCCACCCATTGCCTCGTCCAAGACTCCCCCAAAGAAAAGACCGACGATTCCGGCAAGGCACATCACGATAACGGATACAATTGTTCGAAACTTTTTCATGTTTGTTTTCCTCCGTCAATTATTTTCTCCTGCCGCACGATGCAGGTTGGAAATTATAGCTATGAACGTCCTTTTTCACTGCTTTTAGGTGGACGAACATATTGTAGCATCTCTTCTTCACAGGCACCAAATTTCAAATAATTCGATTTTGCTTCATTTAGAGTTATTCCATGATTTGATCCGCTGGGGTCGTCATTAGAAGCAATAAGCGGATCATTTTCCCAAAAACAAACAGGGCAAATAAATCCCCAATCTTCCGCCGGCGGAACATTATATGTAAAATATGAACAGCACGGACATTGATATTTTTTCAAGTACACGCACCTCCACAACTTGTAATTTCACGCATTGGCTGACCTCTCCATGTTCGGCATTGTGATTTGGATTTCAGAAATACAAACTGAAATTTCTATTTGCGCTCCCACACCATTTCATAATCCTTTTCACCAGTATCCTCGTCCAGACTTTCACATTGAATGCGGAAACCTTCTCTACGGTAAAAGTGTATTGCCCGTGTGTTTTTCTGGTACACATTCAAAGTCAATCTGGCTTTTCTGTCTTTTATGTAATCCAACAGCAGTTTTCCAACGCCTTGCGACTGCATTTCATCTGAAACAAAAATGCCTTCGATATATTCACCGTTTAATCCAATAAAACCTTGTATCTTTCGGTCTGTTTCATATACATAAACTTCTGCCTGTGACAGCATCGCTTTTACCAGAGCGACATTATCTTTCCAGTACTGCGCAGCAATAAAATCATGTGTTTTCAGATTGGTATTCAGCCATATCGCAGCAACTGGATCCACATCTGAGTTTTGAAGTCCTCTTATCTGCATAATTGTCATCCTGTTTCTGATTCCCCGCATCAATCTCTCGCATACACCACCAGCAGATCGCCCCTGCCCACAGTCACCACTGCATTTTCTGCCAGGATCTCATTGCTGACACCCAGCGGAAACGCATTGGAAAACTTCCCGTGGCACAGCGGATACGCCACGCCTTCCAGCGTCACGTCCTCGCACTGCTCCGTCATGGCAAACAGGGAAAAGTACATCCCGTCCCGTCTGGGATAAACTGCCGTTCCGCCACGCTGGAGTGTGACCCAGTGGGCATGGTCAACCAGCACACCCTGTGCGCCGTGGTCTGCCAGAAAGCGGAGCATCTGAAGATTTGCCACAGTGTGATCCAGTCTGCCGCCCAGCGCACCGTAAAACACCAGCCGCCGGCAGCCCTTGGAAAGCGCATACTTCGCCGCCAGCAGAATATCCGTATCGTCTTTCATGGGGGAAAACGGTTCCACATTTTCCCCCTCCGGCACACTGCCCAGGGAGTCAAAGTCACCCACGATCCAATCCGGCACAACACCAAGCGCCTGCGCCAGTTTCACCCCGGCATCCGCACAGACGTAGAGGTCTGCCGCCGGGACAGGAGGCTGTTGCTCCGGTTGCACCGGCGCTCCGGCAAAAATCACTGCCTGTTTCATGATTCCCACGCCTTTCGCTGTTTTGCCGTCTGGTACAGAGAAACATAAGCGTCATGACGGCTCTTGGCAATTTTTCCTGCCCGGACTGCCTCCACCACGGCACAGCCCTTTTCGCACACATGGGCGCAGTCACTGAACCGGCACTGCCCCAGATAAGGTCGGAACTCCGGGAAACAGTCGGCGATGCAGTCCTTGTCCATCTGAAGATACTGTTCCACCTCAAAGGTAGAAAAGCCCGGCGTGTCTGCCAGATAGCCGCCGGCGCAGGGATAAAGCTGCACCTGGCGTGTGGTATGTTTTCCTCGTCCCAGCTTTTCGCTGATCTCTCCGGTGGCAAGCTGGAGTTCCGGGGCAATGGCATTGAGCAGCGTAGACTTTCCCACACCGGAATTGCCGGTCATCATGCTGATCTTTCCGTCCAGCAGCTTTGCCACATTGTCGATGGTCTCCGGCTTGTCATAATCCACCAGATACACCGGGATGCCGGCATCAGCGTACAGCGATTCCAGCTTTTCGCCCCTGTCAAGGTCAACCTTTGTCAGGATCACAGCCGGTTGGATATCCTGGTATATCGCCACCGTGAGAAACGAATCCAACAGCAGCAGGTTCGGGGTCGGGTGACAGGTAGAAGTCACAAAAAAGATCTGATCCAGATTCGACACCGGCGGACGCAGGATACTGTTTTTCCGGGGCAGGATCTCTGAGATCACGCCGTCCTCGGACAGCATAACGTAGTCGCCCACGTAGGGTGTGATGCCACGCTTGCGGAATATGCCTCTTGCTTTACAGGTGCAGATACCGGAAGAGGTCTCTACCGTATAGAGACCTCCCACCGATGTGATAATTCTGCCCTGTGCATTTTCCGGAATGGAAACAGGGAGTTTTGTCATCGCTTTATTCTACCTCCCCGGCGTTGTCCGGCGCAGCAGTTTCCGCAGGAACAGTCGTTGTTACCGGCACAGTCGGCACAGCGACACCTTCAATGGCTCCTGAAATGTTTTCGCTGGATGCCGTAAATTTCTTGCCGGCAAAATCAAACGTATACGTACCGAGAACTTCTGTCTTGCCGCTCTGGGCGCTGGTGATGGAGACCTTTACGGTCTTGCTGCCCTTGCCCTTGACCTTTACGCTGACAGATGCGTCTGTCAGACTCTCTGCCACAAACTGACGGGATGCGATCACGCCGTCCTCATCTGTGGTAAAACTCAGCGTGTACATGCCGCTCATCTCAGAGACCGGCAGGTTTTCCAAGCCATAAGTCACTTCGCCCTCTGGCTCTTCGCCGTTGCTGACGGTCAGCTTAACGGTCGAACCGGAGACAACTACCTTGCCCGGCTCCGGATCCTGCTCTGTGACAATGCCCTTTTCCTCTGTAGAGGGTGCTTCTGTCACTTCCAGCTTGAGTCCTCGGCTGTCCGCCTCTTTCTTTGCATCCTCCTGGCTCATGCCGATAAACTTCGGTACATCTGTCTCATCGACTGCAATGCCCTGGCTGACATAGATCACAACGTTCGAACCTACGGCAACCTCTTCATCCTTGCCCGGTTCGGTGCGGATGACGTGGTCTGCCTCGATGTTTTCCTCAGAAGTACTCTGTGTCTTTTTCTGCTCTGCGGTCAGACCCAGCGCCTTCAGCGCATCCTCTGCCTCCTGTGCCGTATAGTTGGTCAGATCCGGGATCTGCACCTTCTGGATGCCCTTGCTGACAGCGACTGCCAGTTCGATCTTGCCGTCCTTGTTCTTCTTCACGAACTGACCTGCCTCAACATTCTGCTTATAGATGATGTTTTCTTCGTATTTGTCCGTATATTCCTGCTCTGCCACTTCAAACTCAATGTTGGGATAGTTCAGCACAGCATCGTCATAGTTCATGCCAATGACCTTCGGCACTTCATCGGTAGAGCCGCTGGAACCGTTTGTTCCCTGTCCCACCAGCAGGAAGATCACGATTGCTGCCACAACGACCACAACGATGGTCACGGCAGTCAGAATCGGAACGACCAGCGACTTGGACTGTTCCTGCTCCGGCTCGTTTTCCTCCCGGTAGTTGTTTTCATAGTAGTCCGGTCTGCTGCCGGAATCGTATCCGTTCCGACGCTGGGGCGTCCGGTTCCGGTTCTCTTCCGGCGGTGTGAAATACTGGGTCTGTTCCGGCGCATTGTAATAGCCGAAGATGATCTGGTTGTTTGCCTTGAATGCCTCAATATCCCGGATCATATCCGCTGCCGTCTGATACCGCTTTGCGGAGTCCTTTTCCATGGCGTGCATGATGATCTCTTCCAGACCGGAGGGAATGTTCGGGTTGATATCTCTGGGGCGCACGGCAACATTCTGCATATGCATCACAGCGATAGAGACCGGGTTATCCGTGTCGAAAGGCTTTCTGCCGGTGAGCATCTCATAGAACATGACACCGACGGAATAAAGGTCACTCTTGGCATCGGTCACATCGCCACGGGCCTGCTCCGGGCTGATATAATGCACCGTACCGATTGCCTGGTCTGTGGCAGTCCGGCTCTCTTCCCGGGCGAACTTGGCGATACCAAAGTCCATGACCTTGATCGTGCCGTCTGTCAGCAGCATGATGTTCTGGGGCTTGATATCCCGGTGAACAATGCCACGGCTGTGGGCGTGCTGGAGCGCACGGAGGATCTGGATGACAAAGTGTACGGCGTCCTTCCAGTTCAGCACGTGTTCGCTGTCGATGTAATCTTTCAGGGTAATGCCGTCAATGTACTCCATGACGATATACTGCATCTTGTCTGAAAAGCCCATATCGTAGATCTTCACGATATTGGGATGGGACATCATGGCGATCGCCTTGGATTCGTCCCGGAACCGGCGCTGGAACTCTTCGCTTTCGGAATATTCCTGCTTGAGGATCTTTACAGCGACCACACGGTTATCCAGCACATCTACTGCACGGTAAACATCTGCCATGCCGCCTTCGCCGACCAGTTCCGTCAGTTCATAGCGGCCATCCAGTCGGGTTCCTATGAGTTTATCCTTGTCCATCGTTCTCATTCCTCCGTATTATGTGAAACAGTTGCCAGTGCAACTGAAATATTATCCCGTCCGCCTTTTTCCAGTGCGGCATCGATCAGTTTCTGCGCCGTCTCTTCGTCCGAGAGGTTCTCTTTCAGAATCGTTTCGATCTCTGCATCCGAGCAGAAACCGGAAAGTCCGTCCGAGCAGAGCAGCAGCCGGAACGCCTGGTCTTTTTCCAGATCAATGCGGAAAAAGTCCGGGCAGACCGTCCGTTCTACGCCCACCGCCTTCATCAGCATATGTCGCTGAGGATGGGTCTCCATCTCTTCTTCTGTGATCTCGCCCTTTTCCATGAGCATATGCACGACCGTGTGATCCGTCGTCACCTGTTCCATCCTGCCGCCGGTGAGAAAATACGCCCGGCTGTCGCCCACATTTGCCACTGCCACATATTCCGGCGCAACAAAAGCCGCAACACAGGTCGTTCCCATGCCGAAGTTCTGATAGTCCATCCTTGCGGTCGTATACACCACGGAATTCGCCGCAGAGACAGAGGACAGCAGCAGAGACCGGATGCTGTAGGCATCCATATCCTCTGTGTAGCTCTCCTCAAAATGTTCGAAAAAGACATCGGTCGCCATGGAGCTTGCCTTGCTGCCGGAACGTTCACCGCCCATGCCGTCGCAGACGATCAGCAGCAGATTTTCTCCATACTGACGAATCCCGACACGATCCTGATTCTCGTCCCGGACATAACCGATATGGGTTTGCGATGCACTCGTCAATTGTACCACCTCCGTAAAGGTTCCCTGTTACAGAACGCACTGCCGCCGGACTGTCCGGGGCTGCGTTCCGGAAAAAAGCTTTGAAAAGTTAAGACAACACCGCACAAAGCTTGTGCTATTGCATACAAAGCCGTCAGACAGGCTTTGTGCAGTGCTGCCTTAAGTGGATTCCTGCACAGCGTTTCTCTGTGCGTCGGCATCCCGCCGCAGCTGTCCGCACGCCGCCTGGATATCACTGCCCAGGGTACGGCGGATAGTGGCGTTGATGCCCAGTGCCGTCAGTTCCTTCTGAAACCGCTCCACATCCTTCCGGAACGACCGGAACGAGCGTTCCTTGATGGGATTTACCGGGATCAGATTCACATGGCACTGCATTCCGTGCAGCCGTTTCGCCAGCTTGCCGGCATCTGCCCTGGTGTTGTTGACACCGTTGATGACGGCATACTCAATGGTCACACGTCTGCCGGTGGTGTCGAAATAGTACCGGCAGGCATCCAGCAGCTCCTCCACCGGATACCGCCGGTTCACCGGCATGATCTCGCTGCGGCGCTGATTCTCCGGGCTGTGCAGGGAGACGGAAAGCGTCACGCCCAGCCGCAGGTCTGCCAGCTGACGGATCTGCGGCACAAGTCCGCAGGTAGAGAGCGCCGCATGGCGCAGGCTCATGTTCATGCCGTCCGGATGGGACAGGAGCCGGAAAAACTGCACCACGTTGTCAAAGTTGTCCAGTGGCTCTCCAATGCCCATCAGCACAATGCTGTCGATGCGGCATCCGGCATCCCGCTGGGTCTCATAAATTTGCAGCAGCAGTTCAGACGGCTGCAAGTCCCGGACATAGCCGGCGATGGTGGATGCGCAGAACTGACATCCCATCCGGCAGCCCACCTGGGTGGAGATGCAGAGACTTTTTCCATGGTGATAGTCCATGAGAACCGTCTCCACAAAGTTACCGTCCGGCAGTTCATATAAGTATTTTACCGTATCATCGGCAGAAGATGCAAGCTTTCTTGCAATATTTAGTCTATTTATACAAAATTTTTCGTTCAGTTTCTGCCGCAGTTGGAGAGAAAGTGTAGTCATTTGGGCAAAATCCGTCACCTGTTTCTGATGGAGCCAGGAAAAAAGCTGTTTTGCCCGGAATTTCGGCTCGCCCATTTCCGCCAGATACTGCCCCAGCGTCTCCGGGGACAAGGATAAAATGTCGATTTTTTCCATGAAAATGCTCCTTTCAGAAAGTTTATGCCGGGTGACGGTCACGAATGCTTTCTCCGGAACTTCGCCACAAAGAATCCGTCGCTGCCGAACATCTCCGGCAGGATGGTCACCATCGGCTGTGCCAGTGCGCCGCCCAGTTCCGGATATACCGGCTCGGGGACAAACTCCGGATGTTTCTGCAAAAACGCCTTTGCCACATTCTCATTTTCTTCTTTGAGAATGGTACAGGTGGAATATTGCAGGATACCATCCGGCTTGACATACCTGGCACCGTTTTCCAGGATCGCCAGCTGTAACTGCGGCAGCTGTGCCAGATCCTCCGGCGATTTTTCCTTGACCTCCGGCTTATGCCGCAGCACGCCGATGCCGGAACAAGGCACATCACACAGCACACGGTCTGCACCGGCGTATTCCTCCCGGAATTCTGCCGCATCGCCCTGGGATGCCGTCACGTTTTGCAGTCCCAGGCGCTTGACGTTGTCCTGGATCAGCTTGACCCGATGCGCCGCCAGATCAAAGGCGTACACCATGCCGGACTGCGCCATGCCTGCCGCAATGGTACAGGTCTTTCCGCCCGGTGCGGCACAGAGGTCCAGGATCGTTTCCCCGGGTTTTGCGCCCAGCGCCAGAGCACAGATCTGGGAAGAGAGATCCTGCACATAAAACCAACCCTTGCGGAATTCCGGCAGCTTTCGGATATCGCCGGTGTGCAGCTCATATGCGCCGGGCAGATTTGTGGGACTGACGGCATCTCCCAATGCCTGTTCCAGTTCTGCACCGGTACACGCCGCCGGATTCTGCCGGATAAACCGGTTTGCCGGCTGCAAAGCGTCCGCCAGAAATGCACGGGTCGTCTCTTCTCCATAGGCATCCAGCAGCTTTTCCAGCAGCCACTGCGGTACCGCATATTCCACTACCATTGCCGCCTTTTTCCCCTTGGGATACGGCACTTTGCACTCGTCCCGGAGAAAGCCGCGCAGCACAGCGTTCACAAAGCCGGATGCGCTGGCTTTCCGGCAGGTTTTCGTCAGCTTTACGCTCTCATTGACTGCCGCACGGGACGGGATCTGGTCGCAGTACAGCAGCTGATAAATGCCCAGACGAAGAATGTTCCGCACGGTACAGTCCAGCTTTCGCAGCGGCTGCTTGCTGTAGTGGGAAATCACCGCATCCAGGGTAATACGCCGTTCGATCACGCCGTAATACAGAGATGCGCAGAGCCGTTTATCCCGGTCGTCCAGCTGCGACTGGGACAGTGCGCTGTCCAGCAGCAGGTTGGAATAGCTCTGCTCCTGTTCGGTTCGGTTCAGCAGCTGTACTGCCAGTTTTCTTGCACTCATCTTCGGTTGTTCCTCTTTGAAATGTTCAGCAGACGAATCAGCTGCAAAATGCTGTTGAGCAAGGCTGCCACATAAGTAAGCGCCGCCGCTGTCAGCACCTTCCGTGCCTTGGTCAGTTCCTCACCGGATAAAATGTACCGGCTTTCCAGCGTCTGCATGGCACGGCTGCTGGCGTTGAATTCCACCGGCAGTGTCACCAGCTGGAAGAATACGATAAGAGAAAACAGCAGGATTCCAGCCATTTGCAGGGGCATTCCGGCGTAGGAATTGCTAAAGATCATGCCCAGCAGAAAGACGATATACCACAGCCGGGAACCGATCTGTGTCACCGGGATAATGGCGCTGCGCACCTGCATGGGAAAATAGTCCACGGAATGCTGCACCGCATGGCCGCACTCATGGGCAGCGACACCGATCGCCGCCACCGAGGTGGAATCATGCACGCTGTCTGACAGCCGGATCACATTGCCCTTCGGGTCGTAGTGATCGGTCAGATTTCCGCTGACCCGTTCGATCCGGATCTGATATAAACCGTTGTCGTCCAGAATCTGACGTGCCACCTGCGCCGCCGTCAGTCCACGGCTGTTGTGGTCGTTCTGATACCGGCGGAATGTGGATTTCACATTCCAGGATGCCCACAAGCTGACAACCAGTCCGATCAGTACCAGACCATATCCAACGTCAAACCATCCGCCATAAAACAGCATAAGATTCCCTCACTCTCTCTGGTTTATCCCAGTTTTTCACCTTTTTCCAGTTTCTTTCCACGCAGAAAATCTGCCGTCTGCATCCGGCGCTTGCCTTCCGGCTGGATCTCCGTAAAACGCAGTCCGTTTCCGTCGCCGCAGGCAACCACAAACGCCGCCGGATCTGCAATGGTTCCGGCATCGCCGGAGACGCCTTCGACCACACGGGAGCCGTAGACCTTCAGACGCTTGCCCTCCAGCTGGGTGAACCCTGTGATGCCACGAATCAGATTATGCAGTTCTGCCGCCGGACGGGTAAAGTCCAGCGCAGACATTTCCTTGGTGATGCGTGACGCATAGGAGGACTGTGCATCGTCCTGGGGTGTGCCGTGGAGTGTGCCAGCCTCCAGCTGTGCCAGCGTCTCCTCCAGCGTTTCCACGCAGAGTTCCGACAGACGGCTGTACAGCTCTTCTGCGGTCTCTTCCGGACCGATCGCTGTTTCCTTTTTCACCAGCATATCACCGGTGTCCAGTCCCTCTCCCATCTGCTGTGCCGTCACGCCGGTCTTTGTTTCGCCGTTCAGAATCACCCACTGAATGGGTGCTGCGCCACGGTATGCCGGGAGCAGGGATGCGTGAAGATTGATACACCCATACTTTGGCAGTTCCAGCACCTCTTTCGGCAGAATCTGTCCGTATGCCAGAACGACAATGAGATCCGGATTCAGCTGGCGCAGGGTCTCCAGCGCCGCTGCGGCATCTTCGCCCTTTCGCAGCGACAGGGGCTGATATACCGGAATGTCATATTCCAGCGCCGCCGCCTTGACTGCGGTGGGGATGGTATGGTGACCACGTCCCTTGGGACGGTCGGGCTGGGTCAGAACGCCCACAACCTGGTGCTTGCTCTCTGCCAGATACCGCAGTGTCGGCACGGCAATATCCGGCGTTCCCATATAAACGATTCTCATGCTTCTTCCAAATCCTCCGGGTCTACAAATTCCTCTACCACATCAATGAACAGCTGACCGTCCAGATGTGCGTTTTCGTGACAGGTACACTGTGCGCCCAGTCCGCTGAGTGTCATCTCGTACCACTCACCCTTCCGGTTCTGCGCCCGGAACTTGCACTTGTTCGGGCGTGTCACATAGCCCCATTTATTCGGCACAGAAAGGCAGCCCTCCAGAACGTGCTGCTTTCCGCTGGTTTTCAGAATTTCCGGGTTGATTGCCTCGATCTTCATCTCGCCCAGGTGCATAATGAAAAAGCGGCGGCAATAGCCTACCTGGGGCGCAGCCAGACCGACACCGTTCGCCTTGTCCAGAGTCTCGTGCATATCGTCCAGCAGCTGGTTCAGCTTGTCCCCGAACTCCGTCACCGGGCGGCATTTCATGCGCAGGATGGGATCTCCTTCTTTTATAATACGTCGAATTGCCATAATGATTCCTCCATATTGTCTTCACCGGCGCTCAGACGCCGACATCACCATTCATATCCGCATACAGATGCACTCTCGCAAAGCACCGGTCTGCCCCTGCCTCTGTCAGCACCGCCCGGATCAGCGAGCGGTACGGCTGGATGTTTTTGCACTTGATGACCAGCTGATAGCGGAACTTTCCGTTGACCCGCCCATAAATGCAGGGAACCGGTTCCAGCACCCAGATGGGATAGGAAAAGCCGGTTTTCCGGATCTGCGCTTTCAGCACATCTGCCGTGTGCATCGCCGCCGTCCGCACTTCCTGTTCCCGCATTCCGGTAAAGCCGATGACGCAGATATCGCAGATCGGCGGAAAGATCAGCTGACGGCGCAGTGCGATTTCCTGGGCATAAAACTCCGGATACGCCTGCTGTGCCGCAAGCCGCAGAACATAGTGATCGGGCATACTGGTTTGCAGGATGGCACGTCCGGTCTTATCGCCTCTGCCGCCTCTGCCCACCACCTGGGTGACCAGGGAAAAGGTTCGCTCATAGCTGCGGAAATCCCCGGCATACAGCGCCTTGTCCACGGACAGGACGCCTACCAGCGTCACGTTTGGAAAATCCAGTCCCTTTCCGATCATCTGCGTTCCCAGCATGATGTCATACTTTCCGCTGCGGAACTCGTTGAACCGTTCCTCATAGGCATACCGGGACATGGTGGTGTCGGCATCCATCCGGAGAACACGGGCATCCGGCACAATGGCTTTCAGTTCCTCCTCCAGCCGCTGTGTGCCGAATCCCATTTTCCGCAGATGCTCACCGCCGCAGGACGGACAGTGCGTCACCATTTCCTGGGTATGTCCGCAGTAATGGCACATCAGGCTGTCATTGACCTTGTGATATGTCATAGGAATGCTGCAATTGGGACAGTACACCGGCTGATTGCAGGAGGCACAGCTGATGATCGTATGATAGCCCCGGCGGTTCAGCAGCAGCAGCGACTGGTTCCCGGCGTCCAGATTCTCTCGGAGCGCCTGTGCCAGCGTTTCCGAAAACATCCCGTCATTTCCGGCAGTTTTCTCTTCCTGCATATCCACGATCTCCACCTGCGGCAGCGGTGCCTGGTTATACCGCTGTTTCATTTCCAATAGGGTATAGACACCACGTTTTGCATAGTAATAGCTTTCCACAGACGGTGTCGCCGATGCCAGCAGCAGCGGACACTGGTGCGTCTGACAGCGTTTTTTTGCCACAGAAATGGCGTGATACCGGGGCGCACTGTCGGATTTATACGTCCGCTCGCCCTCTTCATCCACCACGATCAGTCCCAGATCCTGCACTGGTGCAAAGACAGCACTTCTCGTGCCGATAATGATTTTCGCCTCGCCGGATGCGATGCTGCGCCAGGTCTCACTGCGCTGTCCCAGAGACAATTCGCTGTGGATCACCGCAACAATATCCCCGAACAGGCTGTAAAACCGTTCCATGATCTGCGGTGTCAGCGCAATTTCCGGCACCATCAGGATCACCTGTTTGCCACGCTGTACCACCGTGTCGATCAGTCGGATAAACACGCTGGTCTTGCCGCTGCCGGTCACGCCGTGCAGCAGAAAGCAGTGCATTCCCTCTTCCAGGGCTGCGACCATCCGGTCATAGACTGCCTGCTGTTCCGCAGACAGGATGATATCCGTGGGCTGCTGGGTTTGTCCGCCGCCTGCATACGAGTGCATCGGCGGTTTCACTGTATAGCTTTCCACCACGCCATTCTGCACCAGCTTTTTTGCCACAGCCGATGTCACGCCGCTGAGATAGCACGCCTCCTTTTCTGAAAGCGCATCTACCTCCCGCAAAATGCGTACCAGTTTCTGCTGTGTCTTGGTCACCGGCGGCAGCGCATCCGGCAGCACTGCCATCCGGAGCATCTTGATGCCGGTCTGTCCGTGAGTCTTTTCCTTTACCGTTTCCACCCGGCGCAGAAAGCCTTTCTGCACCAGAGATTCCACGATTTTCTTGCCCTGGACATCGGCGTCCGCCAAAATGCGGCGAAACTCCTGCTTGTTCTTAGCACGGCGCAGAAAGAACAGCACGTGTTCCTCTGCCTCAGTCAGAGCCGTCTCCGGCTGCGGCGAGACAAGTGTGATCGTCTCCACCAGCTGCACCTGCATTCCAGCAGGCAGGATGGTGCGCACTGCATCGTAATAAGTGCAGAAAGTCATTTCCTTGAGCCAGAATACCATGTCCAGCATCTCCGGAGAGAGGATCGGCTGTTTGTCCACCACGGACAGCACTGGTTTCAGCTGCTGTTCCGTCTGCACTTCCTGTGCAGCAGACAAAACGATCCCCACACGCTTGGCATTGCCCTTTCCGAACGGTACAACGACCCGGCATCCCACCGGGATTTCCCGGGTGGACACATAGGAAAACAGACGGTCAAACGTGTAGGATGCAGCACAGACGGCAACGCCTACGCACCAGATGTGCGGCAGTTCCTGTGTTTCCATTCTGCCTTAGTGCGGCAGTTCTTCGTCGTCCACGATGCGGTACTTTCCGGCAGCCAGTTCCCGGATAGCGGTCTTTACCGGCTTTTCTTCCAGGGTCTTGCCTTCCTCGTAGAGTTCATCGGCAATCTCACGGGCACGCTTTGCCACGCCGATCACCAGAGAATAACTGCTTTCGTTCTTTGTAATCAACTGATTTACAGACGGTCTTAACATATTCATTTTCTCAGCACCTCTTCAATTTCTTCCAGATTTTTTTCGGTTTTATGGGATTCTGCGCACAGGATCGCCTTGACATCGGCAATCGCCGTGGACAGATCATCATTGATGACAATATAATCGTACTTGGCAGCCGTGCCCAGTTCCCGTCTTGCCTGTGCAACACGTTTCTGCACGACCTCTTCTGCCTCAGTACCTCTACCACGCAGACGCTGTTCCAGTTCCGACAGAGACGGCGGCAGGATGAACACAAAGACTGCATCCGGACGAGCCGCACGGACTTTCATTGCGCCCTCGACCTCGATCTCCAGGATGACGTTCTGTCCTTTGGCAAGGTGTTCCTCCACTGGCTGTTTCGGCGAGCCGTAATAATGCTCACAGTAGCCGGCATATTCCAGAAAGCCGTCCTCTGCGATCAGCTTTTCAAACGCCTCGTTGGTCATGAAACGGTAATTCACGCCGTCCACTTCGCCGGGACGGGGCGCACGAGTGGTTGCCGAAACAGAGTAGTACAGATTCGGGTCTTTCAGCACCTCCGCCAGAATCGTTCCCTTGCCGCAGCCAGACGGACCGGAGACGACAAACAATGTTCCTTTTTTCATGCTGCACACTTCCTTTATTCGATGTTCTGGATCTGTTCCCGGATCTTTTCGATTTCCGATTTCATATCCACTACCAGCTTGGTGATTTCCAGAGACTGTGACTTCGAACCGGTGGTGTTGACCTCCCGGTTCATTTCCTGCACCAGGAAATCCATCTTTCTGCCTGTGGGTTCCGTGCTTTCCAGGAATCCCCGGAACTGGGCAATATGGCTATGCAGCCGCACCAGTTCTTCATCCACGGCGATTTTTTCTGCCACTACAGCAGTTTCCGTCACCAGACGGGACTCCTCCACTGTGCGGTCACCCAGCAATTCTGTGATTTTCTTGTACAGCTTATCGTAATACTGCTGCACCGTTTCCGGAACAAGCTGTTCCACACGGTTGGTCATGGACTCCAGATTTTCCAGATGAGATGCCACATCCGCAGCCAGCCGTTCACCCTCTGTCTGACGCATGGTCACAAACTGCTGCAGCGCCTCGGTCACGACCGGCTGCACCTCCGACCAAATCACATCGGCGTCTTCTGCAACCTGCTGCACCTGGAACGCATCCGGAATGCGGAGCAGTGTGGAAAGCGGCAGTGCATCTGTCGCACCGCCGGACTCGCTTCCCGCAGTTCCCAACACGATCTGATTTTTTGGAAGACCGGATTCCCGGAGCAGTTCGTTTTCCGCTGCAACAGCACGCAGGTATGCCATCACCACATCGTGGTTGATCTCCACCGTCGTATCCTTGCTGCCGATGGACTGCATGGTGAACGCAACCTCAACCTTTCCACGAGAGACTGCCTGCTGCACCTGTTCCTTGATCTTTCCCTCCAGATAGCTGAAACTGCGGGGCAGACGCACACTGGTTTCCAGATAACGGTGATTCACCGAATGCACTTCCGCAGTGATCTCATAACGTTCCGTCCGAGCCGTAGCACGCCCGTAACCCGTCATACTTTTCACTTCTGTCACACTCCTTATGAAACTGCACGTAACCCATGCAATAATATTCCATAGTATCTTATTATAGCATTTTCACGAAAAAAAATCAAGTCAAATGCAGAAACTTTTTTCCATACAAAAAGCGCCGCAGCATATTTCAGCTGCGGCGCTTTTCTATTTACGGAAATCGTTTACAAAAACGATCTCAATTATGCGTTCAGATCAGAAGATTCCGGCAGAGCCTTGATGATGTGTACCAGGAACTTCAGCAGAGCGGTAGCATCGTTACCGTCGATCTCGCCGTTCTGATCGTAGCAGTCACCGTTCAGAGTCTGCTGTGCGTTGAAGTCAACTGCGTTTGCAGCCTTCTTGTTCAGCAGAACAGCGTCAGTGATGTCTACACGACCGTCCAGGTTGGTATCACCAAGCAGAACATCGCCCGGAGTTACAGAACCGCTGGTTACGCTGCTGGTTGCAGTTGTCTCAGTCTCAGTTGTGCTGCTCTCGATAGTGTCACTTGTCTCAGTGGTAGAAGTTGTAGTTGCTGTAACAGTTACAGTTACTTCAACAGTCTCGCCGTCCTTAGAAACCTTGATGGTGGTCTCACCAGCAGAAACGCCGGTTACAGTACCATTTTCGTCAACCTTAGCGATAGAATCATCAGCGGTCTCGAATGTGCAGCCATCCTTGTTCGGCTTCAGAGTCTCAGTCTCGCCTACACCAACGGTGATGTCAGACGGAGTAACCTTCAGGCTGTCAGACGGATCCTCAGCGTCATCAACCGGCATATCCGGATACAGCTCATACATAGTACCCAGAGCCATCATGATGTCGCCAGCATGCCAGAATCTGTGCAGAGTGAAGTAGTAGTTATCGGTGTTGCCATCCTTCTTGTAGTACTTCTCAGCTTCCTGATACATCGGAGACATCTTGTAGTTGGAGCGGATGTCTACGAATGCTACGCCGTCCTTGACTACGTCACCGTTCGGCATCTTACCAGTGTAACGATCAGCAGCCAGAGTCTTGCCCTCACCATTCTGCGTAGAACCGTTCGGCAGAGCCAGCTTGGTCTCCCACAGTCTCGGCAGGTTGGTATTATGGTCGGAAACGCCCAGACCGATATCATCACGATACTTGTTCCACTCTCTGTCGAGGAGCTGTTTGCCCAGGTACAGGGACTGCTGTGCCAGTTCTGTAGCAGATGCAGCAGATGCAGTGGTCTTGTTCTCATAGGAAGTCTTTGCAGCAGCGATGTCGTCAGTCTTAACGCCCTTTGCCTTTGCATAGTAGATCAAAGTGTTTGCCAGAGAAGATACACAACCCAGGTCGCCGTCGCCATAGCCAACGATGGTGCAGGTCAGGTTGTTGTTATCCTGGTACTTACCGGTCCATGTCTCCGGCTGGCCAGACCAGATCAAGCTGGACGGGATGGAGAAGGACTCGCCGTCATCAGTTACACCCTGTGTCAGATCCGGTACAGTGAACTCGGTGTCTGTGGTGTCATACGGTTCATACTTTGCAGAGAATGTCTTGGTTGCATTTGCAGTACCCAGGATGGTGTTGTCCATGAACCAGCCTACCCAGCGATCCAGAACCTTTTCCAGAGCTTCGCTCAGCTTCAGACCAGTGTCGCCAACCATCGGGTCATTTGCATTGTCAGACTTCACAACATAGTACAGTTCAGCCAGACGCTGTACAGCCCATACCTGGTTACCGATCCAGTGGTTCGAACCAGGGTCAGCATATACCGGGTGTTCCAGATAAGCCATGTTGTAGAATGTGGACACATCAGACGGATACTTTTCATAACGTCCCTTCCAGGAGTTAGTGCAGCCGCCGGCGATCGGACCATCCTTAGACATCAGCCACAGGTACAGTTCCATCTGTCTGCTCAGAGACTTCTCGAAGTCTTCAGTAGCGCCCTGTGCCTTCATGCCTGCGTTCAGATTGGAGTCATTTACCAGTGCATAAGCAGCCAGCGGATTCTGGTAGAATTCGTGGCAGTGAGATGCACCGATCTGCCATGCCCAGGAGCCGTCCATTGCGCCGCCCCAGGAGGTGTACCAGTTCATCAGATAATGCTTGCCATTATCAGATCCGCCCTGCTTCCACTTATCCTGGCAGCCGATTTCCTTGTAGTACTTATCGTACATATTATTACGGGTTTCATCACCCATCTTACCAGCCAGTGCGGAGATAGACTGATTACCGCCCCACTTGGAGTTAACAGTCTGATCGCCTACGCCCCATCTGTTTGCATCATAAACAGCCTGGATTGCACGGTCTTCTGCGTCCGGTGCGTTGGTATAAGACCACTGTTCAGCCGGAGTAGCTTCGGTGTTGAAGAAGCCCTTCATACCGCCGTTGCCTCTGATACCATAGGACTTGTGCAGGTCGGTACAAGCGTGCGGGATAGTTTCCCAGCAGGATTCCTGCTCGCCGCGCTGGAAGGTGTTGATCAGTGTGAACTGACCGCCACCGCTTGTAGATACAGCGCTCTGTGCGCCCTGAGAACCGTTTACAGCACCAAAGCCATACCAGTCATCTACGTCTGCCAGCCAGTGCATCAGGTACAGTCCCTTATCACTGCCGTACTGAGAGCAGAAGCTCTGGTGGATCGGGTTCTGTGCGGTATTGCCCTGCGCCATATCGGTCGGGTACATTTCAATCTGTTCCCACTCATCGCTGTAAGTAGCGCTCAGCTGACTGCCCTTCTGCATGAAGTTGCCACCCTGCTGATCCGGGATCATGGTTGCTTCCATGGTCTTCCAAGCCTTAGCCAGGTCGCCGACAGTCTCAGTAGAAGCGTCCTTTACGTTCTTTACTTCAACTTCACCGTTCTTTGCAGCGTTTACGATGTTATCACGCATTGCTGCGGTCCATACCAGGTAGGACAGTGCTTCAGAAGTTGTTTCGTGACCATAGTCCGGAGCCTCGATACACAGATCTTCTACCGAGTGATACGGGATGCCCAGACCGTCGGAAACGGTGTTCGTGCTGGACATATAGCCGTTCTGTACACCGTTGGTAACAACGTCATCGTACAGGGACATAAAGCGCTGTGCATAGGACTTGTCGCCGTATGCCTCGTCTTTGGTTCTGGTACCAGCGGCAGCAGATGCAGCGGTCGGCAGAACTGCCGAGCAAGTCATTGCAGCAGCCAGAACAGCAGCCAGAAATGTTTTGCTTTTCTTGAATTGCATAGTTTAGGAATTCCCCTCTCTGAAAGATAAATGTAGGAAATGATGATTTCCGCTGTGTTCGCATCCTTTCTTCACGGCAGGATCCGGCGGGCACAGCAGCTTATGTTTTTGAACGCATCCTTTGTCCATTTTCACAGGACACACACAAGGATGCCTTCTTTCATATCAAAAATTATACACCCCTTTCGAAAGTATGTCAACCCTTTGCACAAATTCCAGCTGTGAAATTTTGTATTTTTGTAGCTTTGCCCAGTTTCACGCTCGTTGTTTTGTGCAATATGACCCACATTTTTCTGTCATTGCGCACTTTTTCCGTCTCATTTTGCATTTTCGCCGATTCACCGCCGGATTTTCACAGCACTTTCACACAAATATGCCATACTGCTTTTGCGATACTTACAAGCTTTTCTGACGGTTGCAGAATCCGTTTTATCCATTATTCCCATATTTCATGATACTGTTACACTTTATATATGACAAGAACATATTATTTTGCGATAATAAAATGAGTTGTAAAAAGCCGACAAAACGGCTTTTGCAGAAAGGAGCAATCATATGGTTGAAATTCAAAACCTAACCAAATATTACGGCAGCAAGGCTGCGCTCAAGGGGATCAGCTTTACCATAAAGGAAAATGAGGTGCTGGGCTTTCTCGGACCGAACGGTGCCGGAAAGTCTACTACATTAAATATTATGGCTGGTGTCATCCCTTCCACCGGCGGAACGGTAAAGATCCAGGGCTATGACATTGCACAGCAGCCCGTCAAGGCAAAAAAGTGCATCGGCTTTCTGCCGGAGATCCCGCCGGTATATCCGGATATGAAGGTCCGGGAGTATCTGCACTTCGCCGCTGGACTGAAAGGCATCCCTGCCGCCAAGCGGAAGGGCGAAGTCGAGCGTGTTATGGAACGGCTGAAAATTACAGACGTGCAGAAGCGTCTGATCCGCAACCTGTCCAAAGGCTACAAGCAGCGTGTGGGATTCGCCATGGCGATCCTGGGCGATCCGCCGGTGCTGATCCTGGACGAGCCGACGGTCGGACTCGACCCCACACAGCTGATGGAGGTCCGCAATCTGATCCTGGACCTGCGCCGGAATCATGCCATCATCCTGAGTTCACACATTCTGGGCGAGATCAGTGCCGTCTGTGACCGCATCGTCATTATCAACCACGGTGAGATCAAGGCAGACGATACCATCGAACGCCTGGAAGAGGCAGACAACTCCGGTCTGGTGCTGAAACTGAAGATTCAGGGCAGCTCCAGAGAAGTGCCGAAGATTGCCAGGGCCGTGGAAGGCGTTGTCCGTGTGGACAACATCCAGTTCGTACAGACCGGCATCTACACCTATGATATAGAGCTGGAAAACGACGGTGTCCGGAATGCTTTGCTCTCCGCTCTGCTCCAGCACGGTCTGGAAGTCCTGGAAGTCTCTGCCGAGAAGAAGAATCTAGAACAGGTATTCGTCAAGCTGGTCAACCAAAAGACAAAGCACTCCAGTCTGGAAGATCTGCTCAGCGAAATGGACGAAGAGGCTGCCCAGAAGAGCGGCGATGCTCCGGCAGACGGCGCAGACACACCGGCAGCCGATGCAGACACAGCAGACAGTACGCAGAAAGAGGAGGAATAACCATCCATGTTTGCACTATATAAAAAGGAATTGCAGAGTTACTTTCTGTCTCCTATCGCCTATTTTGTCATTGCCTTTTTCATGGCAACATTTTCGCTGACCTTTATCCAGGACATCGGCAATGTTTCATCATCTACTTATACATTCTCGTTCCCGTCCATCTTTTACGTGAACATTTTCTATTTCATCTTCCTGTTACCGCTGCTGACCATGCGGACATTTTCGGAAGAGCGGAAAAACGGCACGGAGACCCTGCTGCTCTCCAGTCCGCTGAATGTTACCCAGATCGTCATGGCGAAGTTTCTTGCCACTGCCACCATCCTGCTGATGATGCTGGTCGTCTCTCTGTTCTACCCCATCCTCACCTCCATCTACGGCCGTGTGATCTGGTCCAGCCTCATCTGTACCTACATCGGATTCTTCCTGTTCGGTCTGGTCTGCATCGCACTGGGCATCTTCATCTCGTCTCTGACGGAAATGCCGCTGCTGGCAATCCTTATGAGCGAGCTTGCCATGCTCCTGCTGATGCTGATGGACAATCTGAGTGTAAACTCGTTCCTCTCCAGCATTCCGGTGCTGTCCGATGTGCTGAGCTGGTTCTCCAATCAGACGAAGTTTTATGTATTCTCCCAGGGACTGATGCGATTCTCCGATCTGCTGGGTTATTTCACTGAAATCGTCGTATTCCTGATCTGGACTATTATTTCCATTGAAAAAAGACGCTGGAGCCGGAGGTAACTTGCCATGAGTCAAAACAACAAAGAAAAACATTTCCACAACTGGAAAAACACCAAATTTGCCGGCATGGCATGGATTCTGGCAATCCTGGTCCTGGTCATTGCCATTGTATTGAATATGATTATCTCCCGGCTGGATTTCAGCTGGGACATTTCCCCGAACAAACAGTACAGTCTGAGTTCTACCACAGAAAAGTATCTGGATCAGCTGGACAGCGAGGGAAAGACAGTAGACTTCTACGTTCTGACCACGGAAGAGAGCCTGAAAAACGACATGGATTCTCTGACGCTGTACCGTGCGCTGGAAGAATATGATGCACACAAGTCCATCAACCTCATCTGGGTCGATCCGGATACGGACAATGACACCATGGAAAAGATCAACTCCGACAACGCCTTCACCCTTTCTACCGGTGACATGATCTTTATCTGTGACAACGTAAAAAAACGTATTCCAGGTTCTTCCATGTACACCACTTATACAGATGACAACGGCAACACCACCGGCGAGGACTTCAAGGGCGAAAACCTCATCACCGGCACCATTAAGGGTGTAGCAGAAAACCGTACGCCTACCGTTTACTTCCTGTCCGGTCACGGCGAAAAATCCCTGGACAGCTACACTCGTTTTACGACTAACCTGACCAACTACAACTATGCTGCAAAAGAACTGAACCTCTCTGAGGCAGATGCTGTGCCGGAAGATGCAGCCCTGGTGCTGGTCGCAGCACCCACCAAGGATATTACCGACGCAGAATCCGAAAAACTGAACGCCTATCTGGACAACGGCGGCAACATCAGCCTGCTCATGTCCCCCAACGGCGGCAGCTTTGTCTACACCAACCTGGAAAAGATCATGAAGGACTATGGCTTCTACATGGACTACGACCGGGTTTATGAGACAAACAACAACTATCACATTTCCGGTGACGCCTATACCATTCAGTGCGAACTGAACGAACTGGAAGACGACAGCGAGGCGACCGACCTGACCTCCGCACTGGTGGATCAGGGGCTGTACACCTTTATGCCGGAGTCCCGGAGCTTCCGCTATAATGACGAAGGCGGCAAATACACCATCGCTCCCCTCATCACCTCTTATGACAGCGCAGTCGGCGAACCCTACGGCGGCACAAGCGATGACCCGGAGGAAGAAAGCGGTCAGCTCCTGCTGGCGGCACACTCCACCAGCGTGGGCAGAAACGACTCCAAGATGGTGGTATTCGGAAACGCTGAGTTTATCGACGATGAACACGTCAGCGACGATACCGTTATCGTGCCGGTATATCTGTTCCTCAGCACCATCAGCTGGATGTACGACAGCGATATCAACATGGACATCGCAACCAAATCCACGACAAACGACTACATTTCCCTGCAGGATTCCGGATTTGCACAGCGTCTGATGGTAGTTCTCACGGTAGTACCGATCGCAATTATGGCAGTGGGTGTCGGCGTGTGGATCAAGCGCCGTAACTCATAAGCACTGTCTGAGGAGGCAAAACAATCATGAAAAGACAACTCATCATCGGACTGGTGCTGGTACTGCTCATCGGTGTGTGTTTCGGCACATATTTCGGCATCGACCACTATCAGACCCAAAAGGAAAAGAAGGCGGCAGAAGAGGCTGCGGCACTTCAGCTGAGTTCTTTCACGTCCGACGATGTGACCAAGCTGGTGCTGCATACGCCGGAACTGGACTACACCATCGACAAGGATGACGACAGCAAGTGGCAGGTTGCCGAGGGCAGCACCCTGCACATCAACACCTATTATATTGATGCACTCTGCACTTATGGCTGCGGAGTGACTGCCACAAAGGATCTGGGCGCTGCGGATGAAAAGCAGCTGGAGACCTATGGTCTGTCTGATCCGGTTTCCATCGCCTACTACACAGACGATGCGGACAAACCGGTCAAGACACTCTACGTGGGAAAACAGAACCCCACAAACACCAGTTTCTATATGATGCAGGATGATGATGACCACGTATATCTGGTGGATTCTGACACTGCCGGCTATCTCTATGTGACCAAGACGCAGCTGCGGTACCGTTATCTGCTGGACGATCTGAGTTCGTCTTTCACTGCGCTGACGCTGAAACGTGGAGATGAAACGGTCTACACATTTCAGGACATGGACGGCAACTCCGACTGGCAGCTCACAGAACCGCTCAGCACGCCTATCGGGGCAGACAACTCCAAGCTGTCCAACCTCTTCAACAACATCACAGAGCTGGAGGCAGACGACTTCGGCGACAGCGATGTGACGGCAGACAAGTATGCCTCCTATGGCTTTGACAAACCGGCATACACATTCCAGCTCACCCAGGCAAACGGTGACACTACCACCCTACTGGTAAAGGAATTTGACCCGTCTGTTTCTTCCTATGTGGATTGTCTCCGGGTGGAGAGCAACGAGATCCTCAAGATGGACTCCAACTACCTCAGCTTTTTGGAGGACAATGCCTCGGATTATATGCTCAGCACCGTATATAAGGTGAATCTGACAGATATCTCTGCTTTCACCGTGCAATATCACGGTTCGTTCAACGATACCACCCTGGACATCGACCGTAGCTTTACGGCGGACAGCGACAGCGAGACCTACAGCTGTGACGGAAAGCAGATCACAAGTGCAGACACGGAACTGCTGGAATCGTTCCAGACATTCTACACTGCGCTGTCCAATCTGTCCTATGAGTCACTGGACACTGCCGCAGATGTTCCGACTGACACCGACCCGGCGCTGCATCTGACTTATACCATGAAAGACGGCAGCACCCATACCATGGATCTGGTGAAGAAAGACGACACCACCTACTGGGCGTTCATCGACGGAACATTCACCCACGCCGTTGTGCGCCAGCGTGCGCTGAGCGGCGAGGACAAGGTATTGGTTGCCTATACCGCAATGGAAAAGCTGCTGGACGCTGCCGCAGCATAAACGACCGCACAAATCCAGAAAGAGGACACCGGCTGTGACCGATGCCCTCTTTTTTCTGCGCTGTAACAGGCTTTTTTCATGAAGAATTCTTAAAATCCATTGACAAAACGGTAAAAATGGATTATAATTGTAGAGTGCATATTGTTTTCATGATGCAAGGTCTTTCGAAAAGACAATGATATTTTAAGCGGCTTTGTGCAGTGCCGCTTTTCCAACAGAGGTGCAGCAATGAGAGTTCACAAGAAAAAGTCCCGCAGCAATTCAAAAATCTGGATCAATGTCTCCATCGGCGTTTTATGCGGATTCATTGTTCTGGTTTTTCTGATCGTTTTACTGACACAGACCGGAAAGCCGAAAATACAGCAGCAGATCCCTGCGGCAGTCAATGCCCAGAACACTGCCGCTCAGGCAGAAACAGAACCGGCAACAGAGGCTCCCACAGAACCGGAGACTCTGCTGACATATCCCACTGCTGCGGAGAATGTGACCGAACTGACGGCAAACAACATCTCCAGCGAACACGCTGTTCTGCTGGACGTGGACAACAACACCATTCTGGCACAGCGTGACCCGGATGCACGCATCTATCCGGCATCCATGACCAAGATCATGACACTTCTGGTGGCAGCGGAACACATCGAAAACATGGACGACACCTTCACCATGACGTATGACATCATTGCGCCGCTGATCGATGCAGAGGCATCCCGTGCCGGATTCGAAGAGGGCGAGACCGTTCCGCTAAAAGATCTGATGTATGGCATTGCGCTGCCTTCCGGTGCAGATGCGACCACGGCGATCTCTATCTATCTGTGCGGCTCGGAGGACGAGTTTGTTAAGCTGATGAACGAGAAGGCGGAAGAACTGGGACTGGAAAACACCCACTTCACCAACGCCAGCGGTCTGTATGACCCGAATCATTACAGCACAGCCACCGACATTGCCATGCTGATGAGCGCTGTGATGGAAAATGACACCTGCCGTGAGATTCTGGGTACCTATCAGTACACCACCTCGGCAACAGAGCAGCATCCGAAGGGCATTCCGCTGGAAAGCACCATGTTCAGCCGGATGTACGGCAACGAAGTGACCGGCATCACCATTGAGGCAGGCAAGACAGGCTATACCGATGAGGCAGGGCATTGTCTGGTCAGCTATGCCACCGATGCGGACGGCAAACAGTTTATTGCCGTGACTGCAAAGGGTCCCACCTATTGGAGAGCGGTTTTCGATACGTTCGCCATCTACGGTTTGGTACACGACGGCTATCCCATGCCCGACAACCTGGCTGCACAGGAAACCGATGAAAATGGTTCTGCCATTGATCCGACAGAAACTTCCACAGCTCCGGCGGCATAAACCGGAACGGTAATTTTTACAGGAAAGGAGGCTGGTTCCACGCCATGAGCAACCGGAAACAGAGACACCTCAGCCCCGCCGGCTTTCTCCTTGCGCTGGCGCTCCTCATCGTAGGAATATTTGCAGCAGACTATGTCTACCGCCTGTTTTTCCGGAGCAGTACGGAAAATATCATCGGAACCGGCGGCTTTTCAACCACATCTTCCTCCTCCGGAACTGCGTCAGAGGACGGAGAAAATGCAACAGATTCCACAGAAGAGACCCAGCCCAGCGGCATTGTGCTGCAGCTGACAGCAGCCGACCAGGCAAGCGGTCCGCTGGTTCTGGCAGATGCGTCCCATCCCTATACCGGCACTTCTGTATGGAGCGATTTTTCTGCGGTAACAGACGCCAACGTCAAAACACGCAGCACTTCACTGCAAGTTCAGCCGGAGATCATCCAGCCCATCTGTGAGCTGTTTGATGCCTATGCGGCGGCAAACGGCTATGCCAATCTCCAGATCTACAGCACGTTAGACGGCACGCTGGACAGTACCTCCATCTATACCAATATTCTCCCCGACCGCAGTACCGGTTACGGATTCGACATCGGACTCATCACCAGTACGGGAGAAGTTGTCCCCTATATCACCAAGTGCAACGAGTGGATGGTGGCAAATTCCTGGCAGTACGGCTTTGTGCTGCGCTATCCCAGCGACAAGACAGATACCACCGGAACTGCCTATGCACCGCACCATTTCCGGTATGTGGGAAAAATCCACGCTGCGATCATGCACGAGAACAACTTCACGCTGGAGGAATATCTCAATTATCTCCAGAACTATCCGGTAGAGTCGGGCGGTCTGTCCTATTCGGACGGCACACAGTCCTACAGCATCTACTACGTTCCCGCTGATGCCAGCGGCACGACCAAAGTTACGCTGCCAGAAAACACAGTCTATACTATATCCGGTGACAACCGAGGCGGCTTTGTTCTCACCATTACCAACGGCGCAGCATCCGGTGACACCGGGGCAGCGGAGACGACAGCGGCAGAAACGACAGCCGCATATTAAACTGCATCCAAAGAAAATACAAATCCCCCAAAGACGGCGTTTCACCATCTTCGGGGGATTTTTGTAGTTTGTGTATTTGCTTATCAGTTTTTCAGTACATCGCTCCAGGAGACATCCATGCCAACGCCGTGCATCGCAATGTACAGCATTAGATAGAACAGATCCTGGGTGTCCAGCACGCTGTCGTTGTTGATATCCATAAGCAGGATCAGCCAGCGGTTTACGTTAGGATTGTCATTAAATACTACGTCCTTTTCGCCGACTGCTCTTCTCGCAATATACAGCATCAGCTCGAACATATCCTGCGAATCCACACGCCCGTCCATATTGGCGTCGCCACGCACTCTGGGCAGCTGCTGCGTTTGTTTGGTCGTGGTTGTCGCAGAAGTTGTGGTGACTGTTGTCGTCTGTGCTGTTGTAGTTGTCGTGGAACTGGAAGTCGTTGCAGAGGCAGACGTGGTGGTACTGGTCTCTGTCCACGAAACTGTCAGCGTTGTACTGCCTGTGGTTTCTGTGGTACTGCTTGTATTTGTCGTCGTTTCTGTTGTATCCGTTGTTGTGGTAGTTACGGTAGTGCTGGTTGTGGTTTCCGAGGTCGTTGTCTCCGTTGTTGTCGTCACTGTGGTAGTCGTCGTCGTGGTCGTCGTTTCGGTCACAGTTGTGGTTTCTGTTGTTGTCGTAGGTTTGGTTACCTTGGTGTAGCTTTGTGTCGTAGCGCTAGTGGTTGTAGTAGTTTCCGTGGTTGTCGGTCTGGTCTGCTTGGTATATGTTCCTCTGGATGTCGTTGTGAAAGGTTCTGTGGTCGTGGTTGTGGTAGTCGATGTGGTCGTTTCCGCAGAAGTGGATGTTGTGGTAGTGGTTTCTGTCGTTGTAGTACTGGTCGTTGCGGGCGCAGTCGTGGTCGTTGCGGGCGCAGTCGTGGTCGTTGCGGGCGCAGTCGTGGTTGTTGTGGTCTCTGCAGCGGTGGTAGTCGTTGTTGTCGTCGTCGTTGTCACAGACGTTGTTGTGGTAGTGACCGGCTTTTCCTTTGCGGTAATGGTGACTGTACCAAGAACCGTTTCGTAATTTTCGCTGTCCGCCGGGACAAATCGCCATTGCAGGCGGTTTTCTCCGGATTTCAAGGTGTCGGAGGTATCCGCCGCCCAGGTCAGCACACCCGGCGTATTGGCGGAATCCAGACGAATCGGCGGCACAGCATCACCCTCTGTGTAAGAAACGCTGTCATCCCACACAACGGAGACCTTGGGTACGCCCTTTTCGATCACAAATTCCAGCGAATTGCTGCCGCTCCAATTGGTATCCGGCACAGGTGCAATGCGAATTGTTCCCCTGCCGGCGTTTACGTTGTTCTCATAGGAAAGGAGATAATCCGTTCCCTCCCTCAGGAGATGGTCTCCCACCTTCACCAGAACCTTTGGCGTCAGTTCCTCGCCGGTGTAATAGATTCTCTCCGTATCAGCCAGAGTGACTTCTGCCGCATTCAGCGGAATCGCCTGCAATCCCACAGAGAGAACTGCCTTGACATTCGGGTTGCCGGTGTCATAAACATAGGTGATATCGTTCAGCGGATCGTCTGCCACAACCTTTGCACCGTCCACCTGCGCATTGCTCCAGTCTGAGGCACGCTCCATGAGGAAACGGCTCCACAGCGTAGGCTCCAGGTACAGCTGCCTGCCGGAATACTGCGGCGTTTTCAGCGCACGGCAGCCGGTCAGATCACAGCTGGTCATGGGTGCCTCTTCTGAGAGATACAGAGACAAAAGCGGATTGTGTCCGGCGTTCAGCACATTCAGTTTCTTCAAAGTGGAAAGTATCAGCGCACTGATCTGGTTTCCGGAACAGTCCAGCTCTTCCATGCTGGTCTGGTCTGCAAGTTCCAGAGATTCCAGCTGGTTATCCGCACAGGAAAGCACTGTCAAGTTTGTACTGCCCAGCGAAATACTTGTCAGTTCATTTTTCTGGCAGTACAGCTTTTGCAGCACTGTGCAGCGCCGTGTGTCAAGTTTTGTCAGCTGGTTGCTGTCACAGTAGAGTTCTTCCAGCGTTTCATTCCGCAGCGCCAGTCCCGACAGCGCATTGTCGCCGCAGTCCAGCAGTTTCAGTGCGGACAACGCTGTCACATCCAGCTGTTCCAAATGGAGTCCCCGGCAGCGCAGTTCCGTCAAGCTGGTAAACCGGGAAACATCCAGTTCCGTCATGGCGTTCTTGCTGCAGTCCAGGGATGTCAGCGTGTCCGGCAGCGGAGACAGATCTGTGATCCGATTCTCGGCACAGTTCAGCTTTTTCAAGTTGGAGAAGTTTTCGATGCCAGTCAGATCTGCGATACCGCAGCCGGAAATATCCAGCTCTGTGACGATCTCCTGCTCCGACTTCTGGAGCATCCCATCCTGATTGCGGTCCAGTTTTTCCATGACATATACCCGGAACGCATCATCCGGAAAATGCTCGGCGTCAATCGCAATGGAATCCTCTTCCATTGCCTGCGGCACAAGCGTAAAACGTACCGTTCGTTCCAGATCATTGGCGTCGATGCAGTAGTCATACTGCACCTCTGCGGAAATATCTGTCACAGTCAGCAGCGTGCCGTCACACACGGCATTCTGCCAGCTGTCCTCCGCTGCAAACTCCGGCGCAAAGCCATCTGCAAGCGTTGTCAAATCCAGCTGACAAACAGCATTCACTGGCACATTGCGCCGGTTTCCATCTGCCGACAGTGTTTGCAGCTGAGACAGTCCCGTCACATCCAGGGCGATCAGCTGGTTCTCACCGCAGGAAAGCTCTTCCAACGACAGCTGCTTGGAAACGTCCAGTGATGTCAGTTGGTTCCGGCTGCAGTCCAGACGGGTCAGCTGCCGTCCGGAAAGATCCAGCGAAGTCAGCTGGTTTCCGTGGCAGTCCAGTTCCTGCAATGCCGACAGTCCCGAAAGCGACAGTTCCGGCAGCTGGTTCTCGGCGCAGTTCAGACTGTTCAACGTTTCACAGCCATTGAGGTTCAGCGCCGTCAGCTGATTCTTGGAACAGTCCAGGGTTTCCAGGCTGCTGCTGCGTGGCAGGAACAATGCTGTCAGTGCCGCATTGGCACAGCGCAGTGTTTTCAGCTGGGACAGTGAAATCACGGACAGACGTTTCAGCGCTGGGTTATCGCCGCAGGACAATGTTTCCAAAGCGGTGAAGTACTCCACGCCGGTCATATCTGCGATGCCCTTTCCAGAGGCGTCCATTGCTGTGACCGCCGCAATCTCCTCAGCGGAAAGCAGTTCATCCTGGTTCTGGTCGTACTGACGGACAAACGCCCGGAACACTTCGTCCGGGAAATGCGCCGCATCAATGGGGATACCTGTCTCCGTCTCCTCAGACGTTTTCAGCAGCAGGGTGAATGTTACCTTCTGGTCCTTGTTCGATGTGGGATAATAGGTGTATGTGATGTTCTGGGACGGGTCAGCGGCGTAGACTGCATCGCCGTCTGTAACAACATTTGTCCAGCTGTCTGCATCCACACGGGAGATCTGGAAATCGCCGGGCAGATCAGAAAGGTAAAACCGATTCAGCGAATCCAGCTGGACGGTATAGCGATTCCAGGTGGCAGACAGCTTTTTCAGCGTCACCTGGTCGGAAACTTGAAGTGAAGTCAGCTGGTTGCCAATGCAGAGCAGAGTTTCCAGTTTTTCCAATCCGGAGACCGGCAGCACCGTCAGCTGGTTGCTGGAACAGTTCAGAGACACCAGTTCTGCACACTTGGAAACATCCAGCTGCGTCAGCTTATTGCTGGCACAATTCAGCGTATTGATTGCAGAAAAGCCCGTGAGATCCAGCGCTGTCAGCTGGTTCATAGAACAGTTCAGAGATACCAGCTTGGTACAGCCGGTGATATTCAGCACGGTCAGCTGATTCATGGTACAGTTCAGCGTTTCCAGTTCCGGCGAACCGGTAAGATCCAGTTCCTTGATCCGGCACTGTGCGCAGTTCAGTATCCGCAGCGCCGGGAAGTCAGAGACCTGGAATTCCTGGAGCGTGCTGTTGTAGGAAGAGTACAGTTCTTCCAGCCCCTTCGCCGCCGGCAGTGTCAGCTTGGACAGATTATTTTGAGAACAGTCCAGACTTTTCAGCTGTGTCAGACCGGTGAGATCCAGTTCCCGCAGGCTGTTCTGGGAGCAGTCCAGGCTTTCCAGTTTGGTGAAATAGCGGATGCCGTCCAGTTTCCAGATGGAACGCTGTGAAATGTCCATCTGAGTCACATCGTCCAGTTCCGCACGGGAAAAATAGCCGTCCCCGTCTGCATCCAGCGTCTGTACGTAACTGCGGAAGTCGCTGTCCGGAAAATGGGCTGCGTCAATGGGCAGCAACGTCTCTTCGGTCAGCAATGTAAATGTCACGGCAATGGCCTTTGCCGGATCAGTGTAGTACTGATACGTCACGTCTTTGCCCGGTTCTGTCACCGTGAGCGTTGTCCCGGAAAGTGTGCCGTTGGTCAGACTGTCCGGCACGATCTGTTCCGGGACAAATCCGCCGGGCAGGGTCGACAGGTCAAACTGTCCCAACACATCTGCATCAATGGAGACACGGTTTCCGTCTGCCAGCAGCTGGTCTGCGGTCAGTTTCGTTTCCCCGGTGTCCAGAGACGAAAGCTGGTTGTTCCGGCAGTCCAGGCTTTCCAGGCTGTTCTGTCCGCTCAGTGACAGCGCCGTCAGTTTGTTCTCCCGACAGCTGAGTTTTTCCAGCACAGATGCTTTCGGCAGCACCAGTTCCGTCAGACCGCAGCCGTTACAGCTGAGTTCCCGCAGAGCAGACAGCCCGGAGACATCCAGCGTTTCCAGCGGCAGCCCGTCACAGTTCAGCGTCTCCAGCCAGTCCAGCTTTTCCAGTCCGTTCAAGTCTGCAACGCCGCTGTCCGCCGGGATCGTCAGCACTGTAATTTGTTCCAGTTCTTCCAGAGAGAACCAGCCGTTTCCGTCGGTATCCATGCCGCTCAGCAGACTGCGCAGCGCCGCATCCGGGAAGTTCTCTTCGCTCAGTTCCAGATAGCGGTCTGTCTCCGGCTGCAAGGTCAAAGTGAAAGTCGCTACCGGGACAGCCTGCGCAGCATCCAGCTGGTAGCCATACTGCACCTGGGATTTTCCGGCTGCAATATGCAGGGTGTCCGGGTCGGTATCCTTGACTTCGGCGTTTTCCCAGCCGGTAACACGGCTGGTGTCCAGCTCCGGCAGCTGGGTCAGATCATAGGTATACGCCCCGGCACGCTCCGGCTGCGGCACAATGGTGCGGCTGTTTCCGGAAGCGTCCAGCGAGGTCAGAGAAAGCCCGGTGATGTCCAGGGCTGTAAGCTGGTTCTCTGCGCAGTTCAGCGCCGTCAGTGCCGGATTCCCGGTCACACTCAGCGTGGTCAGCTGGTTGCCGGAGCAGTCCAGCGATGCAAGCGAGGTGTTTTTAGAAAGATCCAGCTGTGTGATCTGGTTCTTGGCACAGTTCAGTCCAGTCAGCGCAGTGTTGCTGCTCACGGAAAGTGCCGTCAGCTGGTTACCTGAACAGTTCAGTGTCTCCAAGGCAGGATTTCCGGTGAGCCGCAGGGATTTCAGCAGGTTTCCGGAACAATCCAGGATGACCAGAGACTTTTCCCAGATCAGCGAAAGGGTGTCCAGCCGGTTATCAGCACAGTTCAGTTCTTTCAGTCCCTGGCAATACCGGGTGTCCAGTTCTGTCAGCTGGTTGCCGGAACAGTTTACTTTTTCCAGAAGAGAAAGGTCGATCATGGCAAGCGCTGTCAGTTCGTTTTGGGAGCAGTCCAGTTCGACAAGCGATGTATCTCCGCTGAGTGACAGGGTGGTCAGCTGATTATTTGCACAGTTCAGCGTTTCCAGTACGCTGTTTCCCGTTACCGACAGCGTCGTCAGCTGGTTGCCGGAGCAGTCCAGATCGGTCAGATTCTGATAGTTAAAACAGCTGAGGTCAGTCAGCTGATTATCGGCGCAGTTCAGTTCCACGAGATTGCCGTTTGCAGCAACGTCCAATGCTGTCAGCGCATTCCCGGAACAATCCAGCCGGATGAGCGTGGTGTTTCCGGAAAGATCCAGTGTTTCCAGCTGGTTGCCGGAACAGTTCAGTTCGCCCAGAACAATACAGTTGTCCAGCGAAAGAGAGGACAAGGCGCAGTCGCTGCAGTCCAAAACGGTAAGCATAGAGCCGGGCATGGAGATTCCGCCAAGCTGCATGGGTTCCGGCAGCGTCAGAGATTCCAGCGTGCCGTTGCCGGAGCAGTCCAGTTTTGCCAGCATCGCAGCATCGGACAAGTCCAGTGTTGTCAGCTGGTTATCGGAGCAGTCCAGGGCAGTCAGCTTGGTGAAATTCCCGATGCCTGTCAGATCGGCAATTTCCATGCCGGACAGCGGCAGGTCTGTCACGTCTCCGCACTCTGTCTCGGACAAGGTGCCGTCTCCGTCTGTGTCTGCATTCTCCTGGATATAGGTTCGAAACGCCTCGTCCGGAAAATTCTCCTCGGTCAGAGCAATCTCCCCGGATGCGGCGACCGTCCCATCGGCTGCAAACACAGTCAGCGGCATACAGCCGACCGCCATCAACCCTGCCAGCAGAACACTGAGACAGCGGCGCAGTCCTTTATTTCGGCTTCCCATAGCAAAAATCTTCCTCTCTATTTGTGCAAGCCTGTTCCGGGCGGAACAAGCTCTGGTTTTTTCTGCCTGACACAGAACGTTTTGTGCAGTTTCTGTCCAGTTTTATACATTTATAGTATAACACAAGCGCCACAAAAAGTCAAACAATTTTTTCCAATTTTGGACTTGACGCAGCAGAATGCGTGCTGCGCCGTTTCCGAGCAAAAGCCATGCGCCACAACATGAATCAAAACTGTTTTTTCTTGGAAGGAATCGTGAATTCTACTGAAAAACCGTCATTTCACACAAAACGGCACTGTCATTTTTTACAAAAACGCTATTGACAAATTGGAGAAAATCGATTATAATGTAAGAAATATGATGTGTATTCTTGCACTGAAAGGGGCTTGTATTCTTATGAGATCAAACTGGAAAAAGACCATTGCAGGCATCACTGCAATCGCTACACTGATTCCCTGCTGTCTGGGTACTGTTGCATACGCAGCACCGCAGTCCGCCGGAAGTGCTGTAGCTGTAGCAGAAGTTCCCACTCTGGAGGAACCTTTGCCGGCAAGTGACGTTGCGGCACAGATCGCAGCAGACGTGGAATCCGAACTGACCGGCAGTATCGCCGCAGAAAGCACGCCGGAGCAGATCCCGATGCCCAACTATGCAGAAGATGATGAAGTGGTACTGCCGGACGGCAAACCGACACAGGACGGCAAGCTGTACTATAAGATCGTTTCGAAAAAGGCACAGATCACCGGATGCGCTCCGGGAACCACCGATCTGGTCATTCCGGAGACCATTTATGACGAAGAGGACGAGGAAGAGTATCCGGTAACTTTCATTGCCGCATCTGCTTTCTACGGCAACAAGGAGATCCAGACGATTTCCTTCCCGGAGACCATGGTCGGCATCGGTGCAAACGCATTCCTGGGCTGCACTTCGCTGACTTCCGTAGAATTCCCGGACAGCGTGGCATCTATCAATGCCAGCGCATTCTGCTCCTGCAGCAATCTGAAATCCGTTAAGCTCCCGGCAAGCCTGTACTTTGTGGGCAATGACGTATTTGCATACTGCGCGTCCCTGGAATCCGTTACTATCCCCGGCAATCTGACTTCCATTGGTTCTACCATGTTCGCAAACTGCGCAGCGCTGAAATCGGTCACCATGGAAGAGGGCGTACAGAGCATCGGCGCAAACGCATTCTATGGATGCAGCGCTCTGGAAACCGTTAACTTCCCGGAGGATTCCCTCACCCGAATCAACGCCAATGCGTTTACTTACTCCGGTCTGACCAGTCTGGAACTGCCGAACAGCGTGACCAACGTTGCAACGGCCGCATTCAGCCACTGCCAGAATCTGAAAACTGCAAAGCTTTCTTCCAGCATGACTTCCATCCGGAAGGACACTTTCGCATACAGCGGTCTGGAAAGCATTGTGATCCCGGACAGCATCACTTCCATTAAGTCCGGCGTATTTGCATATTGCAGCAATTTGAAGTCTGTGACTCTGCCGGAAACGCTGACAGAGATGGACGAGATCGTATTCTACAGCTGTAACGCACTGGAAAGCATCACACTGCCGGACAGCCTGACCTCTATCAGTGAGAACCTGTTCTACCGCTGCACCGGTCTGGCAAATGTTCAGTTTGGCGCAAACACCAAAAACATCGGCAACTCCGCATTTTACGGCTGCACCGGTTTACAGGAGATCATCATTCCGGATACCGTAACGACCATCGGAGAAAGCGCTTTCTCGGAATGCACCAACGCAACCAAGGTTGTGATCCCGGATTCTGTAACACAGCTGGGCAAGTGGGCATTCTACGATGACAGCAGTCTGACAGACGTTACCATCGGCAGCGGTCTGACCAAACTGGACAACTATCAGTTCTATCGCTGCAGTTCGCTGGAAGACATCACCATTCCGGACAATGTCACCAGCCTGGGCAACTACACCTTTGCCGGCTGTAAGAACCTTTCCCATGTAGACCTGCCGGAAACACTGGAGACCATCGGCAATGCAACATTCGCAGACTGCGATTCCCTGGCAGAAGTCACAATTCCGAAGAGCGTTACTTCCATCGGCAGCAACGCATTCGGCTATAAGATCGAAAAGGATTCCCTGGTAAAGGGCAATGATATCACCATCAAGGGCAACAACAATACAGCAGCAAAGGATTATGCAGATTCCAACGATCTGACATTCGATGCGCTGGATCCGGTTACTACAACAGAGACTTCTGTGGCAACCGGAACGACTACGACAGAGACCAGCACGGAAACCGGCACAGAAACCAGCGCATCTGCTCCGACACAGATCCTGTACGGCGATGCAAACCTGGATGGTCGTGTAGACATCACAGATTCAGTTGTTCTGAACAAGGCAGCAGCCGGTGCTGTACAGCTGAGCGACAGTGCAAGAGCAAATGCAGACTGCAACGCCGATGGTGTTCTTGGTTCTGAGGACGCAACAATTTTGATGCAGTTCCTGGTTAAGCTGATCGACCAGCTCCCGTATACGGAATAAACGACAATTCCATTTTTCATTTATATTCTTTCATAATGTAGAAAAGCGGTACAGTTCAAACTGTACCGCTTTTCTCATTTGCTTTTCCATTTACGGCTCAACTGGGATCGTATCGATCATATACACCAGGAACTGTTCCAGGATCAGGCTGTCTCTCATGTCGATTTTCCCGTCAGCACAGCAATCCATCGCCGCAATCTGTGATGCGTCCGCATGGAGAATTCCCAGCAGATACTGATTCAGCATCACCAGGTCATCAATGGTGCAATTGCCATCGCCGTTCACGTCCCCGATCAGACGATTTTCGAACGATTCGGGCGTTGTCGATGTTACAGCAGATGTTTTGGAAGATGCAGTGGTTGTTGTGGTGGTAGTCTGGGTCAGCGAAGTCGTTGTCAGTGCCGTTGTCATCACAGAGGATGTGGATGCAGTTCCCAGTTCCACAAATTCTCTGTTGAACTTCGCCGCATATGTCTGCGCCGTTGAGCCGGCATAGCCGGAGATCACTGTCTCCGTGGGAACGGATGTGGACGAGACAAAGGTACATCTTTTTGCATAAATTTCCAACAGCTGAAGCGCCTCGCAGTTTTCAAATGCTGCTGCACCGATACGGGAAACGGTGACCGGCAGCGTGATCTGTGTCAAGGCGGTACAGTCCCGGAATGCGTGATACGCCACACGAGTCAGAGAAACCGGCATGGTCTCTCCACGGAGAATCACGCTTTGCAGAGAACTGCACCCCTCAAATGCACCCACGCCGTCTGCGCCATAGGAAATTTCCAGCAGCGTCTCCGGCAGATTTACGGTTTGCAGGGTTGTATTCCCGGCAAATGCCCCTTGAATCACCTGTACCGGCAGCCCGTTCACCTTTTCCGGAACAGTAACGCTTTCAGAATCTCCGGTGTATGCGGTCAGCGCTGCATACTTGTCGAACAGCCGGTAAGTATAATCACCGTCGAGATAGACCGTTCCGGGCTGCAAGTCATAATCTGCGTCCGGAACATCCGGCAGGTCGTAGAGGAATTCCCAGCTGCTTTTATCGTAGACATACGGAGAATGGTTCTGGGATAAGCTGGTCTCTCCGGCAGCAAAATACTTGCTGGTCTGCGCCGTATCGTCCCAGGTGGCATCGAAATAGTAGTAATAGCCGTCATCCATCTGTGCCATATTCCAGGCGTGACCGCCGCCGTTCCCCAACCCCACAATATAGAAGTTGGAGACCCCGGCTGCGTTCATCAGCAGCTGGAACGACTTGGCGTATCCCTCGCAGACTGCCGTGTGATACTGTGCATCAAACACGCCGGTTATGCTGTGGGAAGTCATGGAGTTATCCGGATCGCCGTTGGCATCATAGGCATATGTAATGGTGTCCACCAGCCAATCGTGGGCGATTCTCGCCTTTTCCAGGGCTGTTTCTCCGGCTTTGACTTTCGTTTCCACTGTCACGATCTGGTTTTCCAAAACCTTTCGCTCCGCCTGCCGCTCTGTGCCGTCGGTGCAGTTCTCTGCACAGGAAAGATAAACCATATCAATATAACTTTTCCCTGTCCAGAAATCATAATCCGTGCTGTACAGGAACGAACTGCCCAGAAAGAAATAAACAGGGTTGTCGTTCCGGAACATGGAGATCACTCTGACCACGTCTTCTTTATTCAGAGACTGGCTGCCGGTGTCCACTGCCACACAGCAATCCATGGTGCCTGTGGAATAGGAAACACTTTCCGCATCTGCGCTTCCCACGTAGAAGGTATGCGCCGCCTGTTTCATCGCATTGTACAGCTGTTTCTGTTCATCGCTCAGCGTATCGTACCCGGCGTGCGACGCATAGCGGTCCTCTGCATAAGCTGTCGCCGTGCTGTTGTCTGCCCCGTAAACGGGAATCCTTTCCGTCTGCGCCGCAGCTGCGTCGGCATCCAGCGGGATCCCCTGCATTTCCAACAGGTCTCCCGTTACATTTTCCCCGGACGCTGCCGCTCGGACAGAGGGCGATGCTGTTCCCGACAGGGCTGCGACAGCAAAAACTGCGGCACACAGCAATCCGGTGCATCTTTGTATTCTGTTTGTCTGCATCTTGGAATCTACACCTCCGTTTCAAGATTTTCCATCTTTTTTATTATACCATATTCACGAATTCCCTGTCAATCTTTTTGTGGATTTCTGTGAAATTTACCAATGCCTTTCAGCTTTTCTTTTCCACAAGTAATACCACATCGGTGGAAAAAGCGGCAGAGAAAACTGTTCCTCTGCCGCTTTTCGATTACTATTTCAACGATTTCCGGAACTCATCCTGCCATGAGCCTGCTCCGCAGCAAGCATAGGTCGAAACCATTCAGCGTTCCGTCAGTATACAGATCTCCTGCCTGCCAATCGGCAAGTCTGGTCTCGGGAACGCCCAGCAGCCACTTTTGCAGCAGCACCAGATCTGCCAGGTTTACCTTTCCGTCTGCGTTGATGTCACCGGAAATCGCAGGCGGTTCTGTGGCCGTTGCCGTTGTGGATACTGTTGTTGTATCCGTTGTTGCTGCAGTGGTCGATGTTGTCGTTGCCGCAGTCGTTGTTGTGGTCGTAGTGGTAGTTGTGGTTGTGGTTACTGTAGCGGTCTCTGTCTTTGCCTGCCATTTCTGACAGCTGCTGCCAGTCGGTTCCCACTGCTGTACATTAGCGCCGTTTGCCGTGGATGCGTCAGCCACTTCCACATAGCAGGCATCACCGGAGGCGTGGGTCAGAATGCAGTAGCTGCCGTCCAGGTTCTTGGTAAAGCGGAACAGCTGGGAGCTGTCCTTATTAGACCACGCCGCAATCGACAGGTTTCCGCCGTTTTTGCTGCCCTCTGCCTTCAGCGCATAGCCGCTGTCCTGCCGGGAGCGAATCCAGTAATAGTTTTCGGAGCCGAAAGCACGGAGTGTCCATTTCTGGCAGTCCAGCCCGTTGGATGCCCACTGCTGCACATTTGTGTTGTCTGCCATTTTTCCGCCGGCAATATCCATCACCAGACCGGAACCGGCATTTTCAAAAGTATAGATCACATCTGTGTCCATCGCACAGCCGGGATCTGCTGCCGGCTCTAAAATCCAGTTCTGACAGTCTGCGCCGTTGGTTTCCCACTGCTGTACATTGGCGCCGGAGGTCTTGGAGGCATCTTCCACCACTACCACAGAATTTCCGCCGGAAACAGCAGTTCGGATCTGGTAGCTGCCGTCTCCGTTTTTCGTCAGCATAAACTGCTGATTGCTGCCGCCGTTATACGTGTATATGTCGATATTCGTCCCGTTTGCCGTCTTTTTCCCGGCAACATCCAGCACATATGTGCCGCCGTCTCCTACTGCCGAAACCAGGTAGTAATACCCGTCTCCGGCACTGCACAGTTTCCAGATGTCATGAACCGATGTTCCGTCTGAACCCCACTGCTGCACGTTAGCGCTGTTCTTTGCCGCTGCACCTGCCACCTGCAAGTACAAGCCGGAGTTGACATTCCGGATGCGATAAGTGGAACCCTCTGCGAATGTTTCCGCCAGGGGTGCGCTGGGAGATTCGGTGTAGCCTGCACTCGGCACACCGGCAGCCGCATACCGGAGATACATCATATGGTTCCGGTCATTCTGGCAGCCGCTGTAGATTTCGCAATAGGTTTTTGCCGCATCTGCGGTACGGGAAATAGTGCTGTAATTGGAAGTCGGCCGCCATGTGCAGTTCTGCGCATAGCCCTCAATGGTCGTCCGTTTGCAGTTCACTGACTTCGAACCAGTTTCTGCATATGAGCCGGGATAAGTCACCGTGTTCCAGTCGCAGATGACATTTCCTCCGTCCTCATAGTAGCAGTTTTCCGCAAAGATTTTCGATGCCGTGTGTACGGTATATGCCATGCTGAACGTTTTCACATAGTTGTTCAGCGAGTGGAAATAGCCGTAGCGCATCAGCCCCGGTCCACGGGTCAGCGTCTTTTCAAAGCGGTTGCTGATAATGGACATCCGGGGATAGTTGTTATAGGTTTTATAGGAGTTCTCATCATCTGCCGGATACCCCAGGATCACGCCGTATTCGTGAAGTCCAAAAGAGCAGTCCGAAACGGTGGTGTAGTCCGCATCATAACAGCACGCCAGGAATTTATCCCAGTCGGGCAAGCCGGTAGAGGCTGTGTTATAGTCGCTGTGTCCCACAAAGGTACAGTGGTCTACCCAGAGATTCTGACCCGAACCGAGGTATACCACAATGGAGTCATTGCCGTTGGACTCGGCATCGTGCTGTAACTCAAAGTTTTTCAGAATCAGATTGTTTCCCGTTCCGCTGTTGGAAGAGGTGCAGAACTGCACATTATACATGGTATGCGCCGCATAGCTGCCGATAATGGTCTTATTGCTGTGAACATAGATTCGTCCGTCCGGACAGTAGTTGCGTCCGGAGGAGTCCTTTTGCAGTGTGGTAACACTGAGGTTTGCCGTAACCACAATCGTATAAGGCGTATCAGAAGTGGCGTATTTCTTGAGGTCAGCAAAAGTGGAAACCTCCACGATCTCGCCGAACAGACCGCCGATATCCCCTGCCTTGATGTTGCCGGTATTGTCGTCAAAACAGTATCCGGCAAAGCCCTGCAAGCCATCGGCATTGAGCAGCCAGAGCTGGTTGTCTGCCCCGGTATATTTGGCAAGTGTCATGCCGGAAGTTCCCTGTGTCAAAGCAAGGGAAGTGTCGGAATAGTTCACGATCTTATAGTACAGATCGTTGCCCAGATGATCCTGTGCCACAGGGACAACGTACCAATGCTGGGACTGGGCGGATTCACTGCCGTACACGATCACATCGGTTCCGGCAGATACGTTGTAATTGCGTGGGGTCAAAAGCCGGCCGGACTGTGCATTCACCAGCTTGAAAAAGGTGCCGTTTGCGTCCTTTCCCACACGGTCAAACCGCCACGATGCAGACAGGTCACTGCCAAGCGTTTGCAGGGAAAGTGCTGCACCGTCAGACGTTCCGTTTTCCGTCAGAACCTTGGCATTGTCCTTGGCGGCAAGGTGCATCAGCTGCGCCGGATAATCCGTAGATACCGCCGCTGCCGACAAAACTGCCCCGTCCCACCGAAACAACGGCAGTATCCAGGCTGTCAGCAGAACCAGCGACAGGAGCAGCGCCTGCCGCACACGAACCCAATGTTTCATTTTTTCATACCTCCTTAAAATTCGGCATAGACTTCAAAAGAATATTCCAGCAACACGGATAAAACTATCAACCGCATTATACTACATTTTATTGAAATTGTCAAGATTTAGAGATGAAAAAACCACTTTCGAAAACGAAGTGGCTTTTCCTGTTATCTCTTAAAAATTGTTCCAATATCTGCATCCATGCAAATTGCCTGCGGTCTGATCTGCTCCGGACAAAACGCCTCACCGAAATTCAAGCAGGCGTACACTGCTTTCGGGTTCTTCGCCGTCATCTGCCAGAATGGATACTTGATAATCGCCGGTGTGTTGTACCCTACGCCGAGTTCCAGAAACAAAATATGCAGATTTTCGTGTCTGCGGAGAAATTCCTCATACCGCTCTGCCGCACGATACCATCCCTCGTCCTGCACAAAGGTTTCATCTGCACGAAGATTCATGGTCATGGGTCTGCCGCATTTGGGACAGCGTGGAACTAATTCTGTTGGAATAAGCATATTTTCCTGCTCAGCGTACATTTTGCGGATAATATCCTCATTGTCATAGGTCTTCTGACAGCAAGGCTCTGAACATTGAAACAGTCCGTAATCACCCTGCGTGTAGAAAAGCCTGTGCTTGTCAAATTCGGCTTTCTGAAACTGGTGGTCTACATTGGTGGTCAGCACAAAGTAATCTTTGTCTTTCACAAGTTCAAAAAGTCCCTTGTAAACACCGTTGTCAACGTCCATGTAACGGTTGATATAAACGTATCTCGACCAGTACGCCCAATGCTCTTCCAGCGTTTCAAAGGGATAAAAACCGCCGGAATACATATCCCGAAAGTTGTATTTTTCAATGAAGTCCGAGAAATAGTTTTCAAAGCGTTCGCCGCTGTATGTAAAACCTGCCGCAGTGGAAAGCCCTGCACCTGCACCAATGACAATGGCATCGGCGGTTTCTATCTCATTTTTCAGACGGTCGGTCTCAGCCGAGCAGTCTCTGGTAGATGCGGAAGTCTTTTTCGGAAAAAACATTGCATATCACCTCAATTTCATGGGTTTTCAGAAATGTCCGGATGGTATCCACTGCAATTTCAGCGGCTTTCTCCTGGGGAAAACCGAACACACCTGTGGAAATACAGCAGAAAGCGATGCTCTTCACGCCGCTCTGCACCGCAAGTTCCAGACAGCTCTGATAGCAGCTTTTCAGCAGTTCGCAGTGCTTTTCGGTCAGCCTGCCCTGCACGATTGGTCCGACGGTGTGTATCACATAGTCGCATGGCAGATTGTAGGCAGGCGTGATTTTCGCTGTACCTGTCGGTTCTTCATGCCCCTGTGCTTTCATGATCTCCGCACATTTCAGCCGCAGGCGAACCCCTGCAAAGGTATGGATACAGTTATCAATACAATTATGACAAGGATGATAGCATCCCGTCATTCCCGAATTCGCAGCATTGACAATTGCACCGCATTGCAGTGTGGTGATATCGCCTTTCCAGAGATAGATATGCTCCTCAACGGGCTGCAAATCGGCAACACTTGTGATGCCTTTCTGTGCCGTCAATCCTCGCAGAAATTCGTCCTCGGCTTTGAGATACTCTGCACTGGCTTTCCCTGCCGGACGAATGTTGACAAGACTGCGGTAAAGATGGAACTGCTCCGATTCATTTGTTGGAAAGACCAAATCATTCCATTCCGAATGTTCTGAAAGCAAATACGCAGTCAAGTATTTTAATTTCTCATTTTCCATGATCTTTTCCCTCTTTACAATCGTTCTATCGCTCCCACAGGACATTTTTCAAGGCAATTGCCGCAGTGCAGGCAGTTGTTCTGCCAAATCACTGCACTGCCCTCTGCCAAGTCAATGCAGTTTTGGGGACAGACTGTCAGACACGCTCCGCATCCACAGCATTCTGCGCCGATAAAATAACCGTTTTGTACTGCTTTCGTTTCTCCAAAGGTAAAGCTGTCACGCTCGATCGGCTTTTTTGACAGATCAAACCATTCCCCTTTTCCAGCATAGATCTGAAAAACGGTCAGAGCCGCAGCACTTTCCGCAGTGGGGTAAATTTCGTGCATATACGGATTCTTCCGGAACAGCTGCAGCAGCCGTTCCGCACCGACCTCAGTTACCTTTCCGCCAATGGAAAGCGCAGTGCTGGACATGGTATCTTCGCCTTTCACGCCTGTCAAAGCAATGTATTTCTGCCGCTTTAGGCGATGATAAAAATTCTTGCCCTTTGCCGTGAGAAAATACAGCCCATTTTCATCCCAATCCATGATATCAATGGCACAGGTGACCGGCAAGCCGTTTTCATCGACAGTCGCTGCGATCACAGAATGGATCTCATCCACCAAAAATGCAAAGTAATCTGTATATTTCATCGAAATTCCTCCACACGAACAGGGGCTGCCCGTTTTTTCGGACAGTCCCTGTGTTAAAAATGTTCTTTGAACGAAATCAAGCAAAGAAAAATCCTGCGGTCATATCCAGATAGTTTCCGCCGCTGTAGTTCGGATACTGTTTCTCTACCTCTGCCTTGAAGTCTGCCGCATCACTGCACTTCTCCGCAATGCCCTTCAGCGTTTCCAGATAGTCGATCTTGGTCTGCGCATCCTTCAGATCTTCCGGCGTGTAGTGGGAAGTCAGAATCAGATCATAGCCCTTTGCGATATAATCACGCAGCTGTGCAATGATAGCGTCAGCGTGACCTGCTCCGGCAACAATAGAGTGGCAGTCGTGACCGAGCATATGGGTGTAAACTGCATTGATCTCCGGTATCTCCACATCAAATGCCTCTGCGGTCTGATGAATGACAAAATCAATGCCGCCGATGTTGATTTTTCCCTCGCCGATCACGTTGGTGATCTGGTGTACGGAGTTATCAAAAATTGCTCCGAATGCGTTTGTGAAATTGGTGATAAGTGCCTTGCCGCCGCCGTTTTCGGAGTATTCCACAGCGTTCTGTGTGGCATACTTCGGCACATCCGGCAGGAACGCTGCACCGGCACCATGGTAGGCAACCAGCATTCCTGCAACCTCCACACCGTTCAGATAGGCTGTCAGTTCCTCGATATTATCGAAAAAGCAGGGCGATTCCAGAATGACTGCCTTGCCGGCTTTCTCCACAATGAAAACCTCATTGTCGATAAAATCGTTGGTTTTGTAAGCGTGCAGCTTAACAGTTCCAAAATCGTAGACGTTCACTTCACCCTTGGAAAGCTTAACTGCGGTAAATGTATTCTTATTCATGATAAATTCCTCCTGAAAGTTTTTTGGATTGTTTTTCAGAAGAACAAGCGCTTGATCTCTTTCTGTGATTCTATGATACCACATATTCCTGCACTTGAAAAGTACGCACTTTTTTGTAAGGTAGTTACCAGGAGGTAACTCTTGCGGAAAATCGGTCTTTTTTCCGTGTAAATTTATTTGTAAATAATTTGTGAATCCTAAAAATGTTGCAATTTTCGGTGCAATATGCTATAATAAATACAGTATTTTACAAGAAATCATTGAGGTGATCGTATGCTGAAAAAAGAAGAACTGCCGGATTGCCCTGTGGCAACCACAGTACAGCTCATCGGCAACAAGTGGAAGCTGCTGATCCTGCGTAATCTGCGAATGCGTCCGTGGCGTTTTAACGAATTGCAAAAATCTCTGGAGGGGATTAGTCAGAAAGTGCTGACAGAAAGCCTGCGTTCCATGGAAGCAGATGGGATCATTGTCCGCACGGTTTATGCAGAAGTTCCGCCGAGAGTGGAGTATTCCCTCAGCGAACTGGGGGAAACCATGCGTCCGATCCTGGATGCGATGGAACAGTGGGGCAATAACTACAAGTCGACGTTTCATTGAGAAAATGCCTGGGGTGATATCCCCGGCTTTTTAGCGGAAAACAGGTTGAAAGAATCGCTTTTTATAGTGGGAAAATAGGGATTTACGGAGGCGGGCATGAAAAATAAGATCTTATATTGCATCAATTTTATTTGGACAAGTTTCGTTGCATTTTCATTTCCGATATGCTTTACTTGGATCTATCTGGACATAACCGGTCATTCAAAGGGCTATGGCTATGATTTAGGGTCAGAAAAAGATATTTCTATTATGGTCGGCTGTGTTGAACTTCTCTTTTGGCTTGCGCTTGCATTACCCTCAAACATTTATATCTTTCGGAAAACATTAAAGAAAGGCAAGGCATACTTGCTGATACCTATTGCATTGTACATTATCCTTGCTGTGATTTGCTTGCAAATCACATTTGGCGGATGGTCCGCATACGCAAAAGAAGTGTTTAACTTATAAGCAACGCTGTGTGTTATGCTAAAAAGATGTGCAGCACTACGATAAAAGAAAACGAGGGAGATACCATATCGGTATCTCCCTCTATATTTTCACAGTGCCTGCCAATCAAAAAACAAGCAAGCCAATATGATATACAACGCAGGCAATCAGCAGTGCCGCAAGTGTATAGAACACGCCGATTTTGAATGTCCATTTTACGGAGTGGGTTTCTCTTGCCGTTGCAGCCAGAGCGCTGACGCAGGGCATATTAAAGCTAATGGCGAATATGAAGGCAAGTCCCTCTGCTTTGGTGAAATTGGCAGACAGAATTTCGGAAATGCCGGCTGCGGCAGTACCGGAAACCTTAGCCCCAAACGTGGAGCTGACCAGACTTCCGCCTGCGCCATAGAGGGTATTCAGAACGCCGAGAAGGGATTCTTTGGAGATCGCCGACGCACAGAATGCCAGAAACGCCTGCCATTTCAGACCGAAGAACATGGTCACCGGTTCGATCCAGACACCGATTTTGCAAAGGATGCTGTTTTCCGCATTGCCGCCGAAGCCATAGGTCAGCACGAAAAAGACGATGGATACCAGCGAAATGACACGCAGCGCACGCAGGAAAATATCAAGGGTACGCTGAAATGTGACATACATCGTATTGCGGAACGCCGGCTTATGATATGGTGGAAGTTCCATAATGAGTCCCACACGTTCCTTTTTGGGTGCGAGAGAATTGCCGAAAATTTTATAGACGATCCACATCATCAGGAACATGAACAGGAAGATCGACACAATGACCAGGAATCCTCCGGTGCTGCCGAACAGTGCAATGGCAATCGTAGGCACTACGGAAAGCGTCGCCGCACAGGGTACTGCCCAGCTCATGGCAATTGCCAACACACGCTGTCCCCAGTTGTCTACCACACGAGTTCCGGTTGTACCTGCAATGGTACAGCCCAGCCCCATGAAAAATGGCATAATGGTTTTGCCCTGCAAGCCTACCTTGGACATGGTGTGGTCAAACAAAAAGGAGATCCGGGCAAGATATCCTGTTTCTTCCATCAGATTAAAGCCCAGCGTGATGCCCAGCACAAACGATGCCATCATCAATGCAAAATACAGCACATTGACCAATACATCGCAGATAAGAGAAATGAGCAGCGGATGAACGGAAATGTGTTCCATTCCGGTGCGCAGAACGCCGCTGAGCGATGTCAGCACCGCCGATGCGATACCTCCAACGACACCGGCAAAGAGCATTGCCAGAAGAAAAATCACCAGGATGATGCCGAATGCCATCAGCTTGCCACGCACCGGCGAAAGTGCCAGACGGTCAAACTTACTGAACGCTTGATCTGCACGTTTCTGTGCGGTCACAACCCCATCCAGCAGCGCATCAATATAAGCCATCTTTTCTTCGGCAGAGTTCATGGTCTCCCCTACAATGACATTCTTCTGCGCCAGAGCCGCTTGTATGGTTTCGTAAAGAGAACGGTAGTCCTTCTTACGAATGGCAGACATAGGAACTACCGGGATCCCCAGTTTTCGGGACAATTCATCCGTGTTGACGGTAACGCCCTGTCCCTTTGCCACGTCCATCATGTTGAGTACCAGAACCGCAGGAACGTTCGTTCCGACAAAATCTGCCAGCATATAGAGACTGCGCCTAAGCTGCGAGGCATCCGCCATCACAAGCACCAGATCGGCATTTCCGGCGGTGATATAATCCCGGGTGATAACTTCTTCATCTGAACCGGCAGAGAGCGAATAGCTGCCCGGCAGGTCTGCCAGGATCATTCGCTGACCATTCCACCGGCATTCCCCTTCCTTGCGGTCTACCGTCTTGCCGGGCCAGTTTCCCACGTGCTGGTGCGAACCGGTCATCATATTAAAAATGGTAGACTTTCCGGAGTTGGGCTGTCCCAACAGGGCAATTACCGGCGTTTTGTCATCCTTTCGATAGAAACGGCTGCTGTCCTTCGGGTGACACGTTTTCTCAGACGCACAGGCTTCACAACGACTCATTGCGCAGCACCTCCCACCATGATTTTTTTGCTTTCTTCCCGTCCGATCGCAATCAATGTATCCCGTGCAAAGAGCAGCACGGGCTGTTTCTTATGATTTTGACATATTTCAATCATGCTGCCGCAGAGCAACCCCATCGATGACAGACGATTGACCAGACGGCTTTCTTCTTTGATCTCCAAAATGCAATACCGGCTGCCGGGGGTTGCATCGGAAAGTGTGACTGCATTCATAACATTGTCTCCTAATCCAAATAATATGCAGTTAGTAAAATCTAACCAACTGCAATTATAGCAGAAATTCCGGGAATTGTAAAATCCATTCGTGTATTTTAAGCCCGTTTAGCAGGAAAATTTGTTTTATCTCTTGCGATTCGGCACTGTTTGCTGGTATAATAAAACTATGGATACAAAAAATCAGCACTTCACGATTCAAAAAGAAAATGAAGGTCTACTGCACTTCTATACACTGGCACCCGGTATCCGCATTTCGTTCAACGAGATCCACACAAGCAGCTGGGAAAAAGGAGACAGCTCTCTCTACGGCGAACGAATGCTGATTCTGAATTTCTGCGTTCACGGTCGGTGCGACGCCTCTCTTGCGCAGAACCGCTACGCCATTGTGAAAGAAAATCAAGTCTGCCTCAGCACCATTCTGCCAACAAAGGATTTCTATTATCCCGGAAGGCTGTATGAGGGCATCCAGTTCTATCTGGATCTGGACATTCTGCATCAGGAAAACGGACAGGACTTTCTCTCACAAATGGGCGTTCCGCCGGAGCAGACCGCAGCAATGTTCTGCGAAAAGAACGGGATCTATCTGCATCGGATGAACGATGCACTGCTCGCACTAGTCAGAGAGGCATGGGCAGGGAAAGATGAACCGGAGCTGGGGATGCTGCGGTATTTCACGGTACGTCTCCTGCACGAACTGCTGTCTATGCCCACCGAAAGCGAACCGGATATCTATTTCACACGGTCACAAATTGCAATTGTCAAAGATGCTGAGGCTTTGATTTTAAGCGACTTGAGCAAGCGGATCACCGCAAAGGAACTGGCAGACCGATTCGGCGTCAGTGAAAGCAGTTTCAAGTTCTACGTAAAAGGAATCCTCGGTGAAAGCTATCTCAGCTATTTCAGAAAGAAACGCATGGAAAAAGCAGCGGAACTTCTGGAATCTACAACAATGAAGGTCATTGAGGTTGCCAATGCAGTGGGCTATGAGAACCAAGGCAAATTCGCCAAGGTATTTGCAGAAACATACGGTGTGCCGCCGCTGGAGTTCCGACGGCTGTCGAAGTGAATGCCGTTTTCCTTAGAGCTTTATCGGAAGTTTTCGTAGCAGATGCCCCGGTTTGTCTGAGATACTGCGCTGCACAAGGAATGCACCAAAAATAATTTCTCTCTGATTTGCATTTTCCGCAATTTTGTGTTATACTATTTTTCATCATATCCTTGAAAGGAGCCTGCAAATGTGTACAGCTGCAACTTATCAGACCAGTGACTTCTATTTTGGCAGAACCTTAGATTATGAAAGTTCTTACGGCGAGGAGATCGTCATTCTTCCACGAAAGTACAAGCTGCCGTTTCTGCATATGGGCGTATCAGAACAGCACTATGCAATCATCGGAACAGCACACATCGCCAATGGATATCCGCTTTTTTACGATGCCGTCAACGAAAAAGGACTTTGTATGGCAGGGCTGAACTTTGTGGGAAACGCCTGCTATGCTGCCCGGACTGCGGATGATTCGGACAATGTGGCACAATACGAATTTATCCCATGGATTCTCAGCCAGTGCGCCGACACAGCCGAGGCAAGAGCGTTTATCCAACGGCTCAATCTCCTGGACACGCCGTTCCATGCGCAGATGCCGGCGGCGCAGCTGCACTGGATCATCGCAGACAAAAACCAAACCATTACGGTGGAATCCATGGCAGACGGAATTCATGTTTATGAAAACCCTGCCGGCGTGCTGACGAACAATCCGCCTTTTCCGGAGCAGATGTTCCGGCTCAACGACTATATGCACCTTTCCCCGAAACAGCCCCAAAACCATTTTTCAACGGAGCTTCCGCTGAGATCCTACAGCAGGGGAATGGGCGCACTGGGTCTCCCCGGCGACCTTTCCTCCCAGTCTCGCTTTGTGCGTGCCGCTTTTGTCCGGGCAAATTCTGTTTCCGGCAATTCTGAAACGGAAAGCGTCAGCCAGTTTTTCCACATTCTCGGCGCAGTGGATCAGCAGCGTGGCTGCTGCGAAGTCAAAGACGGACAGTATGAGATTACCATTTACACCTCCTGCTGCAATGCAGATAAGGGCATCTATTACTACACCACCTATAACAATCACCAGATCTCTGCGGTCCATATGCACCACGAAAACCTGGACAGCAGTCAGCTTGTCTGCTGTCCCATGCAGACAAAGGAACAGATCTGCCACCAGAACTGAAAGGAGGCGGCACACCGCATATGTCAAAGGTAACCAAACGTGCGCTGGAGCAGTCACTGAAAAATCTGCTGCTGAAAAAGCCGCTGACCAAAATCACCATCGGGGACATCACAGAGGACTGCGGCATCAACCGCATGACTTTTTACTATCACTTCAAAGATATTTACGATCTTGTGGAATGGGCGTGCCTGGAGGATGCACGGCGTGCGCTGGATGAGAAAAAGACTTATGACACCTGGCAGCAGGGACTTTTGCAGATCTTTGCGGCAGTCCAGGAAAACAAACCGTTTATCTTGAATGTCTACCGCTGTGTCCATCGGGAACAGGTGGAGAAATATCTTCAGCCGCTGGTGGATCAGCTGCTGCTGGACGTTATTGAAGAAGAATCTTCCGGCATGATGATCCGGGAAGAGGACAAGCAGTTCATCGCCAAGGTCTACGCCTATATTTTTATTGGCATCATGCTGGACTGGATCAAGGATGATATGCGGGAATCGCCGCAGGAAATTGTAGTACGGCTTGGGAAACTGCTGCAAGGTTCGATCTCTGCGGCAATTGCAAGATTCCGGCTTTGAGCATTGCCGCTTTAGCGCTGTTTTTATCATTGCTGCATTTTTGATGGATTTTTTTACACTTTCCGGCTCTGTGATAAATTTTTTATCACAGAGCCTTTTTTGCTGATTGTGGATTCTGAAAATTCGGGTATAATAGAATCATAAGAACACAACCAGCATAAAACGGATATCGTTTTATGAAAATCCAATTTCAAGCTCTGACGTAAGGAGGCATCGTTATGTATTATTCCGCAGGAACTTATGAATCATTTGCACACCCCGAAAAGCCGAAGGACGTGGACAAAAAGTCGGCTTATATCATCGGTACCGGTCTCGCCGGTCTTACCGCAGCCTTTTATCTGGTTCGTGACGGTCAGATGAAAGGCGAACACATTCACTTGCTGGAAAAGCTGGAACTTGCCGGCGGCAGCTGTGACGGACGCAAGGACATCACAAAAGGATTCTTCATGCGTGGCGGCAGAGAAATGGACAACCATTTCGAAGTCATGTGGGATACATTCCGGGATGTTCCTTCCATCGAAACGCCCAACGTCTCTGTGCTGGACGAATATTACTGGCTGAACAAGCACGACCCCAACTATTCCCTCTGCCGTGCCTCCATGGACCGTGGCAAGGATGCGCACACCGACAAGAAGTTTGCGCTGGACAAGGAATCGGCGCTGGCGCTTTCCAAGCTGTTTCTGACACCGGAAAAAGATCTGGAGGACAAGAAGATCTCCGACGTTCTGCCGGATTCGTTCTGGGAGACCAACTTCTGGCTGTACTGGCAGACCATGTTTGCATTTCAGCGCTGGTCCAGTGCGTTGGAAATGAAACGGTATCTGTGCCGCTATGTCCACCATATCGACGGACTGCCGGACTTCAGCGCACTGCGTTTCACCAAATACAATCAGTATGAGAGCATGATCCTGCCGCTGGTAAAATATCTGGAGTCCCACGGGGTCCGGATCGAATACGGCATGGATGTCAGAAATGTGATCATTGAAACGGTCGGCAGCAAGAAGGTTGCCAAGCAGATCGTATACCGCAAGGACGGCAGAGAACAGACCATTGATCTGATCGAGGACGATCTGGTCTTTATCACCAACGGCTGCTGTACAGACACTTCCTGCTACGGCGACCAAACCCATGCGCCGGATCTGTCCCATCTGAAAAACGGATACGGGGAATCATGGGATTTGTGGAAAGCCATTGCATCACAGGCAGAACACGGCGAATACGGCAAACCGGAAGTCTTTTGCAGCGATATTGACGCCACAAACTGGATGAGTGCAACTGTCGCCACCTCGGACGAGGAGATCATCCAGCACATTATCGACGTCTGCAAGCGTGACCCACGCACCGGAAAAGTTACGACCGGCGGTATCGTCACCGTCAAGGACAGCACAGAGAACTGGTATCTCTCCTGGACCATCAACCGCCAGCCGCAGTTCAAATCCCAGGACAAAAACATGGTTCTGGTATGGCTGTATTCTCTGAACACCAACAAGCCCGGAAACTATGTGAAAAAAGCCATGCGGAACTGCACCGGCGAAGAGGTCTGCCGGGAATGGCTCTATCACATCGGTGTACCGGAAGAGAAAATTGACGATCTGGCAAAGAACGCCTGCAATACGACCACCTGCTTTATGCCGTATATCAATGCGTTTTTCCAGCCGAGAAAAGAATCTGATCGTCCCCGTGTCGTTCCGGACGGCGCCGTTAACTTTGCCTTTATCGGACAGTTTGCCGAAACACCTCGTGACACGATCTTCACCACGGAATATTCCATGCGTACCGGTATGGAATCCGTTTACACCCTGCTGGACATTGACCGTGGCGTACCGGAAGTCTGGGGCAGCAAGTACGATGTACGGGAACTGCTGCGTGCCTGCTATTACGCCATCGACAAAAAACCGCTCACAGACGAAAATCTTTCCTTTGTGGAAAAGAAACTGCTCAAAATCGTACTGAAAAAAGTCAAGGGAACGGATATTGAAATACTGCTGAAAAACAGCGGCTTGATCGAATAAGCCTGTTCGCTGCAATCAAAAATGAACCAGCCCGGAATTCCAGTTACAGAATTCCGGGCTGGTTTTGTTTGTATGCAGTGAAACCGGATATTGCAGATTGACAGCTGTTCCCGATTCCATTATAATAAAGATAATCAGAATCGTAAAACAGGAGATTTTCATAATGGAAAAAACGCCATTTCCAAACAGCTTTGATCTTATCGCACTATACGGCAGAAATACAGGTTATTCCGACGAGAGCGATGATTGCAGAATATACCATCTGAACAATGAAACCGGCGCAGGAACGATCACGATCTATCACGTTTTTCAGGGCATCCAGGCTGCGTTCAACGATATTCACATGGCGTACTGCAATTTACAGCAGAACACTGCATCAAACATGATCGAGATCAACCACTGCACAGAAGGTAGATTTGAGTGCGATGCCGGCGAACAGCTGTGCTGCTACATGGCACCCGGAGATATGGCTGTCAAAAGTTCCTGTACCTGTTCCGAAAATGCCTGCTTTCCTACAAGGCATTATCACGGAATCAGCATCTTTATAGAACCCGACCGCTTTTCTGAGGAACTTCTCGCCATTCTGAAAATGCTGTCTGTGGATTTTGATAAGATCCACGCAATGGTATCCAACCAAAACCAGATCCTAATCCTGCGAAAAAATGAAACCGCTTCCCATATTTTTTCGGAACTATACACCGTCAGAGAGACGCACCGGGCAGGTTATCTCAAGCTAAAAGTGCTGGAATTGCTCTTGTTTCTGACGGATACGAAATGCACAGTGTCCAATCAGACGGAACACTACTTCGACCGCCAAAACGTCTCTCTGATCAAATCCATTCATGATTTTATGATTTCCGATATTCAAAAGCACTACACTATTCCGGAACTTGCAGAAAGATTCTGCATTGCGCCGACAACGCTGAAGAAAAACTTTTCGGACATCTACGGCTCTTCCGTATATGCGTACCTCAAAACCTACCGCATCCAGGAATCGCAGAAGATGCTGCTCCGCACGGAGCTTTCCATTGCGGAAATCGCCAATGCGGTAGGCTATGAGAATCCGGCAAAGTTTTCCGCAGCCTTCCAGAAAGAATGCGGCATGACACCCTCTGCATTCCGGAAATATGTCAGAAACCGTGTGGAGCATGACTGACTTGTCCGTTTGGATAGAAATTGTCCAAACAGGTATTGCAGCTGCCAGTTCTCCATGGTATAATTTCATGTGTTAGTTTTCACTAACTAAGTGAGAGAAAAAGGAGAAGGTCACATGGATTTCAAAAAGTTATTATGTGCGGCTGCATCCCTGGCGATGGCAGCATCTATTTTTACCGGCTGCGGAAAAAGCGAAGAGAGTTCGGTCTCCAAGGCTGAAAGCTCTGCCGCATCTGAGATCGCATTGGATGAAAACGCAGAGGCTGCGGAGAAACTGCTCACCGATCTGAGCGGCACTTATCATGAACTGTGGCCGGTTATTCTGGCAGACGACTACCGCCAGACTTGGCTGGATGACAGCGCAAAGCTGGTCGGCGAGGAAAACGCCGAAGGTGCATTTGAAAAGATGTCCTCTATGGTGACCGGTACTGTGATCGGCGAAGATGCCGTAAAGAAATATGCAGACGGAAACATGACGTACTGCTGCGACTTCACACAGGATGTAGACACATTCACATTTGATGGCTCCACCATTTCCGGCAAGGATGCAGACGGCAGCGAACTGTTCGAACATACCTATCACTATATCGGCATGGAGGACATCAGAGGGCTGTACATCTATGAAAGCGATGACGCAGATTCCGGCGAGTTCACCTACTTCTGCATGGCTCCCGACACCATGGCGACCACATGGCACATCGAATTCCGCTACGGCAGCGATCTGGATGCACTGAAACAGTACGACGCCGGTGAATATGCGTACTGGCTGGCATCGGGCATTTCTGTGGATTACACTGCGGATGATGTCAGCAACTGCATTGAACTTTTCTGTACGGAGAATCTTTCGGAGTGATAATGTCCTAGCATTCCGAACAAAAAATACCATACCGGGAAAACGATTGTTTCCGGTATGGTATTTTTTGGTTTGTATTTGAAGTGCCGAGTCATATCTGTTCCAGATCCCTGTATGCTTCTAGCGCAGGACTTTTATCGCCCACGTACCAGTAGTCACAGCAATCGCCGCCAAGCGCCTCTGTCCGGGTACGGATCAGACGGGCGTGCATGACCTCAGCGAGATAGTGGTCTGTCCTGCAAAGGTACGACAAGAGTTCTTCGTAGCCGTGTTCCTTTGCGTGTTTGGCAATCGGACAACCGATAAGGTAAAAGCAAAAGCCCTCGGTGCGGTGGTCGGGGTTGATTACAACACGCCAGCTGTCCATCCATTCACCCCGTGCCTGGTGTGCCTTCTGCATTTTGTTATATTTCACATATGTCTTTTCAAACAGTTTATACGGCCACTTCTGCCGGTTGCCGTCAACAAATTTTCCGAGGAATTTCATTTTGTCTACGGCACGGCGTTTGATCTCAAGCAGCGCCTCGCCGTCAAGTTTGTGTTCGCTCGTCTCATAAAATGCAAGGATCGTAAACCAATCCAGCATATTGGCTGCCATCATATTTTTCCCCAGATCGGGCATATCTTTCATAAATGCAAGGTAGCATTCTTCGGCTTTCGCAAAAATCTGCTCAGCATCATTCGGGTATTTTTCCCGGCAATATTGCTCATATGGCTTTGCATATGACGACTTCGCATAGACTCTTTTCATGGCAGTATCCCCTGCTTTCTTTCAAAAAATCAACGTAATGATCCCGCCCACAACTGCTGCTCCGGCAAACCAGATGAGCGCCATGATGCTCCTTTTTATCAACACCTGCCGCCAGGTCTGCACAAACGGCATATCTTCCAGCCCCGGCAGCACCCAGAACCGGCTGTGTCCCACCCATAGCTTGTCGATCACAACGCCGTCATAAATATTCATCACTTCGAGAAACAGCAGTGCCTGCCAGTACGCTGTGCCAAAAGCAGAAACACCATTCCACACACCAATAATCAATACAAGTGCAATAAACATCACCAGGCAGAACACCGTCATGAACCATTTTCGTTTTCGGCTCACAGTCTCCCGGTCGGTCATTCCCAATGCAATGGCACGATCCTGTACCTCTTTGGGATAGAAATACAGCCCATTGATCGCTCCGCCGATTACGAAAAGCTTTACCATTACGGTGAACAGCAAACAATAGAGCAGCAATTGCAGGATAATCATGGTCTTTTCCTCCTCTGTTTGTGTCCCGAAATGTGCTTATTCGCTCATTTCGCTTAGAAAATTGCGAATCGTTCTTACATAATCGTCTGCTTTCAGCACGGTGGAAAGATGCCCGCCGGAAACATAGACGATTTTCGGATCGTGCATCAGCTTGATAAGATCTTCCTGCATTTTTCCGGAAAAAAAGTCCTGATTCGGCAGGATCAGAAGAATTTTACCCTGGACCGCCGCAAAATCTGACGCCGTCACAGGAATCTGATTCATCAGGTCGGCGAGAAGTCCTGAGATATGTACATCCTTTTCCTGCTGATAATCCCGGAAGATCGTATCGAACATATCCTGCGCATAGGCGACCTCTTCTGCGCTTTCGTTGCGGATGTGGCTCATTCCCAGCTTAATAAGTTTCGGTTTCATCTTCTCATAATTGCAGCGTTTCAGATACCACAGCATCAGCGGCGCAAAACGGTACTTTCTTTTCAGACTCTTGAGCGTATTGGCATCCATGCCGCCTGTTGAAATCAAGATCAGACCGCCGACCTCATCGGGATACTTTTGCGTGTAG
>ERZ835541.39-NODE-39-length-150233-cov-6.106327_pt1 | contig 150233 bp, 160 predicted proteins | sample MGYA00519945_ERZ835541 | MGnify/ENA primary metagenome ERZ835541 (study PRJEB31850, sample SAMEA3708780) | human gut metagenome | biome: human gut; feature: human-associated habitat; material: faeces | place: China | collected 2014 ...
ATTCGTTCAAATCGCATGCATCTTCACGTGGCTAAAATAGTGTCAACAGGCTCTAACCAAAGAATTTGGAAAAGGCTATACAAAATCTAATTTATACAGCTTCTATTCTTTCTATAAAACCTACCCTGAGATTTTCCAGACACCGTCTGGAAAATCTGCAATCTTGTTGTCTTGGTCACATTACAACGTCTTATTACAAGTGAAAGACAAGATTGCCCGTGACTGGTATGAAAAAGAGGCTTACGAGCAGACATGGAGTGTACGCACATTACAAAGAAACATCTCATCGCAATATTACTACCGTATGTTACAGACACAGAATAGGAATCGTGTTGAGAATGAGATGAAACAGCTTACAGCTGATTTTCAAACGGACAAGTTGGAGTTTATCAAAAATCCTGTAATAGCTGAATTTTTGGGCTTATCATCAAATACAGATTTCACAGAAAGTGAACTGGAATCGAGCATTCTTTCCAATATTCAGAAATTTCTTATGGAACTCGGTAAAGGATATGCCTTTGTCGCAAGACAACAACATATCAAAACGGAGAAACAAGATTACTACATTGATCTCGTTTTTTACAACTACATTCTGAAATGTTTTGTTCTGATTGACCTTAAAACAGAGAAAATTACGCATCAGGATGTCGGGCAAATGGATATGTATATCCGAATGTATGACGAACTGAAACGAAGTGAGGGAGATAATCCGACGATCGGCATTGTACTTTGTTCTGATACGGATGAAGATATTGCAAGATATTCCGTCATGCACGGCAATGAACAGCTTTTTGCATCAAAGTACAAGCTGTATCTGCCAACAGAAGAAGAACTTCGTGCTGAGATCGAAACGCAGAAAACGATGTATTATCTACAACATGATAAAGATGAGAATAACCAATCATAAAAGAAAAAAGACCAACTTAGCTTTTGCCGAGTTGGTCTTTCGTATTATATCAGCTTTTCAATTTCTTTCTCACCAAGTTCAAGGTGATAGTAGATGCCCTGTCTTGAAATGAACATTTCTTTTGAAATTTTGACAATGCTCTCAAATTTGATGTACTTTCTAATGAGGATTTCTCTGCGGTTATCATTTTCAATCTGCTGGATCTTATTGATCATCTGCATCTTAACCAAATTTCCGTTATCAACAATTAATTTCAACGAATTGGTCAAGTCGTCGATTTTCGATTGCAAATGATCCTGCATTGCACTTGTATTAGCTAATGCGATCATACTATCCAACTGAAGCTTCACGCTCCTGATCTTCCGATCAATCATAATGTACTGCCATAAAAACTCTTTACCTGTCAAAATAGTATACCTCCTGCATTTTCTGTATAAAATATCTTCCGTCAAGTCCGGACAGCAGTGCAAACCACTCCGACAGAAAAAAGCTTTCCAGTTCTTCCTTTCGCCTGAAAACAGAATCGCTTCTGGTATGATTTTTGACAGCTAAGAGCGTATATTTGTAGCTTTCTGCTGCCACAGAAACAATGGCATGAGCAAGCTGTATGTAGCCGTCAAGAAAAGCTGACATCCAGTGTACCGCTTTTCAGCTGCTGTTTCAATTCGTTTATCATAATTCGATAGACAGAATCGCTGTCGGCTGACACATATCGAAGCATTTCAAGGAAATTTCGGATTCCGAAAACTTCAAGATTGACATCGAACACCGCTTTCTTGTCCTCTGCGAAAATGTCCAGAATGATTCGGATGATCTCTGCGGTGTCTGCATCGTTAAAATTGCCGATGTTCACCATTTCGCCGCTGTCGAGCAGTGCGAACACTGCATAGGGGAGCACTTTGTTCTCTGCAAGGTACATCGTTCTCTGTACAAACTCCTTGACCTTATTCAGCATAATCGGTCTGCTGTACTCTGTTACGATCATTTTTTCCATAGTAAAAACCTCCGTTATTTTCTTTCTGTCATGGTGTAATAGCTGCCAACATCGTAAACAAGCCAGTTTTCCAGCTTGTATCTGGCATAGTCACGTTCTTCTTCGGTCGCATAAACTGCAAGGACTACCTCATCTCCAAGTGTAGTAAATGCAGTCACAGCAAATTCCAGGGTATCCGGATCGAAGCTGTCATCGACAATTTCGCTGATGCTGCCGGTCAGTGTGTTCATGAAAACCGACTGAATTGTTGCGATCACATCGCAGTTCATTGACATACCCTCATACGTTTTGATCATTCTCATTTGTGTTTCCGTCCTTTCCAATTGTTTCTTCACTCAAGAGCAGATCTTTGAGTGCTTCATAGCTTTTCTGTGCCAGCTTCATGCGATAGGAAGTCCCTTTCATAGCAAAAGCAAATGTTGCAGGCATAATGCGGTCAAATGTGCGTTTCTTCTTCAAATCAGTGCAGTTTCCCATATCCGTAATATCGATATTGGTGGTTACGATCATTGGTAAATTTGCTGAGATACGGGTATCCACAAGGCTGTGAACACGTTCCAGTGCAAAATCTGTGCCACGTTCTGCTCCCAGATCATCAATGATCAGCAAGTCTGGAGCAGTAATGCTTCGGTTATACTCAGCATATTCTGATTCGCTGTAGAAACAGCTGCGTTCCACGATCTGCATGGTAGTCAGCCATTTGACACGGATGCCCTGATTCAGCAAAGCATTTGCAATGCAGGCTGCCAGATAGGTTTTACCCGTTCCCACATCACCATAGAGGAGAAGTCCGATTCTGCCCAGTTTTTCAAAGTTTTTGATATAGTTCATACCAATTCTTTTGGCTTCCGGAGATTCCACCGCTGCAATGTCAGCTGACAGATAATGTTCGGGGATATCAGCATTTTCTTTATTTCCCCTGATGACAGATGCAAGCTGTTGCTTTGCATTTTCTCGTTTTTCTTTTGCAGACTGACAGGCACAGCAGCAGCCGACAATTTCGGGCATTCCCATTTTCAGAAACCGCTCAGGCAGTCGGAACTGCTTTGCTGTACCGCATTTTCCGCAGTGCCACAAACCGTCCTCAGCGAGATAGTCCTCTGCGTTTTTGTTCTTGATGAAGTTTTCTTCTGCATTTTCAGAGAGCGTCTGAAAAATGCTTTTCAGTGTATCATGCATTGTGTTTCCTTTCTGCTGTCAGATACTCCATAATATGCTCAGGAGTAGCGTTCCAAAATTCCTTTGATATGCCGTATTTCATCTGCATAATGGCTTCCAGCGGGGTGGTATCCGGTTCTTTGCCATATTTCAGACTGAGAAGATATTCTTTTGCCAGCTCCGAAGAATATTCCTGCAATATGCTGTCTGCTGCAATGTGATAATGCTCACAGAGGATCAGAAATCTGTCCCAGAAGCGAAAGATATTCTTCTGTTTCAGTTCATCCAGGGTATAGATGCCTGATGCTTCCGCCATTTTCTGAACCGTTTCCGAAAAGGAAATCTTTTCAATCTTGCTGACAAATCCAAATACATCACCGCTTTCACCGCAGTGAAAGCAGGTGTAGACCTCATCGTGAAAGAGATTCAGGGAATTGGTCTTGCTGTGGCAGAATGGGCATTTACAACAGTCTTTCTCGATCACTTCGTATTTTTCCACTACCGAGGAAAGCGGATTTTTCAGGCGGATAAACTCCAGTAATTCCGTATTGATAAACATTTTTCACCTCACAAACTGGTCGAATGGATTGACGTTGACATCGTAAGCCGAACTTTGTGCAGGCGGTTTGTCCAGCTGAGGATAATCCTTGGAAACTCTTTCGATCACCCAGTTCAGAATGGTGTGATAATCTGACTTGTATCGTTTTCCGCTGGAAAGCTTGTAGTTGTTGAGAATCTCAATGCACTTATCCACGAATGCCTTGGAATGCTGTGCCATCAGCTTCTGATATTCTTCTTCCGTCATAGTGACAGCTTCTGCATATTTCTTCTTATCCGCCTTTTTCTTCGGCGGAGCAGAAGCCGTTCTATTTAATTCTTTCATATTTGATTCTTTCGTACTTGATATGTAAGTATTTAATTGTCCCTGGTTTTCTACACCCTGATTTTCAAGATACAGGTTTTCTGCATCTTGTTTTTCTGTATTTGGGACATCTGCATTTTGATTTGTTTCAGACTGCTTTTTAAGAAAAAGTTCCGGACATTCCAGACCATCAGGGATATTCTCGTATGGAATTTCATAGATGTGATAAACATACTCAAACCGTCCGCTTTTGGAGTAGTTCGGCGAAAGCTTCTCCAGATACACATACCGCTCATCGATCAGTTCATGGAGGGCAGCACGGACTGCCGTTTCACCCTCTTTACAGATCTTCACCAATCCGGCAATGGAATAGTTCCAGTCACAGGGCAGACCCAGTATTTTGGACATCAGCCCGATTGCTTTCAGACTGAGTTTCTGATTTCTCAGATGATGATTGCTCATGATCGTGAAGTCAGTGTTCTTATGCACTCTGACAACCGATGAATTTGATTCATTTGCCATAATAACCTCCGAATAAATAGAAAAAGCGTTCCTCACTGATATATGAAGAACGCTTTTCGTTATCTATTCAATTTTCTTTGCAAATTTAAGCCTGTCTGTTTGTCTTAATTTTTGAATGTAAATAAATTATAAACAATGTGGTTCCCTTAGTTGGGTACGACCAGCCGAACCGAAAGCTGTTTGATGTTATGACAAAAGGTTCCGGAGATGCCAGAATGCAGCCTTTATATTTCCTGATTACCACTGCTGGCACAGACACAAATTCAATCTGCTATGAAGTACACCAAAAGGCGAAAGACATTCTGGAAGGCAGAAAACATGACCCGACTTTTTATCCTGTCATTTATGGTGCGGATGAATCGGAGGACTGGACTGACCCAAAGGTCTGGAAAAAAGCAAACCCAAGCCTTGATAAAACTATCGGTATGGATAAGGTGGTAGCTGCGTGTAATTCTGCAAAGGAAACGCCGGGCGAGGAAAATGCGTTTCGGCAACTGCGTTTGAATCAGTGGGTAAAACAGGCGGTGCGTTGGATGCCGATGGAAAAATGGGATAAATGCAAGGTATCATTTGATGAAGAGATGCTTGCAGGTCGTATTTGTTATGGTGGACTTGATCTTTCCAGTACAACAGATATAACGGCTTTTGTGCTTGTCTTTCCGCCAACGGAAGAAGACGAACATTATTACATTTTACCCTACTTCTGGCTGCCGGAAGAAACATTGCCTCTCAGAGTAAGACGTGACCATGTTCCATATGATATTTGGGAACGGCAGGGCTATCTGAAAACTACGGAGGGCAATGTGGTTCACTATGGTTTTATCGAAAATTTCATCGATGAACTGGGGCAGAAGTTTCACATCAAAGAAATTGCATTTGACCGTTGGGGTGCGGTGCAGATGTCGCAGAATCTGGAGGGACTTGGTTTTACGATGGTGCAGTTCGGGCAAGGCTACAAAGATATGAGCCCGCCGACCAAGGAATTGATGAAACTGACCTTGGAACAGACGCTTGCACACAACGGACATCCCGTTTTGAGGTGGATGATGGACAACATCTTCATCAGGCGTGACCCTGCCGGAAACATCAAGCCGGACAAAGAAAAATCCACAGAGAAGATTGACGGAGCTGTTGCCATGATTATGGCTCTTGACCGTGCAATCCGCTGTGGATGCGTTTCTGATGATTCTATTTATGATTCGAGGGAGATGCTGATTTTATAGTTGATGTCAGTTCGGTAAAATGGAATTTACTGCAATACCCAATCTTCTCTTTTTAGAATGGTTACCTCATTTTCTTCCGTTGTACCGAATGCCGTCTCATAGGTATCAAATGCATAGTGTTTGAAACCACTTTTTTCCTGAACTCTATGAGATTGCTCATTCCACAAGAAGTGACCACAGAAGATTACATCAAGATTAGTGTTCTCAAAGAGAAAACGAATTACTTCTTTCAACGCTTCCGGCATCAAACCTTGTCCCCAGTATTCTTTGCTCAGAACATAGCCTATCTCACGGCATTTCTTATTTTCAAATTCCGGGAAGTGAGTTTCATTGTATTTTTCGATCCCAACAGAACCTATTACTTTGCCCTGATATTCGAGTGCAAATGTTTTCTTATGGCTAATGAACATATCAAGAATAATCTTAGATTCTTCCTTGCTTTCATGAGGCTTCCAACCCGCCATTTGTCCGACTCCATCTACTGAAGCGTAGGAATAAAAGTCATCAAGATCGGATTGCCGCCACGGGCGAATCAACAAACGCTCTGTTTTTAGGGTAACATTACTTATATCTATTTCAGGATTCATAGTATTTTGCTCCTCTAAATTCTGATTTGTAAGGCTGATGCCCTACATACTGTTAAGCATATTATACCACACCCATACTCTCAAAGTCAAGAAAGGAGCTGATTCTCATGGGTATTTTCAGCGGACTATTCAAGTCCAGAGATAAGCCGACTAACAGCTATGATAGCCTGTCCTACACATATTTCTTTGGGCGAGCAAACAGCGGTAAACGTGTCACCGACAGAACAGCATTGCAGCATATTGCGGTTTATGCCTGCGTGAGGGTTTTGTCTGAAGCAATTGCTCAACTGCCGCTTCATGTGTACAAATATAACGAGAAAGGAAAAGAGCGAGTGCCACGGCACCCGCTTTACTTTTTGCTCCACGACCAGCCAAATCCTGAAATGACTTCTTTTGTTTTCCGAGAAACCTTAATGTCCCATCTGCTGATTTATGGCAATGCCTATGCACAGATTATCCGGAACGGCAGAGGTGATGTTTTAGGATTGTATCCTCTGATGCCGGATAAGGTCAGAGTAGACCGTGATCAGCGAAACCATCTGGTCTACATCTACAGCCGCTACGATGAAGCCAATCCAAACCTGAAACAGCAGGGCGATATTGTCCTGCAGGCAGAAGATGTGTTGCACATTCCCGGACTTGGGTATGACGGCTTGGTGGGATATTCTCCCATTGCTCTTGCGAAGAATGCAATCGGCATTTCTATTGCCTGTGAGGAATATGGAGCATCGTTTTTCGGAAACGGTGCTTCACCAAGTGGCGTGTTAGAACACCCCGGAGTGATCAAAAATCCGGAGCGTGTGCGTGATGCGTGGCAGAGAGCCTATGGTGGAAGAAACGCCCACAAGGTTGCAGTCCTCGAAGAGGGCATGAAATTTACTCCCATTGCAATTCCGAATAATGAAGCACAATTTCTGGAAACCAGAAAGTTTCAGATTGAGGAAATCGCAAGAATGTACCGTGTACCGCTTCATATGATCGGTGACCTTGACCATGCAACATTTTCCAATGTGGAACATCTGTCATTGGATTTCGTCAAATACAGCCTTGACCCTTGGATTGTTCGCTGGGAGCAGTCCTTACAGAAAGCACTCTTGTCTGATTCTGAAAAGGGGCAGTATTTCGTGAAGTTCAATGTAGACGGACTTCTGCGTGGCGATTATGCTTCCCGTATGCAGGGCTATGCCACAGCAAGACAAAACGGCTGGATGTCTGCTAACGATATTCGTGAACTGGAAGATATGAATATGCTTTCAGACGAAGAGGGCGGAAATCTGTATCTCGTAAATGGCAGCTTTACAAAACTCGCTGATGCAGGTGCATTTGCAAATCAAAATTCAGAAAAGGAGAAGAAAACCAAATGAAGAAATTCTGGAACTTTATCCAAAACGAAGATACATCAGAAACGGAACTTCTGTTTAACGGTCCTATCTCTGAAGATACCTGGTGGGGCGATGAAGTGACACCTGCTTTGTTTCGTGATGAACTCGCAAAGGTCAGCGGAAACTTGACAGTCTGGCTGAACTCGCCTGGGGGCGATGTGTTTGCAGCGAGTCAGATTTATTCCATGCTGAAAAGTCACAAAGGCAAGGTTACCGTGAAAATTGACGGCATTGCTGCCTCTGCCGCATCGGTTGTGGCAATGGCAGGCGATGAAACTTTGATTGCACCGACTGCCCTAATGATGATTCACGACCCTTCCACATCAGCAATGGGCAATAAAGCAGATATGGAAAAAGCAATTGAACTTCTGGAAGAAGTCAAAGAGAGCATTATTAACGCCTACGAAACCAAGTCCCATCTCAGCCGAAACAAGATTGCAAAGCTGATGTCCGATGAAACATGGCTCAATGCAAAAAAGGCTCATGAAATGGGTTTTGTGGACGGGATTCTCTTTGCAGAGAAGAAAATGCCTGTTGTTCCCAAAGAGGAAGAACCGGATGAAGAAGAAAAAGAAGATACACTGACCGCAATGACCTATTCCAAATCGAAGAATCTATCTGCATTCTTATCCAAAGTATCTGCATCAGCAGAATTCGTTACTGGCACACCGATTGACCAGCTTGAAAAAAGACTGGCACTTTTGAAATATTGATTGGAGGAATTGATTATGGCTATGACGATTAAAGAACTCAGAGAAAAGAGAAAGAAGGCTTGGGACACTGCCCGTGATTTTCTCGACAGTAAGAGAAATGCAAACGGCGTTCTCAGCGAAGAAGATTCCAAGACCTATGATGCAATGGAACAGATCATTGTTGATCTCGGAAAAGAAATTCAGCGTCTGGAACGACAGGCTGAAATCGAAGCTGAAATGAACAAGGCAACTTCCACTCCTGTTCTCGGTAAGCCTGCAACTCCGAATGTAACGGAAAAGACAGGTACAGCAAGCGACACTTACAAGAAGGCCTTCTGGAACAGCGTCAGAAACCGCAACTGGATCGATGTCCATGATGATTTGCACATTGGTACAGATGCAGAGGGCGGCTATCTTGTTCCAGATGAGTTTGTGCGCCTGTAAAAGGCGATGTTTACAGTAGATTAGGCTCTACACCGCACAGCAGAGCGGTTGTCAATCTGCCTAACCGATGACAGGAAACTGGACACGGGAACACAGCACGGCAGAAACGCAGGAAACGTCAAAAGGATATGAGGCGAGTAGTACCTGCAATGACAAGATAACATAAGGATAAGGCTGGATTGCCAAAGCAAAGGTTAGCTCCTTTTTCGTGGGAGGGTGTGGAAATTATCCTGAAACCACTCTCATGACCCCACCATAATATTGAATTCGTTATGGTGTCTGCTATAGGTCATGAAGCAAGCGTGAGAACACGTGAGATAAACCGAAATGATATCCGACAGTTATCACTTGCCTATAAGCATCGTTAAACAGGGATTGCCTAAGTGGAAATGCCGAAAGGCTATGTCTATTCGAGACTGAATATTCCATATGGCAACGGAGCTTCCGTAGTAGTCCGAGGTGGATAACGCCCACTACATGGCGAAGGGAAGCAGTTTGTTAATTCCAAAGTAAGAAGATGAAAGGGAGGAGAATCCTCATGAATCCAACATCGGAGATTTTGGAGCGTGTCAATAAAAGTTCCTCGGAACATCACGACGGAGTCTTTACAAGACTCTTTCGCTACCTTCTGAGAGAGGACATTTATTTTGCAGCTTACCAGAAATTATATGCAAACAGTGGAGCAATGACTCCCGGAAGTGACAACGACACTGCTGACGGTTTTAGTGCTGAATATGTGCATGAACTGATTGAAGAATTGAGGTCAGGAAAGTACAAACCGAAGCCTGTGCGCAGAGAATATATCAAGAAACAGAACGGAAAAATGCGCCCACTGGGTATTCCGTCATTTCGAGATAAACTTCTGCAAGAGGCGGTTAGAATGTTTCTGGAAGCAATCTATGAACCGTTATTTTATGACCAGTCACATGGTTTCAGACCGGAGAGAAGTTGTCATACAGCTCTCGACCAGATAAAGACAAATTTTCGTTCTGTAAAATGGTTCATAGAAGGCGACATCAAGGGTTGCTTTGACAATATAGACCACGCAGTGCTTATTAAAACGTTAGAAGTCAAAATCAAGGACAGCAGATTTATCAATATTATCAGAGCTTTCCTGAAAGCAGGTTATGTGGAAGATTTTCAATATCATACCACAATCTCCGGTACACCACAGGGCGGAATCATTTCCCCTATTCTGGCAAATATATACCTGCATGAGCTTGACCGGAAAGTCATGAAACTCAAGGAAAAGTTCGATAAGCAGTCTACACGACACCAGACACCGGAATATCTTCATTTAGCGAAAAGAAGGCAGACACTTCAAAAGAAGATTGACAGGGTAAAAGGTGAGGAACGTGAGCTTGCAATCAAGGAATATAAAGCGGTGTGCAATCAAAAATTGAAAACGCCCGCAAGAATGTCCGACGATAAAAAGCTTGTATACTGCCGATATGCTGATGATTTTCTAATTGGAATCAGCGGAAGCAGAGAAGACTGTGAAGAAATTAAAGAGATTCTGAGAGAATTTCTATCAACGCAGTACCATTTAGAGTTGAGTGCTGAGAAAACAAAGATCACACACAGTGCTGAACGAGTACGTTTCCTTGGTTATGACGTTGCGGTACGCCGAAGCCAGAAGATAAAGAAAAAGGCAAACGGTGTTAAACAAAGAACGCTGAATAACTCTGTAGAATTAACTGTACCTCTCGAAGATAAGATCATGCAGTTCCTGTTCAAAAACGACATCATAGAACAAAAACCAAACGGAGAAATCTGGGCGGTTTGCGTTCCAAGATTAAGACATCTTTCGGAAGTGGATATTGTGAACAGGTATAATGCACAAATCCGTGGCATTTGCAATTATTACTGCTTAGCAGCGAATTATGATAAGCTGAATTATTTCCGTTATCTTATGGAATATAGCTGTCTAAAGACGCTTGCAAGCAAAAGCAACAGCACAACGAGAAAAATCATCCAAAAATATCGTCATGATGGCAAATGGGCTATTCCCCATGAAGTTAAAGGCGGTATCAAATATGCAAAGCTTGTCTCGTTAGCTGACTGCAAAGCCGGTAAGTTGATGTCCGATAAAGACCCATGGCAATACAAATCCTTTGACCCGAAAAAGCTGTCACAATATGTGCGGTTAAGCGCAGGGGTATGTGAGCTGTGTGGTGATAATAGTGATTCCTGCTGTATTTATCATGCAGGTAAAATGAAGAATCTGAAAAGCACTACGGAATGGGGCAAGAAAATGCTTCACATGAGACGTAAAACGTTGATTGTTTGCCCGAAATGCTTCAAAAAGATTCACAGGGAACAAAATAAATGACATGTCAATAATGAATGGAAAGCCGTGTACATCGAGAGGTGTAAGCACGGTTTGGGAGGGGCTTTGTGCAAACCTGTCATCGAAAGATGATAAGGCGGCACACTGCTACCTCACGAACAAAAACTGGTGGAAGCATTGGAGGAAGAGAGCATTTTCCGCCAGATGGCAACGGTTATCAAAACTTCCAACGGCGACCGCAAGATTCCGATTGTGACTTCCAAGGGCGAGGCTGTCTGGATGGACGAAGAACAGCAGTATTCTCTCTCTGATGATACGTTCGGACAGGCATCGCTTTCCGCATATAAGCTTGGTACAGCAATTAAAATTTCAGAAGAACTTTTGAATGATTCTGTTTTTGACCTGCCGTCCTACATTGCAAAGGAGTTCGCAAGAAGAATCGGTTCTAAGGAAGAAGAGGCGTTCTTCATTGGTGATGGCAAGGGAAAACCGACCGGCATTTTTAATGCTACAGGTGGTGCGGAAGACGGCACTTCCACCTCTACTGCCAATATCACATTTGATGATGTGATGGAACTCTTCTATTCTCTGAGAAGCCCGTACCGCAAAAAGGCGGTGTGGGTGCTCAATGATTCTACGGTTAAGGCACTTCGAAAGTTGAAGGACAACACAGGAAACTACATTTGGAGTCCGTCTGTGCAGGCTGGTGTTCCGGATACCATTCTCAATCGTCCTTACAAGACATCCAGCTATGTGCCGGAAATCAAAGCAGGCAATAAGTGCATGGCATTCGGTGACTTTAGTTATTACTGGGTGGCTGACAGACAGGGACGCTCTTTCAAGAGACTGAATGAACTCTTTGCTATGACTGGTCAGGTTGGTTTCCTTGCTTCGCAGCGTTTGGACGGCAAGCTGATTCTTCCGGAAGCAATCAAGACACTTACCATCAAGAAAGCGTAATCAGAGAAAGGGGTTGGAGTGGGTGGTAACTTTACAGGAAGTCAAGCAGTATCTGCGAGTTGATTTTGAAGATGATGATACATTGCTTTTCTCTCTTATTTCAACTGCAAAACAGCTGATAATGGATGTAGGAAGAATGGACGAGGAACGCTTTTCGGAGAACGAAGATGTGGTGCGGACAGCAATGCTCTACACAGTTTCTTATCTCTATGAAAACCGCAATACCGCAGACTTTTCCAAGCTGACATTAACACTTCGTGCCATGCTGTTTGCACAGCGAGAGGGTGTGATGTAATGGAAATTGGAACACTCAATCAGCGAATCACCTTTCTGGAGAATCGTGTCGTTACCGATGAAATCGGCAATCACACCGCTGTGTGGGACGAAGCCTTTTCCTGCTGGGCAAAAGTGACTTTGAAAGCTTCTGCGGAGCATACGGACGCTGGTGTGACCAAAGAAACACAAACGCTGGAATTCCTCATTCGGCAAAGTCGAAACTGGATGCCGTCTGTAACTGGCAACCGAATCTTGTTTCGGGATGTCACATACAACATCACCAGTGTTACACCGGATTATCTGCACAAGGACTATCTGAAACTTACTGCAGAAGCCAGAAAGGCAGGACAAAATGACCAGTATTGACAATCTTGCAGAGGAAATCATGCAGGGCTTGCAGGAATATGCAGACCTTGCAGATACTGCTATGAAAAAGGCTGTCCGGAAAACCGCCACGCAAGTGAAAAACGAGATCTCCGCCAATGCTCCGAAGGACACCGGAAAATATGCAAAAAGCTGGGCAACGAAAAAGACTGGTGAAAACAGTCACTCTTTGGAGATGACTGTCCACAGTAAGAATCGTTACCAACTGGCACATTTGTTGGAGAAAGGCCATGCCAAGCGTGGCGGTGGTCGGGTATCCGGCAAACCGCACATTGCTCCTGCGGAAGAAAACGGTGTACAGTTGCTGGAGCATTTAATTGAGGAGGCGTTGTCATGACTTACGAAGAAATCGCTGAAATGCTGGAAGAAATGGGGCTGCCTTTCGCCTACCATCATTTTGCCGAGGGTGAAAGTCCCGCACCGCCTTTTTTGCTGTTCTTATCTCCCGGAGAGAATACGTTTTCGGCAGACAATTTGGCATATTTCAGTTGCAAACAGCTGGACATTGAATTGTACACAGACAAAAAGCAGCCGGAATTGGAAGAACAGGTGGAGTCAGTGCTTTCCCAGCATGAAATTTATTACACAAAAACAGAACTATTCATTGATTCGGAAGAATTGTATGAAGTGCTCTATGAGATGGAGGTTTGATCTATATGGCAATGGAGAAAAACAAGGTAAAGTTCGGTCTGAACAAAGTTCACTATGCAAAAATCACTTCTTATGATGAAGAAGGTGTACCGACTTTTGCAAAGCCAGTTCGCATTCCCGGTGCAGTGTCGCTGTCTATCGATGCAGAAGGTGAAGCATCCAATTTTTACGCTGACGATGGTGTGTACTATGTGATCAACAATAACTCTGGTTACACCGGCGATCTTGAAATCGCATTGGTTCCGCTTGAGTTTGCGACAGACATTCTCGGTGAGAAGCTGGATGAAAAGGGCGTTCTCACGGAAACCAATACTGCGGAAGTATCCCAGTTTGCACTGCTGTTTGAATTCAGCGGCGACAAGAACAAGATTCGTCACTGTCTGTTCTGTTGTTCTGCCTCTCGTCCGGCAACAGAATCCAGCACCATTGAGGACGAAAAGGAAGTTAAAACAGAAACGCTGTCTTTGACCGCAACGGCGTTGAACAGTGGTTTGGTAAAAACTAAAACCTGTGAGAAAACGGATGCCGAGGTCTATGAGAATTGGTACAAGGCGGTATATATGCCCAATCTGGCTGCCGCTGTACAGAGTGGTAAAGCATCCGCAGCATCTGTGAAAGCGTAAGGAGGTGGCAGTATGGCAATTCAGAAGAACATCACCATTGATGGGATTGATGTGCCTTTTAAGGCAAGTGCAGCAGTTCCCAGATTGTATCGCTTGAAATTTTGCAGAGATATTTATCAGGACTTTGCAGCCCTGCAAAAGTCTGTGGGAGAAAATACAGAGGAATCCTCTGCACTGGACATCGAGAGCCTTGAGGTGTTTGAGAACATCGCCTACATCATGGCGAAACACGCTGATCCAGTCGTTCCGGCTTCTCCGGATGAATGGCTGGAACAGTTCAACACGTTCAGCATTTACGAAATCCTGCCACAGCTGATTGACCTCTGGGGCTTGAATGTAGAAACACAGGTTCAGTCTAAAAAAAACATCGCCCGATTGACCGACCGATGACCACACCGCTGTTTTTGTTGCGGTGCGTTCAGCTTGGTTTGTCAATGGGCGATTTGGATTTTCTGACCATTGGTCTGGTGAATGATATGTTCACCGAACGGGAGAATGACGATTGTCATTATGATGTGATGGCAGATCAGAGGGATTTTGATGCGTTTTGATTACAAGTCATTTTCCTGTATTCTTTTTTGAGCAATGCCGTATACTTCTTCATCGGCTCTGGCACCAATTACAATAATCAGCATCTTATCATTTTGCTTGACAACTTTGTATACGACTCTAAGACCTGCACTTTTCAGTTTGACTTTCAGAAAGCCAGTTAGATCATTGCCGTTTTTGTTTCCAAGCGGTTTCCCATATCCGCCTTCATAAACAGGAAGCGGATTTTGTTTCACTTTCTTGATTGCTTTTAAGACCAGTATTCTTTGACTTCCGTCAAGCGATTTTAAATCACTTTCGGCTTCCGGCAGATATTCTACTTCCCAATTCATTCAAATTCTACCTCATCAAAGTCGGATAAATCGTCGTCTGTGATTCCGAGGTCTTTCATAACTTTTTCTTCCGGAATCGTTTCTTCCGGATTGAATTTTTCCATTCGTTTTACAGCCAGAGTGAGTAAGCGGGCATCATTCACTTCATCCATCAGGCTGACATATTCATCCGGAGAAAGAAGCACACATTCCGGTGCATTGTTTTTCATAACAACTTTTGCACCGCTGTTTTTGACATCCTGAAAAATTTTTCCTGCAAGTCCACGATTGAACTGCGAAATAGAAATGGTATTTTGAATTGCTGCAATAATATTCATACGCTACACCTCCACTTATAGTATACGTCATTTTTACATAAATGTCAATAGATTTACTGATAAAAAAGCTGATATTTTTTTAGAACTGAGGTGATTACATGGCAAACCGCATCAAAGGCATTACCGTAGAAATCGGCGGCGATACCACCAAGCTATCCAAAGCCCTGGAAGGTGTCAACAAGAATATCAAGGGTACACAGACGCAGCTGAAAGATGTCCAGAAGCTGCTGAAACTTGACCCCACCAACACCGAACTCTTGTCCCAGAAGCACAAGCTGCTGGCAGATGCGGTGTCTGCCACCAAAGAAAAGCTGGAAGTACTGAAAACTGCGGCAGAACAGGCAAATACGGCTCTTGCAAATGGTGAAATTTCACAGCAGCAGTATGATGCTTTGCAGCGTGAAATCATCGAAACCGAAAACGAACTGAAACGCCTGACCACAGAAGCAAACAACTCTCACACTGCCTTGGAAAAGATGGGCGTTCTGGGTGAAACGCTGCAGTCCGCCGGGGACAAAATTTCCGGTGTGGGACAAAAGCTGCTGCCAGTCACCGCTGGTGTCACGGCTCTGGGAACCATTGCCGTGAAAACTGGTGCGGATTTCGATTCCGCCATGTCAAAAGTGGCAGCTGTTTCGGGTGCGACCGGTTCAGAGATGGATGCTCTCCGGGAAAAAGCACGTGAAATGGGCAGCAAAACAAAATTCTCTGCAAGCGAGGCTGCGGAAGCCATGAACTATATGGCAATGGCAGGTTGGAAAACCAATGATATGCTCAGCGGTATTGAAGGCATTATGAACCTTGCCGCCGCTTCCGGTGAGGACTTGGCGACAACTTCGGACATTGTCACGGATGCTCTGACCGCTTTCGGTTTGTCTGCTTCGGACAGCGGACACTTTGCGGATATTCTGGCGGCCGCAAGTTCTAATGCCAATACCAACGTCAGCATGATGGGTGAAACTTTCAAATATGCCGCTCCGGTGCTGGGTTCTTTGGGATACTCTGCTGAAGACTCTGCCATTGCCATCGGACTAATGGCAAACGCCGGTATCAAATCCTCACAGGCTGGTACAGCACTGCGTTCCGCTATCACCAATCTGGCAAAGCCGACAGGCACGGTAGCATCTGCCATGGAACAGTACGGCATTTCTTTGACGGATAGTTCCGGCAAGATGTACTCTTTACGGGAACTTATGGAACAACTCCGACAGAAATTGGGCGGACTTTCCGAGGCAGAACAGGCACAGGCGGCTGCCTCGCTGTTTGGCAAAGAGGCTATGTCCGGTATGCTGGCGATCATCAATGGTTCCCCAGCGGATTTTGAAAAGCTGTCCAATGCCATTGACACCTGTTCGGATACAGTAGACGGCTACAATGGCACGACCGAAAAAATGGCGGCGGTCATGCAGGATAACCTTGCCGGACAAGTGACCATTTTGAAATCTCAGCTGGAAGAATTGGCGATCAGTTTTAGCGATATTCTGATGCCCACCATTCGCTCCATTGTTTCCCGCATTCAGGAACTGGTGGACAAGCTGAACCAGTTGGATCCGCAGACAAAAGAAACCATTGCGAAAATTGCACTGGTGGCTGCTGCTCTGGGACCGATGTTGGTGGTGCTTGGAAAGACCATCTCCAGTGTGGGGACGGTCTTTTCCGCAGTGTCCAAACTGCCTGCCCTTTTCTCTGTTGTGCAGAGTGGCATCGGAGCTATTACCGGAGCGTTGGGTGTGTCATTAGGTCCGCTGCTTGCCATTATCGCAGCTATTGCCGCTCTGGTGGCTGCCTTTGTGCATCTCTGGAAAACCAATGACGAATTCAAAAGCAACATCATCGCCATCTGGGAGCAAATCAAAAGCACCTTTACCGGATTGACACAGGGCATCACTGACCGGTTAAACGCTCTGGGATTCGACTTTGAGAGTTTTACCGATGTGCTGAAAGCGGCGTGGGATGGACTGTGCAATCTGCTGGCTCCTATTTTTGAAGGCGTCTTTCAGAATATCTCCAATATTTTCTCTGGATTTGCAGATATTCTCTTAAATTCACTTGATGTATTGATCGGTTTGTTTACTGGTGACTGGGAGCAGTGCTGGGACGGCATCAAGGGAATTTTTACATCTATCTGGGACTTCATTGTCAACACATTCCACAATATCATGAATACCCTGAAAGGCATTGCAGATGTGGTGCTGGGATGGTTCGTAACAAGTTGGAACGAAGTCTGGACTTCTACCAAGACATTTTTTGTGGACACATGGAACAGCATCGCTTCCTTCTTCACGGGAATCGTTACCGGAATCCGGGACTTTTTCGTCAACACCTGGACATCCATTTCCAATACATTCACCACCATTGTCACTGCCATTCAGACGGTGGCAACGACCGTATTTACGGCGATTCGGGATTTCTTCACCACCATTTTTACGGCGATCTACAACTTTTTCAGCACGATTTTCAATGCCATTTACAATGTGGTTTCTACGGTCTTTCAGGCAATTCATAACGTCATTACGACCGTTTGGAATGCCATTTACACCACCTTAGAACCGCTGATCACGGCATTTGGTTATCTGTTTCAGACGATTTTTGAAGCCATTCAGATCATTGTGGGCAGAGTCATGGACTGGATCTCGGAGAAGATCAATGCCATTTGGAATGCGATCGTGGCGTTTTTAACGCCCATTTTAGAGGGCATCCGAACGACCTTTGAAACCATCTGGAATGCCATTTCTACTACAATTTCCACGGTCTTGACGGCAATTCAAGATGTGGTGACTACAGTTTGGAATGCGGTATCTGGTTTCATTTCTTCTGTTTTGTCTGCGATCTGGAATGTGGTTTCTTCCATCTGGAACAGCATCTCCGGCACGATTTCCAGTGTGATGAATGCCATTTTTTCTGTGGTATCGTCTATCTGGAATCAGATCAGCTCTGCGGTTTCCAATGTTCTGAACGCCATCCGGTCGGTGGTATCTAACATCTGGAACAGTATCAAAAGCACCATTTCCAACGTGATGCAGAGCATTTCTTCTACGGTGTCCAGCATCTGGGACAACATTCGTTCTGCGGTTTCCAACAAAATCAGTGGCATCAAATCTACCATTCAGAATGGGTTCGATGCCGCTGTAGGATATATCAAGGGACTGGCTTCCGATGCCTGGAACTGGGGACGGGACATCATTCAGGGAATCATTGACGGCATTCAGAGTGCCATCGGCTGGCTGGCAGACTGCGTCACCAATGTTGCCGATACCATTCGGGATTTCCTGCACTTCTCGGTTCCGGACAAAGGCCCGCTGACAGACTACGAAAGCTGGATGCCGGACTTTATGAAAGGGCTGGCAAACGGCATCGACAAAAGCAAGAAGTATGTGGAGAAAGCAGTGGGCGGTGTGGCGAAAGCCATGCAGCTGACTATGGATTCTGATTTGAATTACAGCTTGCATGGAATCTCCGGAGCAATGCTGCCCGGCAGTTCTGGTGGGACGGTGAACAATTATTACAACACGGACAACCGGAAAACGGTGAATCAGACCAATCAATCGCCGAAGGCATTGTCACGGTTGGAGATTTATCGGTTGACACGGAATGCGTTGAATGTGTAGAGTGGTAAACTGGAATTTATCGAATGATTCGCTTTGACAAAAAATACTTGCATAATTTAGGATTTTTATCTTCTCGAATGAATTCAACGATATATCCAAGTTTCTTATAGAATTCCGGTGCTTGAAATCCAAATGTCGTGAGTGTAATTTTATCATATCCTGCATTTTGAAATGTTTCCTCAACTGCTGAAACAAGTTTACTTCCATATCCACATTTTCTGTGAGCTTTATGTATAATCAAATCACCTATATGCACCTCATTATAATATGCACGACCTGTAATAACACCCACTATCTCACCATCATCGCTTTCCGCAATAAAACAGAATTCATTATAATTCAAATCAACATTATTCTGTTCAGCATAGGATAAGAATTCTCCATTGATAAAGTTGCCTATTCTGTTATCTTCTTCAATCATACGTTTTATATTCATCTTTAACAACCTCGTCTCTAAATTAAATATCATAATTCGTCACACAAATTCCGATTTACAGGGCTAATGCCCCTATCATTTTTATCTATTATATCACACCCCACCAGAAAAAGCAAGGAGGTATCCCATGTATTTCACTCTCATCCTCGAAAACGAATCCGGCGAACAAGTGAATCTGTCCACCACCGCCAACCAATACATGACCTCCAAAATCGAAGGTCTGAATCCGCCTGCCGGAACGATCTCCACATCTTCCTATGCTGGCATGAACGGCAGCTACCTGAATAACGCCTTTATCGAAAAGCGAAACGTGGTCATCTCCTTTGCCATGCGTGGCATCAGCATCGAGAAACGGCGGCATCAGCTGTATCATGTGGTCAAGCCGTCCCGATACATCAAGATCTGGTACAAAACAGCAAACATGGATGTCTATGCCGAGGGGTATGTAGAAACTTGTGAAGTGTCAAATTTCGAGCAGCAGATCAGTGGGCAGATCTCCATTCTCTGTCCGGACATTTACTGGTACAGCCGGGATATTTTCTATGCCTACTACAGCGGCGTGATCGGAGCATTTCACTTTCCATTTCCGGAGAGCGATGCTCCGTTTCCTTTGGGTGTGTATTCCAACAGCAGCCTGTTTTCCATTACCAATGATGGCGATGAAACCGGATTCACACTGCGAATTGAGGCATTGCCCAGCGACATTTCGCAGGAAGTGGTTGCCGTGACACCAACCATCTACAACGAAAACGGCGAGTATCTGCAAATCAAAGGCGATATTCTGACCGGCGATGTCATTACGGTTACCACGAAAACCGGAAACAAGACCGTTACGCTGACACGCAATGGCGTAGACAGCAATATCCTGAACCGGCTGGTTTCCGGTTCGACTTGGCTGACCTTGAAGGAAGGCACAAATATCTTTCGGGTCGAGGCAGTACGTGGTGTGAAAAAGCTGCGTGTAACTTTGATGCACCGCAATTCTTATCTGGGAGTGTGAAAATTGCAGTTGGAAATTTACAGCTTGATAGCTTTGAAAGATCAGATTTCTGTGTCACTGGAAGCAATCTGTGACAGCTATTCTTCTCTCCTGTGGGATATTGAATTTTACCAGTGCGGCTGTTTTGAGGTGTATATCGCTGCCAGTCCGCAGAATGTATCCATCTTTCAGCGTGGCAGAATTGTGGCGAGGAGCGATGATGCACAGCACTTCGGCATCATTGAATCTCTGCAATTGGAGACGGATGCCGAAAAGGGCGATTACCTGACAGTCACCGGACGGTTTCTTGCCTGCCTGCTGGAACGAAGAATCATCTATCCCACCATTACCGCAAACGGCAGCTATGAGGACATCGTCCGCAAGGTGCTGTCCCGCAATGTCATCTCTGCCGGAATCCGCAATCTGCCCGGTTTTTCCATGGGTACGGTTTCCGGTGACTGCTGGCAGAACACCGCACGAATGCAGGTCAGCTATGACAACATCTTAGAATGGCTGTACAGCCTTTGTGAAACCATCGGCGGTTCAGCAAATGTGCGGCTGGATGGAAATGCTCTGAAATGCGATCTGTTTTCCGGAACAGACCGCAGTTTGCTGCAGGATGACAATCCTCATATCGTATTCTCTGATGCGTACAACAACCTGCTGTCATTCTCCTATGCGGCGGACGATGCGGTGCAGAAAAACTTTGCCTATGTGCTGGGCTGCGGCGAAGGAAATGCCAGAAAGCGAACCACCTTCTGTTCCGGTACAGAGCCGACCTATCTTGACCGCTATGAGGTGTATGTAGACGAGCGGAACACGGCACAGGAAGAAGATGTGACCGATGCGGAATATTTAGAAATTTTGAAAAGCAGCGGTGCGGAGCATCTGGTGCAGCCAAAAACGGCATCAGAATCTGCCATCGCTGCTTTTTCCACCCAGTATCAGTACAACAAGGATTACTTTGTGGGCGACTATGTAACTGTGGAGCAGAGAAGATTTGGCTTGATTCAACCTCGAATTCAGCTAATTGGCATGGTGGAGAGTTTCGATCAGAATGGCAGAAGTCTGACCCCGACATTTAAAGAGATGGAGTGATATTCATATGTCTTTTTCCTATGGATTTTTTAACGCACAAAACCTTGACCGGGTGTATACCGCAGAGGATTTCACGGCATATTTGTCCAGCCTGATTTGCAATGGGATTCTGGATACATACCGGCAGTGCTTTGCACCAACAGTCAAAAATTTATCCGTTACATTCGGCACGGGCAAGGCGTGGATCGATGGACACTATTTTATCAGTGATACCCTGCATACCATCGACCTTTCTTCTTATGTAGATGAATCTCTGAATCGTTATGTAGCGATCGGAATCTACTGTGACCGTTCCACTCGTACCTGTGGGATTCGTGTTCTGGCAGGTACAGCAGCCACAAGTCCAACCATTCCTGCCTTTACCAACAACAATGTGACGACTTATCTGACTTTAGCAATTGTAAGACTGCGTGCTGGAACGACAGCTATTCTGGATTCTGACCTGACAGACTGCCGTGCAGATGAGAGCAAATGCGGTTACTGCAAGTGTATTCTTGGCAAGTGCAGAGTGACGGAGATGCTTGCCGAAATGGCAAAGACGAATGCCACACTGGACGAACTGCAAAAGCGGCTGGATGCGATGAACAGTCAGATTTCCGAACTGCAAACCAAGGTGGATGACTTGACCGCAGGCGAAATCCTATCGACCGGACAGTGCGGGGAAAACATCTACTATGTTCTCTACGACAATGGAAAATTGCTGCTGCGTGGCACGGGTGCAACCTACGATTATACCTTTCATGATTCTGTGTTCTATCAAAACGACCAGATTAAGGAGATTGTGCTCAGCAATGGCATTACTGGTCTGGGTGACCGTTTGTTTTATCATTGTGCCAATGCGAAAACGGTATCTCTGCCGGCTACACTGACCAGCATTGGTGATTCCGCTTTTGCACAGGAAGATGCTACAATCGGCTATACCGCCGGTCTGACTTTCGTTACGATTCCGCAGGCTGTTACTGCGATCCAGTCATATGCCTTTTATCACACTGCCATTGCAGAAGTCACTGTGCCTGCCAGCGTGAAAACGTGGGGAAAGTATGTTTTCAGCGGCTGTGCAAAGCTGAAGACGGCTCGTGTTGCGTGTGATTCCATTGGTGCTTTTGCGTTTACAAGATGTACAGCATTGTCCAGCCTTACCATTTCTGCGAATTGCAGAACCTTTGGGGAAAATATGCTGACATACTGTGAAAGTCTAACGGTCATCACATATGAAGGAACGATCGCTCAGTGGAACGCCATCACCAAACCGGTCAACTGGATGTCCTCCGGAGAACAGTCCTACAACGATTATCTGAAAAAGATCCAGTGTGTAGATGGCTATCTGGAATATGATACGGAAACCCATACATGGAACGAGGTGAAAAACGAATGATGAAATTTTTAGTGAAACAGCAAAAAATCGAAGCACTGGAGCGAGAGGTCATTGCCTCTGACCAGATCGCATTTGTTTCGGTGAAGTTCATGTTCGATGGGGCTTGGAAAACGCTGCACAAAGTGGTGCAGTTCACGCAGTGCGAAGAAACATACAATTTGGTGCTTGGCATAGAAGGAACAACCTGCTTGCTGCCGTCTGAACTGCATCCCGGTGCAGTAAAGATGAGTTTATTTGGCTACGATGCAGAAAGCGATACTACACTGCGTGCAACAACAGTACCCGTCACACTTCACATCCGACCGTCCGGTTTTGTCGCAGATGGGGATACGCCAATTCCGCCGACTCTGGATTTATATACGCAGCTTTTGAAAAAACTGGACGAAAAGGCTGCTGGACTTCAAAATGGAAAAGATGGATTTTCCCCCAAAGTGAAGGCGGAGCAAATGGAGTTTGGTGTTGTAATTACCATTGTCGATGCCGATGGTGAAACTTCTGCAACGCTTCATAATGGTGCAAACGGAGAAAAAGGTACAGACGGTAAATCTGCATATCAAATTGCGGTAGAGCAAGGTTATCAAGGCTCTGAATCAGACTGGCTCTCTTCCTTGAAAGGTGATAAAGGTGATCCCGGAGATAGAGGACTGCAGGGCATTCCCGGAGAAAAAGGTGAAAAGGGCGACACCGGTGCAGACGGGAAAGATGGATTTTCCCCGATTGCGAATGTTGTGAAGGATGGCAGTGTTATCACAATCACCATTACAGATAAAAATGGTACAACTACAGTGACATTAACAGAGGGTGCAGCCGTAGACCTTACACCCTATGCTAAGGTTACTTATGTGGATGAAAAAGTGCAGGAATTGTCCGACAGTCTGACGTACACCCTGCAGGAGCATACACTTTCCATCACACACCTGGAAGATAAATCGCATACCCACGAAAATCAATCCGCATTGGATCAGATCACTGCCGCTAAAATCGCACAATGGGATGGTTTCGGCACACAAATCAATGGGCTTAGCACAAAGGTTACAGTCTATTCAGAAAAGACAGAACGTACTTTGGAGAGCCTGCAAAAGCAAATCGATAATCTGACAAGCGGCAGAAATTACACCGTCCTGTTTCAGTCCGGGCAGAATGCCATTTCGACCTATGCATCAAATCTCAGTATGATTCTGGACGGCAGGTATCAGACAATGGCGGATTTCCTGACTGCTTATCCGCAGTTTTGCAGTGCAGAAAATGATTTCATGTTGTCCTACTCGCAAACGTGTTTTAACTGGGATAAGTCGGTCTTGACCGTTTGTGCAAAGCCTCTGTCTCTGACGAAAAATGCGGAAATCGTGATGTCCTATCAGTCGGGTTCCAGCGAAGCCGGAAGCCTGTATCTGGTGCAGAAACCGCAGAAGATCGACATTCCTATTGGTGTGTATGTGAACACAGAGATCGATGCAAATCGTGCGGTTTCTCTGGATTTCCAATGGCTGCAGTCGGAAACCTTTATCACCACCATCACAGAATGCACCGGCATTTCTGACGGCGAATATTACCTTGCCTGGGTGGGCAGAAGCAACAATTCCCACCCGAAAATCCGATTCCTGAAAGTACTGGAGGACTAAAAATATGATGAAAGATACTATTTGCGTGGCTGTCGGCTTGGTCGGCGGCTTTTTTACTGCCATTTTTGGCGGCTGGGACTCCGCTCTGGTGACACTGGTCGTCTTTATGGCAACCGACTTCTTCACCGGCATCATCACCGCCATGATGAAAAAATCGAAACACACGGAAAGCGGCGGACTTTCTTCCAAAGCCGGCTGGTTCGGTCTGGCGAAAAAAGTCTGCACTTTAATGCTGATCGTCGTTGCAGTTCGGATGGATATTCTGCTGAATACCAACTACATCCGGGATGCCGTTTGCATCAGTTTTTGTTTGAACGAACTGTTATCCATCATTGAAAATACAAGCTTAATGGGTATCCCCTACCCGCCTGCAATCAAAAAGGCAATCGATGTTTTGCAGACGAAAGTCGGCAGAACCGAAGAAAAATCAACTGAAAACTCAAACAAGGAGGACTAACTTATGGCTATTTTAAGACCGGATTCTACATCCACACTTGGCGGCGTGACCGTCAAGGAGTATTTACTCACGAAGCATAATCCGAATCGCATTGATATGCCGAGTGTTTCTATGACCGGAAAAATTATCGGTGTGACCGTGCATAACACGGATTGGATTTCCGTAGCATCCGGCACAACGCCGGCGGAGCAATACACTCGTGCAACCGTCAACGGCAACATGAATGATGTTCGGGTGCACTACTATGTGGACAACACCTGTGCGTGGCAGAACTTGCCGCTGACGCTTTCCGGCTGGCACGCTGCGGACGGCTCCGGAAACGGCAATCGCAGAACAATCGCAATTGAGTGCATTATGAGTTCTGCCTATAACGATAGAGATAAAAAGTCAGAGGATAACTCTGCAAAACTGGCGGCAGCTTTACTGAAAAAGTACAACCTTGGCGTCGACCATCTCTATACCCATACGCATTGGCTGAATGTCCGTGACGGAAAATCTGGCAGCGTGGATTATCTGAATACAGCAAGGAATCCGTATAAGATGTGTCCGTTGTATATCTTGCCGCACTGGTCTGCTTTCAAGGCGAAGGTGCAGTCTTACATGAAATCAGGTACTTCTGTATCGACAAATCCGACAACAAAGCAACTTTACAGAGTTCGCAAGAGCTGGTCTGATGCAAAGTCCCAGATCGGTGCATTTGCTTCATTGGACAATGCAAAAAAGGCTTGTAAATCGGGATATTCTGTGTTTGACGGCAACGGCAATGTTGTCTATCCAACCAAAAAGTCCGTTGACGAAATTGCCGGTGAAGTCATTCAGGGTAAATGGGGAAACGGCACTGACCGTAAAAACAAGCTTACAAATGCCGGATATGATTACAATGCCGTGCAGAAGCGTGTGAATGAACTGATGAAATAATATGTCTCTGAGTAGTTTTTCGGAACTGCTCAGGGATTTTTTCTTTTAGGGGCTAATTTTCTGGAGCTTTTAGCGGACTGTATGGTAGGAGGTGCTGCTTGTGACAACAGAAGAAAAAAGAACCGTTGAGCTTTTGCGGCAAAACGGAAAAAGCAATGCAGAAATTGCAGAGCATTTGCATATATCGCCCAACACTATTAAGTCCTATCTGAAACGCAAGAAAAGAAGTGATAACTCTTGCCTGATGTGTGGCATTACCATTACACAGACACCGCATAGAAAGAAGAAAAAATTCTGCTCCGACCAATGTCGACAGAAATACTGGAGAAAGAATGCAGGAAGAACCAGTACAATGAAGGAAGTCATCTGCGCAGGATGTGGAAAGAAATTCTATGCCTATGAAAGCAAACAGCGTAAATACTGCTCACTTCTCTGCTATCACGGAGGTATTGCGGATGAACAGTGAAAAATTACAAAAAATCAGCACCTATAAGGTCACACTTGCTGTTCTGAAAAAGTGGCGGAAAGACGGCATTATTTCGGAACATGAATTTCGTAAATGCGAGTTAAAAATTGCCGAAAAATTCGATATATCTTTGTGCAGTATATATCGTGAAACTGCTTGACTTTAGGTCGCTTCTGATTTAATATGTAACACTGAGGAGGGATACTATATGGCACGCACCATAAAAAAGGTCGAATTTCTGCCTAAAATGCCAAAACTGCTGAACGTTGCCGCTTATGCCAGAGTGTCCAGCGGCAAGGATGCCATGCTGCATTCTCTTTCCGCACAGGTAAGCTATTACAGTGAAAAAATTCAGAAACACACCGGATGGAAATATTGTGGTGTGTATGCAGATGAGGCAGCAACAGGTACGAAAGACAACAGAGAACAGTTTCAGAAACTTCTTGAAAAATGCCGTGCTGGCAGCGTGGACTTGATTCTTACGAAATCCATCAGCAGATTTGCACGAAATACCGTCACATTACTTGAAACTATACGTGAATTGAAAGATTTAGGTGTGGATGTTTATTTTGAAGAGCAGAATATTCACAGTCTTTCAGCAGACGGCGAACTGATGCTGACGATTCTTGCAAGCTATGCACAGGAAGAAAGCCGTTCAGCAAGCGAAAATCGCAAGTGGCAAATCCGAAAAGACTTTAAAGAAGGCAAAATCGGGAGCATTACAATTTTCGGGTATCGGAGAAATGCTGACGGTATTCTGGAAATTGAACCCACGGAAGCAGAAATCGTTAAGATGATTTTTTCGGACTATCTTTCCGGAATGGGCGGTCTGAAAATTGCAAAGAAACTGAACGAAATGGGTATCAGAACAGCACAAGGGAATCTCTGGACATCTCCAAGAATTAAGGAATTGCTGTCCAATGAAAAATATGTCGGCGATATGCTTTTACAGAAATATTTCCGCAATAATCATATCGAAAAGAGAAAAATGCAAAACAACGGTGAACTTCCCAAATATCTGGTAGAGGACGCACATGAAGCGATTATCGACCGTGATACATTCCAAAAAGTGCAGGAGTTGATTGCACAAAGACAGTCAAAATTTTCTCATACAGGTTCAAAAAACCGCTATCCATTATCGGGAATGATACAGTGCGGATGCTGTGGAAAAAATTATCAGCGAAAAGTGTTCAAGCAAGGTTCTGCTTGGATTTGTGCCACATTTGCAAGGCGTGGAAAAAAATACTGTCCTGCTGCAAAGCAGATACCTGAAAACATTCTGCAATCCGTTCTTTGCGAGGTTTTAGGGTTGGAGAAGTATGACGACGACGCAGTTCTGAAATATATTCGGCAAATTATTGTTCCCGAACCAAACGAACTGATTTTTATCTTTTATAATGGTAAACAGGTTCAGAAACATTGGGAAAATCCGTCACGTTCTGAAAGCTGGACGGAAGAAATGAAACAAAAAGCAAAGGAAAGGAGTTTACAATGGCACGAAAAATCACAATGATTCCGCAGACCATTAATCCGCAGACACGAACGGCAATGGATACGAGAACAAAACGAAAAGTAGCAGGTTACGCCCGTGTTTCAACGGATTATGAGGAACAGATTACTTCCTACGAGGCACAGGTTGATCATTACACAAATTACATTCAAAGTCGTGATGACTGGGAGTTTGTCAAGGTCTATACAGACGCAGGCATAAGTGCGACAAACACACGGCATCGTGAGGGTTTCAATCAAATGGTGGAAGATGCACTTGCCGGAAAAATCGACCTTATCATAACAAAGAGTGTGAGCCGTTTTGCACGAAATACCGTGGATTCTCTTACTACTGTACGTAAACTGAAAGAAAAAGGAATTGAGGTTCACTTTGAAAAAGAAGGTATTTATACGCTGGACTCTAAAGGAGAATTGCTCATTACGATAATGTCAAGCCTTGCACAGGAAGAATCACGCTCCATTTCCGAAAACGTTACATGGGGACAGAGAAAACGCTTTGCAGACGGTAAAGTCAGTCTGCCATACAGCCATTTTCTTGGCTACAAAAAGGGAGAGGACGGCTTGCCGGAAATTGTACCGGAAGAAGCTGAAATTGTCCGCTTTATCTACAGAAGCTACATGAACGGTCAGACATCTTACGCCATTGCAAAAACTTTGACAGAACGCCATATTCCAACTCCGGCAGGCAAGGAAAACTGGCGGCAGTCCACGATTGAGAGTATTCTGACAAATGAAAAATACAAGGGCAGTGCGCTTCTGCAAAAGAAATTCACAACGGATTTTTTAACTAAAAAGACCAAAATCAATGAAGGAGAAGTTCCGCAGTATTACATAGAGGAATCTCACGAACCAATAATTTCTCCGGAAGATTTTGAAGAAGTGCAGGCTGAATTTACAAGACGCAAGAAACTTGGCAGAAAATACAGCGGCAGTACGATGTTTTCTGCAAAACTGGTCTGCGGCGACTGCGGACACTTTTTCGGTTCAAAGGTCTGGCACTCAACCAGTAAATACCGCCGTGTAATTTGGCAATGCAACAACAAATTCAAGGGAGAGCATTTCTGTTCCACGCCGCATCTTTATGAGGATGAAATTAAAATACGGTTTATCTCCGCCTTTGCTGCATTTTTTCAGAACAGAGAAATGGTGCTGGAAACTTGCAGGATGCTGTTGGAGGATTTGTCCGATACTTCTGCTCTGGATACTAAAATAGAAATGCTGACCATGGAACTGAACGACATTGGTACTCTGATTCGTGAGCATATTCAGAAAAATGCGGAATCCGTACAAAATCAGGATTCTTACAACCTTCGCTACGATGAGCTGACAGAACAATACGAGAGAAAGAAAGGATTGCTCCAAAAAATGCAGCAGAAACGTATTGAGCACCAGAGTAGAATTGAATCAATGGCATCATTTCTGAGAACTCTTGAGAAAACCAACGAACCCATCGACTACTTTGATGACAGTATCTGGCGAACGACCATTGAGAAAGTAACCGTATTCCATGATGGCAGAATGGTTTTCCAGTTTGTTGACGGAACGGAGATTGAAGCATAAAGCAAGAAACCCACTATGGCATTAAGCTGTAGTGGGTGCTTTTTTTGCTTTTCACAAGAAAACGATAGGTGGGTGCATACTGGAAAACGATAACTGAAAAAGGGTGCATTTTTACTTTGGGAGGGTGCATTTTTTGCCCACAAGAAAACGATTACTTTTCTCAAAACGCCCCAAAGTGTGAAATCAAAGCGTATTTTTCACCGAAAATCTTAAATAAGAAAACGATAAAAGCCTGAAAACAACGAAGTTTTCAGGCTTTTTGACAATGAAAATGCACCCTTATTTTGTATCAAAATAAGGGTGCAGGTATGGTGGAGGCAATGCAACAAAATGCGAACTTACAATTCTTACACCATCATTGCTTGCTATCTCCAATATTTTCAAGAAATAGTATATCACATTTTCTTTCGATTGTCAACAAAAACCGGCAGTACAAAACAGGAAACCTCCTGCTGTACTGCCGGTTTTTTCGTTATTTGCATCGGATTATTATTTCTGTGTTACTTGAAATTATCCCAAGACACATACCCCGTGACATACTTCCCCGCCGGCTTTTTACCGCAGGAAGCCGCCGTAGTAGTAACACGATACCGTCCCAGCTTGCACGGTACGCCGTCGTAGATGTAGTACGTTCCGGCGGTCAGCCGTGAAGCAGGTGTGGTAGTAGTTTCGTTGGCGAACAGCGGTACATTGCTGCCGATGTGCACCGCCTGGCCTTTCGCAAACTTCCCGGAGCTGCTGTTGGTATACACCGCCTTCCCACTGGAATCGAAAACAGAATACCCTGCCTTGCATGCCTTCTTGGCGTTCTCCAGAGAAGCATATGCGCCGAGCTGACTCTTCATATCGTTCGCGCTCTTTCGGACTCTGTACAGCTGCGCGTTGGATGGCTTTGCGGCAGAAGTGCCATTCAGATAGGCTTGTACCTTTGCTTTGAACGCCGCCCAATGCGGCAGAATGTACGCCGGACACATTTTATATCTGTTGTGCATGGTGTTCAGCTGATCCACTGTACCACGCTTGCCGTCACGGACATTCAGCCAATGCGTGTGGGTGTAAAGGTGGTTGATGTCAAGTCCGTACTTCTTCAGAAGTGCTGCTGCAAGTCTTGCACAGTTGTCCTCGGATTTCTTATCTCTGTCGTTATACGCAGATGACATAATACATTCGATTGCAATGGTTCTTCTGTTGCCATTGCCGCTACCGTCAGCAGCGTGCCATCCACTTAAGGATAAAGGCAGATTCTGCCATGCACACACATTATCCACATAGTAATGAACTCGCACGTCCTTCATATTGCCATTAACGGTTGCTCTTGTATACTGTTCCGCAGGTGTCGTGCCTCTTGCTACGGTGATCCAGTCTGTGTTGTGAACGGTCACCCCGATGATTTTTCCTGCCATGGAAACAGAGGGCATATCAATGTGGTTGGGATTGTGCCCTGTCAGCAGATACTCCTTGACGTTCACACCGCCGAGCGTGGTTGTTTTGTCAGGTGTTAAGATTGCCATAATCATTCATCCTTTCCTTTGTTCTGTAACAGTTCGATTGCTTTCGTCAAAATTCCCGGCAGCGGCACGCCCAGCAGCCCCGCATTTTCCGTGATGGAAATCAGCTCGTTGACGGTAAACGCGATGCACACCGCGTCCCGGATGTACGACGTGCCCAGGGTAATATCCAGGCGTACCGCCACCAGAACCAGCAGCAGGGAGACGCATTTCTTTGCCAGACCGCGCCAGCCGATCTTGCTGGACAGTCTGCCGGTGTCTGATTTCGGGGACTTGCCGCAGGCTGCCACCGCAATCCCTGTGATGTAATCCACGCCCATGAACAGCAGCAGCGTGACCATGGACGCATCCCAGCCGCCGAACAGCCCGGCAATAAAACTGCCGACAATGCCGACGATGGTGCAGATGGTTTCTTTCATGTGATTTTCCTCCTAGTCAGTCAATAAAACACAAAATGGCTGAGTTAAATGTTAATCTACAAAAAACGTGCAGTGCATATAGTACTCAATTTCTGTAGTAAAAAATCCTTGCGTTTTGCCCACAAAGCTGACCTTGCCGTCTGTGTCTATCGTGGTCAAAAAAGATGCTTGTGAGGAGCTGTCAACTGCACAAAATTGCTTCACTTTTACCGGCGGTCTGTATCCCTCTGGGAGTGTAAGCACTACTTTTGCGGACGCGGCTTCGGAAAAAGTCACGTATCCGCTTACAGACACGATCTTGCCCTGCTTGCGGTACCGGATAGTGCTGCTTTTGATGCCACTGGGAAATGTTGGAATTATCCAACCGCTGTCAGTAAGGGCTTTGGCGATGGCTACGGTGCTGCTTTCGTTTGCTCGATTGTGCGGAGTAAAGGCAAATGCTCCTGATGGTAGACTTGATGCATGACCATTTGTAAAGGTTATATCTATGCCAGTTGGTGGCTGGCAATCCATAATTTCGATTCCATCGTATTTTTCTGCCTTGGATATATATAGCGTCCATGTGGCAGTGTCAGACTTAGATAAGTATGCTCTTTCTGCCGCATTGACATCAAAATCCATGCGTGCAAAATCCAATTCCGGATCATTTGTACCAGCATTTTTAAATCTGAAAGTCAAATCCACTATCGCACGCCCACGATTTCTGTATCTGATAAAACCGGGAAGGTTGCAATATGTTGATTTTACTGTAAGTGTAGCAACTGCTACATACCCAGTACTCCCGTTTGTACCAGTTGCTTGATGGACAAGTGATCTTGATCTTGGTATAGTAATGTCGGTTTTGCCGTCAAACTCAACCCCGTTGATTTTTCGTGTGCTTGCCAGTTTGGTGGCTGCAACGGCTGTGCCGTCTTTTGGCAAGTACTCTGTCAAGTCGGTCTTTTTAGCATACGGCGTGAGGTCTACATCTGTACCGTCTTTACCGGGGTCGCCTTTATCTCCCTTTTCGCCTTTGGCACCAGTCGCCCCGGTGTCGCCTTTTTCGCCTTTGGCACCAGCTGCTCCGGTGTCACCTTTATCTCCCTTTTCGCCTTTGAGAGATGCCAGCCACGCCTGCTCTGTACCGTCAAAGCCGTTGGCGACTGCGATCTGATAAGCGGACTTGCCGGCGGCTCCGTCTTTGCCAGCGGCACCAGCTGCTCCTGGGTCGCCCTTATCCCCTTTTTCGCCTTTGGCACCGGTCGCTCCGATGTCACCTTTTTCACCTTTGGCACCAGCTGCTCCGGTATCGCCCTTTGCTCCGTCCGCACCGTGCAGGGATTCCAGCCATGCCGTTTCTGAGCCGCCGTAGCCGTGCTGTACGGCGATCTCATAGGCAGACGCACCGTTTACTCCGTCACGCCCTGCCGCACCGTCTGTGCCGTCCCTGCCGTCTTTTCCGGCAGTTCCGGTGTCACCTTTTTCGCCGGGTTCGCCCTTTTCGCCGGCTGCTCCCGGTTCGCCGGTGTCGCCCTTGTCCCCTTTGAGAGATGCAAGCCACGCCTGCTCCGTACCGGGATACCCGTTGTCCACGGCAATCTGATAGGCAGATTTGCCGTCCACGCCGTCTTTGCCGTCATGGACATCTGCAATCTTTTTGTCAATCTCTGCGATCAGCTGTGCATACAAATCCGGCGTGGGTGGGATCGGCGTTTCGCCGTCGCCCCGGAAGCCGGAACGCTTGATGCCGATGCCTAGGGGAACGGTCGTTGCACGGACTGAGCCGTCCGCCGCATAGCCGAACACGCTGACGCTGACACATCCGGTTTGCAGCTCCGCCGGGAGCAGGCAGCGGCAGACGTTTCCCGTGCCTAGATGCACGTTATAGGTCTTTTCGCCCTGTGCGAACTGTGCCGTTTTGTCCATCTGTTCCCAGTCCGGAGAGAACAGAAAGCACATATCCACGAAACAGATCTGCTGATCGGCGATCGTCTGACGGTTTATCAGTTCCATTTTCTGCCCATAGATGCAAAATTTCAGCATCAGCTTTTCACCTCATTCCATGTCTTGTTGTCACGGTCATAGACCATTGTTCCGTCTATGCAGACAATATTGTCCAGATAGCCGGGGTTGGTGCTGCCGCTGTTGCCGTCCCAGTTCGCATACTTTTCAACTGCCTTCCACTCTTCCAGACTGCCCTCATAGGTGATCGTTTTCAGCTGTGTGCAGTAATTGATGATGTTTGCACCGATCTTCTTCACGTTCTTGCTGAGTGTCATCTGACTCAGCTTTCCGCAGCTCACAAAGCAGAACGCCGGAATCTCTGCACACTCCACCCGAACACTCTGCAAGTTATCCGCACTCCGGAACAGGTAGGTTCCCAGTGTTGTCAATGTTTTCGGCAGTGTAACAGATGTCATGCCCTGGTCAGAGAACGCCTCGTCTCCGATGGTGGTGACAGAGGACGGGAACTCCAGTGCCGCCAGTTCGCCGTCTGCATACGCAAAGAAAGCACGCTTTCCGATTCGGGTAAGCGTATTCGGGAAACTTACCGCAGCGATATTCCGGCAGTGATCGAAAAGGCTGTTGCCGATCTCGGTGATGCCCTCGCTGACAACCAGCTTTTTGATCTCCCCGTTTTCATAAAACGGAGAGCCGCTGATCTCATAGTCATACGTTGCACCAGAGCCACGCAGCAGCAGCTTGCCGCTGTCATAAAGTACATAGTAAACATTCTCGCCGCACTGTCCGGTCGCCAGGATCTCGCCTGCCGTCAGATCGTCCACCTTCGTCTGCATCTCGGTGATCTGACTGTTCATTTCATCCAGCCGCTTTTGCAGTTCGTCCAGTGTGGCGTTTGTCTTTGCCATTTCGGCAAGCATCTCCGTCACTCTGCATTTGCCCAGAATACACTTGCAGTAGCCGCAGAGGGTTTCGTCGTTCCTACAGTCCGTCACGTCGCCGCTGAGGATAGACGCTGCACCGGGACGCAGACGCACGGTGCAGATCGTCAGATATGTCCTGCTCTCCGTGTTGGAAAATTTCGGCGGTCTGGGACTGCCGGAGCAGGTGCCGGCAAGTACTTCAAAGCCGCAGTCCCGCACCGATTCGCTAGTATCACAGTAGACACCGACAGCAACACACCGTCCCAGAGATTCGTCTACATATGCAGAGAGATCCAGCTTTTCGCTGGTCGTTGTCTGTGCGTAATGCCCATTGATCCACGCCTTGCCGCTGCCGATGGTCAGCAACAGACCGTCGCCCTCAGACACAGACGGGGCAAAGCATTCGCCCACAGTATCCTGCACGCCGTTGCAGATCATACTGGACAGATAGCTTGTGAAATGCTCTGCATTATAGAGCCTGTCCTCTCCTTTGCTGTTGAAAAAACCACATTCCATTTTGATGCACCTCATTCCTGTACGACAGGTGTCAGCCCATAGCCTTCACTGTCAAAGCTTTCGATCATGCCCACCAGCCGCACCCGTGGGATCTGTATGCCGTATCCGGTGTGCTGCATGGTGACAAAATCGCCGACCTGATAATCTTTTCCATAGACAAACTGATGGCTCTCCGTCACAATGGTTGCCTCACTGGACAGCACGGGAGCAACCAGATTCTCTGTGCCGCGTTCCCGCAGCATTTCTTTATACTCCGATTCGGAAACCACAGTTTCGCTGCCGTCGTCGTTCCGGATCGTCTGCGACAAGTCGCTTGCATTGACATAGATCTCATAGCGTGACAGCCCCGTCGGCGTTTCCTCTCCGGAATAGCAGGCAGCGGACTGCCGCCGGATTCCTTCTCCTTCGCCGTAGATATAGGCATAGTTCCGGTATTCGGAATAGTCCGAATTATAGATGTACGTCAGCAGATTGTCATAGGCATCGGAAAATACCACCGGCATATTTTCCCGCTGCATGATGCTGCGGTCTGTCCCCTGTGACAGTTCCAGAAACATGGCGTACTTGCCGGTATCGACTTCACGCAGCCGGATGTTGGCAGTGCCGCCAATGTTCCGGCACACGGTATAGATCCAGTCCATGAGGTTCTCATAGCTGACCTGCAAGACGTTCTTGATCTCCCAGCATTCCCCGGACACTGTGCCGATTTTCAGGGACGGGATTCCACGCTCAGCCGCCGTCCACGGGGTGATGCAGTTTTTCTGGACGGCGGTCTGCACGATCTCGCCGTATGTGCGGTATGCCGTAAACGACAGCGTAGGCGTGATGATGCGGCGGCTGAGCAGGCACATGAGAAACCGTCCGGAGATCGTCAGATAGTCGCCGTTCTCCGCATCTGTCCGCAGATACACGCCCTCAATGATGCCGTAGTGCCGCTTGTCGTCACTTCTGCCCACAATGTTCCCACGCCGGAACAGGGCGATGGTGTCCGCATTGGCGGAAACGTACACCTCAAACTTTCCCGGTGAAAAATACTCCACGTCCCAGATCAGACTGGAAAACGTGTCGCATATGCCGGTGAGCGTTACGCCCAGACCGTTTTCCGCACTGGCGGTCTGAAAAATTTCCAGATACACTGTCACACCCCCAGATAGGCATCTGTATGCCGAAATGTCACGATCAGATATTTCAGCCCTTTCATTGCCGTGAGATAAAAATGGGATTCCCCTGTGGGAAGCTCCAGCCAGTCAGAACCAGACACCCATCGGTTCATGATCGGCGTGGAAACGCCGTTTCTTGTCAGCGTCACCGTGCGGTGTCCGTGTCTGGTGGTAATGGTGATCTTGTCGCCCTCCAGAATATCCCCGGTGATCCGGAGATAGGCTCCGGTGTCGGCGTTATAGATCGTCGGCGTTCCTACGATGCCGCCTTTGGCTTCCAGCGTGATCTCCATGCCGATGGTGTCACCGTTGTTCTGTATGGTGATGCTGTTGTCGGTCCGATACACGCCCAGCGGCACACCGGGCTTTTCTGCAATAGCAAACGGAAACTTAAAACCGCTGACGATACTGCCGTGCTGCACAATGGTGTCCTGCGTACTGTAGAAGTATACGTCCGGACAGAGGATGCTGATCTGACCGGATACCGGCATATCAAACCGGGACGGCTCACAGGTTTCCACAACCCCCTCTGTATAGACATCGATGTTGGATGTCCGGTAATACACCTTGATGTATTCCGACGGCTTTGCCACACGATATAGCCTGTGCCGCCGTTTCTCCACGCCGACACCACGCATTTCAAAGGAAATGACGATGTTCCGCTTTTCCAGAAACGCCCGGTTCAGCTGGCTGCCGTTCATGGTGGCATAGGTCGCCGTGCTGATCGTCGCACCGGGCGGGTCCAGTCCGGTGACTTTTGACATCATATAACGGTTTGCCGTTGTGCTCATGTCCAGCTGCTCTCCGGCGGCGTTTTCCAGAATCAAATGGTATTTCATTATGGTTCACCTCACCGGTTCAGTGCGTTGTTGGTCTGCCGATAGATCTCCAGACGGGACAGTGCCTTGGGGCTGTTGTTGGTCTGGTTTACCGTTCGGCTGTTGTCGGTCTTATAGTAGTTGTTGACGACAGCGGCATTTTTCCGGACAGCTGCCGTCATGGGGTTCTGCTGCATTCGGTATGCTGCACCGGACGTCATGCCGTTCAGACTCTCTACCGCAGTATTTCGCAGCTTGTCTGCCATGCTGCGGACAGACTTCACAGCGGACAGGGTGGAATCCTCAATGCCGATCGCAATGCCGGCAGGCAGGAACTTGCCGACCTCGTCACGCATCACCTTGGACGGCGACGCAATGCCGAAAAAGTCTTTCAGTCCGCCCAGTACACTGTCGCCGAATCCGGAGATCTTGTCCCCGATCCAGCCCACCATGTCACTGATACCGTTCCACAAACCTTCCACCAGATCTCGTCCTACGTCCAGCATCATGCCCGGCAGTTCCTTGATGTGATCCCAGATCGCACTGACAATGTCCGCTGCGGCAGAACCGATAGAGCCGAGGGAATTGCGGATGCCGTTGACAATGGAATCCCGTACCTCAAGCATCTTGCCGGGCAGCTTGCCCAGCAGTTCGCCTAGTGCCTCCATAATCTTCCCGAACAGTTCCCTTGATTTTTTCAGCAGCTTCGGCACAGCGTCTACCACGGCATTCAGAATCGCACTGATGATCTGTGGCAGTGCATTGCCCAGAGCCACCAGAATTTCCGGAATCGCATCCACCAGAGCCATCAGCAGCTGAATGGCTGCATCCAGAATGGTGTCGATGTTGTTCGTGAAAAAGTCCACCAGCGTGGTGATGATGACCGGAATTGCAGCCACCAGTGCGTCAATGATCGTCGGCAGTGCGTCCACGATTGCCATAAGCAGTGTAATCGCCGCCTGCAGCAGTACCGGAATTGACGCTTGCAGGCAGTTCGTGATCGCTGTGAGAATCTGCGGCAGAGCTGCCGTCAGTGCGGTGATGATCGTGGGCAGAGCATTCACAATTGCCATGAGCAGGGTCGTGGCAGCCTGTAACAGTTGCGGCACTGCACCGAGCAATGCTGTCACAATTGCTGTGATCAGCTGCGGCAGCATTGGCACAAGCGTGTTGACGATCATCGGTACAGCATCTACAATTGCCATGAGCAGCGTAGTTGCGGCTTGCAGCAGCTGTGGCACAAAAGCAGTCAGCTGAGTGACGATGCTTCCGGCAATGGTGACGGCTGCTTCTGCGAACTGCGGTAAAAACGCTGTTATCGCCTGAATCAATTGCAGAATCATATCAGAAACAGTAGCCATCAGCGTAGGTGTACTCTGTGCAAGCCCCTGCATAATGCCTCCGAGAATCTGTGTTCCCATTTCCAGAAGCTGCGGAAGCAGGTCTGATGCCATAGAAGAAACGGTATCCACCAGCCCCGTAACGGCAGATGCAATGCCTTCCTCTGCCCCGTCCGCACCGGCGATCACATCCATGAAGGCGTCAGACAGTTCCTGCAATGCAGGAGATACGCCGGAGATCAGATTCGCCTTGAAATTGGTCATGGTGGTTTGCAGCGGCTCCATGGCAGCTCCTACGCCTGCCACAGCGTCCTGATAGTTGACCGTTGCTTCCCGTGCATCAATGATGGACGCATTGTTCTCCCGATAGGTTTCCGCACTGTCGGCGTACAGTCCGTTCAGCGTGCTGATAATCAGCTGCTGCCGTTCCTGCTCATCGCCGCAGGCAGCCAGTGCCTCGTTGAATGCGTCCTCTGCACTCATTCCCTGGGATACGCCGCTCTGAAATGCGGACAGTGCCGCCGCATTGCCGCTGAGAGCATTTGTCCATGTGTCATTGCTGGCAGATGCCCAGTTGATCGCATCCGCCATTGTGCCGGTGATCTGTCCGACCTTCGCCGTTTCGTTGACACTCTCCGCCAGACCGTCCAGCGGAATGGAATCACCGTACACCGCCCAGATGCCGGTGGCACTGTCCAGCAGGCTGTCCATGTCCTGCATGGATACGCCCAGCTTTTCAAAGTTGGAAATAGTGGTCGTGGTGGCGGTTTCATCGCCCAGAACGCCGTACAGCTGGCTGTATGCCTGTGTGATGTAGTCCGCATCCATGCCTGCCGCAGATGTGGCAGTGTACAGCTTGGACATATTCTCCCGGTACTCCTGCGTAGATTCGCTGAGTTCGGCAAATGTGGAAATGGCATCGCCGATAGCACTCACCAGTGCAGTCAGACCGTTTCCGATAAAGGTCGCCACAGCCCCGTCCAGAACGGAAAAGCCGTCGCCGGAATCCCTGGCAGATTCGCCAAGGTCTTTTGTACCGTCACCGGCATTCTCCGCTGCATCTCCCAGATCGTCCGCTGCATCGCTGAGTTCGCCGATCTCCTCGCTTGCATCACCGGAATCCTGTGCCGCCTGCTCCGCAGCGTCGCCCAAATCTTCCGTGGCATCTGCCGCGGTATCCAGCTGGGAATCGTATCGTTTCAGTTCGATCTCTGTTGCTGCGATCTCACGCTGCAATGCGGCGAACTGCTCCTGTGAGATCTTTCCCTCTCCCAGCTGCTTTTCCGCCTGCACAGCTGCGTCCTTCAGCGTTTCCAGTTTCTCCTCTGTCTTGCTGATCGCCTGCGTCAGCAGTTCCTGCTTCTGGGCAAGCATTTCCGTGTTGGTAGGGTCCAGCTTCAGCAGCTTTTCCACATCCTTCAGCTGTGCCTGTGTGGAAGCAATGGACTTGTTCACATCATGCAGGGATTCCGAAAGCTGCGTGGTGTCGCCGCCGATCTCAATGGTCAATCCCTTGATACGCCTATCATTTGCCACAGCACTTCACCTCCATCAGAATGTGTCAAAATCCCGCTGTGTCGCACGGATCGGATAGTCATAATCATCGTTGGAACGCTCTGAAAACATATCGATCACCATGCCGTATGTCAGGACGTTCAAGTCCTCCATCGACAGTCCCAGCTCCACACACCGGAGCAGGAACAGTGCCGTCGTCATCGGGCGTTCTGTCGGACGTTCTTTTTTTTAAGGTCTACGTTTGTCTTTTGGCTGGCTGCCCACAGCTTTGCGATCTGCGGGAATGCACGCCAGACAGACATCATGCCGAACTGATCCAGCCATTCCTCCACCGTGTCCGGCACGCTGCTGTCCGCCGCCTTTGCCATCACATAGGCGATGTTCTCAAACGTGCTCATCTTGCCCAGATCTTTCAGATCGATCTGTGCTTTCTGCTGCTCACCGGTTTCCGCCGGCTTGTGGAACTGCTCTGTCAGATCTCCGATGTCAGAAAAAATGTCAGAGCCGGTCAGTGCCATGTACAGTCTTGGAACGGCGGCAGAGGCACGGAACTTCACCGGCTTGCCGTCGATCATGATCTTCTTTTCCAGCATTGCTTATTCCCCCGTTGCTTCTGTCACATTCGGTACATATACCGCCTTGTACCAGTTTGCGTATACTTCAGAATCCGTTTCCTCACAGGTGCGGCACTTGACTAGACCATTGTCCAGTGCTGCGGCAGTGAAGGAGCAGGTTTCCGTTTTCGGTGTCTTGGTATCTGTGTTGGTTTCGCCCTCTACTGCGGTACGGGACGCTGTGCAGCAATACAGCACATGGCGGATGTGATTTACATCGCCGTCGAACTCAAACAGCAGTGCAAACTGTTTCAGCTCTGCATCGTTCTTCTCCACCAGCACTCCCTTCTGATCCAGAATCTCGCCCAGCACGTCTTTGCGAAATTCCAGCGACAACAGTGCCAGCTCCAGATCCCCCTCATAGCCGGAATTGTTGTTGATGACGTAGAACACACGGTTGTCCGCATAGAAGTTCTCCGGCTCGCCGGAGGGGTTCACCGACAGCGACACGCCGCCGGGGATCCGCACCGGTGTGTCATATGTGGCATTGCCGTCATCATCAATATGGCACATCGCAAAATGCACCTTGTTCAAACCGAATTTTACCTTGTTTTTCTTTCCTGCTGCCATTTTATACGCCAGCCTCCTTCATTCTAAGTCAGACTTCCATTTCATACAGGACTTCATAGAGCCGTTCGCTCTCGATCCATGTTTCCGATTTTACATAGCTGATCCCGTGTGCGGTCAGGACATCTTCCACCCGCTGCTCTGCGTCCGGATCTTTCGTGTCCGTGTACAGTTCCACGTCCAGCTGCTTCCAGCTGTAATAGTTGATGTTGTCGGCGTGGAACGTATGCTCTCCCGGCGACAGGTACACCACAAACGGCGGCGGCGGACTTTCGCCCTCTGCGAAATGATGGTATGCACAGGGCAGTCCGATCTCCTGCATCATCGCCGTGATCTCTTCATAGGTCATACGCTCAGCCTCCCAACGCTTCTGTAATCAGGGTTTCCAGCATCTCTGCACCGTGTTCCTCTGCCGGAGCAACGTGCGGTCTGGCAGCCACACGCCCGCCATTCCGCTTTGCGTGTCCCTTTTCTAGCAGGTGTACGATCTGATACTTCCGGTTGTGTACGGACATATGCCGCATATGTGCCTTTTCTTCCACTACAGACGCACGCCAGCCCTTCCGGTATTTGCCGGTCTTGCCGTCAGGTGATGTGGTCACCAGTTCTTTTCGGGCTGCCTTTGCCGTCTGTGTGACAGCGTCTTTCATGGCGTCCTCCGCCAGCTCCACATACTCCTCCAGCCCTTCCATCACCGCCGCTGCCAGATCGTCAATATCCACATTGCTCATCACATTCCACCAGCCTTTCCCGCTGCGACACCGCCGTGATCTGCACCAGATCGCCGCTGGTGTAGTACGGCATCACACCGGTAATGTTGTAGATCTCGCCGCCGAACAGGATCCGGTGGCGGTTGCTGCACAGTGCCGCTGTCGTGGCACTTTTCAGCACGATCGCTTTCATCGTCTGCCGCATGGACGTAACACCCGCCTCTGTTCCCTCCGTGGATGCAGTAATTGTCACGTTTGCCCACAGCTCCAAAAAATCCGTCCATGCACTGGTGTGGTTGCCGATGCGGTCTGTCACCGTTTCGTTCTGCTGCACGGTGATACGCTGGTTTCTCTCTGCAATTGATATTGCCATCAGATCACTCCCTCCCGCTGTGCAAACAGCATTGCCCGCAGCGTCAGCAGCAGGGCGTTGTGGTCGGCGTTCTCCCGGTGGGTATACAGATAGGCGACGGCGTACAGCGTGGCAGTGTGACAGGTCTCCTCCTGCTCATACTGCTCTGCCGACACCCTGCCCACGTCCTGCACCGTCTGCTTTGCAGTCAGCAGCAGGGACTGGATCAGCTCGTCGTCCTCGGAATGCTCCACACGGAGATAGTTCTTTGCCTCTTCCAGCGTCACCATACAGCACCTCCGTCACTTCACTGCCAGCAGCTTTACCGCCTCGGGCAGGATCAGCTTGCCGTCCACACGCTTGGATGCCAGGAAGCCCACCTGTCCGGTCATGGAGAACAGCTCGTCCAGACGCTTGAAGGTGATGCCCTGCCGGTCGCCGATCCAGTAGTAGCTGAAATCGCCGAAGGCAATGCCGGTCTTGCCGGACGCCAGAGCCGGGATGTAGCTGGAAGTCACATACGGGCGGTTCATGATCATGTCCGGCACGCCGGCAACCACAGACGGCTGCCAGATGTACTGCCCTGTGGTGTCCTTCACCTTGCGGAGTGCCTTGACAGTGGCGTCGTTCATCGCCCATGTGCCTTTCTTGCGGTACGGGCTTTTCAGGCTGTGGTACAGCTCCAGCATATCGTCAAAGGTCACCGATGCCGATGCGGCAGTCACGCCGGTCTCTGCACCGTCGGTGGCATTGAAAATACCGGTCGGCTTGCTCTTGCCGTCACCGACCCAGAACGCCTCCTCTTCCTTTGCACCCAGCCGTCTGCCGAACTCTCTGGAGATGTACGCCTCCAGATCAAAGGCGGCATCATTGAGCAGCTCTGTGGAAACTTTCAGTGCCGTACCCACCTTGTACGCACCCAGGGACTTCTGTCCGAATGTATCGTCTGACAACGGGAAAGTACCTTCCTCGTCAATCCACGATGCCTCTCCCTTGTCGCTGACAATGGGAATCTTCCGGTCGCCGGATGCTGTGATGATCACAGTCGCCAGTGTGCGGAACACATTTTCATCCTCCAATGCCTCGATCAGCTGACGCTCAAACTCGTCCGGCACCAGATAGCCGCCCTCAGAATCCGTCCCCACCTGCAATGCGTTCTGCACCGCAGCGGTATAGTGCTTGTTCCGGATCGCATCCCAGAACGCCTGCTTGTACGATGCGGACGCAGTGCCGGTACCGGCAGCTTTGCCGCTGTGAGGCTCTCCCAGAATGGGATTGCCGGCAGCGTTCATGGCAGCTTCCATTTCGTTGGCACGTTCCAGACGGGCAATATCACTGCCCAGATCGGTCAGTTCCTTTTCCATGGCTTCATACTTAGCAGCGTCCGCCTCGCTCATTCTGCCGTTGTGGGTCTTGGAATCCAGAAATGTTCTGGCGGTGTCCCACTTTGCAGCACGCTCCTGCCGGAGTGCTGTCAGACGCTGCAATCTTTCTGTCATAGTCATTCGCTTTTCCTCCTTACGGTTTCAGTAGGTTCAACCTTGCACGCAGCTGTGTAGCGTCCACGGTTTTGTCGCTTTTGCTCTGCCCCAGCTTTGCCAGAAACGACCGCATCGTCTGTTTCTGGGAATATGCCTGTGCAGGGGGTTCTTTCTTGTCGGGTTCGTCCGGCTCATCCGGTTCTCCCTCCGGCTTTTTGTCCGGATCGTCCGGATTCTCCTCCGGCTCTTCTTTCTCCGGCTTTTTGTCCGGATCGTCCTCCGCGAACAGGATGCCGTCCACGAATCCCAGCCGCATTGCCTCGTTGGCGTTCAGCCACGTTTCCGCATCCATCATCTTCGCCAGACGATTCCGGGACAGTCCGGTCTTTGCCGCATAGGCGTTCAGAATGGATTCCTTGACTTCCTCCAGCACAGCGATCGCCTGCTCCATGTCCTTTTTCTCGCCGGCTGCCATGGTGGACGGATTGTGGATCATCAGCATTCCCACCGGACTGATGAGCGTGGTGTCCCCTGCCATTGCCACCACCGATGCAGCAGATGCGGCAATGCCGTGGATCTTCACTGTGACCTTGCCGGGGTGATTCCGCAGCATGGTGTAGATCTGTGCCGCTGCGAACACGTCCCCGCCCGGCGAGTTGATCCAGACGGTCACATCTCCGGTGTGCTGTTTCAGCTCCGCCTGAAATGCGGCAGGCGTGACCTCATCGCCCCACCAGGTCTCACTGGCAATCGCACCGTCCAGATACAGCTCGCTTTCGCCGTCTGCATCGTTCCGCAGCCAGTTCCAAAACTTCTTCATTTGCTTTCACCTCCGTTTGCAAATGCTCCGGCATCTTGCAGCTTGGTAAAGCTGCCGTTCACCAGATACAGGTCGCCGCCTTCCTCTGCCGGAATGCGGTTCTCGTCCTCACGCTCCCGGATGTCGTTGGCAGACATCCAGCCGTTCTGCCGTGCAGTGGCATAGCCCTGCATCCGGCTGTTATAGTCGCCCCGGAGCATGCCGTCTACATTGAACTTTGCGAAATACCGCCGTTCCTCCTGGGGCAGGAGCAGGGAACGCTGAATTTCCTGCTCCCACCGGGTCAGCCACGGCATCAGCGTAAACTGCACAAACTCCAGGGACTGCTGCTCGATGTTGGAAAATGTGGCGTGATCCAGATCGCCGATCATGTGCAGCGGCACCCGGTACAGCCGGGCGATCTCTTCCAGCTGGAACTTCCTTGTTTCAAGGAATTGGCTGTCCTGGGGTGTCATGGAAATGGGCTGGTAGTCCATGCCCTCTTCCAGCACGGCAGTCTTGTGGGAGTTCCCTGCTCCGCCGTAAGCCTTTTCCCATGCGTCACGCACCTTCTGGGGATCTTTCAGCACGCCCGGATGCTTCAGCACGCCGCTGGGTGCTGCCCCGTTGGCAAAGAAGCTGGAGCCGTACTGGTCGCAGTCCAGAGCCAGACCGATGGCGTTCCGTGCCAGAGCGATGGGTGAATAGCCCACCAGCCCGTCGAACCCCATGCCGGGGATATGCAGCACGTCAAAGTCATACAGCCGGATCTCGCCCTGTTCCCTGAAATTGGGGTTCGCATCATCATAGCGGCGGTAGAGATAGACCAGCTCGCCGCTGTCCTCCCGTTCCACCCGGACACGGTTCGCCGCCAGCGGATACAGCCCCAGCACCTCGCCTCGACCGTTGCGGATGATCTGGGCGTAGGCGTTGCCGTAGATGAGCAGGTGCGTCATCAGCACCTCCCGGAACGTGTACGAGGTCATTTCCGGATTGGGCTGGTCATGCAGCACCTTGTACAGCGGATGCTGCACTGCCGGCTCTTTGCCGTGTTCCGTCCGCTCGTACAGATGCAGGGGCAGCTGTGCCACGGATTCCGCCAGCACCTTAATGCAGGCGTACACCGCCGACTGCTGCATCGCCGTAAAGGGATTGACCTCTGCACCACTTTTCGACCGCCCGAACCAATAGGCGTAGGACGGGCTGTGGTAGTAATTCTTCGGCTTGTCCCGTGACCGGAACAGCCCTGTGAAAATTCCCATTGTCATCACCTCAAAAAATCAGAAGTTCTCTTTCATCGTACACGCTGCCCTCGGTGTCGTCCTTATGCCGGATGCAGCGATCCAGCGCCATGACCAGTGCCACAATGCCGTCAATCTTCTCCGTGGACTTCTCCTTGTCCGGCTTGATGTTGCCGGCTGGATCACGCTTGACCACTGCATTCCCCGACATCCACCGCAGCACTGGATTGCCGCCGTGCCGGATACGCTTTTCCAGCAGTAGCCGCATCAGTTCCTTGGACGGCGGCGACATATCCCGAAAGCCCTGTCCGAACTGCACCATGGTAAAGCCCATGTCCTCTAAGTCCTGTGCCATCTGCACTGCACCCCAGCGGTCAAAGGCGATCTCCTTGATGTGAAATTTCCGCCCCAGATCGTCAATGAACTGCTCAATAAAGCCGTAGTGTACCACGTTGCCCTCGGTGGTGCAGATATAGCCCTGCTTTTCCCACACATCGTACATGACGTGATCACGCCGGACACGCAGATCCAGCGTCTCCTCCGGCAGCCAGAAGTAGGGCAGCACGATGTAGGGTGCGTCCTGGCTCTCCGGCGGAAACACCAGCACAAATGCGGTGATGTCCGTGGTGGAGGACAGGTCCAGTCCGGCGTAGCACGTTCTGCCCTCCAGAGCCGCCGTGTCAACGGGCTTGCTGCCCCAGTCCCAGACGTGCTCCGGAATCCAGCCCCCAATGGAGGACACCCACATATTCAGCCGCAGCTGCTTGAAGTTGTTCTCGTCCGCCGGATTGTCCAGTGCCTGCCGGTACAGATTCCGGACACGGTCGATCTGGATGGTGTACCCCAGCGAGGGATTTGCCTTGTACCAGTTCTCCTCCTCGTTCCAGTCCTCTTCATCGGACAAGCCGTAGACCACCGGATAGTAGGTGGGGTCTGCCTTTCTGCCTTTGAGAATGTCCATCGCCAGCTGGTGCTGCTCCCAGCACACGCTGTTCCGGTCGTTTCCGGCGGTGGTGATGGCAAAGAACAGCGGCTGCTCTCTGGCGTCGCCGGAGCCCTTGGTCATAACGTCCCAGAGCTTCCGGTTCGGCTGTGCGTGCAGCTCGTCAAACACCAGACCGGACACATTCAGCCCGTGCTTGGTGCCGACTTCTGCGGACAGCACCTGATAGAATCCGGCATTGCTGTAGTTCACCACACGCTTGACGGAATCTATGACCTTCGACCGCTTTTCCAGTGCCGGCGACTGTGCGATCATCTGCTTTGCCACGTCATAGACGATAGACGCCTGCTGCCGGTCTGCGGCACAGCCGTACACCTCGGCGGACGGTTCGTTGTCCCCGTACAGCAGGTACAGGGCGACCGCTGCCGCCAGTTCAGACTTGCCGTTTTTCTTGGGGATCTCCACATACGCCGTGAGGAACTGCCGTTTGCCGTTTTCTTTGACGATGCCGAACACGTCCCGGATGATCTGCTCCTGCCACGGCAGCAGCCAGAACCGCTTGCCTGCCCATTTTCCCTTGGTGTGCCGGAGATTTTCAATAAATGCCACAGCCCGGTCTGCCTTTTTGGCATCATAATGGGACGTGGGGAGCATGAATCCGGACGGCTCGTAGTGCTCCAGACGGGGAAATTCTGCCGGACGCAGGTCGCTTTTCCCCATCATCCGTCACCGCCCAGCAGCATTTCCATGTCGTCCGCCTCAGATTCCGGTGCATTCGCCGCCACAATCCGGCTGCGGCTGGACGGTGTCAGACCAAATTCCGTGCAGAATTTCAGCATGGTTTTCAGACTTGCCTGTGCAATGGACACCCACGGGGTCTGCTGCTGGTAGCCGTTGGGCGTTTCAAAGGTGCTGCCCTCTGCGGCAATGTGTGCCTTGGCATCCACCCAGTCGGCATAGGACTGGCAATAGCCGGCGAAAGCGGCACGATCCACCTGTGTGAGCAGTCCGGCTTGCTCCAGAAACGGCACAAGCCGTTTCCACTCACGCTTTGCCTCCTTGCTCAGCCACGCCGGACACTTCGGGACAGATGCGTCCGGTTTCGGCTCGTTGGGGTTCAGCTGCCGCTTGCCCGGATTGCCCTCCAGCACCTTCAAGCTCGTGGGTTTCGGTTTTCTTCCTGCCATTTCGTGTCACCTCCTGCCGTTTTCCGCCGGATACCCCCCTCTTTTCATTTTGCGAACTCTCACACGGAGTTGGGCGCCGGTCTTTTCATAGCCTGCCTTGGAGAGATTTTGATACCCCCTCCCCCTAATACTCATAGGTCGGGCGGCTGTCCTCCTCGCCGGTTTTCCTGTCGTGGCAAGCCTTGCACAATGCCTGCCAGTTGCTCTCGTCCCAGAACAGCTGCTCTCTGCCTCTGTGGGGGACGATGTGGTCTACCACCTGTGCCGGTCTGCCGCACCGGACACACAGGGGATGCTGCCGCAGATACTGTCTGCTGATCCGCTGCCACCGGCTGGTGTAGCCTCTGCTCGCCGCACTCCGCACAGTTTCCTTGTGCTGCCGCCGGTGAGCGTCGCAGTACTTGCTGCCCACCGGGATCAGCACCGGACAGTCGGGGTGGCGGCACTGGGTACGCTGTTTATATGGCATCGGATCACGCTCCTTTCCGGCATACAAAAAACGCCGCAAGGAAATCCTCACGACGTTTTGCTTTTTCGTCAGTATAAGTATAGCATAGAACACGGATTACTGCAAGTGAGATTCGGTGAGATTGTGTGAGGTTTTTTCCAGCATGGCAAGCCCCTCATGAAAAATCTTTCTCGTCACACCATAGTCCCGATGCACCACCACACGGGAGATTTGCTTCAGACTGTTTCCCGTCAGCAGATGCGATTTCAGTATGATCCGCATTTCCGCTTCCTTTGCACCGCCGCCGGAAATGGCTTGGTTGATCTCCTGCAAAATCCCCAGTTTCAGCTGATCTCGTTCCTGTTCCAGCTGTCCGATCTCCTCGTCGATCTCTGCGGCACGCAGCAGCTTCTGTTCCGTGCGGTTTTCGGCAGGACCGTGTGCGGCTCCGATGCTGTCGAACTGCACCGACTTTACAGACGTGCAGATTTCTTTGTCGATCTGGAGATCTCTTATCAGCTTGGGGATATCACGATAGCGTGTGATCTTTTCTTCGATGGTCATTGCATCTCCTCCAATTCCGGCAGTCCTGCCTTCTGCCGCAGTTCATTGCACACCTGCCGCAGGTCAATGCTGTGCAGCGTCAGTGCCGCATAGTACGGCGTGAGCAGGTCACGCTCGATCGACCGGAACTGTGCCAGATCGTTGTCGCTCCGGGTTCTGGCATAGCGTTCCAGTGCAGTGCGGTACCGGTTCATCTGCCCTCGCAGGATATGCTCTGCAATGCGGACGCAGCCGGTGTCGTCCTTGCAGCTGTCAGCACTGTTCCCGTCGTCCTTCTGGAACAGCGGGCAGCTTATCACACAGTAGGTTTCGTAAACGCTGCCGTTCTGTTTCTGCTGGTGCTTTTCCGCAGTCCAGCCCTCGACTGGTACAAAGCGGCGTGACCAGCTGCATCCGGTTGACGCACTGGGTACGGCGTGCCTGCACCGCCAGCAGAGCGTGGCTTTCTTGATTTGCTTGTTTTCCATGTAAATCCACTCCTTTTGGGTTTCATGCTCGGTTATGCTCGTTTTACGCTCGCGTGCGTTAGGCTTGCGCTCGGCGGGCGTTAGCGTTTCTTCCGGTTCTCCCGATACTGTTTCTGATATGCTTTCCGCCGGCGTATGGCACAGGCGTTGCAGAATCTCCGGTCGCCTTTCACGCCGATCAGCAGCTTGCCGCAGGTTTCGCAGGGTTTGGTGGTCATGGCTGTGCCTCCTCGTGCATTCTCGCACCACAATGTGGACAGTACGGTGACCGATACGCCTTATTGCTTTTTCTGCACGCAGAGCAATATACCTTACTGCATTTCTCAATCCAATGTGCGTGTATCACAGGTGCTACATCTGCCTCCCAGGTCTCCGGCACAATGCAGTCCGCACAGCACTCAGTTGATTCCAGATCGCAGCCTAAGCAACCGTTTTTCTTGCGGTAATCATCGATGCTGATATACGTTCCGCTTTTGCGAAACGGGCAGCTTTTAACCTCACTCATTTCTCTCCCTCCGTTTTTTTCTGAATCAACCGTAAAAGGTCATCATCTGTTTCAATCAAGTCCATTCTTGCTCCGCAGTTCGGGCAATAATCAAACGTGTCCGTCGGCATAAAAAACGCCTTTTTGCATCTACCACAGACAGCAGCCCCATTCTTGATCGTTTCACCGTCGTAACTCGTGACATCTTCTCGTGTCCAGTGGGCTTTTGGTGGCTGGTTTGCCCGCTGATTCCATTCATCAGCAGCAACTTCTCTCGCAGTATAGTCAACACACGCCACAACCGTTCTGCTTCTTGCAAGGCATTTTGTACACATCACAAAAGCACTAGCGTCACGGAATCCCATTTCCGCCTCGCCGCCACAAAACGGACAGTTTTTCAATTTGATCTCACTCATGTTCCTCTGCCTCCTCGATCTTCACAAACACCCCCGGCACATCTGCCCAGAACTTCTCCACCACTGCACTGTAGATCTGCTTGTCATCGTTCCAATAGTGCAGCCGGGTCATGATGTCGAACAGTGCCTTGCACAGGTTGTCCACATCCGGCTTGTTGGTATAGGGTTCGCCGCTTTGGTGCTTTGCCTTTCTGGGATAGCACCACTTCACCACCACCCGAATCGCACCGCTGTACGGCTGCTCCGGAATGTGCTTCATGAGATGGGCAGTCAGCTTTGCCTCTGCCTCACCGTTTCCACGCTGGTAGAACCGGTGCCGTCCCTGCTTGTCGATGGTATGTCCCACCTGCTGGTGCGTACTGGTCGGCGGCAGCATGGGCAGGAAAAATGTTGTCATGTTCGTACCTCCATTTCTGGTTTTTTCGGGTTCGCTTTTGTCAATGTCAGACGACAAGTGTTACAAGAGTGCCGTGCATTCGCACTCTTGTTACTTGTTGTCATTGACGTCAATGTTGCGACAGCGACAAGTATATATTTATATATACACTGTTGTCGCAATTTTTGCCGTTCCATTATTTTCCTTTTTCAGCAAGCTTGATATTGCCATTTTCCAGTGTCAATTCATCATGTTCCTTGACTCGTCTTTCGACTGTGCGGCGGCTGATTCCAAGGTATTCTGCCATGTCATCTACTGTCACCGCCCCGTCCATATTGCAGGCGTGAAACGCATTGAGCAGAGCTGCCTTCTTATCGGCTTTCTGTGCTGCATAGGTCTCCCTGGTTTTCTCTCCACGTTTCTTGTTCCCACGCTGATGCGGCGGCATCTCGCTCTCTGCCTGCAGGTCTTTCAGCACGCCCACATTGTCCTCCACATGGATCGGATACCGGAACCACAGGTTCTTCGGCTCGAACTTCGGGAACTCCCGGAGCGTGCCGTCCAGCCGCCACGCGGTTCGCTGCCGCACTGTTCGCTTGACCGCCTCGATCTCGCCGAGAAAGCCCTCGTACACCGCCGGCGGCAGATTGTCCCGGCACAGCTTCAGAGATTCCACATGGCTGAGCAGCTCGTCCGGTGCGGCATCTGCCAGCACTGCCGGAGCGTGCTGCCGCAGCTTTTCGATGCAGGCTTCACAGATGGCAGAATTGGTCTCCTGTTTGAGGATCTCATCCGTCAGTTCCAGCTCTGTCATATCAATGAGTGCGTCCGGATCACGGGCAAACACGCCGCTGCCGGAGGCACGGTCCATGCTCCGCTTGCCACCCTGTGCCCCCTTGCTGTGGTGGTGGCAGTAGATCACCGCACAGCCCAGCTGGGTGCACACCTTGTCAAACTGGTTGCAGAAATGTGCCATCTGGTCGGCACTGTTCTCGTCGCCGGTGATGACCTTGTAAATGGGGTCGATGATGACGGCGATATACTGCTTTTTCTTGGCTCGCCGGATAAGCTTCGGGGCAAGCCTGTCCATGGGTTCTGTCACGCCGCGGAGATTCCAGATGTCAATGCTACGGAGATTCGCCGCCGGCAGTTTCATTGCCTGATACACGTCCCGGAACCGGTGCAGGCAGCTCGCCCGATCCAGTTCCAGATTGACGTACAGCACACGCCCCTTGGCACACTGCCAGCCCAACCATCGCCGCCCCTCGGCAATGGCAATGGACATCTCAATGAGGGCGTAGGACTTTCCGGCTTTGGACGGTCCGGCAATGAGCATCTTGTGTCCCTGCCGCAGCACGTTCTCGATCAGAGGCGGCGACAGCTCCGGCATATGCTCCCACGCCTCCGCCATGCTCTCAAACTCCGGCAGATCATCGGTGACGCTGTCGATGTAGTCCTTCCACTCGTCCCAGCTGCTCATTCCGATATTTACCGCAACCAAATACTGTTTCTTTTCTCCACGCACAACGCCGGGCATTCGGGAGAGCCGTGAAGGATTCTTACAAGCACGGTCAACTTGCAAGCCGTTCTTGTCGCAGATCTGATACAGAAATGCCACTCGTTCCCGATATTCTTTTGCGTTGCCGGCTTCCACTCGCACAATTGCGTGCAGGCTTTTTCCGCCGCTGTAGACAAGGCAGGCAATGGGCAATTGCAGATCACGCATAATTCCGTTTTGCTGTTCAATCGGGATTCCGTCAGATTCTACCAGAGCATAACGAAAATCTGTGACATTTTCATTTTTACCGCCTTTTCCATCTAATGGATTGAATCGGATCCATGCTCCGATACTCGGATCGTAGTCGCCAAAAACTGCACCAAGATCATTTTCGCAATACGTCAGATCTTCCAGCAGTTTTCCGGCAGTCCGGTCACAGCAGCCGGCATCTGGAAGATACTTTCCGTCTTGATTTTTCCAACTGTGTACCACATAGCCCACGTTCTCCTCTGCCTGAAACAAAGTGCTGAGATATGTACTGATCTCTTTCACTGGATTCCACTGTGCAAACAGCGGCTTTACCGGAAGTGCCTGTGTCTGGCACGGGCCTGTAATGGCATAGTCCTCCCCGATGTAATCGTCCCAGCTGAGGGCTCTGGATTCTTTCGGGGCACTCTGGGGACGGTAGCCGTTTTCCAGTGCCATGTGTACGATGGTGCCGGCAGTGACGGGGTGCTCTGAGCCGGCGAAAGACCGCCATTTCTTTTCGCACTCGCCGCTGTGATACCGGGCAGTGTCACGCTGTGACCAGCTGTCCCAGAGGGAACAGTCATAGCCGGAATCTTTCAGTGCCATGCCCACACCGCACCACTCCTGATAGGTCAGGGCTGCCGGGTCGATGTAGTCCAGCAGTTCGTCTAAGTTGTCGTCTTTGTAATCCATTTATCCATGCACCTCCGGCACATACTCCGCCGCCGTGATCGACCGCGGCACACGCCAGCCGTTTGCGGCAATGCGGTTGATGAGATTCTTTGCCGCATCAAACGACCAGCCACCGACGTGCAGAAAGCCGTACTTTTCCAGACAGCGTATTTGCTTCGGGGTAGCCAGTCCGCTGATCTGCCGCTGTGCCACTGTGCGGAGAATCCGTTCCGCCTTGCCGGCACTCTCCACCGCATCCGGGTTGATGCCCCGTTTCTCCAGGTCTTTCTTCTGCTTGTCCGTCGGCGGACTGGATTCCCACCCGAATGCCGGTACATAGCCGGTCAGATCCTGGGACTGGATCGACATCTCGTACTGCAGGGGATCTACCAGCTTGGACTTCCGCTTTTTCATGGATTCCAGCTGTTCCGCCAGCTTGGATTCCCGGTCTGCCACCACGTCCTCAGATGCTTTATTTTTAGCTTCCTCGATGTCCACCGGCACGCCGGGCTGCTGCTCCAGCTGCTGCGTCATTTTCTGCTGCACTTCTTCGTCCTCGCAGATAAGGCACGCCGGACGGCACAGCTCGTGCTTTTCCGTGTTCCACAGGAAATCCAGCAGCAGAAGGTGGTCTTTCCCCTCTGCCAGACGTGTGCCACGTCCCACCATCTGGCAGTACAGGGCACGGACCTTGGTCGAACGCAGCACCACCACGCAGTCTACCTCCGGACAGTCCCAGCCCTCGGTGAGCAGCATACTGTTGCACAGCACGTTGTATTTGCCATCGGAAAAGTCCTGTAAGACCTGTTCCCGGTCGTCGGATTCGCCGTTGACCTCTGCCGCCCGGAATCCGTGCCGGCAGAGAATGTCTCGGAATTTCTGAGACGTTTTGACCAGCGGCAGGAACACCACCGTCTTGCGGTCGGCACAGTGCTTTGCCATTTCGGCAGCGATCTGGTCGAGATAGGGGTCTAACGCCGTGGCAATGTCCCCCGGCTTGTAATCTCCGGCAGCCGTCCCCACATGGGTGAAATCGATCTGCACCGGCACAGTCAATGCCCGGATCGGTGTTAAGTATCCCTCGTGAATGGCTTGCGGCAATGTGTATTCATACGCCAGACTGTCGAACACCTTGCCCAGATTCTGCTTGTCGCCCCGGTCGGGCGTTGCCGTCACGCCCAGCACATGGGCATCGGAAAAGTAATCCAGTATCACCTGATAGCTGCCGGAAATAGCGTGGTGTGCCTCGTCGATGATAATGGTCTGAAAATAGTCCGGCGGGAACTGGGCAAGGCGTTTCTGCCGCATGAGGGTCTGAACGCTGCCCACCGTGACACGATACCACTCTCCCAGACAGGTCTGCTCTGCCTTTTCCACGGCACATTTCAGACCGCTGGTGCGTTCCAGCTTGTCCGCCGCCTGCTGGAGCAGTTCGCCCCGGTGTGCCAGGATCAGCACCCGGCTGCCGCTGCGGACTTCGTCCTCGGTGATCTTGGCAAAGACAATGGTCTTGCCGCACCCGGTTGGCAGCACCAGCAGCGTCCGGTTTCTGCCCTCGTCCCACTCCCGGTGCACGGCTTCTCTCGCCGCCTGCTGATAAGGTCGCATTTGCATGATGATCGTACTCCTTTCCATACTGGCTCCCCTAACAGGGGAGCTGTCACCGTAGGTGACTGAGGGGTTTCACTCCTTAAAACTGTCCCCTGTTCCAGCCGCCCTGAGGGGCGTTCTGGGGCTGCTGCCACGGCTGTGCGTTGTTCTGTGAATACGAGGACTGGGGTGCGGTGTAGGGCTGCTGTGGGGCATTCTGGGTGATCTGGGGCTGATCGTAGGACGGGTACAGTTTGTCGATCCGGTTTGCCTGTCCGGTTCCGCTGCCGTCCTTTTTGTCATAGGTGCGGATTTTCACATGGCACACGCCGGACTTGCCGCACACCTGTGACCAGTTCATCTGTGCCGCCTGCCCCTTCTGTTTCATGCCGATGCTGGCGAAAAACTCGGACAGCTTCCATTCCATTTTCGTGTGCAGGAACAGGCTCTCCTGCACGAGAACGCTGCTGCCGTCAGGACTGAACACCCGAAAGTGGACGATCGCCTTGTTACAAGGCGGAACTTTTGGCGAGCCGGCGTGTCTGGCACGGTCGAATTTCTCCACGGTAAAGCGGTAGTCGCCATCCGGCAGCAGAATGAAGCTGCTCTCCTGCTGGATCTCATCGTCCCAGCCCAGTTCGTGTCCCTGGGGATTTGCGGTTGTGTTGTATTCGTTCATGTTTGACCTGCCTTTCTGAGGTTGTGTTTTTTTGCGGTTATTTCCGGTTCTGCTGAATCATTTCCAGGATATTCTGCCACCACGGAATGCACCAGCCCTCCACGAAGTCCTGCGGATAGTTCTGCACGGGCATATCTGCCGGAAAATAGCCCTTGCTGCCTACCACTGCCTGCAGTTCCGACGGCTGCACCTGTGCGGCTGCCATAAGCTGTGCCAGCTGGGGTGCGATGCCGTCCAGAATGTGCTGGGTCTGGACATCTTCGGCGGTCTGCGGGGGCTCTGGCAGCTGCCCGTCTGCGGTAATCAGCAGCTCCGATTCCGCCAGATCCTTTTCCGTGGGCAGTCCGGCAGCCTGTGCCTTTTCTATGACCTGCTGTGCTTTCGGAACAGGTGCGGCAGCTGGTGCAGCGAAGACGGACGCAATGGACGCATATTCCAGGGGCAGCATTTCCGGCAGCCCGAACCGGTTTTTCGCATCCCACCACGCCGTTTTCGTGGTGTACATCACACGGTTGCAGGCAGTCGCCTTGTGCTTTTTGCCCTTGTCGTCGGTGGCGATGACGTGGGTCTGGAACGCCAGAAACAGGGTGATGTCTGACCACTCTTTCAGCAGCGGTGCGATCTTGTTGGTGGTCTTGTTCCCCAGTTTCAGTTCCCAGTGGTCAAAATCCGAATTGATCTCCGGCAGGGACGTTTTTCGGGTGATGGCATGACAGAGCAGTGCCACGTTGATTCCTGCCTGAATGAGCCGTTCCGTTTTATCCAGAAACCGCCCGATCTCCTCCGCTTCGTATTCCCAGCCCTTGCCGTAGTCAAACCCCTCGATGCCGTTGACCTGATGCTTGCTGCACAGCTGGGTAATGGCAAGGCGTTCCGCCCAGTCGAAGGTGTCGATGCACAAGGTCTGATACTGCCGCTGTGCGTGGGATTCCAGCACGAAGTCCACTTCCTGCTGGAGCATCTCCCAGCTGGTGGGCTTTGGCAGCCGCCGGACGTTCATCTTTGAGGTACTGCCCTCGCAGTCCAGAAATACCGCTCCCGGCAGCTGTGCCGCCAGAGAGGTCTTTCCCACGCCCTCCTGTCCGTAGATGACCAGTTTCACGCCGGCACCGGTCTGAATGCCGTTTGTTTCTTCAAAATTCATGTTGCTTTTTCCTCACTTTCGTGCACCGTTCTTCAAATTCTCTGAGTTCTTCTTCGGTAGGTTCATCATTTTCTAAGCCGTACATACATCCGCTTTCAAAGCTACAGTCGCACAAGTCGTCGTACGTTTCAACCCATTCCGGATATTTAATCCAGCCATACTGACACCCTTGACAATACTTCATGACGGGATCTATGCAACGAGTCGGTTTATCCATTTAGAACGCTCCTTTCGTCCATGCTTTTTGAATGATCGGCGGTGTCAGCGGCTCGGTCTGCACCGGCTGTGCCGGACGGGTGTCCACAGAATAGCCGTCCTCAATGATGACACTGCACTCGTCCCCGGTAGACACACGGGTGGCGATCGCCTGCAAGCCCTCCTGTTCCAGCCACTGCCCGAACTCCTGCAGGGTGACGCTGTCCATCTGTTCCAGCTTGTCCAGCAGCACAAAGCCGCAGTCCGGATTCAGCTTTCGCACAATGGCAGCCGCCACTCGCAGCTGCTCTGAGCCGCTCATGCTGTCCCACTGCTTGCCGTGGTACTGTAGTGTTCCGTTTTCCACCGTCAGCCCTTCCAGCGGCAGGTCGGCGGCGTGCAGCAAGTCCTGTTTCTCCTGCCGCAGTGTGTGGATCTGCTCCGTCAGTGCCTCGTAGTCCTGCCGGTAGGTCTTTGCCTCTTCCTCGGCGTGTTCCTTGTTCAGATTGTCCCGGATCTTCATGTTGATGGCGTCGATCTCCGCAATGCTCTTTTCCAGTTCGGCGGTGGATTCGTCCTGCAGATCCCGTGCGGACATCTGGGCAGTCACAGCGTTCTGCTCTGCCAGTTCCAGACGCTGTTTGGCAGCGTCATAGGCAGCCTGTGCGGCGGTGAGTTCCTGTGCATACCGGGCAGCGTTTTCCCGTTTCCGCTGGTTCTCGCCGTTGCGTGCTAGAATCTCCTGCTGCCGTGCGATCAGCTCCGATGCGGAAACCGGCGTGTTCGGCACGTTCTCCCAGCACTGCAGCTCTGAGGCGTACTTCTGCTTCTGGTCGGCGATTCTGCCGATGGCGGTACGCTGGTTGTACAACCGGCTTTCCTCGGATTCGATCTGTGTCAGCTGCTCACCCACGCCGATGATCTGCAGCAGGATCGCCGCTTTTTCCTTGTCCGATGCGTTCATGAACTTGGGCAGATCCAGTGCCAGTGCAGACAGAAACGAATTCAGCAGCTGCTGCCCTGCCTTGTTGCCGTTGGGATCGATGACTTTCAGACTGCTGTTCTTGCCCTTCCGCTCTACGATCAGACCGTTGGACAGCTCCACATGGAGAATGGGATCGGTGTATGCTCCGTCCCTTGCCGCAGCGGTAGGCTTGTACTTGTCGCCGCCCAGTGCCCACGCAATGGCATCCAGCACAGAGGTTTTCCCCTGATTGTTGTTGCCGCCGATGATGGTCAGACCATTGGCGGACGGTTCCAGCTTTACCGCCTTGATCCGCTTGACGTTTTCGATTTCCAGACTGTTGATCTTCACGCTCATGCTTCTCCCTCCTCGTACAACTCGATGTGGTCGTAGGCGAACTGGACCATATCCCCCAGCACCTGTGTCTTGGTGCGTCCGGTTTCCAGTGCGATCTCCTCCACCAGTGCAATGTGCTCCATCCGCAGGTTCACGCTGCTGAACAGACGCCGTTCACCGTTCTTCCTGCCGGCAGGCTCTTTCTTCTGCATTCTCAGTTTATCCATGATGTTCCTCCTCTGCCGGCTGTTCCGGCTTGTCCGGCGGCAGCAGCAGGCCGATGTGATCGGCACAGTGCAATCTGCCGTCCAGTCCTAAGTACAAGGGCACGCTCCTGATGCCGCAGTTGACGCAGCGGTCTTTCTCGTTCTGGTTATCCACGGCGGCACGCCTCCTCGAATGCTGCTTTGTCCTGTGCAGCTTCCTCGTCCCGTTCGAGCTGCTGGAACTTTTGCAGCAGTCCCATTCCCCGATTCCAGATTTCTTTCGGCATCTCCATGTCGTGCCGGACGCTCTCGATCAGTTCAGCAACGATCTCGCTGTCTTTCAGTTTCGTTTCCATTTGACATTTCCTCCTAAGTGTGATATGATAGTTGTGGTTAATTTTTTTCCATGCCCCCGTTACCGGTTGCCGCCGGTGCGGGGGTTTTCTTTGTGCTGCCGCCAGCCGCTGTGCCGCACACCGTCATACGCCGCAGCTTCTTCCAGTGCGATGCGGATATGCTCCAGACGGGCGGTCAGCTCCGTTTCCTGCTGATTCAGATAGCGGATGTACTCCTGTAGTGTGTCCGGCTGCTCCGGCTCTGCGGTCACTTCTGCGGTCTGCTTTTCCTGTTCTGCCATTGTCTTTTCCTCCCTGGCTCTGTTACGTTCTTCTTCGCTCATTGCGACATACTTCCCGTAGGAAATCCCCAGTTCTGCGGCTGCCTGTGCAGCTGCGGTCAGCGTATCCCGTCCTGCTCTGGGCTTGTTGCCTTTGCAGTCCGGACACCGCTTTTGCCGTCCGCCGTTGGGCAGAAACGGCTTGCCGCACGTGATGCAGATCTTCTCAGTGGTTGGTCTTGCCATGGTTGCCTCCGATCGGCAGAAACAGCACGTCCTGCCAGTGCATTGTCAGCTCCAGATCGCCGTGCTCGTTCTTATACGCCTCGCAGCACTGCAGCGACGGGCGATGCTCCACGGTGTACTCTGTGTCGCCGTTGGTGTTGATGTGCTTGTGTTTGATGGTCATGTGTCAGTCCTCCTCGTGTTACTTCGTCAGCTCCTGCAGCAGCTCGTCATACGCATCTCTGGCGTGCTCGTATGCCGTTCTGGCGGCGTTCCGCTTGTGTTCTGCTTCCTCCACACGTCTGGCAGTTGGCCACATGTCCTTGATAAGGCAGATGCCGCCGATGGTCCACAGGTCTGCGATGTCCTTCTTGCTCTGGACTGCCGGGTGGTAGCAGTAGACGTAGTGAATCTCGGAAAACTCCGCCTCTGTGTACGGGCGGCTGGTCAGGCGGTCAAATTCGGATTGCAGCATTCAGGTTGTCCTCCTTGTCCAGTGCTTCGTCTGCCATTGCCGAAACCATGGCGGCGATGTCACGCAGTACCTTCTGTTCGTCCTCATTGGTGGCATTGGCGATAATTGATGCGGCACTGCTTACGGTGCTGAGGCAGCACGCAAACAGCTCGCTGACGGTCGTTTTTTCTGCGACGATATGCACATTCAGCTGATCTGCTGCCTTGTCGATGTCGATGTGGATCTCAATGTGTTTCTTCTTTTCTTCCATGATGATACTTCCTTTCACGTTCTTGATTTACTTTGCGGCATTTTTCTGTGCCTCTACCGCAGCGATCGCTTCATCGGCGTGCTGCTTCACATACTCCAGAAATGCTGCGAAGAAGTCGTTCTGCGGTTCTTTGCCGGAAGAACGAACTTCCACCGGCATCTCTTTCAGGTTGGTTTTCGCCATGTTATGCTCCTTTCTGTGTGCGTGCAGCGTTCTGCTCGCCGATCTGCATTCCGGCGAAGATCGCAGCGATCGCCAGCTGTGCCAGTGCCAGACCGTCCATGGGCGACGTTGCCGCCGCATAGCTCCGGCAGGCTTCCAGATACTGCTCTCTGTCCGTCCTGTCCACCTGTTTCGTCACGGTATTGTTCATATGATTCACCTCGCTTTGCGGAATTGCGGAGCGTCCGGGAGTTGCACCCAGCTGATACTCGTCGCCCCATCTGCGGCAGTATTGCCAGTACTGCCGCATGGATAAGAAAGGAGGTATTCGCCACAATGGCGATTGAAGATTGAAGATGTTGGTAAGCGGTTTTGCGTCATGCTCAGGACGGTGCATTGTATTCCTTGCTCCGATGTGGTATAATGGGAACACGGGAAGGGGGTGAATAATATGAAGTTAGACTATGACTGCTTACGCTCATTGCTGTTAAAGCTAGAGGATTTTGAAAATCTTGATAATGATCTGCACTATCAATACATGACACTGGACGCTATGGCAGAGGCATTGCCGAAATTTCCAAAAAACATGATTGCATACATCACTTTGAAAGCGAAAGAAGGCGATTTGATAAATGCAAGCATCATGAATGCAGATGGAGGCATTTATGCGTGCACCTATTCCAGCTTAACTTACGATGGGCATCAATTCCTTGATAATGTCAGGAACAACAACATTTGGAATAAAACAAAATCAATTGCAAAAGAATTAGGCTGTTCATCACTTCGTTCGTTGGCATCTATTGCCGGGAAGGTTGCTTTTGAGGTGATTCAGTCGCAATTATAGGATTTTCATTCTCATCGGTCGCTGCAAATTCTTTCTTTGTGGTAAGGAAGCAGCCATTCGGCATCTGACAAATTCCTTTTTGGCACTCTGTATTTTTCTGTGGATCACACAGATACAGAGTGCTTTTTTCATCGGTTTTCACTGTTTTTCACCTCCCGTATTTTCTGCCCTGTAGGGCTGGACTGGTGATTTTTTAGAGCCGCACCAGCGGGCGGCTGAGAAAATCAGCATTCGCTGGCGTTGGCAAACCTTTTCAGCTCATGCTCGCCCGGTGCTTTTGTTGTCGGTCGAAATGCGTTGCGACCGGTTTTTTCAAACACCACAGCCTTGCACTGTTTAATCGCTTCCCGCTGGTTGTTCGCCATAACAAACATGTGGTGCAGATACTCTCTGCCGCCCCGCTTTATCACATAAAACACTTGATAATCTTTTTTCATGATTATACCTCCTCTGCCGGTTCGATCAACGCACCTTTTAATTCCGGCAACTTGATTTCTTTAATTTCTATCAAGACGCCGCCTTGTAATATGGCAAGCCAATCAACCGCAAATTGTACTTTAACTCTTGCAGTTGTGGACGAATCTGACAACATTTCAGCTATCTTATCGCTAACCGATAATGTCGCATAAGCTTCGATGACCTTTCCGTTACCAGCATTCATGGTCATGGTGTAGGTAACTATGATTTTTTTCATGGTGATTCTCCTTTTTACAATTAGACATGCAGCATAAGTTGGATGCCGATCACAAGCAGGAAAGTTCCTGCAAGTCGTATACAGACGTTGAAAAAAATGTTGTTTTCTCTTTCACTCGCATATACAACCACACCACCGAGAACGGCAAGCAGGATGCACAAGATTATCATGGGTTCTCTCCTTTCGTCTGATTTTCCCCTAAGGGGAGATACAGGATTTCTTGTGAAGTCGGTCGAGATGACCGCCTTGCAAGTATTATTATACTACGAGATGACCTACGTGTCAAGATAAAAACCAAGAAAAAAGTATACAAACTGACCGACTGCTTTTTGTGCAAAAAAACAAAACGACCGATTATAAACCATTTCTGTATTGACAAGTAGGTCAGAATGTAGTACAATAGAAACAAAAGGAGGTGAACAAATTGAACATTGAAAATCTAAAAAGAGCCAGAGAAAACGCCGGACTTACTCAAACACAAGCTGCCCAAAAAATCGGGGTAAGTGATGGTACATATAAGAATTACGAGCAAGGAAAGCGTGAACCTAACGGCGACAAAATAGTTACCATTGCAAATGCTTTCGGCGTCACCACCGACTACCTCCTCGGCAGACCGACCGCCCAGCCGCCGACAGATGCGTTGGAGCGACTGTTCACGGAGAAGTCTTTTTCCGCACTGGAAGAGGAACTGCTCCGAAAGTACATGGAGCTGCCCCACGAGGCACGGCAGGCAGTGGTGCGGTTCATCAATGACGCCACTGCAAAGGCATTACAGCGAAAGAACGGCACTGCTCCGCAGAAGCTGCTTGTCATGAAACGCAGTCTGCATAAGGTGTCCGCCGGAACCGGCTATGATCTGAACGATTCTGACGCATGGGAAACCGTCACCGTTAAGGATACGGACGACAGCCGCAAGGCAGACTTCCTGCTGGAGATCGAGGGCGACAGTATGGAAACCACGTTCCACGACGGTGAAACCGTCTGCGTACAGCAGACTCCCTGCGTGGAAGTCGGTGAGATCGGCGTGTTCTGGGTGGACGGCTGCGGCTACATCAAGGAACTGGGCAACGGCTGCCTGATCTCCCACAACAGCAGCTATGATCCCATCCCACTGCAAGGGACAGAAAACCGCTGCATCGGTCGTGTGCTGGGGACAGCCGATGTGATTGACGACTAACCAATTCTATGTTTCCGGAAATATAGAAAAACGCCCTGTGACGGACAAGCCACAGAGCGGTTTTCTATACTTTCATTCGACAGGATTCGACAAACCGGTAACAATTCGATTACAGTCTTTGTCGAATCATTGAGAACTCTATGAAAATGTGGTATGATTAAGACGGCATAACCAAATTCCATAAAGAAAGGACCTGATCGATCATGCCAAATTATCATTCCTCAGGAAAAGAGCCGTGGTATCGTCAAGACGGTGTCATTGCTCTGCTCACGATCTTCTTTCCCCCATTGGGACTAATCCTGATCTGGGCACACCCCAGATACCAGAAACGCACCAAAATTCTTTGGACTGCCGTAGTCGCCGGCGTTGTCTTTCTGACCTTTACCGGTTGGTTTGGTGTCGCCCTGATCCTGTCGGCGGCACTCTGGTTCTGGGTGTACAAGAAACATCCTGCTCTGTCTGCCGCAGATGCACCGTCCGGACGGGTGTGTGCTTACTGCGGAGCACAGCTGCCAAACAGCGGCGTATGCCCTTACTGCGGAGGTAGAAGCAATGATGGAGAATAAGACGTTTCGCTGGATCGCTTTCGCTGTTTCAGCAGTACTTGCCGTGATTGCGATCTTCGCCCACACTTTCAGCGGCTTTCTCTGCTTTGCCGTTGCCGCATTCATTCCGGTGAACCGGCTCTTCGAAAAACTGGACAGCGAACTGGATCCGAAATACCGCAAACGTGCCACAGCGATCACGGCAGGCATTTTCCTGGTCTGCGGACTGCTGGCGTTCACCACTGCCGGCAGCCACACTAGCAGCAGCCAAGAGTCGGACAGCACTGCCACGACTACCACAACTGCGGTCACTACCACGACTGCCGCAGAAACGACCACCACAACGACGAAAGCAACTACCACAACAACAACGACGACTACGACAGAAGCTACCACAACAGCAGCAGAAACCACAACAGCAGAAACCACAACGGCTGCGACAGAACCGCCTGCTCCGGCACAGGAAGAAACTCCGGCAGAGCAGCCGGCGGCAAATGTGTTCACTTATGTCATCAATACCGGCAGTGGAATATTTCACTATCCCAGCTGTTCCAGTGCGAAAAGAATTTCCGACGCAAACCGCAGCGAATATACCGGAACACGAGATGATCTGATTGCACAGGGATATTCTCCTTGCGGCAACTGCGATCCATAATGCAATCGTAACCACACAAAAACGCCCTACCGAAACCGGCAGGGCGTTGTACACAAACAATTTACAAACTTATTTTTCTCATACCTCTTGACAATACGTAATACGTATGCTATAATAGTATTGTGCTCAGGGAGATGAGTACAATACCGGGGCAAGCGGGTATAGGAAGGAGGCTCAAATGGAAGAAATGACAGACAAACAAATGGAAGTGATTCTGAATCTTGTGGCTGACAAGTTCGCAGCATGCAAGGACATGGACGAAGTCAAAAAGGCAGTCCAGGAAGTACGGAACATGGCAAAAAAAGATAAGCCCACCGAATAAACGATAGGCTTACACAATCGAAACACGAAAGAGCGGTTCTTGCCACCGCTTTTTTGTGTTATCTCATTATACCACACTTCCCCGCTTTTGGCAAGATACTTTTTTCGGAGGTGCAGCATGACACCGCAAAAGAAATACGATCTGGCAAACACAAAGACGTACACGATCAAAGTCGTAAAGACAACAGAAAAAGACATCATGGACAAGTTGGACAGCGTACCCAACAAAGCCGGATACATCAAGGCATTGATCCGCAAGGATATTGAAGAAAACGGATAAAAAAACCGCCCCACGGCGGCAACCGTGAAGCGGCAAGAGGAAAAACTATTGCTATAATAGACTTCCCAAAGCAAGGTCTATTATAGCATATTTCCTCTGAAAAATCAAGTCTTAGGAGGAAATTTACACATGAATGCAGTGATCTACGCCCGTTACAGCTGCGACCGGCAGACCGAGCAGTCCATTGAGGGACAGCTTCGGGAATGCAAGGCGTTTGCAGCGTCTGAGGGCATTAACATCATCGGAGAGTACATCGACCGTGCGATCAGCGGCACGACTGCCAACCGCCCGGAGTTTCAGCGAATGATCGCCGACAGCAGATACAAGACTTTTCAGGCGGTTATCGTATATAAGCTTGACCGCTTCGCCAGAAACCGCTATGACAGTGCTATGTACAAAAGCAAGCTGAAAGCCAACGGCGTAAAGGTCCTTTCTGCCAAAGAGCACATCACAGACAGCCCGGAGGGCATCATTCTGGAAGGACTGCTGGAGGCAATGAACGAGTACTACAGTGCGGAGCTTTCCCAGAAGATCAAGCGTGGCATGCGTGAGAATGCCATCAAGGGCAAGACTACCGGCGGCAACGTGGCTCTGGGCTACCGCATCGGAGCAGACAAGCAGATGGAGATCGACCCGGCAGGTGCATCACTGGTACGCCGGATCTTCACCGGCTATGACAGCGGCATGACATTCACTGAGATCTGCGACGATCTGAACCACGCCGGCTATACTACCAGCCGCGGCAAGCAGTTCCGCATTGATACCATTTCCCGAATCCTTGCCAACCAACGATACACAGGGACGTTCCAGTGTGCCGGAGAAGATGCCCACTGTCCCCCGATCATCGAGCCGGAGCTGTTCCGGAGCGTGCAGGAACGTCTGACGGAATCCAGACACAAGCACCGCCACACCCAGAGCCCCCATGAATATGTGCTGACCGGAAAAGCGATCTGCGGCACTTGCGGCAGACGGCTCACCGGCAGGGCCGGAACCAGCAAAACGGACAAGCGGTATTATTACTACTGCTGCCCGAACAAATGCTGCGGCTGGCTGCCTGCTGCGGAACTGGAACATGCTGTGCTGGATGCGATCGCACAGTACACTACTCCGGAGGCGTGCGAGCAGATCGCAAATGCCACCTATGCACTGTACCAGCAGAGCACCCACGAAAACGCCGATCTGACGGCTGCACAGCGACGATTGCAGGAAACGGAAAAGAAACTGGAGAACGCCGTAAACGCCGTGCTGAACGGCATCACGTCGGCAGCCCTGCAGGCGACCATGCAGCAGCTGGAACAGCAGAAAGCGGCTCTGGAAACGGAAGTGCGACTGCTGCAAACCGACGCACCGGAGCTGAAGCTGGAGCATTTCCAGTACTTCGCACACCGTCTGCTGGAAGTACAGGCAGAGGGCACGGAGAAGATCTTGCAGCTGCTTGTGAATCAGGTCATCGTGTACAAGGAGCAGATCACGGTGCTGGTCAATCTGACCGATAAAACAAAAACTCCCCCGCTGGAGCAGGTAACCGCTGCTCTGCGGGAGAGTTCGTGCAGTATTGCGTGTGGTGGAGGCGACGAGAATTGAACTCGTGTCCGAAAACAAATCCACACAACTTTCTACGAGCGTAGTTTATCTACATTGATTCCCGTTCAAAGCTGCCGGTAAACAGGCTGCTGAGAACGGTAGTTCAAATCCGATCCTGCGGTGTGAACAAGCCGCCGGAACGTTCACCACTGCAATGATGCCGCAGCGCAGACCGTGGTACTTCTGCGGGCGACAGTAGCTGACTTAGGCAGCTACCTGCAGGCTCTTGTTAAAGCTTACAGTAAAGTTCTTTTTAGCGTTTAATTTTAAACGTGCCGCTGTTTTAAGAGATGCAGCAATCTCTGCTCGCTTATCATGCTTCGTTGTCCCCGTCGAAACCGTTACGCCCCCATTCTGCCAGCTGTTTTGTCACTGGTTGTGTTCTTTGACTGCACGCCGGATCTGACGCTGTGCATCAGCTTTCGCAGCCGTCTGCCGCTTGTCGTACAGCTTTTTACCCTTGCAAAGTCCGACTTCCACTTTCACACGGGAATCCTTGAAATACAGAGAAAGCGGAACCAGCGTCAGACCGTCCTGCTTGACCTTGCCAAACATCCGGTTGATCTCCTGGTGGTGCATCAAAAGCTTTCTGACACGCATCGGATCTGTCCGGAACAAGCCGTCCTTTTCATAAGGTGAAATGTGCATTCCTTTCACGAACAACTCGCCGTCTGTAATGTCACACCAGGCATCTTTCAGATTGACATGACCCAGCCGAATCGACTTCACTTCATTGCCCTGCAATGCAATTCCAGCCTCATAGCGTTCCAGAATGAAATACTCATGCCGTGCCTGCCGGTTGTCACAAATTTTTTTGGTTCCCTTTGTCTGCACTGCACGCACTTCCTTTCTGTATTTCGTGTTAAAATAGTATAGCACATTTTTCACGTCTTGTCAAGCTTTTTTCAGAATATCTTTCATGTCCGAATCTCAACTTTCGTGCAGAAGGCAAGCGAAAAAGAGCAGCTTTTTCATCTTTTTCGCATTTTCCAAACCATAAAGCAAAAAACGACTGGAATTTCTCCCAGTCGTTTTCTTTCAGCATTTGCGGTCAGTTCCCTTCCATGCTGATTTTTATTCTACATTTTTCGTTTCGTCTGCCTTATATTCAAAAAAGTCGAAGTCGGCATAGTGCTGATGCTTTACCCGGTCTGCACAGGTGATTCCCACCATAGTCCCTGTAAATTCGCCGTACTTACAGTACTCATCGGAGAACTTTGTGGTATCAAACGGAATGCCGATCTTCTCGTAGTTCTCGCCGTCATAGCTCCAATAGAACTGAGAATGTCTGCCGTTTATCACTAAGCGGAAGTAGATCGGTACATCATCCACTGGAATCCGGGTGTTCACGAATTCCGTCTTTTCGCCGTTCTCCAGCTGGATGATCGAAATGGCACTCTGCCCCAGCGTTTCGCTGTAGTACTTCCGGAGATTGATATAGTTCATGTTGTCGTAGTAAAGGATCAGTCCTGCGCTGTGCTGATGCACCTCCGGAACAAATTCCATTTTTGTGGTGATCTGTGCATAGACACTGGTCAGCTTTCTGGCAAGAATGCTGGTCTTGTTCAGAGAAGTTCTTGCCTCCTGTCCACGCAGTCTCACCCAGCCCGGACGAGCCGTAACATCCGCAAAGCGCTGCGGCATGATTCTCGGCGCATAGTACCAGTTGCCCAGGGTGTCGCTGTCGAAGTCGTCGAAATTCGGGATCTGCGGCACAGGATACTCCGGCAGCCTGCTCTCTTCGCAGTATTCCTTTGCAATGTTCGTGCCGTCTGCCATGCGCAGCCAGCCATCCTCTGTCCACATCATTTTCTGGATCGCTGTTTCTCTGCCCAGTGTGCAGCGCAGCTCCGGTGTAAAGGGACGGGAGCAGAGATGCACCAGATATACCTCACCCAGGGAAGTTTCCACATAGCTGCCGTGGCCAGCCTTTTGCAGCACCACATCCGGGTTGTAATACTTGGGCTTGAGGTGATCCGGGTCATGGCGCTCGTTGGAGACCGCCGGATTGGATGTGACAATGGGATTCTTCGGGTCACCCACATAGGGACCCCACACATTTTCAGAACGTCCCATGGTCACACAGTGGTTATAACCGGTTCCGCCCTCGGCGCACATGATATAGTAGTAACCGTTGCGCTTGGTCAGATGCGGTGCCTCGATGCAGCCTCTGTCCGTACCGCCTTTCCAGATGCGTTTCGGATAGCCGATGATCTCTTTCTTCTCCGGGTCATATTCCACCATGCAGATTGCGCCGGGCTTTTCATAGCCGGCACGGGTTTCCCAGTCCAGGGAAACGATGTACTTTCTGCCGTCATCATCGTGGAGAATGGAGGCATCAAAACCGGAGGAATGCAGATATACCGGCTCGCTCCACGGACCTTTGATGTCCTTGGCAGTGATAAGGAAGTTGTCCACGTCAAAGTATCTGGCATTCATGGAGTTCATCACGCCATAGACTACATAGAACTGGTCTTCCTTTTCGCAGTAGGTCATACACGGCGCCCAGATGCCTTTGGCAGAGGGCAGCTTTTTCAAGTCAACCTTTTCGTCATCGGTCAGCACATGGGTGTACAGTTCCCAGTTCTTCATATCCTTGGAATGGTAGATGGGAATGCCGGGAAACCATTCAAAAGTGGAAACTGCCATGTAATAATCATCGCCCTTGCGGCAGATGCACGGATCCGGATTAAAACCCGGGAGAATCGGATTTTTAAGCATTTTCATTTCCTCCTTCGTTTGCGAGTTCCTTTACGATGCCGTCATATTCCTTGTCCAGCTTGTAGAACAGCATAACAACAACCTGTGCGACACAGAGGATTGCCGGGATCCAGATAAAGGTGATCTCAGAGCCTGCGCTTGCGCCTGCTGCGCCGATGACCCAGCCCAGGATAGCAGAACCCAGACCGTTTCCTACCTTAAAGCCAAAGCTGGATGCAGAGTTGATGAGACCTTCAGTACGATAGCCGGTTTTCCATTCGCCGTACTCGATGGTGTCGGATACGATAGCGAACATACAGGAAGAGATGCCGGCGTTGCCGATGCCCTTGAGGACGCAGGCGGTGATGATGCCAGCCATATTTGTGCCGACAAAGCCGAACATTGCAAAGCCGATGCCATAAACGACTGCGCCGATAATCAGCATATTCCGCTTGCCGATCTTCTTGATGAGGAATGCGGTGAAGAACATAACGCCGATCTGCACCAGGTTTGCAACCAGATTCATGGTGCCGACCATATTCTCATTGTGGAGAATGTTCTTTGCGTAGTAAACGGCTGCACCGCCGTTCAGCGAGTAGTTGATGAAGATGAATACCAGAGTCACGGTAATCATGATCCAGTACTTGTTCTTGAACAGCAGGCCAATGCCTTTCAGGAACGGCACTTTCTCCTGCTTGGTCTCCTTTGCCGGTGCAACACGTTCTTTTGTTCCGGTAAAGGTAATCATAAATACGATCACTGCCAGGATGCCGAACACAGCGAATGTCTTTGTCCATGCGGAGAGGTTATCGCCGAAGAACTGTACCAGCGGCAGGGTCAGATTGGTGATGAGCAGTGTGCCGGTAGTTGCCAGGATCATACGGAAGATGCTGAGGACAGAACGCTCGTACTGGTTCTGTGTAATCAGTGCATTCAGTGTGGCATAAGGCACATTGATCGCCGTGTAGACCACAGAGGACACCAGGTTATACGTAATAAAGATGTACACCAGTTTTGAGGTCTCCCCCAGTCCGGACGGCACGGAGAACAGCAGGATTCCGGCAAGGGCAAAGGGAATTGCCATGCGCAGAATCCACGGACGGCACTTGCCGAACCGGGACTTGGTTCTGTCTACGATAACGCCCATGATAAGGTCGGTGACGCCGTCGAACACTCTCGACAGCAGCATGATGGTACCGATGGTAGCGGCACTGACGTGAACATAATCGGTATAATAAAAGAGCAGGAATGCGGACATTGCGGAGTAGATGATGTTACAGCCCAGATCTCCGCAGCCATAGGAAAAACGTTCCCAAAAGCTGATTTTTGTTTTTGAAGCGGAAGCCATGGTAGGTTTCCTCCTTTCGTGTTTTTGTTGTCTCTATTATAACCGATATCCCGACAACAGAAAAGGCGGTATTCAGACAACAAAATAGGGCAAATCCGATATTTATGCAGATTTGCCCATAGATATCCTATTTTAGGCATCGCTGTATCAAGCCAACTCAAGCCCCTGTTCCGTGCTGTTTTATTTCCGAAACTCCCGGCGTTTTTCCTTTGGCGTACAGTGATAGCGCTCCTTGAACAGCTGCATGGCGTACTTATAATTGGTGCAGCCGTGATCTTCAAAAATCGTTCCGATACTGTGATCCGTTTCCTGCAGATCCCGGACAACTTTGTGCAGGCGTATCTCATACAGGTACTGCATCACCGTCAGCCCCAGCTGTTTCTTGAAAAGCTTGGACAGATAGTCGGGATTGTAGCCGAAATGCGCTGCAATATCCTCCATCACGATCTTTTCGCTGTGGTGATCCTCGATATACCGCATGATGTTCTTGACCTTGTTGATGGAACGATTCCGCTTATTGACTGCCTTGTCCGTCAGCCGGATGGAATAGGAATGCACCAGCGTATACAACAGGTCATAGAGCAGGCTGTTGAACTTGAGCAGATACGCATCCGGACGCACATCATAGACGATATACATATCCGTGAAAATTTTCTTGATGCGTTCCAGCCGTGTGACATCCACCGGATGTTCGGGGTGCATATCCACGTGAAATTCCAGCAGGTCATACGCCGGAATATACTTTTCCAGCACAGCGCTGGGGATCAGCAGCACCAGCGCCTTGTTTTTCTGCGCCGTCACCGAATGGATCACTCTGGGGTTGACGATGGAAAATTCTCCGGGGTGCAGCGTCTGGCGCACGTTGTTTTCAAACTGTGTCACCATGCTCCCCTCGATCATGTACACCAGTTCCAGGCTGTTGTGCCAGTGCGGCGCAACATAGCCGCCGCTGTCCTCGGACAGATAAAACCGCACATCAATATCGGGGTTGCTGGACACGATCTCATGCCGAATGCTGTTATTTTCCATACTGCACCTCATTTCTTTCCGGGTATCGCTTTCCATTTGATTATAGCATATTGTCTGCACTTTTGCAATGACAGCAGAAAAAAAGTATTTTCCACAAAATTCAAATTATAGAAAAGTCCCCCTTGAAAAGGGGGATGTCAGCTTAAGCTGACAGGGGGATCATCACAATCTATACTCACTTATGGAATATCCACACAAGGCACGCCTTTTCAAATAAAATAACGATAACATTTGTTTTGCAAGGGGTAATCCTCTGTCAGACTTGCATTTCTCGTCCCAATATGTTAAACGATTGATATCCCCTTTTCAGAGAAAGTTCAGTCTCTGAAAAAACACTTTCCAGGAGATCAAGACGTATGAGACTATTTTCCAATCTCTTTAAGTCAAAGGTCGGCGCTGAAAGCAAGCAGTCTGACCTTTGAAACAAAAACAGCCCCGGCAGTACCGCTTTTCCACGGTATGCCGGGGCTGTTGTCATTTCCGGAAACGATCAGTATTTCCAGCTGTTTGTCTTGACCTGGGTGTCGATCATGTGCTTGTAAATGCCGTTTTCCGCACGCAGCGCATCCGGGCTGCCCATTTCCGCAACCTTTCCGTCCTTCAGCACAACGATCTTGTCTACGCCGTCAACGGTGCGCATTCTGTGTGCAATGATGAGAACGGTCTTGTTCCGGATCAGCTTGGAGATGGACTCCTGTATCAAGGACTCGTTGTCCACATCCAGAGATGCCGTCGCCTCATCCATCAAAATGATCGGCGCATCTTTCAGAAACGCTCTGGCGATGGAGATACGCTGCCTTTCGCCGCCGGAAAGCTCAGAGCCGTTTTCACCGATCATGCTGTTCCACTTGTCCGGCATACGCTCTACAAAGTCCTCACAGTGCGCCAGCTTGGCAGCCGCCATGACCTCTTCGTCTGTTGCATCCTTTCTGCCGATCCGGATGTTTTCCAGAACGGTGTTGTTGAACAGCGTGACATCCTGGAACACGATGGCATACATGGAGAGCAGTTTCTCCGGGTCGATCCGGGAAACGTCCATGCCGCCGACTGTGATCTTTCCCTTGTCGTTGTCCCAGAAACGAGCCGCCAGTCTGGAAACCGTAGTCTTTCCGCCGCCGGACGGACCGATCAGCGCCGTTACCTCGCCCTGCTTTGCCGTAAAGCTGACATCCGAAAGCACCTGCTCTCCGCTCTTGTAGGAGAACGCCACGTGATCGAAACAAATGTCATATCCCTGGTTGGTCAGAACGTCGCTGCCGGTCTGTTCCTCGTGGGACAAAATCTCATCCATCCGCTTACAGTTCACGTCTGCACTGATGATTGCGGAAAGGTTTTGCAGGGAGATCTGCAGCGGTTCGTACATCCGAGTCACCACCAGCAGGAACATAAAGAATGTGAGAACATTGATCTCGCCGCTTACCAGAAGCATACTGCCTACAACTGCCACAGTTCCCATGCCCAGTTTCAGGATCATCTGTGCTGAGCAGACAAAAGCCGCATTGGTGAATTCTAGAACGGCGGCGTGCTTTTCCACTGCCTTTATCTTCTTGGTCAGCCCTTTCATGTACGAGTCGGTCATGTTGTACGAACGCAAATCACGCACGGTCTCCAGTCCTTCCTGGATACCGTCCAGGCAGTTCACCTTGTAGACCGATGCCTTTTCCAGCATATTTTTCAGAAACTTCTTGGAACAAAGCACGATCAAAAATGCCACCGGCATGACCCAAATCGCCGCCAGCGCCATCTTCCACTGGAAAAAGAACAGGGAAAGCACGATGATCGTGGTGGAGATCATAGCGCCGATCAGTTCCGGAATCCAGTGAGAGGACGCTGTCTCCAGCAGAGCGCAGTCTGCCATAATGGTATTGGTCAGATCGGCAAGATCTTTCTTGCCAAAGAAGGAAAGCGGAATCTTCCGCAGCTTTTCCGCAAGGGTTCTTCGCCGCACGCCGCTCTCTACATAGGTGGAAAAGAACGTGGAACGATACTGAAAAATCGTTGTCAGAGCGATCAAAAGCAGAATGGCCACGATTGCCGCAATGAAAAACGGCAGCTTTTCTCTCGGCACTTCCCCGTCCAGCAGATAGGACGCCAGAAAGTACAGCAGTCCCACCGGCATCATCAGCACCAGATTTGCAAGTGCAACGGCAAAAATTGCTCTGATCATATCCTTTGCGCCCTTGTCCGAAAGCGCATATTTATGCTTTAATTTTTCAATCATTGCGCAGCACCTGTCTTTCCGACCTGCCAGTTGACAGATCTATTGTATTCATTCCACATATGCGTATACACGCCGTTTGCGGCAAGCAGTTCTTCATGTGTTCCGCTCTCCGCAATTTTGCCGTCTGCCAGCACATAAATGCAGTCTGCATTGGTGATGGTCGAAAGCCGGTGGGCGATCATGATGACAGTCTTGTCTTTGGAAAGCTTTTCGAACGCCTGCTGTACCAGCATCTCATTATCCGGGTCTGCAAAAGCCGTTGCCTCATCCAGAATCAGCACCGGCGCATTTTTCAGAAAGGCTCTTGCAATGGAAAGCCGCTGTGCCTCACCGCCGGAGACATAGACACCCTTTGCCCCGATCTGGGTATTGACTCCATCCGGGAACTTCTCGATGATATCCATGCACTGTGCATCCCGCAGTGCCTGCATTACCTCTGCATCGCTGGCATCCGGTCTGCCCATTCTGACATTTTCCAGAATGCTCATCTTGAGCAGCTTGCTGTCCTGGAATACATAAGAGACCTGGTTCATCAGTTCCTTTCCGTCAATCTCCTTTACATCAGTGCCGCCGATGCGGATAGAACCGCTTTTCACATCCCAGAACCGTGCAGCCAGTGAGGCGAGGGTAGTCTTTCCGCCGCCGGACGGCCCCACAAGGGCAATGTGCTGTCCTGCCGGAATCTCCAGGGTAATGCCGTCGATCGCATTCCGCTCAGAACCGTCATAGGCAAATACCACATTTTCCATGGAAACGCTGGCGTTCGCCGGGCTTTTCGGCTTTTCTGCCTCTGCCAGCGGAGAAAGATCCAGGATGCTGTCCATACGATTCAGCGCATCCGTTACGATCATATTGGACTCCCCGGCATAGGCAATCTTCATCAGCGTTACGGTCAGAATCGAACTGATCAGAATATAGAACAGCAGATTCAGAATAAACGTATCGGTCACGCCGTGTCCGGTGAACAGGTATGCCGAAAGAATCAGAACGGCAAACACAGCGTTTACCGCAGTGGTGAATCCGACCATGGGCATCATCATGCTCTTGGTATAGGAAACCGTCCACTTTTCATACTCGTCAATAGCCTTTTTGAACCGACGGAACGAAAAGATGGTCTGCCCGAAAGTCTTGACCACCGGAATGCCACGCACATACTCGACAGCCTCGGACGACATGGATTCCAGTGCATTCTGGTATTCCTTCATGTCTGCCGCCAGCTTTGGCCCCATCATCGCCGAACCCATCAGCACAAAAGCGATCGCCGCCGGAATCAGACACATAAGCCCCAGCCGCCAGTCAAACACTGCCATTACCGCAAGCAGCGCAATGGGCGTTGCGATGGAAACCGCCTTGTCCGGGAGGTTGTGCGCCAGATACGTTTCCGTGGCTGCGCTGGAATCCGAAACAATTTTCCGGATCTTACCCGTTCCCTCGCTTTCCACGTATCCCAGCGGCAGCTTCATAATGTGTTCCATCATGGCAATCCGCATATTCGCCTGCACCCGGAACGCCGCCAGATGGGAACACATCAGCGCCGCAATGTAAAACAGCATGGAAAGCAGAGCGCCTCCTACTGCATACCAGCCGTATGTTTTGATATGTACCGCCTGGCTGAAATCCGGCCGGACTTCCAGAACCTCTTTGATGATGCGCCAGATCTCATAAAACGGGATCAGAGCGATCACTGCACTCACTGCCGCAAGAGCCAATGAAAGGTATGTCAGATACTTTCGCTTTCCGGCGTACCCCATCAGTCTCTGAAACGAACTTTTTCCCTTTTGTTTCAATGTGATTCCTCCTTTAGAATTATATAGTTAGATTTAACTAACCTATATGCAAATTTTAGAACTTGCTCTCATAAAATGATTTTGCTGAAAAAACATACAACTTCATTTTTATGCGAACAAGCTCCTGTAACCGCAGTTCCACAAAAACAAGCACAGGTTACGTAAGACCAAGCACCGCTTTCCAGCCGGCATAGCTGTACTTGCGGATATCATTCATAAAAAGCTTTGCCTTTTCGAAGTCCATATTGTGAGACACAAGTTCATAGACATACTGCCAGCCTGTCCGGCAGATCACATGGATGAAGAAGTCATCCACCTTTTCCCCTGCCGAAAACTGCACGGCAAACTTCTTGTAATAGCTTTCTTCGATCCCTGCCAGCCTGTCGAAATAGGTCTCGTATTCCGTCCCGGCAGAACAGCAGAAAATGAGCCGGAATGCGTTGAAATTCTCGTAAATATACACCAGGACATCGTCTGTTCCCCGGTTCCCGCAGGCAATGGCATCGGTGACTTCCGAAACATCTGACGCTGCCTGCACAGAATCCATATAAATCTGCATCAAGCCATCTGCCGCCGGCTTGACAAGCGTTTCAAACAGTCCTGCCTTATCCCCAAACCGGGTATAGATGGAATTGGTGCTGACACCGCTTTCCGCAGAGATTCTCCGGAGGCTGGCATCGTGAAATCCGTGCGCCAGAAATTCCTGTTCTGCACTTTTCAGAAGTGCCTCTGTAACGCCGGCTGATTCTTTTCTCATTTCGCACTTCCTTTCCATAACACTGTTATTATAACGCTGTTATTCTAACTTGTCAAGAGAAAATTTGATACTTTCCAAAACTTTTTTCAGCGGAATCCTGTATCTGCCAAAATCGCATGAAATTCCGTCGGTTTCGTTGACTTTTCGGTACAAAATGTGGTATAATGAGCAAAAGACAACGGAAGGATGAACCATATGAAGAAAACACTTGCCGCTCTGCTGTCGTGTCTGTTCCTGGCGGCAGCGCTGCCCCAGCCGTCACTGTACGCCGCAGAAACCGATGCCCCAGAGGATTCCCGCATCACCGGAGATGTCAACGGAGACGGACAGCTGAACGCCGCAGATATTGTGCTGATGCAGCAGTGGCTGCTGCAAGTTCCGGATGCTGTACTTGCTGACGGGCAGGCAGGCGACTGCAATGCAGACAGCAGACTGGATGGTCTTGACCTTTGCCGGATGCGGCAGCTGCTGACCGCACCTGCACCGCAGAATCCACTGGAACAGCTGGTGGGAATGTCCTATGCAGATGCAGTGAAAAACGGCTATATCTCCAGATCGGAATACAACTATCAGATCTCCGGCAATCTGAAGAGTACCATTGAAACCCAAATGGAACGTCCCCTGGACTACTCCATTGACCGGTTTTATCTGGTAAGCAATGAAACGCTGGGGCTGACCGGTGATACAAAATACCTGTACAATTCCAGCACAGCGGATGTTTATCCCATCACGGAAGAGACCAGCATGAACTGCGCCACCTGGTACTGGAAAGGCAAAAAGGCGGCGCTCTACGGCATTGATGACGACGCCGACACACAGAGCAAGTTCCTGGATGCCATGGAGTTCTACGGCGTCACCGAGATCTACTACTCCATCGGCGCAAACAAGCTGGTAAACAGCGTGGATATGGTGGAAACCTTTGTCAGAAACGCCTACGCCAGAAACATGAAGGTCTACCTGCTGACCGGTGAAAAGACCTGGCTGTATGAGGACAGTTATCAGACCGCCATCTATCGGGTATTCGACCGGGTGGCAGAGTATAACAGCATGGTGGAGTATGATGCCCGGCTGGCAGGAGTCTCCTATGATGTGGAAGTCTGGACAAATTCCGAATATAACTGGAAAAACAATGACGCCGCACGGTATCAGCAGGTAAAGTTCATCGAAACTGCACAGCAGTACGCCGAATCGAAGGACTTGTCCGTCTCCTACTGCCTGCCGTTCTGGATCGTCCGCTATGACTACACAGATGATGCCGGCGAAACACATAACGTATACGACTCTATCACCCAGATTGCCAACGAGACCATTCTCATGGCATACCGTGACAGTGCTGCTGCCGTGGAAAAGCTGGTGGCAGAGGTACAGACCGGTGCATCCCGGTCTGTCTACGACTACAACGAGAAAAACGACTGCAACCTGGAAATCGCAGTGCAGGCGGACGAGAACAGCGAGGGCGACCATGTCACTTTCTATGAAGAGGAAAAGGAACATCCCGGCTATCTCAATACAGAAATTGCAAAAATCAAGTCCGACCTGGAGACACATCGTTTCCACACCACATTCGCCATTCACCAGGCGATTCCGCTGTATGAGTACTACCTTTCTCTGGAATCATAAATGCCTGCTCTGTCTCTGACAAAAAGGAGGATTTCTCATGCCCAACCGCTGCAAATGGTGCAATCCAAACAACCCGAAGTACATCGCCTATCACGACAGGGAATGGGGTGTTCTGCGGACAGACGACGCCTATCTGTTTGAGATGCTGCTCCTGGAATCATTCCAGGCAGGGCTTTCCTGGGAGTGTATCCTAAACAAACGGGAAAATTTCCGAAAGGCGTTCGATGATTTCCAGGCAGAAAAAATCGCCGCCTATACAGCGGAAAAGTGCAGTGCTTTGGCTGCGGACAAGGGCATTGTGCGAAACAGGCGCAAGATCCAGGCAAGCGTCCGGAATGCGGCGATCTTCCTTGCCATTTCCGCCGAATTCGGCAGCTTTTATAACTATCTGTGCCAGTTCACACAGGGCAGGATCTTTTACGAAACCGGAAAAGCCACAAGTCCCCTGTCCGATGCCATTTCCACCGACCTGCAAAAGCGTGGCATGAAATTTGTCGGCAGTACCATCATCTATGCGTATTTACAGGCGGTTGGCATCCTGTATTCCCACGATGCAGGCTGCGATCTGTACAGGCATTCTTAAAATGCAAAAAAGCATACAGTATCCGTTCCCGGAAATACTGTATGCTTTTTCATTTTCCAAAAATTATCCGGCAATGCCACGAATCGCAGACACCGTCTGCTGATACCGGGTTTTCACTGCCTGGAAAGCGTCTGCGTAGTCCACCGAAAGGTCTCGCCCACGCAGTTCCTCGGTCAGTTCCGAGCTTGCCTGCCGCAGCGGTTCAAATCCCAGATTGAGGCAAATGCCTTTCAGCGTGTGCGCCATGCGAAACGCCTCTTCGGCATCGTGCGCATCCAGCGCATCGCAAAGACCGGAAAACGTCTTATCCTCCAAAAAGCGCAGGGCGAACTTCGTCACGATCCGTTCGCTGCCCAGCCGCTGTAACACAGGCGCATAATCTGCACCCATCTTTGTATAACATTCCTGTATTGTCATATGATCTCATTCCCTCGATTTCACAACGCAGCGTATTCATAGGCGTTCTTGCTCTGTTCCACCAGTTCCCGTTTCAGCGTGTCCTGTATCTCCAGAAGGCACTCCAGCAGAACCGGGTTAAACGCACCGCATTCCCCGTTCAGAATCATCTGAATGGCTCTCTCATGGGAAAACGCCTTTTTATATACCCGTTCGCTCACCAGTGCATCATATACGTCTGCCAGCGAAACCACCTGTGCCGAAATGGGGATCTCATCGCCCACAAGCCCGTCCGGGTATCCCTTTCCGTCGAATCGTTCGTGATGCCACCGGCATATGTCATGCGCCACACGAACCAGCGGCTCGCTCTGGTAGATCGCCAGGCTCTCCAGCATATTGGCGCCAATTACTGTGTGGGTTTTCATGATCTCAAACTCTTCCTTGGTCAGCCGTCCCGGCTTGTTCAGAATCTTCTCGTCAATGCCGATCTTGCCGATATCATGCAGCGCAGCCGCCAGCGGAATCAGCATCTGATCTGCACTTGTGATCTCATACTTTGTGTCTTTCCGTTCCAGCTGATCCAGCAGCAGTTCTGCAAGGCGCTTGATGTGGATGACATGGCTGCCGCTTTCTCCGTTCCGGAACTCTACGATCTGGCTGAGAATGCTGACCATCATGCTGTTGTTTTTGTCTTTCTCCCGTACCTGTTCGCTTATCATGGAGATCAAACGCCGCTGTTTGGCGTAGAGCTTGATGGTGTTGAACACACGGCGGTAGACAACTCTCGCATCAAACGGACGGCTGATATAGTCTGAAACGCCCATTTCATAAGCTTTTTTCACAGAGGAGGAAGAATCCTCGCTGGAGATCATAATGACCGGAATATCGTCGATCCAATGATTTTCTGCCATATGATGCAGCAGTTCAAAGCCGTCCATCACAGGCATGATGATATCCAGCAGCACCAGGGAAATGCTTGTCCCCTGCCGTTCCAGCAGATGCAGCGCCTCTTCGCCGTTGACCGCCTCGTGAATGATATACGAGTCTCCCAGCATTTCTGCCAGAATCGCACGGTTCATCTCCGAATCGTCCACGATCAGAATTTCCTGCTTGCTTTCCTTGTCCGCAACAGAATCTGCCTCAGAGATAATCACTGCATTTTTCTTGTTCTTCGCCTGGTACATCAAAACATCCGCACGGTGCATTGCCTCATCCAGCAGGGTATTTTCGCAGTACACGCCGCCGATGCTGACCGAAAGGTGGATACCGGAATACCCCGGAACCGGAGCGTTGTGAATCTTATGGCGAATGTGGTGCAGCTTTCGGTAAAACTCCTGCTCATCCGCATTTGCCGACAGCAGTACAAACTCATCGCCGCCGTAGCGGATCAGCACATCATTGCTGTCAGAGCTTTCCCGTATCACCTTGACCACCGTTTCCAGCACCATATCCCCGGCATCGTGACCGCAGGTGTCGTTGTACACCTTAAAGTCATCCAGATCGATCATGGCAGCGCCGCCGGTAAACTTCTTCTGTTTGGATCTGTCTTCCAGATACCGCCGGTTATACGCTCCGGTCAGTGCATCCCGGTACAGTTCCACATGATACTGCGACAGCTGCCGGATCAGCTTGTCCCGTTCACTTGCACCGATCAGCGAATCGCTGTCCAGTTTCCGGATCAGTTCCATCACACAGGGCTTTCCGTCCACTTCAACATAACGGGAAAAGACCTGGTAGATATCTGTCCCCAGAAATTCCAGTTTCGTGTGCTGCTGTCTGTCCTGTAATGTCTGCATGGAGATACAGTTTTCACACGGCTGTCCCTTGCCCCAATAATCGTAGCATTCGCAAAAAGACGCATCTTCTGTGCTTTCCCGGATGCCTTCCAGATCTTCGCCCTTCAAAAGGCGCACCACGGTAAACACATTCCGGAAAAAGCGCATCTGCTCTTTTGCCTGCTGTGAAGTCAGCTGATAGTCGGACTGTGTCTCATGGTCTGTGCTGAATGTTTCTAAGATTTCCACTGCTGTATCTTCCTTTCAGATCGGATGGAAAAGGCAAACCGCAAAGAAGTGCCGCTGCGAACCCCGTTTCATTTCTTCACATACCCTAAATCATAGGCAATACCGTGCAAATCCGACAGGCGGACTTGGTTCGGTTCTGCCTATAGTATACCATAATTTATCATCATTTGTCAATCATTGTTTTCTTCTGTCATCAATATCCCTGCACGCCGGATCTGAAACCGTTCCCGGCGAGTGAGCGTCTTTCGCTTTGGATCAGATATCTTTTTCAGAAACGATGTCAGCACACGGACTTCATAGGGCTGAAGCGCCGTTTCCCCGTAGATGTACTTTTCCATCAACTGGTTGACACGCTCGTATTCTCCGTCACGCAGTTCCGGGATTTTTTCTTTCATCCGCTGTTCCGCCGTTTCCGCCTGCCAGCCGATGTGCATTTCCACGCCCATGCAATGCAGCATTTTTGGGATCATCATGCAGAGAATATCCTGTTTTTTTCGTTCATCAGCTTTCCGGTACCGGTTCTGAGAACGAACCTGCGTTACCGTAATGCGCACTTCCAGGACAGCAGTTCCCACAGCCGCCAGAATTAGCAGCAGCGCAGCGATTCCCAACAGCAGCACCGCCGCATTTTCCACCGTATCCAGGACACTTCCTCCGGAAGTATCCCGTTTGCTCTTGTTCTGCACATTGCCGGTCTGTGTCTCGCTGTCATCGGCGATCTTCACCTTTTCCACGTTCTGCGGCTGCTGTACCATCTGCATCAGGGTATAGACATCGTGATAATACCCCGGTGTCGCATCAATGGGAATCCAGCCCATGCCGTCCATGTAGACTTCTGCCCAAGCGTGGGCATCCTTTGCCGTGAGCTGTGCGCTGACCTTGTCCCGCACCAGCGTACCATTAACGTAGTAGCCCTCGGCATACCGTGCCGGAATGCCAAACGAACGATACGCCAGAACTGCCGCCGTTGCATAAAAGGCAGAGTTTCCCGTTCCGCCGTTCAGAAACTTTTCCAGCGGCTCTTCGGAATCGGTTCGCCCCGGCTCCATCTGGTAGGACGAGGTGTTTTCCAGAACGTCATGGATGTGCTGGGTCACCTGGTAGACGGTGTTATCCGTCTCCGTATAGGATGGATCATGAAACTTTTCCTGTATCACAGAGCGCAGTTCTTCCGGGATATCCAGGTAATTCTGGTACACGAAACTGCGGTAGATCGCCTCGCAGTCCAGATACGCCTTTTCTGCCTTTGTCTCCGGGTGCATTGCCCAGTCGTCCACATAGAGCAGTTCTCCCGGATAGTCGTTGGCGTATTCCGTGAAATCATACTGCTTTGTGCCGAACAGCCCGGCAGACTGCACCGCCGCATCCCGGTGGACTCTGGTGGAACAGTCCGGCTGGCCTGCCGAATAGGGCAGGTAGACATACCGCCGGTCTGCGCCGTTGTTTTCGACGGAGACACGGTTTTTCGGGAACTGTTCCCCGCCGGCAGTGCCGTATTTGCAGTACTGCTGAGACGGTGAAAACTGATGTTCCGCAAACCAGGACTCGATGCCGTCATTTTCTCCCCGGAAGTCCGAACGGTTCAGTTCCTGCCATTTGCCGTTGTCGTAGTCTGCACCCACAAATCCACGCAGGTACAGATCTTTCGACTGGGTCTGGCGCACCATGAGCCGATCTTTATCACCCCGGTTCATCCGGTACGCCTTGGACAGATCTCCTTTCGGCAGTGTGTCCTCGCCGTAACGCACCCGTGTGATCGCTGCACGGACATTCTCACGCAGCACATTCACCGTGTGGAATTCCCGGCTGCCGGACACCACTGCCGCACTCAGAATCACCGCAGACGCTGTGACGAACCATCCCACCTTTTTCCAGCTGAAAGAACGCTCACAGTGACAGATGCGCTGTAAGAGCCAGCCGGTCAGATACAGCCCCACGCCGATGCCGGAAAAGCATTGCAGGAGCAATGCCGGCAGCGTCAGAACCAGCAGAACGAAAAAGCTGACAGTTGGTTTGTTGATCTGCACCAGGAGATATCCCCAGGCGGCGATCAGCAGAATGGTAAAGATCAGAGAGAAAACGCCGGCTGTGCCTGTGCCGCCCAAAAGCGAGACTGCATCATGGCTCACCGTGTTCCATCTGGAGATCACGCTGTTGAGAAAAAGGATCGCTCCGTTTTTGCAGTCCGAAAAACCGATCAGCAGCACCAGCAGTGCCAGCCCGTTCGGAACCAGCAGCGCCGTTTTGCGAAACGGTTTCCAGAGGGACAGCGAGCGGCACAAAACCGCCGCAGCTGCACACAGCAGTACCCAGAAAAGCGGCACCTCTGCCGTTCCGTAGCGCAGGAATGACACACAGAACCCGGCAGAAAACAGTCCGGCGCAAATACACTCCAAAATCATATTGTACACAGGAGGCTGCTCCGTAAAAACTGGCATGGTCTCCGGTTTCTTTTTTGGTTTTCGATGCAGCTGCATCTGGATACACCTCCTCAGCACAATGTCCGGAAATGGATTCTTATAGTATAATGCGGAAACTCCGGTTTTTCCGCAGATATGTCACCGGTACTTCGACCAGCACTTTCGCCCTTGCCGGCTGTGTCACAACAGGTACGCCATCCTTGTCCGTGACCACTACGGCATCCAGGTTCACATCCGCCGGGATCAGCGCCAGTTCCTTGGGAAAGCTGTGTATGGTAAAGTACACCATGCTCTCATAGTTCTGCTGGATCTGCCCTGCCAGGAAAAACTGACAGGCGATGCCGCTGTTCTCCGCCAGCGGATAGGACAGCAGCGTATAGAGAAATTCTGCGGCATCTGCCTCCGCTGCAATGGGTGCGGAAATGATGCGGCTCTGAAAGACAAACGCCGCCATATGCGGGATTCCGGCACGCACCAGCGCACGGCTCAGACTTTCCACTGCGCCGATGGATGTGGAAAGCAGTGTCTTGTCCACGTCCTCGCCGTTTGCCTTCAGCGCAATGTCATACAGTACGATGGTGTCATACCGGGTGGAATCGCTGTATTCCCGCACGATCAGCCGATCCATCTTGCTGGTCAGTTTCCAGTGGATGGCTTTCAGCTCATCGCCCTCCTGATACTCCCGCAGTTCGAACACCTCTGCGGTATCGTTTCCCTTTTGGTAGACCCGGAACGAACCGACTTCCGGCTTTGCCCGGGATGCCTGGTCGGTCATGATGGTGATGTCATTCTGTTCCGGCATCACCTTAACACGGCAGAACAACTCGCAGGGTACTGCGGCGGCACAGAACCCAAAGACGTCCAGGCACTGCACACCAGATGCCCGGATAAACCATTCGCCGCACATATCCGGCGTAAACTCCACATGAGAGCTTTTCCGGGAAGAAAGACCGATCCGCAGCCAGCGTTCCTCCTGTGTGTGAAACAGCAGGTTCTGCATCTCCAGGGTCATTTCCACTGCAGACACCGAAAACAGCGGACGCTTTGCCTTATAGGTGATATCCAGCGCAAGCGGCGCATTGACATTGCTTGTCACCGGTGCTTGTAACGAAAGGGTCATTGCAGCAATATCCATCCGGAGCAGAACGAGTGCCAGGAGCGGCAGGGCAATCTCCAGAAACAGCACTGCCAGCAGAATCGGTTTCGGGAAGAAGAACAACAGCACCAGCACAACTGCGATGGACAAAAAGTAGCTCACCTTGTGCCGGATCATGACAGCTTTCCTCCGATGGTCACCGGCGGTTTCACCTTTTCCAGGATTCCCTGCAAAATCTGCACCTTGTTCACGCCCTCGATCAGTGCCTGGGGACGCAGGACAAGACGATGGACGCAGACATCCAGATACACGCTCTGCACATCCTCCGGAACTACATAGTTCCGCTGTTCTACCAGAGCGTTTGCCTTTGCCATGCGGATGAGTGCGATCACACCTCTAGGGCTGATGCCCAGTTCCACAAAGGGATGCACCCGTGTCTCCTCGCACAGGCGGATGGCATAGCGCATGATATCCTCTGTCACCTTGATGGCGGAGAGATAGTCCTGCACCTGCATCAGACTCTTGGCATCGCAGACCGGCTTGATCTCATGGAGCGGATTGGTATAGCGTCTGGCGTTCAGAATCTTGATCTGATCCTCGCAGGACGGATAGCCGATGGAAAGCTGTATCATAAAACGATCCAGCTGGGATTCCGGCAGCGGATGCGTACCGGATGCGCCCAGAGGGTTCTGCGTTGCGATGCAGATAAACGGACTGGGCAGCGGATGGGTCACGCCGTCTACGGTCACGTTCTTCTCTTCCATGGACTCCAAAAGCGCCGACTGGGTTTTCGGTGAAGTACGGTTGATCTCATCTGCCAGCAGCAGATGGCACATTACCGCACCGCTGTGATACTCGAACTGATTGTTCACCCGGTTGAACATGGAAAAGCCGGTAATGTCTGACGGCGTGGTATCTGTGGTAAACTGGATACGCTTAAAGTCCAGCCCCAGCGCATTGGCAAACGCCAGCACCAGCGTAGTCTTTCCCACGCCCGGACAATCCTCCAGCAGAATATGACCGCCGGCATAAATGGTCATCAAAACTTTCCGGATGATCTCATCCTTTCCCATAAATGCCTTTTTGACCTCTGTAATAATATGTTCTGACTGTTCGATCACCATTGCCGCATATCCTCCTCTGCCTGTTTTAGTTTTTCCAGGACTTCCTCCCGGTCCGGTTCCGGTGCTGTTTCGCTGCACCCCAGCAGATCCCAAAGCGTCTGCCACTTGGGCAGGAATGTATCTGTGATCTCCTGTGCGATCTCCTCGATGGATGTACCGTCTCCGGCTGACTCTGCGTAATATTCGCTGCAAAGACTTTCCAGGTCGGAAAAACCTGCATAGGGATACTGCCACGCCGCCGCATAGGTTTCCCGGCAGCCGTCCGGCACAGCCAGCGGCACTGTGTTGACACTGCCGTCTGACTTGGACTGGAACACAAAATCACTGCCCTGTCCGTATCCGATCAGATTCGGCGGTGTTTCTCCGGCAAAGCGAATCTCTTCCAGCGCATCACAGCCGCCGAAAATATTGTAATAGACCTCGTTTGTGGTCTCCGGGAACGTAAAGCTGTGCAAAGCTGTTTCTGCAAATGCACCGTCATGAATGGATTCCACGCAGCTGTTTGCTCCAAAGGTCACCTCAGAAAGCGCTGTACACCCGGCAAACGCATTGGACGGAATGGAACGCAGTGTAGAACCAGTCTCAAAATGCACGGCAGTCAGATTGCTGCAATCCTGAAACGCATTGCTGCCCAGCAGTGAAAAGGCATCTGAAAATGTCAGTTTTCCGCTGATACCCGAATTTTGGAACGCCGCATCGTCCACAAACATGACTGACGCAAAGCTTTCAGGTGCAATGAAAAACGCATTCTGACACCGGGAGAATGCACCCGATGCAATTTCCACGGTGTTCGGTGCTAAGGTATATGTTCCGTTCAAGTTGCCGGAAACGGACAACAGGTAACTCTCTTCCCCGGAACTTCCGTAGACACCGGCAACACCGTCTGCGCCGGTCTCCATTCGGTACCGATAGGTAAATTCCGCAAAGCAGCCGGCGTATCCATAGGAATCATACGGGCGGTAGAAAAAGCTGTTGTTGCCGGGCGCATAGTTTCCCTCCATCACCGCAGATGCCGCATTGCAGGCAACGCAGTAGAGCATCATGCAGTTGTCGAATGCGCCGTCGCCGATGGTCAGTTCATCCTCAGACAAGGACACCACCGATTCCAAAGCACTGCACCCGGAAAAAGCGTTCTGCTGAATTTCTTTGGTCTCCTCCGGCAGTTCTGCGGTCATCAGCCCGGAACAATTCCGGAACGCACGGCTGCCGATGGTTTTGATGGAAACGCCCGGCAGACTCTCCGCACTGAAATGCACAGTATCCGGCGCAGCGGTCAGAAGTGTTGCACCGTCCTGTTCCTGGAAATAGACGTTGCCGTCCGTTTCACAAATGGCATACGCCTCAGCGGCGATGGGAATATCATAGGTATTCCACTGTTCCGTATCAAACTCCATGCTGAACGCCGGAATGTGCAGACCGCCGATATTCTCAGAAAAGCTGTCCGCCTGCGCAGCCGGAGCAGTCTCACCCTGGAAGTAGATCTGCGTGCCGTCCAGCCCGTTGAATGCACCGCTGTCCAGCGTTTGCAGGGATGCAGGCAGAATCAGCGCTTTCAAGTCTCTTCCCTCAAATGCGCCCTTCCGAATCTCGGTCACTCCCTCCGGCACGGCATAAGTACCGGCTACCTGTTCTGTCAGACCGTACAGCACAGTGCCGTTTTCTGTATTTAGCAAAATGGCGTCATCCTGGGTATAGAAATCCGTGGGATTCTTGTCGCTCTGGGGAACGAGCTGGTTTGTGCCAAGACGCATTGCCCACTTTTTCAGATAGTCGAAGTAGGCATCATCCGGCACATAGATTTTTGCATGATCCAGCCGGCGTAGTTCAATTTCCGGCGGCTCTGCGGACTGAAAAGTTAGGCTCTGAATCTGATTTTCTTCCGGAAAAGTCACCTTTTTCACCGTCTCCGGAACGGTGATCTCCGTTTTCGCATACGGCACTGCATACAGTTCCGTGCAGGCTTTGTTGTACAAAACGCCGTCCCGGGACGTGAGCGCCGGATTCTTTTCTGAGACATCGTAGGAATCCTTTACCTTCAGCGTGCTGGTGATTTCCAGAACGGATGCCGGAACGGAAACACGGTCTACGTCTGCCTCCAGGGCAACCTTTTGCAGCCCTGCCGGAATCTCCAGATCACGGCTGGAACCGGTATATCCGGTCAGTGTCTGAATGAAATAGTAGTGGTCATCCTCCGACCACATGGAACTGATCTCCGCCATAAACTCCTTCGGGAGTTCTGCCGTTCCCAAAGGATACAGGATATTCAAGCCTTTTTTCGTTGGGGTATAGCGGTAGTAGACGGGGTCGCCGCCGTTGTTCTCCGACCATCCCAGGAAGATCTGACGGATGGATTCTCCGAGTTTAGGGAACGAATGATCCGAATGATACATTTTCCCGTAGTAATTCAGCAGATCGACAGACTCGTTTTCTGCCGGATACTGGTCACTCTTGGGATTGATGAAATCCGCATGGTTATAATCCGAAAGCACCGTCTTATAGGGATACACTTCAAAGCTGACATCTTTTCTGACCCAGTCACTGTTGGCATTCAGCCGGAATGCAAACGATGCCGTGAAGTCTTTCTCTGCCTTTTTAGGGTAACCGGTAATTTTGAAATTGTCGTTCAGCGAGGTAATGCGGTAATATGTGCCGTTGTACTTCACGTGAACATTGCAGGCACACAACAGTTTCCAGGCGTCCAGTTCTTCCCCGTAATAGATCATATCCGCATCGAACGTCTCATTCAGCGGATTTACCATCAGCTCCGGCACTTTTGCGCTGTCGGCATTTTCCAGTCCCTCTTCCGGCATGGGACGTACCGGAATCAACAGGTTTTCATAAATATCGCTGGGCTGTTCCGGCGTTTTTTCCGTGTAATTGTTGTCATAGGACGGTGCGGCGGGCTGCTCCGGCTGTGTATCTGTTCCAGGCGTGTCCGTCTGACCGCCGCCGTTATTCTGGCTGCCGCCGGAATTGTTTCCGTTTCCGGAAGTTCCGCCTGCGTTGCCCTTTCCGTTCTGATCGCTTTTCCCGGCTGTACCGGAGTTTCCGGATGTTCCGCCGGAAATCACTGTACCGCTGCCGGATGCAGACGGAATGACTGCGACCGGACCGGATGCACTTCCGCTGCGGTCTCCCACCAGGTAGGACGTCACATTCTGTGACGCCTGCTGCGGAGAGACAGCGGCGCCGTCTCCACTGCCGCCGTCGGTATCCTGGGTAATCAGTGCCGGCACATTCAGATTCTGCGGCGTCTGGGATTCAAACAGAATGGCATTGTCACGCTGTTCTGAAGGCGTCTGCGCCTGGTCAGCATTGTCATCCTGTTCCAGCTGGCGGCTGTCCTCTGTGGTATCATCCTGCTTTTCACTGTTCATGTATTCATCGTCTGTTTGATCGTCGTCAAACGTGATCTGATTCCGGTTCCAAGCCGAGTTTCGGGTGTATTTTTCCGGATCAAAGGAATTCCCCGAATACCGCAGATAGGTAGCGATGCCGGAACCCGTAATTGTCAGCGAAACGATCACGGTCAGAATCCGTTTCTGCACTTTTTTCATTTTTTCCACCTCCACAGGCTTTCTGTGCAAAGCCCGAAACACTTACCGCTTTTTCTGCCGGATGATTTCGCCGATCTCGGTCTTCATCTTCTGAAAATCCACCGGCTTTGCAAAATGCCCGTCCATGCCGTAAGAACGGGACAGCCGCTTGTCTTCCACATAGGCATCCGCAGAAAGGGCAAAGATCAGAACCGTTTTTGCATCCGCTCTGTCCAGGCGGCGGATATCGCTTGCCGCCTCTCTGCCGTTTCGCTCCGGCATCTGCACATCCATCAGAATCAAATCGTAGTGATTGACCGGGCTGTTTTCGAACATCTCCACGGCGATCTTTCCGTTTCCGGCAACATCGACGGATGCACCCTCCTCCTCCAGGATGTCCACGGCGATCTCCGCATTGATCTCGTTGTCTTCCGCCAGAAGAATCTGCTTCCCTGCAAAGGTATAGTCCGCACTTTCCTGTACCTCCTCCGGCATCTCTTCCACAGGAATCTGCCGGATCTGCTCCTCTGTTGCCAGCGGCAGGGACAGGAACACGTTAAAGTCCGAGCCGTTTCCGGGCATACTATTAATGACGATCGTTCCGCCCATGATGCGGACGATGTTGTCCGTAATCGCCATGCCCAGACCGCTGCCGCCGTACTTCTTGGTGATATTGCGGCTCTCCTGCTCAAAGGGCAGGAAAATCTTTTCCAGAAACGCCGGCTCAATACCGATACCGGTGTCATGCACTTTAATCAGAAAGTCCATGCGTTCCTTTTCCTGGAGCATTTTCTGAAAGGTCACTGTGATCTCGCCTTTTGCAGTAAACTTGACCGCATTGGAAACCAGATTCGTCAGCACCTGGCAAAGGCGAATATCGTCTGCAATCACATAGTACGTGTCAAAATCCTGGAACGTCACGGAGAACCGGACGTTTTTCGCCTCCACAGTCTCCTGGAACATATTGCGCAGCTTGTTGGCAATACTGCGCAGATCCAGCGGCTTTTCTTCCAGTTCCAGCTTTCCTGCCTCGATGCGGGACAGATCCAGGATATCGTTGATGATCGACAGCAGATACTGAGACAAGTTTTCCGCCTCGCCCAGATATTCCAGCGCTTTCGGATTCTGGCTGCACTGTTTCTTCGTCAGAGAAAGCATTCCGATGATGCCGTTCATGGGTGTCCGAATCTCGTGGGACATCCGGGAGAGAAACTGCGACTTCGTAAAGCTCTCCTTCTCGATTTTCCGCATCTGCTCTTCCAAGGCAAAGCAGGCGTTTTTATAGGTTGTGATCTCATGGAACAAAAACAGGTCACGCCGGGCAGCCTTGTCCCGTATCACATTCAGACAAAACCAGCGTTCCTGCCCCGGCAGCTGAAAGTCATAGGAAAATGCCGCCGTGCCGTCCCACTTCCGGTACTGCTGAAACAGTTTCTGGTTTACGTCCAGCTGATTCAGCAGGGAAACATCTGCACACAGCGCCGCATAGGATGTGCCGAACAGCGTCTCGAAATTATCGGACGCACCCACCGGCAGCTGGTCGTCTGTCCGCAGTATCAAGACAGCCTCCTGCACATCGTGAAACGAAAACTGCGTCATGGGGAGTTCCGATTTTTTCTCTTTGCCGCATCCGCTTTTTCGCCGAAAGCCGCTGCAAACCAGCACCACTGCAAACAGGAGTTCTGCCAGCAGAATCAGAATGAGCCAGAAATGTTCCCCGATGGTTGTTAAAATATCCCGAATCATACCGCACCCATACCTCCATGACTTCCCGGCACCTGTCTGCCTTTTTCGCAGTCGTTTTGACAAAATAACATTTTTCTCTACTTTTATTATACTATTTTTTATCTGAAAGCGAAATGATTATAAAGTTTCAAAAAAATTAATTTTCTACTTTTTTCCTTTTTTATTTCTGACAGAGAAAGCACCTGCCCGATGTTTCCATCAAACAGGTGCTTTTCCATATGGTTTCGTCAATTTTGCAAATGTAAAATGTTACGTTTCGGATGTCCGGACAAACTCCGCCGCCTGGCGAATCGCCATGGAATTCGACGGTCTCCCGTAGACTTCCGGGAAATAGTGGTTCATCTTGTTTTTGGTGTAGGCGCTCTCGATGGCATAGCGGATCAGATGCTCCACGCTTTCTGCGTTGCACCCATGCCGCAGTCCGACCAGCTCATAGAGTTTCATCATAGAAACGATGGGATTCTGCACTGCAATCTCGATCGCCTCTTTCAAATAAGTGCATCCTTTCAGATGCTTTTCGATGCCAAAATGATTCTCTACAAGGTCTGCAATCAGTTGTTCGCAGTCTGATCTATGCTCCACAAAAAACTCCTTTCACAAAGCCACAGGTTCCATATGTTCTATCGCAGCACGATTCCGTGCATAAAATTCAGGCGGCACACTTTCGTATGCCGTATTTGGGAAGATTTGGGTGAAAATGTTTCAACATTGCCGCACCCAGAGCGAATATTCGCCCGGTGCAGTGCTGTTTGTTACTTTTTCAGATTCTGCAGTGCTTTCGGTTCTTTCGGCTGATGGAAACTAACACAAGAAGTAGCACCAGCTGCCTTTACTGCTGCAAACTTGCTGACAGATGCCAGCTTGTCCAGCATAGACTTCTGAACTTTTTTCATGACTCGTTTTCCTCCTCTCGGCTTGGATTTGCTATGACTGCCATTAACGCTATGACAAACAGCGTAAGGGCAATTGTTGCCGATATCAATACCCATTTCTGATAGGCAAAGCAGCTGATCCCGGAAAAGATCACAGCTACAATCATACTGATTCTGTGATTGCGGACTTTCTGTTCTTCCGACAGCGGCTTATTTTCATTTTCCACCGGAGTTTTGAACCATATTGCTACAAGGGAAAAAAGCAACAACATCACATGAAAACTAATGGGATAAGTTCCATATGCTACAATTTTTGCCATACCGAAAATAAACGTCGTCGATGCAGCAAAAATCAAGTTGCACTTCAAATATGTATTCGCATGATAGCCGCCGGTAAACTGACGCAGTGCAACAAATGCAAAATAATACACCAGCGAAACCAGAAACATTCGAAAAACAGCGCCGATTGCAATGGTGATAAAGAAACCGATCAGTGTGGAAAAAATGATTTCAAACCCATACTGATAGACCTCTGCCATTTCCTGCTCAACGATTTCCTTTTTGCATAAAAAAAGCGACATTCTTTTACTAAGTTCAGCGATCATTTCGCTCACCATCCATGTAAAAAGAATATCGCATTTTATATGGGAAGTCAATTATTTTGCCCCCACCGTCTCTTCTTTCGTCCCCAAGTTCCCGAATTCATCATTTGCTAATAAGACGCTTACAACAAACATTCCGTTTTTCTCGTAGATATCCAGCCCTCCGAGATGCCTTTCGGCAATTTCAGCGACAGAACGCAGTCCCCAGCCGTGCAGTGCCTTGTTTTCTTTGTCCGATTTCAATTCCCTGTTCTTTTGCAAAACGGATTCCCGAATCGTATTCTTCACCACAATGCGGTAATATCCATGTGTTTTCTTTATCAGCATCATGATCTGTGTGGGAGATTCCTCTTTGGCACACGCCTCAATTGCATTGTCCAGCAAATTGGAAAGCAAAATGCTCAGGTCATATTCCAGGTACTCCGGTATCGTGATCAGAATCTTACAGGTAGTTTCAATTCCTTTCTTTTCCGCCGCCGTAAACTTTTCATTTATCACAGCGTTCAAAACGGAATTGGAACAGTGAATATGACTGGAAAGGATATCGCTCTGACTGCCGATGATCTTTCCCAGATATGATTTCGCCTCATCAAAGTTATTTTCTTCGATCAGCGTCCGCAGACAGTTCAGCTGGTTTTTATAATCGTGGCGCAGCATGGATATTTTCTGATACTGGGATTCGATCTGCTGGATCTCATTTTGCCGATACCTCAATTGTGTTTGCAACTGCTGTTGTTCCAGTTCTTTTTGATTGGCACGGTTCATTTTTCCCATGAATACAAAAATGATAATATCCAATATAGAAAGAAGAAAAGAAACCGCTATGTAGATATACTCTTCAAAAGGATAACCCAAAATCAAAGTGTGAATACAAAATGCAATTGTCATTGTAAGTATAAACGCTGAGATAATGACAATCCATTCGTTTATCTTAAATCGATATTTCTCTTTTTTTCGAACAATTAAAATCACTTGAGTCAGAACAAAATACAAGAGCTTAGTAACAAATATTCCAATCACACGATTCAAATGCTGACTTGATATATTGGCAATCGCCGCTGGTGCAGACTCTGAAAGCGAACTGAGAACTGTTAAAACCGGAAGGTTGATAAAATAGAACAACATATAAGAAATTGCGGCTACCACCATTTTTTCGAAGAAGTTTCCCCGCAGCAATATGGCAGCATAAATAAAATTGGTAAGCACAAATCCGGCGACCAGAATTATCTCATTCTGAATCAGAAAACTCCCCAAGGCATCAATGCAGACGAGTATCCCCACCAGGATGCCCCATTTCAGCAGACGTTTTTCCGGAGAACGAAAGCCGAAATACCGGATCATAAGCCGTGCCACCATAAAGCATTCCGCCAGAATTGCGATCCATTCTATCACTGTCCAGATCATGTATCATCTTCTCCTCTCATAAAATACTGATACCGTTTCCGGACTGCCGCACTTCTCCTGTGGCTCAGCGGCAGTTTTTTCAAGCGGTGCGGCGTAAGTTCTACTGTGTCATTCCCGATGTGGTAGACATAGCGGTAATTCAGCAGATACGACTTGTGGATGCGCAGGAAACCAGAGCGGCTGAACTGCTCTTCCAGCTTTTCCAATGTGTACTCTCTGGCGCTGAGTTCTGCGGTCTCCTCCAGCGTCACCAGATAGATGTGATGGCGGATGGAAAAGAAATACACGACCTCCACCAGCTTTTTGGTGACGATGCGCTTGTCGTCCAGCACAAGTCTGGCGGTCTGTCCGCTTTTGGCGTAGTTTTCACAGTACGCCTTTACCGCATCCGGCAGTTCCTCGGCGAGCCATTCCTTCCGGAGAAACCGAAACGGCTGAAACTGAAACGACTCAAAGACAAAGTCGCTGTGACTGGAAACGAAAATCAAAGCTGCCGCAGAATTCATGGCTCTGATCTCTGCGGCAAGTTCCATGCCGGACATCTCCGGCATATCAATATCCAGAAACAGCAGCTGGAATTCTTCCTTGCGGTGCGCCCGGATCAGCTCCGGCGCACTGGTGTAGACAAAGCATTGAAACTCCATGCCCTGTTTTTCGAACAGCGCCTCCACCATGTCACGCAGACAGCGCACAAAAATAACTTCATCATCACAAACTGCTATCCGTATCATACACATTCGCCTCCCGGTATCATCATACCACAAATTTTGCCAAAAAGCAAGAAAAAACCTGCCGCCTTGCCAAGCCGCCGGAATCATGGTATAATAGGTTGCAGACAACGACACTGAACAGGAGGGTGTTTCCATGACATACCGCATTTTTCTGGTGGAGGATGACCGCAGCATTGCAGAGGGACTTCAGCACCAGCTGGAACAATGGAACTTTGAGGTTCGTGTGGTGCAGAATTTTCGTGGCGTTCTGGGCGAATTCACCGCATTCGATCCCCATCTGGTTCTGATGGACATTATGCTGCCCTGCTACGACGGCTACCACTGGTGCCGGGAGATACGCCGTGTCTCCGAAGTTCCCATCATCTTTCTCTCTTCCGCATCGGACAACATGAACCTCATCATGGCAATGAACATGGGCGGTGACGATTTCATCCCTAAGCCCTTTGACTGGAATGTCCTGCTGGCGAAGATCCAGGCGCTGCTGCGGCGCACCTATGACTTCGGCGGACAGGTCTCTCTCCTGGAACACCGGGATGCCATTCTGAACACCGCCGATGCCGTCCTCACCTATCACGGCGAGCGCATCGATCTGACCAAAAACGAATACCGGATTCTCCAGGCGCTCATGGAGCAGAAGGGCAAGGTCGTCAGCCGGGAGACGCTGATGGAACGGCTCTGGGCAACGGACAGCTTTGTAGACGAAAACACCCTCACCGTCAACGTGAACCGCCTGCGGAAAAAACTGGACAAGGCAGGGCTGCACGACTTTATCCGCACCAAAGTCGGCATGGGATACCTGGTAGAATAGGAGCTGTGACCCATGAAAATATTCCGGAGTTTTTTCAAGCTGCATCAGAGCGGCATTCTTGCATTTGTGCTGTGCAGCATTGTGTTTGTTTTGATTTTCTCCCTGTATGACCTGCCGGTCGGCGCCGTGCTGTACAGCGCCGTGCTTTCCGCCGTCATCTGTCTAGCGCTGTTTCTGGCAAGCTTTATCCGCTATTGCAAGCGATGCCGTATGCTCCAGAAAATGCAGCAGGAGATCACTGTGACCATACAGCATCTCCCCCAGCCCCAGGACTGCAAAGAACAGGCATACCAGGAACTTCTGAAACGCCTTTTTCAGAAACAGCAGGAACAGGCGCAGGCGTGGCAGGTGCGGTGCAGCGATATGATGGAGTACTACACTGCCTGGACACATCAGATGAAAACGCCTATCGCAGCCATGCAGCTGCACTTACAGGCGGAGCATTCACCGGAAAACCGTGCCTTGCTGGATGACTTGCAGCGCATCGAACAGTATGTGGAAATGGTGCTGTGCTATCTCCGTCTGGATTCCGACTTCACGGACTATCTCTTCGCCAAATACGACCTGGACAATATTGTCCGGCAGGCGGTGCGCCGTTTTTCCTCCCAGTTCATCCACCGGAAGATTCGTCTGGAATACGAGCCGCTGAACTGCGAGGTGCTGACAGACGAAAAATGGCTGCTGTTTGTACTGGAACAGGTGTTGTCCAATGCGCTGAAATACACACCCTCCGGCGGCACGATCTCCATTTTCCTGGAATCGCCGAAAACGCTCTGCATCCGGGACACCGGCATCGGCATTGCCGCAGAAGATCTGCCACGCATTTTTGAAAAGGGCTTTACCGGATGCAACGGCAGAACGGACAAAAAAGCCAGCGGCATCGGACTGTATCTGTGCAGGCGTATCTGCAGAAATCTGAACCACACGATCACAGCGCAGTCCCAGACCGACCAGGGGACAACCATCCGCATCGGAATGTTCCGGGAATCACGCATGATCGAATAAAGGCAGCACCGAAACACAGCAGTGTGACAAAAATGTAAGACTTCAGCGGGAAATGTAAGCCAAATCCATGGCGGCGCATTTCCCGCTTGTGGTATAATATCATTGTCAACAAAATATTGAAGGAGGTCATTGCAATGGCAATGCTGGAAGTATCACATCTGAAAAAGGTTTATACCACACGTTTCGGCGGAAACCAGGTCGAGGCACTGCGGAATGTTTCCTTTACGGTGGAACAGGGCGAATATACGGCGATCATGGGAGAATCCGGTTCGGGAAAGACCACCCTGCTGAACATCCTGGCGGCTCTGGATAAGCCGACCGGCGGCACAGTCCTGCTGGACGGAAAGGATTTGACGCAGATCAAGGAGTCACAGATCGCCGCATTTCGCCGGGACAACCTGGGCTTTGTGTTCCAGGACTTCAACCTGCTGGACACCTTTTCCCTGGAGGACAACATCTATCTGCCGCTGGTGCTGACCGGAACGCCTTATGCGGAGATGCAGCGCCGGCTCGCACCCATTGCGCAGCAGCTGGGCATTACAGAACTGCTGCAAAAATTTCCCTATGAGGTATCCGGCGGTCAGAAACAGCGTGCCGCCGTGGCACGGGCGCTTATCACCAACCCACGTCTGATCCTGGCAGACGAACCGACCGGCGCATTGGATTCCCGTTCCACAGACGAACTGCTGTCCCTGTTTTCTGCCATTCACCAATCCGGGCAGACCATCGTCATGGTGACCCACTCCACCAAGGCGGCATCCAGCGCCGGACGTGTCATGTTCATCAAGGACGGCGAGGTGTTCCACCAGCTGTACCGGGGCAACGATACCAACCAGCAGTTCTACCAGCGGATTTCCGACACCCTTACCCTGCTGACGACCGGAGGTGAGGTTCGATGAAAATGAATCTGTATCCGAAACTGGCATGGCACGGCATCAGCAAAAACAAGAAAACCTATGTGCCGTTCCTGTTGACCAGCATCGGTCTGGTCATGATGTTTTACATCGTGTCCTATCTCACCTACAACAAATCCGTCAAGCAGATGCGTGGCGGCGACGATATGCAGATGATCTTGTCATGGGGCGTGCCTGTGGTGGCATTTTTCGTGGTGATCTTTCTGTTTTACATGAATTCCTTTCTGATGCGCCGCAGGAAAACCGAGTTCGGACTTTACAACATCCTTGGCATGGGAAAAAGCAACATCGCCCGTATTCTTCTGTGGCAGAATTTCATGCTGCTCGTTGTCTCCGCAGCAGGCGGTTTGGGCATGGGTATCCTGCTTTCTAAGCTGGCAGAACTCTGTGCGGCAAAAATGCTGTCCAATCAGGCTTCTCTGGCATTTGTCATTGAACCTTCTGCGGTGCGAAATACCCTGTTTCTGACGGTCCTGTCTTTTGTGCTGATCCTGCTGTATTCGCTGGGACAGATTCACGTGGCAAAGCCGATAGAACTGCTCCACGGGGAAAAGACCGGCGAAAAGCCGCCGAAGGCACGCTGGATACTGGCACTGATCGGCGTGGTACTTCTGGGTACCGCATATTACCTGGCAGTGACCACCAGAGAACCGGTACAGGCGCTGCTGGTGCTGTTCGTGGCGATCGTCCTAGTCATCGTCGGTTCCTATCTGCTGTTCATCTGCGGCTCTGTGGCGCTGTGCAAGATGCTCCAGAAAAACAAAAAGTATTACTATAAGCTGAACCATTTCATTTCCGTTTCCTCCATGTCCTACCGCATGAAACGCAACGGCGCAAGCCTGGCATCCATCTGCATCCTCTCCACCGGCGTACTGGTGATGATCTCCTCTTCCCTCTGCCTGCGCATCGGCGAGGACGAAAGCCTGCACGCCCGTTATCCCAGAGATATCGAAGTCAGCATTCTCACCAAAGACTATGACCAGAGCATTGCGGCTGCATCTTACATCGAACAGCAGGTGGATGCGGTATTGCAGGCATCACACCAGACCAGAAAAAACGAACTCGCCTACAACAATTTGAATTTTGCGGCGTTAAGGCAGGGCGGCGACATTTCGGTAAAACAGTACACAGAAGTCAGCGGCACTCAGTATGCGGAGAGCATCGACAAACTGGTCATGCTGAACATCGTGACACTGGACACCTACGAAAAAATAACCGGCACAACAGAAACACTGGGCGAAAACGAAGTGCTGCTCCATATGTTCCGCGGAAAATACAGCGATGATTCCCTGAATATCGACGGCCAGTTTCAGTTCCATGTGCAGAAGCAGGTAGATGCCTATATAGAAAGCGGCGACAATACTGCTGCGACCTATCCGACCATGTACCTGGTCGTTCCAGACGGCGACACCATGAATCGTCTCTACGAGTATCAGTATTCTGTCTACGGCGAAAAAGCAGCATCCAGCCTTCAAACCTGTATGGGATTCGATCTGAGCTGCAATGCTGATGCGCAGATACAGCTGACGGAAAAGCTGATAGAGCAGTTTGCAAGTGGTGCGGAAACACATCTCGATTATTTTTATGAGGTCAAGGGTCTGGAGATGCAGCGGTACAGCTTTTACTCTTTGTTCGGCGGACTGCTGTTTCTGGGAATCCTGCTGAGCGTGGTATTCCTGTTCGGCACGGTGCTGATTATGTACTACAAGCAGATCTCCGAGGGCTATGAAGATGCGGCACGGTTCGAGATCCTGCAAAAAGTGGGCATGACTCGAAAAGAGATCAAAAAGAGCATCAATTCTCAGATACTGACCGTCTTTGCGGCGCCGCTGCTGGCATCCGGCGTACATCTTTGCTTTGCATTTCCGCTGATCCAAAAGCTGCTGCTCATGTTCGGCTTATCCAATACACCGCTGCTGGTGGGCGTGACTGTGGGCAGCTATCTGATCTTTGGCGTGCTGTATGCCGTGATGTACAAGGCGACCTCCCGCAGCTATTACCAGCTGGTGAAATAATGCGGCAGCGAATCGTGCTTGCTCTGGGACTGACCCTGCTGGCAATCGTTGCTGTACCGCTGGCAGTGTTCCTGGGCATTGCCGGACTGATCTGGAAAATCATGAACTGGCTGCTGGAAAGGAGCGATGTCCAATGAAATGCAGCAAAATCGCAGCGCTGCTGCTCTTGCCGGTCCTGCTGTGTACCGCCGGATGCAGTGTGAAAAGCGGCATCCGCAGCGGCTATGAAAAGGTGATCTCCGCCATGGGGACGCTGACACCCACACCGAATGCTGCGCTGATCGGCGTGCGCACGCCCGGCAGAGACGACTGCACCGGCGCATATGCCGCCTCCTGTGAAAAGGCACGGGGCAAGGATGTGGTCTTTGGCGGATGCGGTTTGCAGACACGCCGGCTGGAGATCACGGGTTCTGTCTCCTGTCAAGCCGGATTTGTACAAATTCTGCTGAAAAACGGCAGCAAGGAGATCCGGCTGACGCCCAACAGCAGCGGCAGTATTGCAGAAAGCATCTGCGGCGCCGGCGGCGACTGGTATCTGTCTGTGGAATATGCAGACTTTTCCGGCAGCGTGACACTTTGCAGCAGAGACTCAACACAATAAACCATACAAAAAGCGTACCAATGTATATGGTACGCTTTTTTCGATACTGTACTTTTTATTCTGCACTTTTCATCTTCCGGCGGTACTCCGTGGGTGAACATCCGGCGACTTTGCGGAACTGCCGGTTGAAGTTGGAGATATTCCGGAATCCGCAGTCGAAAGCAATTTCCAGGACGCTCTCTTTTGTGCTGGTCAGACGCTTGCACGCCTGGTTGATGCGGAAGTGGGAAATGTATTCTATGGCGCTGAATCCCACATATTTCTGAAACTGGTTCATAAAGTAGCTTTCGCTCAGATGCACCACCGCCGCAAGCTGGCGTATCGTGATGTTCTCCCGGAAATGGATGCTGATATATTCCAGCGCCGGTCGTATCACTTCGCTTGGCTCATGAAAATCCGCATCCACTTCCGACTCCGTTTCCAGCAGCCAGAAGAACCGGAGCAATTCGCTGCGCATCAGCATATCCAGCTGTGGCGCATCCCCTTTGGCGCAGGCAAAGATGTTCTCCATCATCATTTCCAGTTCGTGATAGTAGTGATGCGCTGCGGTAATGTGCATGGGAATCCGCATACTGCCGTTCATCAGCGGCTTAATGCACTCGTTGATATAGCGGTCCGTTTCCGAGCGCCCGAAGATCTCGTGGCTGAACACCAGCGTGTCATAGACCTGGTGTGCATCGGGACAGGGATAGACCGAGTGCATCACATTTGGCTGTATGACAATGATATCCCCTGCCGAAGAGACAAACTTTTCGTCTCCGCAGTTGAATTCGGCAAATCCCTCCCGGACGAAGTTGATCTCGAATTCGCTGTGCCAGTGCATGGGCGCATAGGCAAATTCGTCCGGGATCAGACACTGATAATAGCTGAACGGCTTGACCTTTGAGCTATGCACCCGATTTTCTCTGTAATTCATATCGTCTCCTCCAATAAAATAGGATCGTATCAGAATATCGTAGAATAACAATAGATTTTTGTGCTTTTTTATTGTATTATATCATATAGAAAGAAAAAACGCAATGACCTTTTGAAAGGAAGTGCTGTTATGATTCAAAAATATGTATACGGACACCCATTCCCCACCGACGCTGTGGTAAAGGAGATCGAGACCGCCAAAGAACCCCTGCCGTTTTTCGAAACGGACAACCAGGGCAGTTTTACCTATACGCTTGCGGAAGACGACATTGTATACGGTCTGGGCGAACAGATCCGGGGCATCAACAAGCGTGGCTGGCAGTATGTCAGCTGGAACTATGACAACCCCAACCACCACGAGGACACCCGTTCGCTCTACGGCTCGCACAATTTTATCATTGTCTGCGGCAAGGTCACTTTCGGTGCATTTTTCGATTATCCCGGAAAGATGGAGTTCGACATCGGCTATACCCGGAGAGACACCATGCAGATCAAGGCGGCGAAAAATGACCTCACCGTCTATATCATCACCGGTGAAAACGAAAAGGATATCGTCAAGCAGTTCCGTGGGATCATCGGCAGAAGTTATATTCCGCCGCTCTGGGCATTCGGCTACGGACAGAGCCGCTGGGGTTATAAAAATGAGGCAGATATCCGGGAAGTCGCTGCAAAGTACAAGGCTGCCGGCATTCCCCTGGACAGCATCTATCTGGACATCGACTACATGGAGCGCTACAAGGACTTCACCGTGGATGAAGAGCGTTTCCCGGATCTGAAGGGACTGGCTGCCGATATGCAGGCAGAGGGCATCCATCTGGTTCCCATCATTGATGCCGGTGTCAAGATCGAGGACGGCTACAGCGTTTATGAAGAGGGCGTGGAGAAAAATTACTTCTGCAAAAATGCAGAAGGCGGCGATTTTGTGGGCGCAGTATGGCCGGGTCGGGTACACTTCCCGGATTTCCTCCAGCCGGAGGCAAGAGACTGGTTCGGCAAAAAATATGCCGTTCTGACAGAACAGGGCATTGACGGTTTCTGGAACGACATGAACGAACCGGCAATTTTCTACACCGAAGACCGTCTGGCAGACACTTGTGCCGAGATCGAAAAGCTGACTGCCGGAAACATGGGCATTGACGAATACTTTGCCTTCACCGGAATGGTAGCCGGACTGAACGGCAACATTGGCGACTATGACAAGTTCTATCATAACGTCAACGGTCAGATGGTCAAGCACAGCGAGGTACACAACCTGTACGGCATGAACATGACACGCTCTGCAAATGAGGCACTGCGTGAGATCTGTCCGGACAAGCGTACCCTGTTCTTCTCCCGTTCTTCCTATGTGGGTGCGCACCGCTACGGCGGCATCTGGCAGGGCGACAACAAGTCCTGGTGGTCGCACATTCTCCAGTCCATGCAGCAGCTGCCGGCGCTGAACATGGCAGGCTTCCTCTTCACCGGCAGCGATACCGGCGGATTCGGCTGTGACACCACAGAAGATCTGATGCTCCGCTGGCTGCAGTACTCCCTGTTTACGCCCCTGTTCCGCAACCACTCGGCTGACGGCACACGAGAACAGGAACTCTATCGTTTCAGCAACGCAGACGCTGCCGGAAACATGATCCGCATCCGCTACAGCCTGGTTCCGTATCTCTACAGCGAATTCTTAAAGGCTGCCCTGCAGGATGAGATGATGTTCCGTCCGCTCGCCTTCGACTTTGCAGACGATGCGGATGCCAAGCAGGTGGACGATCAGCTCCTTCTGGGCAATGAGCTGATGATCGCACCCATCTACAAGCAGAATGCAAAGGGCAGATATGTTTACCTGCCGGAAGAGATGATGCTGGTCAGAATGCGTTCCGACGAAGATTACGAGACAGAGATCCTGCCGAAGGGTCACCACTATGTTCCGGCAGAGCTGAACGAACTGGTATTCTTTATCCGGAATCAAAAGGCGATTCCTTTTGCAAAGGCGGCAAAGAACACCGCAGAAACCGACTGGAACACAGTCCGTCTCCTGGGCTATTCCGGATGCAGCTATGAGATGTACGCAGACAACGGCACTTCCCCGAATCCGGAGGACAGTCTGACCGTTTCTGTCATAGAAAAGTAAAAGTCCAAAAGGCATACGACACAAAAGGCAGCTGGGAAAAAATCCCGGCTGCCTTTTGCGTTTTGGTGAAAACGACGATCAGATAAGGATGCCCTCAAAGTGATCCATTTCGTGCTGAATGATCTGCGCCTCAAAATCCCGGAATGTCTGCTTTTTCCGTTTGAACTTTCGATCCAGATATTCTACCACGATCACACTGTACCGTTTGACCGGACGCTGTCCCGTCAGCGACAGACAGCTTTCTTCGGTCTCGTAGCACTGTTTGGAATGATCGACGATCTTCGGATTTATCATGACGAGATAGTCTTTCCCGATCTGTGCCGCCAGAATGGTCTTCCGCTCCCCGATCATATTCGCCGCCATCCCTACACAGCGGTCGGCGTTCGCACAAATGGTATCCAACAGGTCCTGTACCACGGGCAGATCCTGTCTGGTTGCCAGCTCGGATTTCTGGCTGAGGAAAAATGTGTCTTTTACAATTTCACGAATCATCTTGGCATCTCCTACTGGTTGATTTTATCTCTATTATACCACACCTTTTGCAAATACGCAAACAAAATGCTGCTGCACCCATACAACAGGTACAGCAGCATTTTTCCGATTTGAACGGATTCCGTTTTGCCTTATTTTCGCAGATCCACATTCCGCACAGCGTCCCGTACTTTCAGCACGAACGCCGGAGAAACGGAAAGTTCGTCAATGCCCATTCGCAGGAATGTTTCCGTCAGCGTGGTATCCGCCGCCAGTTCGCCGCAGATACCGATCCACGCACCGTTGGCGTGGGCATTCTTGGCACTCATTTCGATGAGCCGCAGAATCGCCTCGTGGTGGGTGTCGATAAACGGTTCGATGTCTGGATTCTGCCGGTCGCAGGCAAGGGTGTACTGGGTCAGATCGTTTGTGCCAACACTGAAAAAGTCCACCATGGGTGCCAGACGGTCGCTGATAATGGCAGCTGCCGGCGTTTCGATCATGATGCCCAGTTCCATGGTGTCGGAATAGGTCACACCCTGCTCCCGCAGTTCCGCCTTGACCTCCTCACAGATGGCAAGAATCTTTTCCAGTTCGGATACGCTGGTAATCATGGGGAACATGACGCCCAGGTTGCCGTAGATAGATGCCCGGTACAGCGCCCGGAGCTGCGTCTTGAAGATCTCCGGTCTGGTCAGACAAATGCGAATGGCACGGTAGCCCATTGCCGGATTGTCCTCTTTTTTCAAGTGGAAGTAATCCACCTGCTTGTCTGCACCGATGTCCAGCGTGCGGATGATGACTTTCTTCCCTGCCATACTCTCCAGCACACGCTTATACGCCAGGAACTGCTGTTCCTCATTGGGATAGTCCGTATTTTCCAGATACAGGAATTCACTCCGGAACAGTCCGATACCACCGGCGTCGTTAAGCAGCACTGCACCGATGTTGTCCACACTGCCGATATTGGCATAGATGTTGACCTTGGTGCCGTCCTTGGTGATGTTTTCCTTGCCTTTCAGTTCCAGCAGCAGTCGCTTTTTCTCCTCGTCTGCACGCTGCTTTTCCAGCAGACGCTGGCGAGTCTCCTCGTCCGGTTCCACGAAAATTTCACCGGTAAAGCCGTCTACAATTGCCTCGGTGCCGTCCTGCACCTCTTTCAGAAAATCGCTGCCCACACCGATGACTGCCGGAATGTTCATGTTCCGGGCAAGAATCGCCGTATGGGAGTTGGACGAGCCGTGTGCCGTCACAAACGCCAGCACCTTGTCCTTATCCAGAGAAACCGTTTCGCTGGGTGCAAGGTCGTCGGCACAGATAATGCGCTTTTCGTCGGAATCCTCCTGCACGGCAACATTCCCCGTCAGATTGGCAATGATGCGGTCGGAGATGTCCCGCACGTCAGCCGCACGTGCCTGCATATAGGCATCGTCCATGGCGGAAAACATCTCGGCGAAGTTGTCCGCCGTAATGGAAACCGCATACTCGGCGTTGACCTTCTGGGTGTCGATGATGTTTTGGATGCTCTCGTTGTAGTCGTCGTCCTCCAACATCATCATGTGAATTTCAAAGATCTGGGCGTTGGTTTCGCCCACCTCTTTCAGCGCCTTTTCATAGATCGCCTGGAGTTGTTCCGATGCCGCAGCCTTTGCCGCCTCTACTCTGGCTTTTTCCGCCTCGGTATCTGTGACAGAGGTGCGCTGGATCACCGTATCCTGCTTTTTGAACAGCGAAATTTTTCCCATTGCAACAGCGCCGTACACGCCTTTTCCGGTAAATTGTTTCATGATTCCGATTCCTCCTTACGCCTCTGCCGTACCGAACTTTTTCCGGTAGTTTTCCATTGCCTTTTCCATGACTGCCACTGCCGCCAGCGGCCCGCCGATGTCCTTGACTTCGGTCTGCTTGCCCCGTTCCAGCTGCTTATACACCGAGAAAAAGTGCATCAGCTCCTCGAAGATATGCTTGGGCAGCTCACTGACATCGGTATAACTCATATAGGTGGGATCGCCGTAGGGAATGGCAATGATCTTCTCGTCGCCCATACCGCCGTCCTCCATGGTCATGACACCGATGGGATAGCTGCGCACCAATGTCATAGGCAGGATCGGTTCGGAGCAGAGCAGCAGCACGTCCAGCGGGTCATGGTCGTCTGCATAGGTTCTGGGGATAAAACCGTAGTTCATGGGGTAGTGTGTTGCCGTGAACAGCACTCTGTCCAGGGACAGCATACCGGTTTTCTTGTCCAGTTCATACTTCATATTGCTGCCCATGGAGATTTCCACAACAGCCATAAAATCTGTGGGATAAATGCGTTCTTCGTCAATGTCATGCCAGATATTCATGGATTTTCCCTCCTATATGAATGCTTTTTCGAGAATCAGAGGTTCTGCTGGAAGAATGCCTGCATCTCTGCGAAAGCGGTCTCCTCGTCTGCGCCGTCAACAGAAACGGTCACGGTGTCGCCGCACTTCACGCCCATGCCCATGACCGCCATCAGCTTGGTCAGGTTCACAGACTTGCCGCCTTTTTCCATGGTAATGGTGCTCTGGAATTCCTTTGCCTTTTTCGCCAGCAGTCCTGCCGGTCTTGCGTGGATACCTACTTCGTCCTGAATGGTGTAAGTGAATGTTTTCATGCGTAATTCCTCCTAAATAAATTTTATTTTAACATCTGCAAAAGCAGTGTTGGTTTACTTTGTGATTTGAATTGCCGCTGTTCCGGCAGAAACCGTTCCCTGTGCGACTGGTGTGATTGCCGCATAATCATCTGCATTGCACACCAGCAGCGGCGTAGTCAGCTTATAGCCTGCGGCGGTGATTGCCTCCATGTCAAAGCTTACCAGCAAGTCGCCCTTTTTGACCTGCTGTCCGTCTGTGGCGTGCGCCTCGAAATACTTGCCCTCCAGCTTGACGGTATCAATGCCAATGTGCATCAGCAGTTCTGCGCCGTCCGCTGAGGTCATGTTTACAGCGTGCTTGGTCTCAAAGACGGTCTCGATCGTGCCGTCACAAGGTGCATACAGCTTGCCCTCCGACGGACGGACTGCAACGCCGTCGCCCAGAATCTTCTGGGAGAACACCTCGTCCTCCACTTCTTCCAGCGGAACTGCCGTGCCGTTCATGTGTGCGAAAAGTGTAATCGTCTCTGCGGCACTGCCCTGTTCCGGCGCAGTGTTCTTCTGTACCGGTTCCGGCTGTTTTTCCTCTGCCGGCGTTTCTTCTGCCGTCTCCTGGAAAAGGCTGTCCAGATCATCCGATTCCGGCGTATCCAGGAAGTTTTCCAGATTGGATTTGATAACGGATACCTTTGGCCCGTAGATGACCTGTACGCCGTTGCCCTTGTGAATCACACCGGATGCGCCGCTGGCTTTCAGCATGGCATCATCGACCAGTGCGGCATCTTCTACGGTCACACGCAGACGAGTTGCACAGCAGTCCAGATCGGACAGGTTCGCCTTGCCGCCCAGACCTTTCAGCACCATGGCGCTGACCATATCCACTGCGGCTGCGGCGGCAGACTTTTTCTCTGCCTTTGCTGCATTCACATCACTTCTGCGGTAGAGTTTCGGCTCTACATCATCCGGTTCTCTGCCCGGTGTTTTCAGATTTAGTTTGGTAATCATAAAGTAGAATACGAAATAGTAGACCACGGCGTAGATCAGTCCCACAACCACGATCCAGATCCAATGGGTTTTCGCATTGCCCTGGAGAATGCCGAACAGTGTCAGGTCAATGGCACCGCCGGAGAATGTCATACCGACACCCACATTCAGAATGTGCATCAGCATATAGGACAGACCAGCCAGCACGCAGTGTACGGCATACATCAGCGGAGCCACAAACAGGAAGGTGAATTCCAGCGGCTCGGTGATGCCGGTAATCATAGAAGTCAGTGCTGCGGAGAGCAGCAGGCTTCCAACCACCTTTTTCTTTTCCGGACGAGCCGCACGGTACATAGCAAATGCCGCAGCCGGCAGACCGAAGATCATGAACGGGAACTTACCGGACATAAAGCGTGTTGCGGAAACGGAAAATTCTGTGGTAGACTTGGATGCCAGTTCTGCGAAGAAGATGTTCTGCGCACCGGAAACCATGTTGCCGTCGATCATCATGGAACCTCCCAGTTCCGTCTGCCAGAACGGCATATAGAACACGTGATGCAGTCCGAACGGGATCAGCGCACGTTCCAGAATACCATAGATCCATGTACCGGCGTAACCGGAGTGAAGAACCAGTGTCCCCAGATGCGAGATGCCGGACTGTACAATCGGCCAGAGATAGAACATGACAACGCCCACGATCAGATAAACCACGGTAGAAATGATCGGGACAAAGCGTGTGCCGCCGAAGAAGGACAGCACCTGGGGCAGTTCAATTTTGTAGAACCGGTTGTGCAGTGCAGCAACGCCCAGTCCCACCAGGATACCGCCGAACACACCCATTTGCAGTGTGGTGATGCCCAGCACGGAAGTGGTGAAATTCGCTGCCATTGCCTCAACGCCGCCTTTGGCGGAGATCAGCGCACTGATGGCAGTGTTCATGACCAGGTAAGCAATTGCGCCGGAAAGCGCTGCAACTTCTTTTTCCTTTTTCGCCATGCCGATGGAAACGCCCATGGCAAACAACAGCGCCAGGTTATCGAACACGGCACTGCCTGCCTTGCTCATGATATCCAGAATGGTGTAGAGCAGTCCGCCCTCGTAAATGATATTGCCCAAATGATAGGTCTCAATGGTCGTGGCGTTGGTAAAGGAACTTCCCAGACCCAGCAGAAGTCCAGCCACGGGCAGCAGCGCAATGGGGAGCATAAACGAGCGCCCCACTCGCTGCAATACGCCGAAAATCTTGTCTTTCATTACAAAAGTCCTCCTAAAAATGTTCTGTATCTTTACGCCGAAATCATTACTCAGGTACCAGTTGCAATGAAATCAAGCGTTTTTCAACGGGACTCGCTGATCTTTTTCAGATGAATGGTCAGCGTCATCATCTCATCTTCGGAGATGGTCCGTGCAAAGTTTTTCAGAATGTAGTCCTGTATGCACTTTGCACAGCGGTAATGCTTTTGGAATTTCGCCCGGATGAAATCCAGTATCTCTTCATCCCGGCTCAGTACATTGGGGAATTCCTGGGACTGAAACAGCCGTTTCGCCAGATATTTCAGATGCACCAGAAAGCGCTCATAAGAAACCGTGGTCTTGTCCAGTTTCCCACGATAGAAAGTATCTGCAATTTCTGCACAGCCATTCACCAGCTTTGTAATATCCGGTACTTGTCCCATATTGGTATGCAGCCGTGCATTGATAATGTGCATCGCCAGGAATCCTGCCTCGTCCTCATGGAGCGAAACGCCCAGCTGCTGCCGGATCTCTTCCAGGCAGTATCTTCCAAGCGCAAGCTCCTCCGGGAAATAATCGTGAATGGAATCCATCAGCGGATTGGTAAATGTCATGCCTTGTTTCTGCCGCTCAATGGCAAAACTGATATGATCTGACATACTGATAATCAGAGACTCTTTCAGCACTTCCTGGTGCAGCTGCTCTGCAATGTGGTCTACCAGGTCGGAAGTCAGTCGGATGTGTTCATACGGGATCTCCACAAGACACTCCACCATCCGTTTCCGCAGTGCCGAATCGGTAATCAGATAGATCTTCTGCACCTGCGCCGGGTCGATCTCGTCCCCACGCTTTTTTCCGAATCCGATGCCTTTTCCGGAAACGATCTGTTCTCTGCCTTTTTTATCCAATATGCAAACGGTATTGTTGTTGATAACTTTTATAATTTTCATAAAGTACCTCGAAAATGGTATAAAAAAAGCCAACCCCTATACCGCTATCATTTTGCGTGCATAAAAGTTGGTTATGCCCAATCAGACAAAATTGTCGAAAGGTAACATTCCAATATTTCAATTCTCGAAACGTTGTATCAAATTTACTATAATCAGTTTATCATGTAGAAGGATATTTGTCAAGATGATACAGGGAATTTGGACAGGAAATCTCTTTTTTCCACAAAAGAGATGTTTGTGATTTGTATGAATGCGACAAAAAAACAGTTTGTTTCAGAATTTCTGCGCCTTGAACCGCACCGCCGATTTGCCGCATCAATCAGAAAAGCAATCCCCGGAATCCCGGAGAAACTTTTGCTTTTTTATTGACATTTCATCTTGTTTATGATATAATGAAAGAAATTATATTACATATCATGTCCGATATACCATGAAAGAGGGAAAAGATGAAAAAACAGATCATTTCTTGTGCAGCAGTACTGGCAATGCTGGGAACGGCAGTCTGCGTCCCGGAAAGCAGTATTTCCTGCCTTACCACTCTGTCGCTGCATACAGCAGCGGAAGAGACCGACACCCCGGATGATGCGGCGACAGAAAGCCAGGTGTACGACACCTCCACACTTACACTCGGCACAAAGCTTTCCCAGGGCGACACCCTGCACTATGACAAACAAAACGTCGGCAGCGTGGCAAATATCGTCAATGCCAAAGGCGATTATGACCTTGCATTTATTTCTGAAGAGGACTATGTTCTGCCCTTTGATGCCGAGGTTGTCGGAATCACTGCGCTCACCATCTATCTTGCCCCAGCAGTGGACGGCATCGCTTATACCGATGTACGAACCCTTTCCGACGGGGACACCATCGACAGAAATACGAACCTCCTCTGCTACGACTACGTCATCAACAACCGGGTGCTGCCGGTATTTCTCCCATCCTATTATGACAAGTACATCGGGACAGGCACCATTCGGGTGAAATCCATCGACCACGAAAACAAGCGCATTCAACTGGAATCCGTAGACAGACCGGAAATGGTAAAAGGGGATGTCAACGGCGACGGCATTGCCGACGTTTCCGACATTGTCCTTTTCCAGAAATGGCTGCTGGGCGACCCGGATGCAGTGCTTTCCAACTGGAAAGCTGCCGACCTCTATGCAGACGGTCAGATGGATGCAATGGATCTGCTGCTGATGAAACAGACGCTGGTCAGACAGGAACAGATGGACACCACCCCTGCCCTGCTCATCCAGAATTATGAGATCAATCTGTCAGAGCTGGGCTGGATCGGCGAAAACACCGACCATCTGATTACCCTGGACGGTTTCCGCTATTCTCTGGCTGCGGAAACCGATGCCATCGACGCTCCGGCAGGCGATTATACCGAATCGCTCCGCTCCAACGGCATCCAGGACTTGTTCGTCTACGACGAAAGCGTTTTGCAGGAAATCGCAGACTTTGCAAAGTCTGCTGAAAAGTACAAAGACTGCGCCATGAAAAGCTGGAATTTTAACATAGAGGACTACGGAACAGACACACTGTACGTGCTGTATACCGATTCCTCCGGCGTGATGCAAAAACTCGCCCTCTGTCAGATCGGCGGCGAATGTGCATGGCTGGATAACGAAGAGGTACAGGCATTTGTTACAATGCTGATCGAAAAGGGGTATTTCTCAGACAAGTCCAATTTGGACGCCTATCTGTATTATAAAACAGCATAAAAACAAAATCGGTCAGAGATTCCCTGCGGATTCCTCTGACCGGTTCTATTTTTCCAAACGGCTGGACTTTACAGTTCTTTCTTATTGTCTGCACCCGGTGTTGTGACGATCACCTTTTCCGGTGTGATGAGCAGTGCGCCCTTGGCAGATGCTGCGCCGTGGAACATCGTTTCCACCATCTCCCGGAACTTTTCGACGATCTCGCCCTGGGTGAGGTATTCCGCTGTACCTTTGATCTGGTATCCCTCCAGGCTGGACGCATCATACACAGAAACTGCGATTTTTCCGTTATTTTCCCGAAGATTCCGCAGTGTGGTATCCAGGAAAACATCACCTACCGCCAGCTTTCCGTCTTTTGTCACAAACTTGAATGCCACGGGAACCACGTTGGGTTCGCCGTCTGCACAGGTTGCCAGATCCCACATACTTGTTTCAAGTACCTTTGTTACATTCTCATTCAACATGATAGATTCCTCCCGGTTCATTTTCTTTGATTTACGCATTTTCCTCTGCGTTGCTTTTATTATAGCAAGACTGCTTTCCGGAAACAAGATATTAGTCAATTTATAAGTCACTCATCAATTTCATAGTTACTTGAAATCCAAAAGTATCTGTGGTATCATAAAGATATCCGGAAAACACGCAAAAGGAGTTGGAATCATGTATCAGCGAAAATTGGAAAAAGACATCCGCTGTCCGCTGGAATACGGGCTGGAGGTTTTCGGCGGCAAATGGAATTCCAGGATCATCTGCGTTCTGGCAGCCAAGAAAGTGCTGCGCTACAGCGAGATCCGAAAGGAAATGGGCAATATCACCGATGCGGTGCTGGCATCCTCTCTGAAAGGGCTGATTGCCAACGACATCGTTACACGAAAGTCCTACGATGAGATACCGCCCCGTGTGGAGTATTCCCTCTCTGAAAAAGGTATCTCTGTTGTTCCCATTCTGCAAAGCATCTGCAAATGGTCCGGTGCATTTTATAAGGAAGACCCGGAGCATATGATGATACACTGTCAAAAATGCGATTATCAGTGAAAGACCATTTCCGGCAATGCCGCACTTCTCTGTTCGGCATTGCCTTTTCTATTTTCTGCCGCTTGACATCTGCTGCAAAGTGTGATATAATAAACCTGTAAATTCACACAAGTTCACTATGGAGGAAAAGAAATGAAATCCTTTCCGGAAAAAATCAAAGAGGCAAGAAGTGCGCTTTCCATGTCCCAGGAGACGCTTGCCGAAAAGGTCGGCGCAAGCAGGCGCTCCATCATCGCCTATGAAAAAGGAGACAAGCATCCACGGGACCGGATGCTGTATCAGCTGGCAAAGGCACTGCACGTTTCCATCCGATATTTGAAAGATGACACCTGTGAAAATCCAAGAGAAGATATCGAAAAGGATATTTACATCATGGAGACACAAAATGAATATGGTGCCAGAGATGCACGGAATGTTGCGGCACTTCTGGCAGAAAACCAGGCGCTGTTTGCCGGCGGCGAGCTGTCTCAGACGGAAAAAGACCTGTTCTTTGAGGCGCTGATGACGGCATACGTCACCAGCAAGCAGCAGGCAAAAGAAAAGTACGGCAAAAAGAAAAGCTGAAAAGTTGGAGGAAAAATCATGCTGACAGTAAGCAGTGATGAAATTCGATGCCGGGTCGAAAAGCTGCGGCGACAGTTTCAGACATCGGATCCGTTTATCCTGTGCCGACAGCTGGATGTGCAGCTGAAAGGTGTGAACTTTGGCGAAACAGAACACTCCATCAAAGCAATGACCACAGTCATTTTCCGGATACGGATGATCCAGTACAACAGCAATCTGCCCCGGACACTGCTCACCTTTATCCTCGCCCATGAGCTGGGACACATTCTCCTGCACAGCCGGGAAATCAAAACATTCCAGGAGACGGAAACAACGCTGTACGAAACCAACCGCCTGGAAACTGAGGCAAACCGGTTTGCCGCCGAGCTGCTGCTGGGTGACAGTGCATCCTTTTACCGGGAAATGCAGGATTCCGACTATACGCTGTTCCAGATCGCTGCGGTGCATCATGTCCCCTACGATTTCCTGGCTTACAAACTGCAAATGATGGAAGAAGAGGGTTATCCCGTTCCAGAACTGCCCGCAGAGCCGGACAGCCGCTGTCTGGGCGGTGATCTGGGACTGCCGGACTGCTATGGCTTTTACGAAGAGTGAGGTGCGGACAATGGCATCCTATATTTGCATTGATCTGAAAAGCTTTTACGCCTCCGTGGAGTGCGTGGAACGTGGACTGGATCCGCTGAACACGAATCTGGTGGTAGCAGACACCGGCAGAACAGAAAAGACCATCTGTCTCGCCGTAACGCCTGCGCTGAAAAAGTACGGCATTCCCGGAAGAGCAAGGCTTTTTGAAGTGGTGGAGACCGTCCGGAATGTGAATGCGCAGCGTCTGCGGAAAGCGCCTTTTCACGAGTTTACGGGGAGTTCCTGCCAGGCATCAGAGCTTGCACAAAATCCGGCGCTGAAACTGGATTTCATTGCCGCCAAGCCCCAGATGGCACACTATATGGAGATCAGCACAAAGATCTACCAGATCTATCTCCGGTATATTGCGCCGGAAGATATCCACGTCTATTCCATTGACGAAGTCTTTATGGACGTGACAGGATATCTGAAAACCTATCACTGCACGCCGCACGAGCTTGCCATGAAAATGATACAGGCGGTACTGCGTGAAACCGGCATCACAGCGACTGCCGGCATCGGAACGAATTTGTACCTTGCGAAAATCGCCATGGACATTGTGGCGAAAAAGATGCCGGCAGATGCAAACGGCGTCCGCATTGCAGAACTGGACGAAATGACTTTCCGGGAAAAGCTGTGGGATCACAAGCCGCTGACGGACTTCTGGCGGATCGGCGGCGGCTACGCCAAAAAGCTGGAAAAGATGGGACTGTACACCATGGGTGACATTGCCCGGTATTCGGAACACGGCGAGCGAGCGCTGTTTCAGATGTTCGGGGTTGCCGCAGAGCTGCTCATCGACCACGCCTGGGGATATGAGCCATGCACCATGAAGGCAATCAAAACGTACCAGCCGAAGGATCACAGCATCAGCCAGGGACAGGTCCTGCCCTGTCCTTATGACTGGCAAAAGGGCAGGCTTATCATTCGGGAAATGACGGAGCTGCTTGTGCTGGATCTGGTGCGAAAAAAACTGGCAGCCGACCAGATCGTGCTTTCGGTGGGCTATGACCACACGGGCATCCCGGAAAACTATCAAGGGGAATTGAACCTGGATCGCTACGGGAAACGCATTCCCAAGGCGGCTCACGGCTCTGTCAATCTCGGAAAGCACACCGCCTCCACCCGTCTTATCCTGGAAAAAGTCACGGCACTCTACGACCGCATTGTGGATGCGGAATTGCTGGTGCGGCGCATGAATGTGACGGCAAACCATCTGATCCCGGAGCATGAGGTTCAGGAAGAGGTGGTACAATACAGCTTATTCGACGATGTACAGGCGCAGGAACAGCGGCAAAAGCAGGAAAAAATCTTTTTGGAAAAGGAACACCAATTGCAGAAAACCATGCTGCGCATCAAGGAGCGATACGGGAAAAATGCCATTCTGAAAGGCATGAATTTCCGGGAAGGTGCGACAACGATAGAACGAAACAGCCAGGTAGGAGGACATCGGGCATGAACGATTACAGCGATATCCGCAGCCATGAAAGATACCACTTGAAAAACCACATTCCCATGCCCATGGAAAATCGTGCCGTGCAGTTTGCGCCTTTCGCTGCGCTGACGGGCTACGATGAAGAAATTCACGAGGCGGCACGTCTGACAGACCCTATGGAAAACCTGTCAGACGATGCACTTGCCACCTTAAATCTGCATTTCCAACAGCTTCTGGAACACGCCGCAGAACGTCCTCGGGTACGTGTCACCTATTTCCAGCCGGATTCCAAAAAAGACGGCGGCGCATATGCGGTATACACCGGGTGTTTTCGATTTTTTGATGCAGAAAAACGATGTCTCAAGTTCACGAACGGCACTGCGATTTCTGCGGAACGGGTGTGCAGACTGGAGTTTCTGTCCGCACAGGCATAAAAACAAAAACTGCACAATGGGAATCACACCCGTTGTGCAGTTTTGCATATATTTTGGAGTATATGATTTGAATTGTGTTTGGTCAGGAGTTATCCCCAGACTTCTTCAGCAATTTCCTTTACCAGCGCAAGCTTTGCCCACTCGTCTTCTTCGGTCAGCTTATTGCCGATCTCACAGGACGCAAATCCGCACTGCGGGCTGAGGCAGAGACGATCCAGCGGAATGTACTTTGCAGCCTCATGGATTCGGTCGATAACGGTCTGCTTGTCCTCCAGTTCCGGCTTTTTAGAAGTAATCAGACCCAGCACTACCTTTTTATTGGGAGAAACCTTTGCAAGCGGTTCAAAACCGCCGCTTCTCTCATCATCGTATTCCAGCAGCAGTGCGTCTACATTTTCCTGTGCGAAAACATAGTCTGCAACAGAATCATACGGGCCGCTTGTAAAGAATGTGGAGTGATAGTTGCCACGGCAAATGTGCGAAGTGATTACCATATCTGCCGGCTTATTCTCCAGCGCCAGGTTGTTTACTGCCAGGAGCTGTTTCTTGACATCTTCCAGGTCAATGCCGAGCGACTGATAACGCTGCTTTGCTGCGTCTCCCACGATTGCGCCCCAGGTACAGTCATCCAGCTGCAGATTTCTGCATCCTGCATCATAGAACTGGTGGATCACATTCTGATATGCCAGTCCGATGTCCTGGATCAGTTCTTCGTTTGTTGCGTAGAATTCTCTGGTACTCTGGAAATTCTGCGGAACGATCATCTGCTGGAACATCTGTGCCGGTGCCGGGATGGTGTACTTTGCAACAGTCTCATCGTCCTCGAACTGTTTCAGAAACTGAAAATAGGTGACAAACGGATGCGGTACTGCCTTGACCTTTCCGGTCAGATAGGTATCCTCCAGCGATGCCAGCTCGCCGCTGAACTGTACGCCGGCGCCTGTCTGCTCATGTCCTACGCCTTCAAAGCCCCACATGAAATCCAGGTGCCAGTATTCTCGTCTGTACTCGCCGTCGGTGATGATGTGATAGCCTGCCTTCTTCTGCTTGGCAACCAGTTCACGAATGACATCATCTTCTACTGCGGTCAGCTGTTCCTTGCTGATTTTTCCAGCCTTGTAATCCTTTCGAGCCTGTTTCAGATTCTCCGGACGCAGGAAACTTCCGACAAAATCATAGCGATAAGGCGATGTGATCTTCTGCATAATCGATACCTCTTTCTTTTCAATGGGATTTTCTCTTCTTTAGTATACCAGAAGATAGGCGCATTTGTACAATATCCTTTTGGTGCGGTTTGATATAGCTTTAGGCTATATTGTTTTGTGTGTACGTATTCGGATGCCATACAAAAAATAACGGAGCAAGATTTTTCACCTGCTCCGTTGTTTCATTTCTGAAAGACGTATCTTCTAGGACGCATCTTTATTGATAACTAGATCCTGGAATATTTTCAGCAAATATCCGCCAATGAAGGCTGCGATGAAAAAGATAATTTCCTTGCCCACACTGCCGAAAACAGCAGCAGCGATCATTACGTATATGATACCAATAGGTATGGATACGAGTTCATACAGCGCTTTTCTTGCCTTCTTCTTTACTGCAAAATAGATTAGTTTAATGATATTCAGCGGAATTGTCCAGACAGACAACAGAATGAGATAGTCAATCACATGAATTATAAAAGCAATTTTATTATCAGCAAGTTTCCATGCAAAGGCAATTTCGCTGTGATAGTGAATGCCGATAATAATCAGAATGATGTAGAAAATCGCATCGTACACCAATTCAATTTTTCCGTCAGTCGTTATTTCAGACCATTTTATATCGTCATCATCTTTGTCTGATTTTTCCGAAATGACTGCATCTTCTTTGTCATCAGCATCTGGTTTTGCAGTTTCTTCCGGCTGATTTTGTTCCGGAGCGTTGTTGCTTTCCACTTTTGTTCCGCAATTTTTACAGAACTTCGTGCCGTCTGCAAGTTCCGTGCCGCAATTCTTACAAAACATCCTCTCGCCCCTTTCTGTGTCAATTACTTCGGATCACTGCGATCATCAGTATAAGAAAACCAATCATATCCAGAACACCGATACCGATTGCAATATAGGCTTTCTCACGTTCCGGCTCGTTGTTGCGAATCGCCAGGTAGCCGAAGTAAATCGCCGGCGCACCTGCAATCAGCTGTACGCCGCAGCAGCACCAGCACAAAAGCCCGAATACCGCCGCTTTCAAAGCAGTGCTTGCGTACCCTGTTGCCTTGCTTTCCTGAGAGCCGGACGCATTCTGCGCCGGCTGAACGGTAACTGCATTCTCTTCCTTTGCAGAACTTTCCTGCGATGCGCCGCAGTTTGGACAAAACTGGACGCCGTCACTTATCTGCTTTCCACATTTTTTACAAAACATTCTCTGCCCTTCTTTACGGTCCTATCGTGATGCCGTAATCCGAAGGGAACAGCACGAATATTTCGTTGTCATAGATACTGCTCAGCAGATCGTCGAAATCATAGTCATCCAGCTTGACATCTTCCTTCACGCCATCCACCAGGACATCATTCAGCCAGATGCCGTATATCTGCGACGAATCGTCATCCATATCCTTATCCCGATAGAACTGAATGGTCACCTTGTTCGAAAATGTATAGGTATAGCTGTAAGCATCGCCGTTTTGCATTGTCAGGTCGGCATTGAACTCAACGACATCCACGCTTTCGCCGTCGTCGGTTTCACCGTCAAACTCTTTCCAGGACGCATTGTCAAAGTAGCCATAGTTTGCAAAGACATTTCCGATCTTTCTAGTTTCGCTGTAATAGGACAGATGGCTTTCCTTGACATCGTCTACAGACAGCGACTTCCCGGAAGAAAATGCAATAATTACGACGACTATAACGACAACGAGTACCACCACAGCGGCTGCGATAATGCCGATGATACAGCCTTTTCCCTTTTTCTTTTTTGCCGGTGTGGCTGCGTTCATCGCCTGTGCCGGATACGGACTCGCCTGCATGGTCGGATTGACGCCTGCATTGCTGTTTGTGCCGGGATTGCCGCCAGCGGCAGCATCCTGCGCCGCACCGCAATGCTCACAAAATCTTGTACCATCCTCAATTTCTTTTCCGCATTTCTGACAGAACATATTGTTTCCCCCTGATTTTAATTGTGATTGTTCTTGATTGCTTCTACTTCACTTTTCCGTTCTTCGGCGCTTACGTGATTTTGAAGATCACCAACGGTGAGCGCTGTTCCTGCTCTTTCAAATACTGCACCGGTATTTACCGCATTGCTGATCTTGAAATTCATAGATTCCACAAAGTCCTGTTTTTCCTGTTTCTTCTTTTTCGAGATCTTTGACATCTTTATTTTTATCTTCTGATTGTCATTCAGTGTCAATAAAAACCGTGCGTTTTTGAAACCAAGGAAAATCATGAACAACACCAGCACGATCAAAACCAATATGCCAGTCAAAATCTCTGTACTGGTAGCAAGCAGTGCAATTGCCACCAATGCACAAATGAGATAAGTAAATATAAGCATCGGCGAAATGGATTCTTTCAGCGAAAATTCTTTTATCAGATAATACGGAACGGAAGAAACCGTTTCTCCATAGTTATCTGTTTCATCAATCAGCAGACGGTTGTCCTCTACAGTAAAGTCTGCTTTATATGCACCCCGGAACTGCTTTATCGTATTAAATATCGAGCTGCGTCCTTTTGCATGAATCTTAAAAGAAAACGTTTTTGCTGCGTTGGAATTCCCGGCTGCTGCTCCGGAAATGTTTCCTGCGGAGGGTGTTAAGCGTGCCCCGCACTTATCGCAAACCTTTGCACCCTCTTTCAATTCATTCCCGCAACTTTTACAAAACATAACTTTTCAATCTCCTTTTCAAAAATTTGATAACCAAAATAAGTTATACTGACATTATACTACAATTTTCTTTCCGTGTCAATCCCTTTAGAGATTGTTTTTTATACCCTAAACATATTTGAATGCAATACGAATAAGCGGTACAATAAAAATAGTACTACCTTTAGGGATTGTCCCATCTTCCTCTTTGTACTGTCTGCGGCATCCAGTATGAAACAGATGCGTGAGGAATGCGGAACGCTCCTGCATAACGAAAGGAACGATGCTGCTCTATGAAAGAAAATCGAGAAACCATATCTGGCATAACAGGCGAGCGAATCCGCAAATTCCGCACAGAGCAGCACCTTAGCCAGGAGGAGCTTGCTTTCGCATCCGAAATCCACCCAGCCTATATCGGTAAGGTGGAACGTGGTGAAAAATGCCCCACCATTGAGACGCTCTACAAGATCGCAGGCGGCTTGAAAATTCCGCTGCATAAGCTGCTGGATGTCGATTCCGACACAGCGGCAGAAGAATCGGATGCTTTCCACCGCATCCGGTCTGCCATGAACGGACTGCATCCGGATGAAATGCTGAAAGTCGCCAAGATCGTGGAACAGGTCACTGATCTGATGCGGCATCACTCCTGATCTTCTCTTCGGAGTCCTCCAGATTGCATTCGAAGATCTCGTACAGGCGTATCAAAAGCAGTGCGTTGCTGACAGGAATTTTCCGGATGCGCTCTGCCTTTTCGTGCGCTCCGATCTTGTCCAGAAACAATTCCAGTTCGCCGCTGTAATAGCTGTAGACCAGTTCGTCGATACAAAAACATCGTTTTAAGTCCTGTAGGGTTTCCAGATATTCTCCGTTCATGTACATCGCTGTCACCTCCTGCAATATAGACTACCACAATTTTTTCTGCCCGTAAATACAAAACAGTTCCGAAAATCTTTTTCATTTTCGGAACTGTTTTTTCTTGACATTCAATTGTGATAGCTTATAGATACGCTGCCGCCGACAGCATCTTCTCTTTCAGCGTTTCCGCTGCATCCCGGCACGCCTGTATCTCGTCCTCGTCCAGGGTTTCGTATGCCTCGTCGCTGAGGAGATTGGGAAAGGACAGGGGCATCTGTGTCTGAATCTTTCGCCCGATGGTCATGGGAATGTCCTCATTGGGTTCGCAGTACAGATAATACCACTCGCTCAGCGGAGAAAGATTGGCAAAGCAAAAGTCGCAGAAATCCATATCCGCATCTTCCGCATACGCTCTTCTCAGATGGTCATAAAGCTCCAGCTCCGACTGATAGCGATTGAAATTCTTGCCGTTGTCTTTCAAGATCTGATAGTCCTGGTACTGCAATACCGCATTCAGATTGGGCATAAAATGCTTTCGCTTTTGCATCATGCCAGTTTTTCTCGCAAGGACTGCAAAAATCACATACGGTTTCAAAGAGCGCACCTGCGCATCACTGTTGACATGGATCAGCAGCGCTTTCATATTTTCCCGGTAGATCTCGTTTTTGATGCCGTCGTGCAGAAAAATATGCTGTATGGTCAGATGATACAGAAAATCGGATTCCTCTGCATATTCCGCCTGGTTTCCCTCGATGGGCTTTTTCAGATGTTCCAGCAGGTTCTCATACTTTCTCATGCTTTCAGCCTGCACCTGCAAAAATGCGGTCAGTTCCTGCATCCGTTCCCGCTGACGGAAATAGTTTCTGACTTCCTGCTCTGCGGAGCGCTCCTGCACCCCTGCGTTCCAGAGCAGTCCGAAATCCGTCACGATGCACAAATACAGATACTGCAAATCGAGGCTGCCGGGATGCTGTTCCATCTGTGCCATCAGTTCTTCACAAGCGGCAGCAAGGTCACAGTCACTGAACGCATACCCGGCAAGCAGGCTGTGATACTTTTCCCGGAATGCCTTTATCTCCTGCTGTGCCTCCTCCATTGTGCAGTGATTCTGTTTCAGCAGATCGTCAAATTCCACATACTGCTCCACCTGCGCATTGATATATTGGTAGATCGCATAGTCCGTATCATACATCATGAATTTCTCTCCAGTTTCTTTCTGATTCGTTCGCCCTCTTTGCTGTTCAAAATGTTCAGATCATCCAGATGCAGCAAGAGCAATGCCCGCCACAGCTCGTCATCGGATTCTTTCGCCAGCTCAAGGGTCAGTTTTGTCATGCGCAGTTCTTCTGCCTCTTCCGTATCTGCAAGTCGTTTTATGATGCGCTTGGGAACAAGTTTGTACATTTCAGTCTCCTGTCTTTTTTTTCATTATACACCATTTTCCCCTGCATTTCAAGTATCGGGACAAAACGAAAGCCACCCGGAAACGGATGGCTTTCGCTTATCATATTGAGATACAGGCTTTCATTACTCCGTTTCCGCCGGCGGATTCGGCTCGATCAAGGCAAACTGACTATGCCCGTTCAAGTCTGCCACAGCATCGTGTATCCGCTGTAGATACTCCGGATGCTCTGTCTCTGTGAACGGCAGCAGCTGCTGCAGATCCTTTGCCGTGATTGCCGGGAAAACAGCGACGGCGATCCGAACCAGCGACAGCGGCTCCTCCGTTTGTCCCTCATAGTAGAGAATCGTTCCGTGATAAACGTGTACCGCAAATTCTGCCTCCACTCGGAACACCTCGCCCGGATGCCATACACCAGATGCGCCGTCCGGCTTTGCCGCCAGCTGTAACCGGAATCGGAAATCCGCATCTGCCAGTTTTTCGCCGTCTGCCACAATGCCCAGATAGTCCAGCACCATTCTGGGTGTCATGTTCTGGATCAAGTCGTTTTTGCCGTCCTGTTCCAGCCGCCGCACCGTTTTGGAAGTGCCGCTGCGCAGTTCAAACGCACCGTTCAGATAGGCATTTCGCCAGATGCCGGATTCTGACTGATATGCCAGCTGTTCCAGGGCATCCGCATTCAGCAGACGTGCCTTCTGGTTTGCCGGGTCTGCAAACACCGCATAGGAGGCTGCCTTTGCGGCACGGCGATAGTCCCCGGCGGCATAGTCCTGTTCTGCCAGGTGCAGTACCTGTTCCACAGAGCCCACATAGTCCACGAACAGCTTTGCCTCTTCTGTCTCGGTCAGCGCATTCAGTTCCGTGGGATTGCCGTTGTAAAAGCCCAGGTATTTGCAGTAGACTGCCCGGGCGTTGATCTCCACAGAGCCGTAATACGGACGAGTGTACCAGACCTTCGCCAGTTTCTCCGGCAGAACCACTTCCCGTGCGATCTCCTTGGCAGTTCTGCCCTGGTTCGCCAGGTGCAGCGTCCGGTCGTGGATGTACTTGTACACTGCCGCATTGTTCCGCAGGAAATCCTCTACGCTGTGCGGTGTCTCCGGGGTGTTCCAGTGCGGCCAGTTGTGAGACTGGAATACCACGTCTGCCTGTTTTCCGTAGCGTTCCAGTGCAATCGCCGTGAACCGCCACCAATTCGCCGCATCCCGCAGCTGTGCGCCTCGAATGGGATAGAGATTATGGAGCGTTCCGGTGCAGTTCTCCGCTGCCCAGAATGCACGGTATTCCGGAAAATAGTTGTTCATCTCTGCCGGCGCCTCTGTGCCGGGTGTCAGCTGGAATTCCACTTCCAGCCCGTCAATGGTCAGCGTGGTGTCCTCCGCAATAAAATCCGTCGGCGTGATATAGCTGAGCGTTCCGGAAGAAGTTCCCAGTCCCAGCCCTGTGGAAACTCTGCCTTTCGGTCCGGCAAGCAGATCGCCGCCGAACTGGTACTTGGAGCGGTGGAACATTGCCGTTCCGGCATAGACATTTTCTTTGATTGTCTCTTCATCGAAACCTGCTGGCACGTAAATGCGAACCTGTCCCGGCGCTTTTCCCACCTGCTGCGGAGACACAATGCCTTTGATGCCGCCGAAGTGATCGGCGTGGGAATGGCTGATGATGACCGCCTTGATGTTGTCGTGAATGTTCTCGCCCAGCACCTCTTCCGTAATGCGCAGACCATACGCCGCCGCCTCGATGTTGGTCGTCACATCAATGGCGATCCAGCCGGTCTTGCTCCGGACAAAGGTCAGATTCGCCACATCAATGCCGCGCACCTGGTAGATCTTTCCCGGCAGCACCTCAAAAACACCTGCCTCGATATTCGCCTTGCCGTTGAGCCACAGACTGGGGTGAACCGTATCCGCCACCGCCTGCTGTTTCAGAAAATCATACGCCTGCAAATCCCAGACCACATTGCCGGTCTTGTCCTTCAGCCGGAATCCGTCCAGCTTTTTCAGGCAGCCACGCCGTGCCAGCGCCACTTCACTGTTATAGGCATCTTCCAGGTCGATCTGAAACTCCCTGGCAAACGCCGCATTTCGCTGTTTGGTGAATGCAGTTGCCTCTTTGGCAGCTGTATTATAAATGTATTCAGACATTGCAGTTTCCTCCTCTTAAATGCGTTCCAGGACCGGCGGTTCCCATTCGCCCCGAATGGTTTGTTCGTCCGGCGTATACACACGCAGTGCCAGTGAAAAATGCTCTTCCGTTTTCGGCGCCGGCAGCCAGTTTTTCCGTGCCAGTTCCTCTTCCGATTCGTCAGCGGAAATGAAAATATCCAGCGAACCGTCCGGATTCTTTTCCACGCTGCCGTCCTGCAGATCATAGGTGTTGATCTTAAACCGTCCAATGGGATTGGGCACCAGATACTTGCTGGGTTCGCCGTACAGCGTGATCGACCAGAACACGGATGCGTGGGGATAACCGTCTGCCGGAATGTGCAGCCGGTAGCGGTTCCTGCTTTCCAGTGGTGCGCCGCTGTCATCTGCCGCCGCAACAACATAGGCGCTGTCCTGGATGATATGTTAGCGCCCCAGCCGCCATAGGCAGTCTCGGCACGCTGGAGATAATCTGTGCCATATGTTCCAACGCCGCCGATCACAGAGAGCCAGCCACGATGCTGCACCGTATACTGCGGATCTCGCTTTCCCTTTTGAATCTCCGCAAAGCCCAGGCGGCTGCCCTCTATCAGTGCCTGCTGTTGTTCTGCCGTCAGCGCATCCCAGGGAAACGTACCGGTCACACGGTCATAGCCGAACTGTTCAAAAATCTGTACGTATGCCTCGTTCCGAATGGGATTTTCCACCGAAAGCGCCGCAAACAGGGTGAAAAATTCCTTGGGCGAAACGGTTTCGATATAAGCCGCCGGAGAAATTTCCGGTGCCTGCCGCACCGGGCGCACCCGCTCCGGATACAGGGGTCGGATGGTAATGGAATCCTGGATGCGGTTCACCACCGGATAGTCCGCCTTGCCCCGTGTCTCGATCCGCAGCAGCACTGCATTCAGAGAATCCTGCAAGCGAATCACCCGATAGGATTCATAGCCTGCCGGAACCGGCGTATCCTGGTACAGCAGGATATAGTCCCCCTCTGCCCTGTCCGGCGTGCGTGTACCGATGGATTCCACCACGTTGGTATACGCATCCAGAATGGGGAACAGATAATAGCGCTCCGTGATTTTCGGAATATGCACCAGATACGGTGTCTGCGCCAGCTGTGTCCATGCGGTGGAGTACAGCGTATCATTGTTCAGTTTTACGATCTTGTTCACCTTGTCGGTGGGAAATGTCCGCAGGTGGTGAAAGCCCTTGTCGTCCGAACCCCAGTGGGTCGCCTCCGTTACCACCAGCGGAAATCCATAGAGATAGAGTGCCTTTGCCTGTTCTTTCAGGTTTGCCATGATATGTTCCTCCTTATTCACTTGTTTTCAGTTTTTCATAATAAGATGTATCCACAAAGCTGTCCACGTCAATTGCCTTGGAGATATAGCCGTTTTCCAGCATAAAGTCGCTGAGATAGTTCAGCTTGTCAATGACACCGCTGTCAATGTCGCTGTCCAGAAAGGCAAAGGTATCATCAAACCCATACGCTTTCCGGAACACGTCCACACCCAATGTCGGGGATGCAATGGCATTGTAGAATTCGTCGGGATTGGAAACAGTCTCCTCCTTGGCACGCTGCAACGCTTTCAGCACTGCCACAGCTGCATCCGGGCTCTCCTGCAAAAAGTCGTTTCTGCCGGTGACGGTCCAGAGTCCTGCCATTTCCGGATGTGTAACTGTGTTTTCCACATCAACGCCCAGTCCCTGGTTCTCGTAGTATACCACATTATAATACAGGGTCAGCCATGCGTCCGCCTCACCAGTGGTGAAAACCGATGCCGCATCAGAGACCACGTTGACGATTTCCACCTTGCTTTCGTCAATGTCATAGGCATCCACCAGGTGTTTCCAGTACTCCTGGAAGTTGGTGCCGATGCCGACGATAACCTTCTTGCCTTCCAGGTCTTTCGGCGTCTGGATGCCGGAGTCCTTCTGTGCCAGCACGCCGATGTTCATTTGCTTATCGGCAACGCCGACCAGACGAATATCTACGCCGTTGCTGTAAGCCGTTGCCGCCGGATAGTCTCCGTAGAACGCCATGTCCAGTTCACCGGAGGCATATGCCTCGTTGATCGCCGGGCCTGCCTCCTGGAATGTCACCAGATCCAGCGTATAGCCCACGGCGTTGAGTTCTTCTTCCAGATAGCCCTTGTCATAGGCAAGCTTGCCGTTTTCCAAAAGCGGATAGTCATCAAATCCCGGACTGCCCAGCCGCAGGGGCTTCAAATCACCGGAAGCCGAAGATGCAGCCTGCTCGGTGCTGCTGTCAGAAGAACCGGCACTGCCGCAGCCCACGATGCCAAGGCTCAGGACACCTGCCAGAAGAAATGCGAAAATCTTATTGTGTTTCATTTGAAATACCTCCATTTACTTTGTGTTTCCTTTATTCCAGGGCGTGATCGCTGTAAAAATCGCACCCAGAATTTTATCCATCAAGATACCGATTACGCCAATGACGATCATGCACACGATCACCATATCCGACTGCATCAGACTCCGTGCATTACTCATGCGATAGCCGATGCCGGACAGGGATGCGATCAGCTCTGCGGCAACCACTGCCATCCAAGAAATGCCCAGCCCCAGTTTCAGCCCTACCAGAATCTGCGGCAGTGCATGAGGCAGATAGACCTTTCGGAAAGTTTTGAAATAGTTCAGCTTATACAGCTGCGCCACCTCGATATAGCCTGCCGGCGTACTGGAGATGCCGCTCATGGTGTTCATCATAATGGGGAAGAATGCCGCCATAACGATCACCACCACCTTGGACAATTCTCCGATGCCGCACCAGAGAATAATCAGCGGAATCCATGCAATGATAGGGATCTGCCGGATCACCGTCACCGTTGGCTGCAGCAGATTGGCTATCGTCTTTGACATTCCCATCAGAGACCCCAGAACCGTTCCCAATGCGACGGAGAGCAGGTAGCCTTTCAGCACACGGGAAAGCGTGACCGAAAGGTCGTTCCAGAGTTGACCGCTTTGCAGCATTTCCAGAAACGCCTGCCACACCATGGAGATTCTCGGCAGGATGCTGGTCGGGATGCTGCCGAAGTGGGTGGCACAAATCCACGCCGCCACGATCACTGCCGGAACGATCAGCCCCAGCAAAACCTGTTTGATTTTCTGCGTTTTCATGTTGTCCCCTTCTTTAGATCATGTACTCTGCCTCTTGCAGGAACTCCACAGAATCCTGGAAGAAGTGTCCGTAGATTTTCTTTTTGTATGCGGCAAAGCCAGTGCTGCCACGATTCATACGGGAGTATTTATCTGTGGTAATAATCTCCTGGATCTCACCCGGCCGTGCCGACATAATGACGATTCGCTCACCCAAATAGATTGCCTCGTCAATGTCGTGTGTGACCATGACCATGGTGACTTTTTCCTCCCGCTGGATTCGCAGGATCTCTTTCTGCATCTGGATTCGTGTCAGCGCATCCAGCGCACCGAACGGCTCATCCAGCAGCAATATGGATGGATTCCCGGCAAGACCTCTGGCAATCGCCACGCGCTGGGACATACCGCCGGACAGCTGCGAGGGATAGGCATTTTCAAAGCCTTTCAGTCCCACCAGTTCCAGATGCCGTGCAATGTGTTCCTCTCGCTCTGCCTTTTTCATGTTCCGGATGCCGAAACCGATATTGTCCTTGATTTTCAGCCACGGCAGCAGCCGGTGATCCTGGAATACCATGCCGCACTGTGCATCCGGTCCGGAAACGGTATGACCGTTCCGGGAAACGCTGCCATCCTGGTAGGATACCAGACCGCAGATGATTTTCAAAAGCGTACTCTTTCCGCATCCGCTGTGTCCTACGATCGTGACAAACTCTCCTTTTTTTACGGAAAGATCAATGTCCTTCAGCACCTGAAACGAAGTGCCGTCCTTGACGAACGATTTGTTCAGATGGGAAACCGTAATGATGTTTTCCTGTTCGGGTTCTTTCATTGCTATCACCTTTTTCTCCTATGTGTCTTAGGGGTTTCATTCTCTTGGTGTGATTCCATTCTACCCCACCGCAAGTGAAAAGTCCAGAAAGAATGGTGACAGCGTTATCATTTTGCGTGATTTTTTCCGGAAAAACAGGCAAAAAAATACCGCTTTCCCGGCGGTACGAGCAGCGGTTTTGTTTTTTTGGAAGGATAGGCGGCAACGATGCCAGAAAGAAATCTGCGAAAACATGGGCTGTTTTTCTATTCTCCTATTTCCCCTACAGGATAACCGGTATTCTATTTTTGACAACGTTATCATTTGCCTTGACAAGCCGTATCCTGTCCGCTATAATAAAATATAGAATACAGATAGATATTATCGGGTATGAGGTGAGGGGAAATGTCGATCACAAAAATTGCAGCAATTACCGGTGCATCCGTTTCTACCGTGGCACGAGTCCTGCGGGATCCGGAACACAAATGCCACTCCATGGAACTGAAAGAACGCATCTTACAGACCGCACGGGAAATCGGCTATGTGCCGAATGAGGCGGCGAAAGCCTTGAAGAGCGGCAGTGCGCCGAAAAAGATCTTTCACATCAACATCCTGCTGACTCGTGTCAACTCGGATGAGACCGATCCGTTCTACAGTGAGATGCTCTGGCTGGTGGAAATCGAGGTGCGCAAAAGCGGCGGTCTGATTGAAAACATCTGGCGGCACGCCGTCTTTTCCAGCGAAAAAAAGACCGACTTTCCGGAAATCGAAAAGTCGGCTGCACAGATGTTTCACGATGCCAAGCAAAAGCACGATGGGCTGATTCTCATTGGAAAATGCTCGCAAAAGGGATTGAAGTCGCTGAAACGCTATGAAAAGAATCTCATCTCCATCAACCGCAATTCCACCACTTATGAAGTGGATGAGGTGCTGTGCGACGGCAGAAAAATCGCACTGACGGCAGTGAATTATCTGATCTCCTGTGAGCATCAAAAGATCGGCTATGTGGGAGACTGCCACAACGAGACACGGTATATCGGCTACCAGGAGGCACTGGTACACCACGGCATTGCGCCGGACATTGACGATGTCTACGACATTACACCCAACGAGAAAAACGGCTATCAGGCTATGGCGTATTTTTCCCAGCTGGAAACGCCGCCCAGTGCGTTTTACTGCGCCAACGACATTCTGGCGATCGGAATGCTGAAATATCTGGCGCAGAGCAAAAACTGGTATTATCATCCCTCTGTCATCTCCAGCGACAACATTGTAGAATCTCAGTATACCACGCCCATGCTAACAACGGTTTCCCTGCCGAAAGCGGAAATGGCGCATCTGGCAATTCAGATTCTGACAGACCGCATGAACGGCGGACATAAGGCTGTGGTGAAAACGGAGCTGCAGTCCACCCTAGTCATACGCCAGAGCGTGCATCAATATGTTTCCACGGAAAATGAGCCGGAGTATTATATTTAAGGCAGCCGCTTATTTTTCCTGGTCAGAACGCTGTTCTGCATTCGTTTCCTTTTTTTGAAACAGCAGCAGCGAAAACGTATTTCCCACAGAACCGCACCGCAGGTTCAGATGCCCATTCTGTTTCATGGCGATCTCTCTTGCCAGATACAGTCCGATCCCGATACCCTCTGTGTTCCTGCTGTTTTGTCCCCGATAAAACCGCTGAAAGATACGGCTGCGCTCTGACTCCGGAATCGGATCTGCCTGGTCGGTCACATCTACCGCAGCAAACAGCCCCAGTTCCCGTACCCGAATCGCCACCGTGCTGCCGGACGGGGCATATTTCACCGCATTGTCCAGCAGATTGAAAATCGCCTCCGCAGTCCAGCGCTGGTCATGCACCAATGTGATATCGCTTTCGCTGTCATAGGTTAGTGTGATATGCCGCTGTTTTGCCTTTACAAAAACATTCTTCACCGCCATCAACACTGTCTGGTTCAGACTTTTCTCCTCCGGCTGCAACTGAATCAAGCCGCTTTCCAGCCGGGAAAGCTGAATCATGCTCTCGGACAGAAACACCAGCCGGTCTACCGCTGTCCGCAGCACTTCAGTATACTGCTTTCGCTGCTGTTCCGTCAGTGCCGGTTCTTCCAGCAGTGCAGTGTACAGTTTCAAGGATGCGATAGGCGTTTTCAGCTGATGTGAAAGGTCGGATATCAGCCCTTTCAGATTTTCCTGCGCCTGTCGGGAATCCTCATTTTTCTGCTGCAGGATCGTCACCAGTTTCAACACCTTGTCCTGTAATTTTGAGAGGACTGTGTCCTCATTCCGTGGAAAGATTTCCCGATGTTCCAGGAAAAGCAGGCAGTCGCACAAATCAGAGAGCTGCGCCGCAACGCTGCGCCAGTATGCCTGTTCCCTATGCCGCTGCCATGCGGTGAAGAGAACTTGCAGCGCAGACAACCCCAGCACAATACACGCCGCAGGCACATTCCGGGTCAGAAAGAACACACTTCCGCCGCACAGCAGGGGCAGCAGTATCGCTAAAACAATGAAAAAGATTCGATTTGTCTGCTTCATTGGGATTCTCCAAAGGTATAGCCGATGCCGAATACTGTAACGATCAGCTTTGGATTTTTGGGATCGGTCTCGATTTTCTGCCGCAGCCGGCGGATCAAGACACGCAACGTATTCTCATCCACAAAGTTCCCGTCACAGTCCCAGAGCCGTTCCAGGATCAGATCACGGGTCAGCACCTGTCCCCGGTTACGGATCAGCAGTTCCAGCAGCTTGTACTCCATGGCGGAAAGTTTCACTGGCGCATTCTCTTTCTGCACCTGCATTTTCACAAAGTCCACCGTCAACGTCAAATAGGAGAACACGTCTCCCGATGCGGCACTCTGACTGCGGCGAAGTACTGCAAGGATTCGCTGGTACAGCAGTTCGATGGAAAATGGTTTCGCTATATAGTCGTCACAGCCATGCTGAAACCCTGCGATCATCTGAGATTCCGTGTCATTTGCTGTCAGAAAGATCACCGGCGCAGCGCTGATTTTCCGCAGCCGACTGCAAAGTTCCAGACCGCTGCCGTCCGGCAGACGAATATCCAGCAGGATCAGATGATAGGACGATCCGGCAAGCAGTGTTTCTGCCCTGGCAATGGTACCGGCACAGTCTGCGGCAAATCCCTTTCCCTGCAAATAAAGGCGAATACCGCCGCTGATCGTGACGTCATCTTCTACAATCAAAATACGCTGCATGGTGCATTTTCCCCTTTCGTTTTTTCAATTCAGTATAGCATTTTCCGGGTAAAAAGTCAATTTGCAAAAATCCCTTTTCCGATATGGAAAAGGGATTTTTCTCACTCCATGTGCCGCAGCCGTGCAGTAATGCTTTCTTTCGCCGCAACTCGATAAACCAGAATCGGGACAAGGATACAAATGGCAAAGATCAAAGAAGAAAGTATTGCCAGCCATCCCCACGGATAGCGGTATACAGCATAATCTGCTGTCTTTTCCGTCATGAATCCCACCAGATATAAGATGCCGCTGCCCAGGGTCAGAATCAGAGCCAATGTGATTCCGGCGTAGTAGATGCCCTCCAGCATCAGCATTCGCCGCACTTGTTTCTGGGTCATGCCCACGCTTTCCATCACTGCAAGTTCTGTCCGCCGGGTAAAGATGCCGGTGAGCATCACGTTGATGAAATTGATAACGCCGATCAGAATCAAAATACCAGAAACACCGCCGCTCAGGAGTCTGATCGTGAACATGGAATCCTGGAATTCCTGTATTATCTCTGTGCGTACTTCTGTATGGGAAACGACCGGATACATTTGCGTAATGCTGCGGATCTGATCGTTTAGGCGGCTCTCTGCCTTGTCGTCATACTGTATCCCAATAAAATTGATACTGGGCGTATCGGTCAGCTGCTCCAGGGCAGTTTCACTGACCAGAATAAAATCCGGTGCGCCGGTGATGCTCCAATAAGAACCGATGTGCAGTTTGCTGATATCCCCGTTTAATGCACAGCTGCCCACTTCCAGAGAAAGCGAACTGCTGCCGTATTTGTCCTGCATAGTAATCGTTTTGCCCTGCATCTGTTCTGCCTGTTCCGCTGTGCTGACAGAACCGAGAATGCACTGCCTGCCATCCAGAAATGCTTTCACATCTACCGGCACTGCGGCATTCTGGTTATAGGTTTTCAAATCCCTTTCCGAAATTGTTATAACAGTGGTTGCGAAATTCTCCGGTGATTCGGTAAAGAATTTTTCCAGATCCTCCAGAGAGCTGCCATAACCGTTGTTTTCCATGATCGGCTGATACAATGCTGCATCAAAGGACAGGGTCACATCTTCACACCGGGCTGTATGCACTGCGGTAATGCCGTCCAGCGCCTGTATCTTTTGCAGCATTTCCTCCGCAGAACGATTGTTTTTCCGGATCTGCGCCGCATCCGTTCCGTCCGCCTCTGAGCCGGAATTGACATAGATCGTATAGTCATCGGACAGGTAATATTTTACATAGTTTTCCAGTTTCATGCTGTCCGCAAAGGCATTTGTGGCGAGAAACGCCATCGTCCCCAGAAACAGGGACGCAAATACCAGTACCGCACGTTTCTTTTCCCGAAAGACATTCCGGAACGCCATCTTCGAAAGCTTTCCGCCGTCTGTTCCCTTTTTTGGCTTAATTTTTGCCGGGCGCTGTCCTTGATATTTCATTGCCTCTATCGGGGAGATACGACTGGCGAGCCTGGATGGTTTGCGGCAGCTGACTGCAATGGTGAAAAGGGCAAACAGAATCGTTCCCACATAAATCAGCGGATGAAACTGCATGGTCAGCGGCATGGGATCGTCACCGCTGCCGAACATCCGCATTGCATAGGGAACTGCCACAAAGGATGCCAGCGTTCCCAACAGCATTCCCACAGGAATACCCACTACAGAGAGGGAAAATGCCTGCAAACGAACCATCTTCCGAATCTGTTTCGGTGTCGTTCCCACAGTTTTCAGCATTCCGTAAAAGCGAATATCCTTGGTAATGGAAATGTACATAACATTATAGATCAGCAGGTAGCCGCTGAATACGATAATCAGACCGATCGTACCAAACAGACCGGCAATGAGAACACGGTTGGACACCGTTTCATTCAGCATATCCGAAGTGTAGTCAAAGTCCTGCCCGTCTTGCAGCTGAACCTCTGCATCTAAGGAATCTGACAGCTTTTCCTGCAATCCGATTTTCGCTGAAATGGAGAGCCTGCCATCTTTTTCCGCTGTCAGCCCCAGCTGGTCGGCATAGGCTTTGGAAACGAATCCCTGAAAACCGTCCTGGGAATTGGTGTAGTCCGTAAACCAACCGGACAGGGTAAACAATTTGGTTTCACCGTCCGCCAGCAGAGAAATTTCCATCCCGATTTTGGGTGAAGTGACGTGCATAGTTTCCAGTGCATTCCGGGAAAGCATCACCTCTCCTGCCTGCGTGGGGTAACTGCCCTGTACATCGCTTACGGCAGGGGTGTAGTTCTTTTCAAATTCTGTAGTGTCGTAATAGCTGAGCAGAATTGCCGTATTCTCTTCGCCGGAAGTATAAGCCGTCCCTGCCTGTATCTGCACCCCGGCAGCATACAGATAACGGTTTTCCTCAATCTGCTGCACCTGCGCTGCCATCGGATGGTCGAGATAAATGGAAGAACGTGTTCCCTGCTGCCGGGTCAGCATGACCACCATGCCCTCTGCCAGACTTGCCCCAATGGTGAAGATCGTGGTAAACATAAACGTGGTCAGAATGACAGCCAGTATCACAATGCCGTTGCGGATACGGTTTTGTTTCATAGAACGAAAAGCGATTTTCCGGACGATCTCCCGGTTGTTATTTTGCAGCATCGCCGTTCACCACCTTGCCGTCTTCGATCCGAACCATCCGGTCTGCCATCAGTGCAATCTCCTCATTGTGTGTAATCATAACAATGGTCTGGTGAAACGCCTGGCTGGTCATTTTCAGCAGTGCGATCACATCCATACCGGTCTTGCTGTCCAGGTTTCCCGTGGGTTCATCTGCCAGAAGAATGGCAGGCTTTGCCGCCAGCGCCCGTGCAATGGCGACACGCTGCTGCTGTCCGCCGGAGAGCTGATTCGGCATTGCCTGCGCCTTTTCTTCCAGCCCCAGCGTGTGCAGAATGGTCTGCACATAGTCGGTGTCGATTTTTGTACCGTCCAGTTCAACGGGCAGAACGACATTTTCATAGACATTCAGCACCGGCACCAGATTGTAATTCTGAAAAACAAATCCAATGTTTCTCCGGCGGAAGATCGTCCGGGATTCATCGTCCATCTGAAAGAGATCTTTGCCAGCGACCAGAACTTCGCCGGAAGTCGGCGTATCCAGTCCGCCCAGAAGATTCAGCAGGGTGGACTTGCCGCTGCCGGATGTGCCGATCACCGCAACGAATTCCCCGTTTTCTACGGAGAGAGAAACATGATCCAACGCCTTGACCTGGTTTTCACCGGAACCGTAGGATTTGCACAATGCTTTTGCAGATAAAATTTCCATGTGGATGCACTCCTTGTTTGAGATTATCTTTAGTATAACAAAGAGTTCTTACAATTTTGTGACACATCGCCGGAATAATCTGTCAGCCCCACTTTTCTCTGCCGCAAAAAAGAACTGGCATACAAACAATGTTGTACACCAGTTCAAAAGGTTATGGATTCTATGGATCCGAAGATGTCGGTTTAAGCAGATGTCGATTTAAGTTTCCCACAAGCTGCGGTAAATGGCGGCGCAGTCCGCTGCGCTTACAGCACGCCGAGTATTTCCCGGACTGCCGCTGGCGATGGCATCTGCTGACATCTTTTCGATGACATCGAAAAATGCTGTCCTGGAGATGCCGTACTGTTCCGGCGAAGGCACTTCACAGGTGCGGCACAGCTGCTTCACTGCCGCCAGCAGCGCATCTGCTGCCGCCGCATCGGAACTGTCTGCCGGCGCTGCGCCAATGGCACGTCCCAGCGCACCAAACCGCTCATAGCAGCCCGGCAGCGCAAACTGCAGGCACTTTTCCAGCAGCATGGCGTTGGACAAGCCGTGCGGCACATGAAACAGCGCCCCGATGGGCCGGCTCATGCCGTGAACAATGGTGACACTGGAATTGTTGATACAGATGCCTGCCTCCAGCGCTGCTGCCGCCATCTCTTCCCGTGCCTTCCGGTTTTTCCCGTCACGGTATGCCGCAGGGAGATAGGAAAAGATACGTTTTACTGCGGAGACCGCCAGCGCATCTGTCAGCGGCTGTGCCTGCTTTGAGGTGTACGCCTCGATGGCATGAGTCAGCGCATCCAATCCGGTAGCCGCCGTAACTGACTGCGGCGTACTTTCCGACAAGCTGGCATCCACAATGGCAAGCTGCGGCAAAAGCACCTCGCCTTTCAGCAGCATTTTCACATCTGTTTTCGTATCTGTGATAATGGTGAACTTCGTCACCTCAGAACCTGTTCCGGCTGTGGTGGGGATCGCCGCCATAGACGGGAGCGCTCCGCCGATCTCCTTTCCCATGTAGGATGCAAGGGGTGCAGAACTGGTCGTACCGACGGCAATGGCCTTCATGGCATCCAGCGGACTGCCGCCGCCAATGCCAATCAGACAGTCGCAGCCGTTTTTCTGATAGGCTGCCAGACCTTCGGCGATCATGACATCGGTGGGTTCGCTGTTGATGCAGTCGCACACCGCATATGCCGAAAAGCATCCGGACAGCTGTTCCGCCAGCTGCGCTCCCATGCGTTTCCACGTTCCGGCAGAAGTCACCACCAGCGGTTTCTTCCCCAGCCCGGAAAGCGCCGCACTATTCTCCTGCAATGCGCCCCATCCGGTAAAAATGGTCTGTGTTGTCGTAAATTTCTTGACCATGGTATTTTCCCTGTGCCTTTCTTCTGTGATATCTTTCATCATATCACAAGATAATGAAATGGTCAATCCTCGTCTGCACGAAGCACTGCGTTCAGCATGACTGTAGCACCCTCGGTGCAGTGTTCCGGCTTGGAATATTCCGGCTCACAGTGCGAGAGTCCGTCCTTGGACTGGACAAAGATCATGGTTGTGGGCAGCATATACGATGCAAACTGTGCGTCATGACCTGCGCCGGAATGGATATACTGATGCGAGATGCCGCATTCCTCTGCGGCTGCCTTCACATAGCCCACCAGCTTTTTGTCCCAGTAAACGGTATCCCGGTTCCACGCCTTTTCCACCTTGCAGGTGCAGCCGTGCCATTCCTTGTCAGCACAGCTCTTGACGATCGCCAGGACCTGTTCCAGCACCTTGGGATCTTCGTGTCTGGCATCAAAGGAAAAGTCTACGAAATCCGGCACACAGGTATGTACACAGGGATGGCAGACGATCTCACCAGTGGTGTACACCAGGTCGCTGTAACCCAGCTTGTCGATCTCCTGGTGCAGATAGCACAGTGCTTCGGATGCTGCATAAAGGGCATCCTTTCGTTTCGGCATGGGGAATGTGCCGGCGTGGGTGGTCTGTCCGTAGAACTGAATGCGGTAGTTGAACATTCCCAGCACACAGTCCACCACGCCGATGTCATTTCCGGCATCCTCCAGAATCGGTCCCTGCTCGATGTGGGTTTCAAACATATACTGATACTGCTCCGGATTCAGACGGTACTTCCTGTCCCCCTGGAAACCGGACTTCGCCAACGCCTCGCCGAAGGTACTCTTGCCGTCCAGGATACTCTTGGACTGCATCATGTCATCATAGGCAAACTTGGCACGGATATCCTCCGGCAGATAGTCATAGCAGACAATGCCGGAACACATCATTGCCGGCGGATAGAGCGAACCCTCTTCGTTGGTCCAGATCATGGCAGTCAGCGGATGCTTGTGCGGGATCTGCTTTTCGTGTACTGTCTCCAGCACCTCCATGGCAGACATGACGCCCAGGATGCCGTCATAGTTGCCGCCGTTCTTGACCGAGTCCACGTGCGACGCCATAACGATACGCTTGGCATCGGGGTCGCTGCCGGGAAGTGTGGCATACATATTCGCCACATCGTCGATCTCAATCACAGCGCCGATCGCCTCCATGCGTCTGCGGAATTCGTTTCGTGCCTGAATGGCTGCCTCAGACAGAGAATACCGTGTGATGCCGCCGTGACCTGCGTCACCGAATTTTGAAAATGTTGCGATCTTGTCCTTCATACGTTCCAAACTGCAAGCATACATAACCCATGCGCTTCCTTTCTCATGTTATCTCAGATAAACAAATTCGGATTCTCATTTTCATTTGTCTGTTCCGGAATCCGCAGACAATTTTCCAAAAGGTCATACACCTCGTCCGCCATCACATAAAAAGCCTGATAGCGTTCTGCATCCTCCGATTCCAGCACCAGCAGAAACCGATCATCCCAGTCGTTGCAGGAGATCGACTTCACCCAGAACTTCCCGTCTGCGTCTGTTCCCAGCTGCCGGAGCAGCTCCGTCTTTCGAACCACCCCGTACAGGATTCCGTCCCAGGGCACCGGAAAGTGCAGCCGTTTGACAAATGCCGGTTTCATAACTACCGTCACCGCCACCTCATTGGGAGTCAGCGGAACGGTATCCCGTGTCTCCTGTGAGACGGTGCGAAACCGGTTCGCCGGTAGCAGCGACCGCAGCGGCGTTCCCTGTTCGATATTCGCATAATGTCCGGATACCATTGACCTCATCTCCTTTTTCAGCCGGCAATGGCGGCGTCGACTTCTCCCAGCACCTCATCCAGCTTCTGCATCTCCTCCCGGAGCTGTTCCGGCGTAATGATAAGCGGCGGTGCAACAATGATGACATTTTCGTGGCTGTAGGTGGAAAATCCCTTTGCCATCAGTTTTTTGCAGATGCCGCCCATCACGCCGTCCGGATCCTTTCCATACGGCACAAGGGGTTCTTTGGTGGTCTTGTCCTTTACCAGCTCTACGCCGGAGAACAAGCCGATATAGCGCACATCACCCACACAGGCGTGCTTTGCCTTCAGATCCTCCAGCAGCTCGCCCAGCACCTTGCCGGATACTGCCACATTGTCCAGGATGTTTGCCTCCTGGTAGTAGTTGACACAGGCAACACCAGCGGCACACGCCAGCGGATGCGCACTGTAGGTCAGACCGCAGGACAGATAGTGGTCGTCAAAGTATGCGGCGATCTTCTTGCTGACAGCAACGCCGCCCAGCTGGATATAGCCGCAGGTCACGCCCTTTGCAAAGGTAATGATATCCGGCACTACATCGAAGTTCTCAAAGGCAAACATCTTTCCGGTTCTGCCGAAGCCTGCCATGACTTCATCGCAGATCATCACAATGCCGAACTCGTCGCAGATCTTCCGGATGCCCGGCAGATAGCCCTTCGGCGGAATGATAATGCCGTTAGAGCCGGTGATGGTCTCCACCTCAATGGCAGCGATGCGGTCTGCGCCCTCATAGATGACCTGTTCCCGCAGCTTTGCCAGATAATATCTGGTTGCCTCTTCTTCGGACGCAAAATCCAGCGGTTCCCGGTAAATATACGGGTCAAAAAACTTGATAAAGCCCGGAATGCCCGGCTCCAGCGGATAGCGTCTCGGCTCACCAGTCAGATTTCCGGCGCCGAACGAAGAACCGTGATAGCTCCGGTAACGGCTGAACACCTTGTTTCTGCCGGTGTACATTCTGGCGATCTTGATGGCGTTTTCATTGGCATCTGCGCCGGCATTGGTGAAGAACACCTTGCCGAACGTATCCGGCAGCAGGTCGATGATCGCCTTGCCCAGCTTTGCACGATCCTCATCGCCGAAGGACGGCCCGATGTAGCAGTACTTGTCCACCTTTGTCTTGATGGCGTCACCGATCGCCTTGTTGCCGTAGCCCAGGTTCACGTTGACCTGCTGCGAGGACATATCCGCATACCGCTTTCCATCGGTATCATAGAAATAGATTCCCTCTGACCGCTCTACCGGAATGGGTTTCAGTCCCTTTTGCTTGCTCCAGGACTGCATGGTATATGTGGTTTGCATTTTTTGAATCTCTTCGCCTGTCATTTTGAATTCCTCCAATTTTTCTATTTGATCTGGTGATACGCTTACAGCATATCCCGAATGAGATAAGCCAGATAAATTTTTACTCTTGCCTCCTGGTTCAGATCCGTCTGCAAAATCTCTCGGATCTGCCGCAGCTTATAGTTGATGGTGTTGCGGTGAACCTGCATCTGCTCTGCGGTCTGCTGAATGCTGCACTCTGTCAGCAGATAGCGCCGCAGCACATCCAGATAATCGGTGTGATTTCTGGCATCGTACTGAATCAGTGCGCCCAGCACGCTTTCCATGAACTGTTCCAGTATCCTGCGGTCCTTGACGCCGAACAGGAGGCGGTAGATGCCCAGGTCAGAATAGCCCAGCACCTGTTTTTTCCGGATCCGGCAAACTGCACCGGCGGCTTTTGCCTGGAGATACAGCGCCGAAAGAGAGACATAACCGATCTGCTCCTCCGAAATGCCGCAGTAAACATCACCTCGTTCTGACAAGACCTGTGCCACCTGCGCCACATACTGTGTCAGCTGCTCCGACCGGACATTCTGCCCGATCAGACAGATGCTCTGTTCCAGCCGGAAAATACAGACGGAAAGGTGGCTTTTGTGCAGCGCCCGATAGACCCGGAATTGCAGCTGTTCCCACTCCAGATCGGTAAACTCGTGTTCCCTTTCGTGGAGATACAGGAGCATGACCTGGTATCTGCCGTCATCCGGAAAGCCTGCCCGCTGGAGTATCCCGGTATAGGATTCGCCCTTTTCCGGATTGAATATCCAGGTGCTGAATGCAGATGCAATGCTGCGCTCATGCTTTTCACTCTGGATGATGCGATGGCAAAAGTCGTATGTCACATCAATGATATGCACCGACCAAGGCAGCACCAGCAGCGGAAAGGCGTGGCTGTTGCACCAGACGATCAGCTGCGGCGGCACTTTTTCAATGTACGGTCCCAGATTGATGACCAGTCCCACCGCACCGTGACTCAGCAGCTGTTCCGCATAGGGCAGCAGCCAGTTCACGCCGCGCTGGGCAATGCCGGTGGTGAAAACCAGCTCCTGCCCGTTGATAAAATGGGATACTTCCACATCTTCGATGATATGCACCCAGCGCACCACATTGTCCATGCCGTCCTCGCCGGCAACTAGTTTCATCTGATACGTCTTTTCCACATTCACGCAAAGCTGCGAAAGCGTTAATGCCATGAGACCTCACCTCTCTTCCGGCGTTTCTGTAGAACGCCTTGTCCCGGCTGTGACTGCACCCACGGGACAGACCAGCGTACACAGCAGACAGCCCACACACTTTTTGCCGATCAGAGACGGCCGGCGCTTTTCAGTGTCGAACCGGATCGCCTGGTGTCCTGCGTCCATACAGGAAATATAGCATCTGCCGCAGCCGGAACAATCCTGCCGCAAAAATTTCGGATAGCATATGGAACTGCGGTTCAGCTTTTCCGGTGCTGTCACAGCCTCCAGTCCGGCACCTACCAGTTCCCGGAGACTGGCGATCCCGTGACGGTTCATATAGTCCGTCAGACCGCCGATCAAGTCGGTGATGATCCGATAGCCATACTGCATCACCGCTGTGGTGATCTGGATATTGCTGCACCCCAGCGCCAGAAACTGCACCGCATCCCGCCAGGTCTCAATGCCGCCCATGCCGCTGATGGGAACACCGCTCAGTTCCGGACAGACCGCCATATCGTAAATATGGCGCAGTGCAATGGGTTTCACCGCCTTGCCGGAATAGCCGCTGACTGCGGTTTTTCCCATCACGCCCGGATGTGCCTGCATGGTCTCTTCGTCAATGCCGGTAATGCTTTTGATGGTATTGATCGCCGCCAGACCGTCTGCGCCTGCCCTCACAGCGGCGACTGCCGGAACGGTCATATCGGTGATATTGGGAGTCATCTTTGCCAGCACCGGCAGCGTTGTGCCGCGCTTGACCGCCGCTGTATATGCCTGCACCAGCTGTACATTTGTCCCCACATCACTGCCCATGCCCTCTACGGTCATCTGCGGACAGGAGAAATTGCATTCGATGATATCGCATCCGGCATCTGTCACCAGCCGAGCCAGCTGCGTCCACTCGTCCTCCGTTTCGCCCATGATGGACGCAACGATGATACGATCGGGATAGTCCTGTTTCAGCCGCCGCAGAAAGTCCAGGTTTTCCTCCAGCGTATGGTCGGAAATCTGTTCCAGATTCCGAAATCCCAGAAACGGATATCCCTCCCGGCTCACGGTGTCGAATCTGGGCGAGACCTCTTTTGGTCGATAAAAGCCGATGGTCTTGAACACGATACCGCCCCAGCCCTGCTCCAGCGCCCTGGCACACATTTCATAATTGCTTGCCACAACGGAGGAGGAAAGGAAAAAGGGATTGACACACGGCACGCCGCAGAACGAAATGGAAAGGTCTGCCGGTTTTTGTGCCGCTGCCGCCGGAAGTGCTGCTGCCATTTCAGCAAGCGGCATCTTCTGCGGACAGGCGCTTTCGCAGGAATGCGCACAGGATACACACGCTACATTTTTCATTGCCGCCGCTGCCCCGGAAAGGTTTTCAAAGCGGATACTCCGCACCATTGCGGCAGGGTCTGCACCCAGCCCGCAGGCAGCTGTACAAGGTGCATCATAACAGAGCATACACTGTGCCGCCTGCTGTTCCAGTGTGATCTTCGTCCGCCGGCTCATCTCTGCCATCGCACATTCCTCCTTTTGATATGTTCTATGGTTTCACACTTATTTTAATTTGCACTTTACGAAATTGCCCCAGCCGGCTTCGCCCAGGAATTCGCCGTTTTCATAGACCAGTCTGCCTCTGGAATAGGTCTGCACCGGATAGCCGTGCAGTTTGCATCCCTCCCAGATGGTGTGGTCACAGTCGGAGTGCATCTTGTCGTTAGTAATCACAAAATCCATTTCCGGATCATAGACCACCAGGTCTGCATCCATGCCTACAGCAATCGCACCCTTTTTCTGACAGCCGAAGATTCGTGCCGGATTGGTGGAACAAAGCGCCACCGCCTGCTCAAAGGTGATCTCGCCGCTGTTTGCCGCAGACAGCATATAGGGATACATATTCTCGATGCCGGCGCAGCCATTGGGGATCTTGGTGAAATCGTCCTTGCCCCAGTCCTTTTCATAGGACTGGAACGGACAGTGGTCTGTGGCGATGGTGTCGATATCGCCCCGGCGAATGGCTGCCCAGAGCGCCTGACGGCTCTCCTCGCCCTTCATCGGCGGCGAGCATACGAAATTCCGTGCATTTTCCAGCTTATAGACATCGCTGGTAAATTCCAGATACTGCGGACAGGTCTCCGCATAGATGGGATAGCCCTCGTCCTTTGCCCGGGTCACAGCCTCGACGCCGCCTTTGTTCGCCAGATGGACGATATACAGCGGTGCGCCGGTGGCTTTTGCCCAGGCGATGGCACGCTTGTCTGCCTCTTCTTCCACAAATTCCGGACGGGATGCGTAATGATACCAGGCATCCGTCTTGCCCTCTGCCAGAAACTCCTTTGTGAGGGTGTTGATGATCTCGTTGTTCTCTGCGTGTACCTCGATCAGTGCGCCCACTTCTTTCGCCTTCTGCAAGACTTGATAGAACACACCGTCGGTCACGCCGAAGTCATACACCATGAACACCTTAAACGAAGGCACGCCGTAGTCCACCGCATCGGCGATGGTGTCCAGCAGTCCGCCGCTCACATCCTTGACTGCCACGTGGAAGGAATAATCCACGGCAGCCTCCGGTGCGCAGAGGGCATCCCGGCGCTTGATGGCATCCACCATCGTTTCCCCGAAATCCTGGAGAATAAAGTCAAATACGGTGGTGGTCCCGCCGCAGGCTGCGGCTCTTGTGCCGGCGAAATAGCCGTCGGAAGAGACCGTTCCGCCGAACGGCATCGCCAGATGGGTATGCGCATCAATCGCACCCGGCAGCACCAGCTTTCCGCTGGCATCTACCACCTTGTCAAAGCCCTCCGGAGAGATGTCCTTTCCGATCTCCGCAATGGTTTCTCCGTCGATCGCAACATCCGCCAAAAACGTTTCACTTGCGGTAACTACAGTACCGTGCTGTATCAAAGTACGCATATTTCTGCACCTCCATCTCAATCCTGGTTCAGCTTATAGACCAGTTCCAGACCGGAACGCTGATAAACCTGTGCCACTTCCGTCAGCCCCATGCCGGCTGCATCCGCAGAGATCAGATTGCAGAACCAGGTAACGCCAAAGTCTACTGTGCCGTTGTATACTGCGGTGGTCTCTGAAATATCGCCGCCGCCCGGTGTGATCGTTACATTCAGACCAACATCGTTATAATAGCCCTTGTCCAGTGCCACATAATAGCCCATGAACTGTGCCTGCGGCAGCCACTTCAGCTGAACGGTGACATCTGTCTTTTCCGGTGTGCCAAAGCTGCCGGATGTTGCTGCCTCCCAGTAGGAAGTATCCCGGACATCATCCAGGGTCAGCGTACCCAGCTTTTCTGCCGCCGCAGAGTCATCCAGCTTGATGTACTGCTTTGCCAGATCCAGAGTCTGCTGCATTGCCGTTTCTTCCATCTGCCCCAGGTTATCCAGTCCGACTGCATTGCCGGACATATCTGTGGTGACCAGCTTTGCCACTTCGCTTGCCATATACTTCTGATGCTCCGGCGAAACAGACGAGCCATAGTTGAACACGATCTCTGCCGCCTCATCCGGATTCTCGCAGGCATATTCCCAGCCCTTCATGGATGCGGAAATAAATGCCGCAACGGTGTTCGGATTTTCCTCAGCAAATGCCTGGGTACAGAAAATGTTGTCCTCCAGCATCGCTACGCCCTCGTCGTTCATATCAATGGTGCCGACCGTATCGCCGTAGCCATAACCGCCGTCATAGTCATTCTTGACCAGTCCCAGCTCGTTATAGGTCATGGCAGACGCCAGCATCAGAGAATCGTCATCAAAGCTGTCCATGTCAAATGCCTGGCTGACGAACTCATTGGGCAGGTCATACTTGGTGAGCAGTGCAAGCAGCTCATACTCATTGCCGATGCCCCAGTTGCCGATCTTTCCGGCGGCAGAGGCTGCCTTAATGATATCTTCCGACGAAGTACCCTTGTCAAAATAGCTGCCCTTCGATGCACTGCCGCCGCTGCCGGAAGAATCCTTGCTGCTGCCGCAGGCAGTCGCTGAAACAGTCATCAACACGGCTGCACAAAAAACGGCAATTGCTCTCATCTGCTTTTTCATCATCCATCATCCTTTCATGGTGCGGGCGATTCGCCCAATCCTGCTTTTTTCTATCACACTGCGAAACCGCTCATTTGCGCTTCCGCAGGAACAGACGTTCCAATAAAATCGAGATCAGATACATCCCGATGCCCAGCGCACAGGCGATCACAATATATGCCCATGCGGTGGCGTACTGTGCGGTTACAATGTTCTCCCGGATCATTCTACCGACACCAATAATATACTCGGCAAAATATTCGCTGACCACTGCGGTGATAACTGCCAGCGGCACGCTGACGTGCAGCGCAGTGAAAATATAGGGAACACTGTTGGGCAGCCGCAGTTTCCAGAAAACTGTAAACCGATTGGCTGCATAAGAACGCATCAGATCTTCCGAAAAGGGTTTCACTTCCGTCAAGCCCCGGAATGCGTTGATGCTCATGGTTGCGGTACAAAAGATCATGACAACGATACACTTTGCCACCATGCTGCGGAATGCCACGTCATTGCTCACATCTCGTGTCCAGTTGATGATGACCGGCGCAAGGGCTACCACAGGCACTGCGTTGAAACAGGACACAATGGTCAGACCGCCGGCGCCCCAGTGGGGAAAAGCGGCTGCGACCAGTGCGATCAGATACCCCAGCAGCGAGCCGGCGGCAAGCCCGATCACAATAACGATCACGGTGGACTGCAAATTCTCCGCAATAGCGCCCCAGTTTTCCTGAATGATCGTCAGGATTCTCGTGGGAATGGGCAAAATAAAGGTGTCTACATGCAGCAGCCGGTGCAAAAGCTTGGTCTGCCACGCTGCGATCAGCAAAACGGCAAACAGCAGCGGATAAGCAACTGTTGTGACGGCATCCCACCGTTTCCGATTTTTACTTTTTCCTGCCATGCCGTTTTCCTCCTCTCCGATGGGTTCCGGTGCGGCGATAAGGACACGCCATATTTTCCAGCCAGCCCATAATGGTAAAGCTGAGGATGCCCACACAGGCGCTGAACAGAACGATCAGCCAGAACACGTAAATCGACATGGCGTGTTTCTGTGCCTGCGACAGCATACATCCCAGACCGCCGTCACCCTGCAGGGTATCCACCAGGATGGATGCGGTAATTGCCATCGGCGCTGAAATTTTCAGACCAGTGAAAAAATAGGGAATGCAGTTGGGAATATAGGTTTTCGTATACAGCTGAAACTTATTGGCTGCATAGGAGTACATCAGTTCCTTCTTCTCCCGTTCGGTTGCCCGGAATCCGGAAAGCGTATTCGCAGCCACCGGATAAAATGTCAGGATCGCTGCGATAATGATACGGGAAACACCGATATCGCCGGTGATCGCCAGAACGATGGGCGCCATGCCCAGAATCGGAATGACCTGAATGATAATCAGATAGGGTGAAACGGTTTTCTCCACGCCCCGGAACAGGTGCATCAGCAGCGCCAGCACAAATCCCAGGATCGTTCCGATGACAAATCCCAGTGCGGCACGTTCCAGCGTCTGTCCGGCGCTTGTCAGAACGACCTGCAGTGCGGTCTGGTCTCTGGTCACCGTATTGGTGCTGAATATCGCCTGGACGATCTGCCAGATGTGGGGCATGATGTTTTCCGGCGTCCGCTTGACTGCCTCCACCCGGAACGCAAATATCTCCCACACCACGGCAACGCCTGCCAGCCACACCAGCATGACCAGCCATTTTGCCTCTAAAATGCGGCGAATCTTTTTCATGATATCACTTCCTTTATCATACGCCCTCAAAGCTGTTCCGGACCTTTGCCACCAGATCGGTGAACTCCATAGTGTCCTTCATCGCCTTGGTACGGGGCCTTGGCAGGTCCACCGGAACAACGGCGGAAAGTCTGCCGGGATGGGGCGAGAGAACACAGATCTTATCGGACAAATAAACTGCCTCTGCAATGTTATGGGTTACGAAAATGATCGTCTTATTGGTCTTTCGCCAGATGCCCAGCAGGTCATCGTGGAGCTTTTCCCGTGTGAATTCGTCCAGCGCCGAAAACGGTTCGTCCATCAACAGGATCTCCGGCTGGATCGCAAGCGCTCTGGCGATTCCCACACGCTGCTGCATACCGCCGGAAAGCTGCTTGGGATAGTGGTCTGCAAACTCGGTCAGATTCACAAGCTCCAGCATTTTCTTTGCCTGTTTCACACGGTCTGCCTTCGGCACTTTCATGATCTCCAGCGGCATTTCCACATTTTTCTGCACAGTGCGCCAGTCATAAAGCACTGCGCCCTGGAACACGATGCCATAGCGCCGCTTTAATCTTGCCTCCCGGGGAGATGTGCCGCCTACTGTAATCACACCGGACGTGGGCTGCAGCAGATCTGCGATGATGCGCAGGAGCGTTGTCTTGCCGCATCCGGACGGTCCCACCAGAGAGACGAACTCGCCTTTCTGGATATCCAGGGTCACGTCTGTCAGCGCAGTGACTTCCTTTCCATCCGCAGGATATACCATCCCGATATGTTCCATGTGAATTTCAACTTTGTTTTGCAGTTCCGACATAACTCTCATCTCCTAAATAAAAAAAGCGGCAACGGGAACCTTTGAACAGCCCCATTGCCGCTTTACATTATTTTGTGTTTTCTGCTGAATCTGTATCATCATCGGTTTCAGCATCTTTTTTTCTTTGTTTTTCTGTTTGTTTTCTTTCGATGTATCTAGTATAGCACAGCAGTGCAGATGTGTCAATCGTTTTGTGCAGATTTATCAGATACGCCAAATCAGCCCCCTTTTTCAGAAAAGATACGCACAAAAATATGATATATTTTCTGTGAAGAAAGCGAAAAACTGTGCGAAAAGGGGTTTTGATTGTGCTGATGCACAAAAAACAGAGGGAAAACTCCCGAAAAAGAGTTCTCCCTCCAGCTTTCTCCATATAGGTTTTTCCGGTCAGATCTATTCCATACAGCTTTGATATACCCGCAGCAGCTGTTTTCCCACATTCGGCAGGTCTTTTTTCTGCACGGCGTGGTATCCGTTTTCCGTCAAATCGGGCAGTTTTCCCTGTAATATCTGTGCCGCTTTTGTCTCGAATTCCTGTAAATCGCCGGCAAAATACACGTCCTGGGATTCTTTCAGCCACTCTGTATAAACCGGAATCCGGCGGAGCAGCACCGGGATTTGCATTGCCAACGCCTCCAGCACTACGATTCCCTCGGTTTCCTCATAGGACGGGAAAAGGAACAGATCACAGCCGCTGTAAGCGTCCTGCAGCTGCTCTTTCGGCACGTATCCGGCAAACTGCAAATTCTTCGGCGGATGCAAAACCGCCTGACGCACTTTTCTGCTAACGAAACGCAAATTGGTACAGCCAAACCAGATAAACTGATACTGCGGCATTGCCTTCGCCAGCTGCACAAAGTCCAGAATCCCTTTTCTGCGAATCTGCATTCCCACAGAAAGAATCACCTGATCCTGCGGTTTGTATCCGTATTGTTTCCGAAACCGCTGTCCTGCCGCCGTATCTTTCTGGTATTCTGAAAGGGCAATGCCGTTGGAAATGACGTGAATCTTTTTCTCGATGCCATACTGTTTCAGCAGACTCCGGGCATAAAAGCTGGGCGTCACGATTTTCGTCCCCTGCTGGTAGCACAATTTGATCCACCGCTGAAACAGCGGTGCAAACAAGTTTGACCCTACATAGGAATTGCGAAAGTCCTCTTTGGTGGAATGGGCGTGATAAACCACAGGGATTCCATGGCGTTTCGCTTTCTTCGCCAGAAAGAATGAATGGGGAAAGACGGTGTTGATATGAACCACATCGGCATCCTGCCAACGCTCGGCACAGCAGACGCCGTTTGCCTCCAGCGCTTTTCGCTGGTGAAGAATTGCCCGTCCCACGCCGCTTTTTTCAATTTGGCGCTGTAACTCGGAATATAAAAAGACACGCATCGTATTTGTTCCTTTCCAGGACTTCAACTGCCAAGCAGCGCCCATGCTCTCTGCAAAAGCTGATAAACACCCATGCTGTAGAGCAGAATGGCAAGCGGCTTTCCCAATAGAATAATGATGGCAAATTTGCGCACTGTCATTTTGCTAATTCCTGCCAGATAGCATAAAAAATCATCCGGTGCCACCGGCAGGAAAATCAAAAGCGCAAAGATTCGTTCAAACTGCTTTTCCTGCAATAAATACTTGCTGTATTTCTGATAGAATTTCGCTCCGGTCATTTGCTGCACCAGATCTTGTCCGCAGGCTCTCGCCAGTAAAAAGGCAGCCACAGAGCCGATACAGATTCCGATGTAATTATAAAAGAAACCCTTGACTGCGCCAAAAAATACGACACCGAACACACAGCCGATTGCACCGGGCAGAATTGGGATCACTACCTGCACCGCCTGTATCGCCATGAACACCAGCGGCGCAAGAACACCGGCACGTTCCAGAAACGCCTGCATCTTCTGCGTGTCTGTGAAGATACCGCTTTGGTAGCCAAACACTACAAACACGCAGGTAATCAGAAAGCAGCCGATGCTGATCCAGCGTTTTTGTTTACAGATCCAGTTCATGCTGTTTTCCCATTCTTATCAACAAATGCAGCGTACCGGACAACTAGAATCCCATCCGGAACAACGTATTCCGATTTATGCGGACGCAGACAGGATGTTGTCAGAATATCCACGCCCAGTAAAATACAACGGTTTCGCATTGCTCACGCCTCTTTTCGTTTATGCACGATTTTCTTTTCGCCCAGATCTACAAGTCTGACTGCCGCAATTCCCACCAGACAGCCGAGCAGTGCGCCTGCCAGCACATCGGACGGAAAATGCACAAAGAGATACAGCCGGGAAAATGCAATCATGCCTGCCAGAAGATAGGTGGCAAGACCGGCTTTCCGGTTCCAGTGCCAGAGTACTGTGGCTGCGGCAAAGGATGCCATGGTATGTCCGGACGGAAACGAGTAGTCATGGGGAACCGCAATCAGCATAGCGTGTTCCTCCAGCCAGCAGGGTCGGTCACGTGCCACCAGATTTTTCAGCAGAAGATTTCCGATCAGACCGCATCCCATATTGCCGACACCCAGCTGTATCCCGTTTTTTCTGGTTTTCGAAATGCACAGCAGGAGTACTGCAAGGAGAATCCAGAGAATACCGCCGTTTCCCAGCGCCGTGATTTTCGGCATCCAAAAATCCAGAAAAGAACAGGAAAAGCGGTTCTGTATTTCATGTAGAATCTGAAAATCCAGAGCTGTGATCCATTGCATGGTCTACACTTCCTTCTGATGATGTGAGGTCGGGAAAATCAAAAAACGCTATACCAGATCTGTCAAAACAGCATCCGGTTCATATGCCGGAATGACAGCTACCATTTGGAACACCTCCCGAAAATGCCTGTTTCTGCTGCACCAAAAGCGCATACTTTTTGCAGACAACAAGACTCGCCTGAATCGCCGCCGACAAGTCGGTGTGAAAATCCATGGACGGCTGCCGGTAATACGTTTGCAGCACTTCTGTGACAGTCTGCGGAATCTGCATCATCCGGTTCTCGGCAGTAAACAAGTCCAGATTTTCCATGAAATACCGCTGCATCTGACGCTCATAGGACAAGTGCAGCCGTGGGTTTCCGATGCCGCCGCTGCGGTGTACAGAACAGCAGAAATCGCTCATATAATGTGTCAGTTCCCCCAAACGAAACAGGGCAAACAGCGAAGTCCTGCCGCTGTACTTCTGTAGTTTCCGAAAGACATAGTCCGCCGACTTCTGGTAAAAATGGCGGTGCAGAAACTGCGTGGGCAGATAGTCCGGAATGGCTGCGTCCAGGCAAAACAAATGGCGCTCCAGCGGAGAAAAATCAGCCTGTGCGGCTGCAATTCCTGCAATTCGATCATGTGTTCGTGGTTTCATTGATATCCACCTTCTCATGCACTTTGCATTTTCCAATTTTTCAAAACTTCCTGGTAACAGAACTCCACTTTTTCCGCAAATCCGGCAGCAGAAAAGCGCTCTGCGGTCTGGACTGCGTGCCGGGAAAGCTGCTGTGTTACTGCCGCATCGCCGCAGAATGCTGTAATCCACTTCTGAAACGGTTCAAAAGATGTATACAGACCGCCGTTCCAGCCATCTGTTACAATGTCGTCCAGGCAGGCATCCTTTCGGCATACCAGCGGCAATCCGCTTGCCAGCGCCTCCAGATAAGTCAAGCCCTGGGTCTCGCTTTGCGATGCACTGAGGAATATATCTCCGATCTGATAATACAACGGAATCTTGTCCGGTGAAACCGCATCGGTAAAAATCACCCGGTCGGCGATTCCCTTTTCTGCTGCAAGCTGCCGCAAAGTTTCCAGATACGTTCCGCCGCCAACGATGCAAAGCACTGCATCCGGCAGAGACAGTCGCCCGAAATAGTCGAGCAGTTCCGCCAGATTCTTTTCCTTGGCAACTCTGCCCACAGTCAGCAACACTTTTTGTTCCGGTGAGATCTCCAGGGATCTTTTTAACGTATCCACCTGCAACTGTGGAAAGCGGGTTTCAAATCGCTGCAAATCCAACCCTGTGGGAATCACTGCAATTGGTTTCTGCACCCCGTAAGACCGCAGAAGTGTCTCCACCTTGCGGCTGGGTGCGATGACCGCCTCGGCATACTGTAAAACGTGCCGAGTCATGGTAACAACTGCTTTTCTGCCCAGTGCAATACTGGGAGAAAAATAGTGAGTGTAATCTTCATAAATGGTATGATAGGTATGTACAATGGGGCAATTCACCGCAGCTGCAATTCTTTTCGCCATGGCGAACGAGAAAAACTCCGATTGAGCGTGGATGACATCCGGTTTCCAGTCGATCAGCTTTTGCAGGCTGCTTTTCCGAAAACATACGGCGGCTCTGGCACCATTGCAGAATTTTCCGGCGCCGATGGAACCGATTCGCACAATATTGTCCCGGCTTTCTCCGTGCAGATACTGCGAGGGGCAAAGAATCTTCACCTCATGTCCCCGACTGCGAAGCTGGGTCTCCAGATTTCGAATTGATGTGACGACGCCGTTTATCATGGGCGTATAGCAATCTGTCGTAATCAATATTTTCATCTCTGTACGCCTCCTGTCTTGGTTTGTCTTTAGTATAACGTGGAGGGCATAACAGGAATGAAAATGGAGTTAAACCAGAGATAAACTTTTGAACTGCTGCAATTGTCCCAGGAACATCATTTCTCTCATACATACTCCTCCACACGCATACCGTACAATCCCCCGGGCATACACTGTTCCGAGGTGATTCGATGTTTTTGCAATTTTTCCAGCAGCTCTTCTGTTTTTTTCTCCACGTGGGCGAAACCGGCTCGTTCCGCAAGCCCCTGCGCCGGGAGGAGGAGCAAGCGTGTTTCGAGGCGTTGGCGGCAGGCGACCGCAGCGCCCGGGAAAAGCTGATCCTGCACAATATGCGGCTGGTGGCGCACGTCATCAAAAAATACGGGATGCCCCAGCCGGAACAGGAAGAGCTGATCTCCATCGGCACGGTCGGACTGGTAAAGGCAGTGGACTCCTTCGACTGCACCAAAGGTGCAAGGTTCGCCACCTACGCCAGCAAGTGCATCAACAATGAGATCCTGATGAACTTCCGGAGCCAGAAAAAACACGCCGACCAGATCTACATGGGCGAACCCATCGAGACGGACGGCGACGGCAACCAGCTGACACTGATGGACATTATCGACGACGGCACGAACCTGCCGGAGATGGTGGATACGCTGATCCAGTCGAAACAGCTGTACCAATACCTGGAACGCTGTCTGACCCCACGGGAGACGGAGATCCTGGTGCATCGCTACGGACTGTACGGCTGCGCACCCATGACCCAGCGTGAAGTGGCGAAACAGCTGGGCATTTCCCGGTCGTACATTTCCCGGCTGGAAAAGCACGCCATTGAAAAGCTGCGCCAGGCGTATCAAGGGCAATAACGCAAAAAAGCCGTGAACGGATTCGCTCACGGCTTTCGGTTTCAATTTTGGGCAACACCGCACAAAGCTTGTGCGGAAGATGCGTAGCCAGATTTTTCGACAGATTGCATAGAAATTCCGCAGGCATACTGTCGTATGGCAAGGAATTTCTGGGCAATATGACGGA